>OKPH01000099.1_pt1 | contig 37213 bp, 40 predicted proteins | sample 1613951 | NCBI WGS metagenome assembly OKPH01 (sample SAMN04436894, study PRJEB24849) | human gut metagenome | biome: human gut; feature: NICU; material: stool | host: Homo sapiens | place: USA: Saint Louis, MO | collected 2012-06-12
CGAGAGAACTCACCAGGGAGATGGACAACCATCACCACAGGAGAAAACCAGGATGTACACACGAAACGTCAACGTCAAAACCGCCGCTCAAGAATCTACCGGAAGATGTGATTCAAACCTCACCACGTCCCAGTTCACGGATCTGTTTTGCTGGGTCCTGGCAGCAGCGGAAGGGGAGCCACAACCGGCAATTTTTACGCCGCCAGAGAATGCCACTGAGCTGACGTTAATTAATGACGAATGCCCGGATTATATCTCTGTCTGGGTTGTAGATGGTCGCCCGGTGGCAGCTGCAATGCCGCTCGATAATTTTCACCGCGTTATTCCTTCATCACTTACTAAATAATCAGGAGTAAATAAAAATGGTCAGTTTCGCAAGCCGCTATCGTATGCCTACCTCGATCCGTAAAGACCGTCCGCTGACGAATGAGGAATTACAGCGCATTGTTCCGAGCGCGTTCTCAGAAGAAAAACATGATTCTCGTTCACAGCGCTATACGTATATTCCAACGATCGTTATTCTTGACCGTTTACGTGATGAAGGTTTTCTTCCTTATTTTGCTACACAGTCACGTACACGTGACCAGGATAAACGTGACTTTACAAAGCATATGCTTCGACTGCGTCGCCATGACCAGATTAACGGAAAAGAGGTGCCGGAAATTATTCTTCTGAACAGTCATGATGGCTCAAGCAGCTATAAAATGATCCCCGGTATGTTCCGCCAGGTTTGCAGTAATGGTCTTGTTGCGTGGAAGGATTTTGGTGAAATTCGTGTGCCGCATAAAGGCGATATTGTCGGGCAGGTTATCGAAGGCGCTTATACTGTTCTGGAAACATTTGACGCGGTTGATGAAAATATCGATCTGATGAAAAGCATTCAGCTCACGTTACCTGAGCAACGCCTGCTGGGTGCTACGGCCCTTGAACTTAAGTACGACGGAAAACCAGCACCGATTACATCAGAGCAGATTATTAACCCGCGCCGCGTCCTCGACAAGGGACAGGATTTATGGACCACGTTTAACGTGGTGCAGGAAAATGTGATCCGGGGGGGTATCCGTGGCAGAACGGAAAAAGGAAAACCGACCAGAACGCGCGAGGTCACCGGAATTGATGGTGATATAAAATTAAATCAGGCGCTCTGGAAAATGGCTGAGGAGTTTGCAAAACTGAAGGCCTGAAAATTAAGCCGCTCAACAGAGCGGCTTTTTACTGCCCGCTGTTAAGCGATGCTGTTTCTGCAGTTTTTATCTCATGCTCCTTACCTGCAGCTGGGGCGAGACGTTCAGAAAGTAATTTTTTTCTGGCCAGTAATACGCGATATATATTCTTGATATCCTGTGCATAGGCCTTGCGCTGCGCAATGAGCTTTTTGCTCGGCCCCGTATTATACATCCCCACGCTGTCCCAGTTTTTTCCGTATGACCTGAAGTTGTGCGCCAGTACCCATGCACCCGTATAAACGCAGATACATGGATCATTCAACAGGCGCTCACGGGTAATATTGAAGTTTTTAAGTTTACCGTAATGAGAGCTGTTCACCTGCATCCCACAGACATCTTCTGTCCCATTCCTGTTTGATCCATTTATCGCATCCGGTACCAGATGGCTCTCTTTAATCGAAATTGACATAAGCAGAAGCGGATCAATTTGATAATCTTTCCCGGCCTGATCAAAGCACATTTGTGGAGCTGCGCCAGCAGATAGTGATAGAGTCAGCAAAGCAGCAGGGAGTAAAGATATTTTCATGGTTTGGCCTTTTAGCGAAATAAACGGGCTCTGGAGAGGCGCTTTAAAAAATACCCCGGCGGATCGTCCTAATCAAGTAATTTCACTACAAACGCGCGTGAGCGCTCTCCTGCGGGGATTTAACACCTGTCATAAATAAACATGTCACAGCAGTAGGCGGTATTAACATGCCGCTCTTTACTAACCCTTTAAAACATCACACCCCACGCAAGACTTCGTCTTGCAGATTTTTTCTTTAAATTCAGTGGCATGATGTGTGTTTTATTTCGTAATTTTTGAGTATGTGCGATTAAGGTGTGTGGACTGACACACATTGCAGTGCTTAATCAGGCACTGCAATGTGTGCTAATACAGCACTCTGAAGTGTGGGGATTGTGTGTATTCAATTAATAGAGTAAGTTAAAAGCAGATAGTGCCTGAACCACACACATCATAGTGCCTGATTAGCACACATATTTAGGGATGAGTCATATATAAAATCAGTTGGTTACCAGAACCCTGCACCACGGATAGCTGTTAAAGTTCGCCATTGCAGTGCCGCATCAGGCACTGCATTAGAACATCGAGAAACTATTATGCCAAGAAAGAACATTTACTTTAAAGACAAAATTGACCGCGAAATACATGATATTCTTGAAATAGAGCTACAGAAAGGGGCCACCTCTTCTGAGATGAACTACTCTTCGATAGTCAACGAATTAGTACGCCTTGGGCTAATGGTTTACAAATCGAAAGAAGAAGGAAGCTCATTTGACCTGGATGGTTTTAGGCGCGACCTTATAAAGAAAGTCTCCGGGTCACGAGAAGGCATTATGATTCTGACTGCCCTTGTCTCTGACATCTTCGTTACTCTCAAAGGTCCCGACTCTGGCGTGAAACTGGAAGAGCTCATAAACACCAACATCAGTGCAATTAACGATGCGGAAGATAAAGCCGAAAAAGACCACTTCCTGGCAGGGTAAAATAACTTCTTTGGCCGGAACACTCCGGCCAGAATCGATCACTGAGACGGCTTTTCATCCCAGGGAAGGTCACTTTTCTCCACCTCCCTTATTTTTTCCTTCAGGAAAACCTCAAACTCCATACAGAGCACTTTAAGCGCCTGCGCATCCTCATTCTGGTCGAGCAACCTTTCCGTAAAATAACCCAGAGTATTCATCAAACGGGTTAGCATTTCGTCATTCAGACTACGGTTATGCACCTTCGCCATTGCCCTGATTTCATCCGCAAGATTCTCAGGAATACGCATGCTATATCCGGTTGTTTTGCCCGGAAGCAAAACTCTTTCACCCTCTCGCCACACCCACAATTGCTCCTGCTTTGGAGGAGTTTTTACTTCACTCACAGCGTCAACGGATTCACTATCAAGTAATTTCCCAAGCCACCCCTCAAATCTCACCGCCAGTGCAATAAGCCGCTCACCCTCAGCCGTTTTAATCACGGGCTTACCCGGTTGATAATTTAGCGACAACAAAAGCCGCGCAATAATTTCCTCATTCACACTCCTGTTGCCAGCCCTGGCACATATTCTCAGCTCCATAAGCAGATTATCCGGAGCACGCAATCGCCACTCCACCGCCTCACCTGGCTGGAACTTACGAGGACGGCCGCGACCATCCCACATTTTCTCTTTTACTTTCATAGCTATAGATCCCTGACGCCATTTCCGTACTTTCTGGTCAACAAAGCCTACTCACTTACATATTCAGATAAATCCGAATGATTACAGGAAGTGTGACATGCGTCACAGTTTTTTTTTTTTAGGGTCATGGGACAATTGCGCCCGCGTAAACAAGCACTTACGCGATTCACTTTTGTTTACTTCGGAGAAAACAAACATGTTAACCAAAGGCAGTGCCCTTAACGTCGGTAAGGGATGGGCGGTAGCGTCTTTATTCCGCAAAGCACGCGAAAATCGCAAAGCTAAATTTTACTTAAAGTCAGCAGGCGCTTTTTTAATTGCACTTATGGTCACTCACCCGGCATTCGCATCTGGTACTGACCTTCTTTCCTCACAGAACACCACGGTTAATTCCACCTTCGGTTCTGGTTCCTCACTGGTTAAATGGTTCTACATCGCCGAAATCATCATGGGCCTGTTTATTTACATTAAGGCCCGCTCACCACTGGTGTTCGTCGGTATCGTTATGGCAATCATCTTTACCCGTGTCGCCTTCGGCATCGCGAGCTAAATGATGAATGGGGAAGGAGATAAATATAACTTCCCGGAAACAATGAACCAGCAGGACCGCTATTTAGGCTTACCGATTGACGAATTGATTGTTACTGCACCCCTTTTAGTTTTGGGGGTGCTTAACAATCTGTCACTCGAACTTGGTGTAATCGCGGGAATCCTCTGGTTTATCGTCAGATATCTGAAAAAAGGGCAGGGGTCATACTGGTTACTTAATTTCTGTTACTGGCACCTGCCATCACTTTTATTCAAAGTAACCTTTCGCCAGATACCTGATTCAAGTTTCCGGCACTGGAGGGCATAGTTTTTCATGAAACTGAATATTAAAGGAGAGCGCGATAAACAACTCCGCTATGCGTTTATTGGTCTTTCAGCTTTAACTTTACTCATGGGCGCAGGGAATGTACTGACAGGGTCACTGGCATGGTATTTCGCCACAACCCAGAAAACCATCACCACGCCATTAACGTTTAACCGCCCATTTGCATCAGATTCTAAAAGTGTCGATGCCACCGGCCTGACACAGTTCGCCGCTTCCTTTATTTACTGGCGACTCAACGTTACTCCGGAAAACATCGAACATAACCAGAAAATGATTCTTGGATTTGTCCCTTCCGCCGAACGGGACGTACTCAAGAAAGCCCTGGACATAGAAACTGAGCGCATCCAGAAAGCGGGCATCACCACCCAGTTCGACACGAAAGAAATTCGCGTCATGGATGATGGCTCCGTGCAGTACAGCGGGGTACTGAAATCCTCCACCACAAACGGCGCAATCATCACGCCACTGAAAGACCAGGAAAAAACCTACCGACTGAAACTGAGCTATGACAACGGTGTGATTAACCTCCACAGCTTTGAAGAACTCAGGCCGGTATCTTCCACCAACTGACAGGACTGCCCATGAAATTTCGCATTTCACCGGCAGCTGCTGCTGTGTTTCTGGCAGCGGGATTATTTACCAGCGGCCTCCGGGCCGCTTCCGCACCCGCAGCCATTCCGTTTGAGAACGACGCCGCCTTTAACGTCACCCTCAGCAACACCAACCCGAGCAAGGTTGTTGTAGACGGAGAACTCATTACCAGCATCAGCGGACCAACCGGTGCGTATGACCAGAGCCAGACCGAGGACGGAGCGCTTATCCTGTCTCCGCTTGTCGGCCAGAACTTCACCCTGTTTATCCAGACTGACCACGGTTCATCGCTGAGCCTGAACGTCAGGCCGCAGCCGGGTAACGGCAAAACACTGCGCTTCACCCCGATGTCACCACCACTTCGCAAGAACGACGATGCGAAGGCATGGGAAGAAGGGCAGACCTATGAAAAAACGCTGGTTGCGCTATCCCGCGCTGTAGTCAATGGTCAGGTGCCGGACGACTACCGGGAATACCCGGTCAGCCGCATGCCGGCTTACACACCCGCCAGTGATGTACGCCTGACGCCTGAACGCCAGTTTGTGGGCAACCACCTGCGGGTTGTTCGCTTCCGGATGAGCAACCCGGGCAGCATCACCCGCAGCCTCCGCGAGCGCGATTTCTGGCGTAAGGGCGTCCGGGCCGTAATGCTGTCACAGAACCAGCTCTACGCTGGCGGCGAAGGCTATGCCTGGATTGTGTTTTCAGATGACGGAGACGCCCGCCCATGACCATAAGCCTGAATGAAAACCTGAAAACCCGCCGCAAGCAACTGGCCATCCTGGCCGCTGTCATCATTGGGGGCGCAGCTGCAGCAGGCGGCGTAATGTGGTACGGGCAATACCAGCAAAAACAAAAGCAACCCGCACCGGTTGCAACACCAAACCTGACCGGCGTTGTGACCGCGACGTTTAACGAACAGGTCAACGATGCAGCGCTGGCGCAGCAGCAGGCAAAGACATCCGCCCTTGAGCAAAACCTTGCCACGCTTACTCAGCAGTTCGCGCAGAACAAGCTCAACACCGAACAAAAGCTGGCCGAAAAGGACGCTGAAATTCAGCGTCTGAACGACCAGCTTACGAAAGGCCCCGGCAGCAACCAGACCACTGGCCAGCAGACACCACCTGCAGGTCCGAACGGAACACCACTCCCAGGTCCAGTTGCTGCCGGTCAGGCCCGACCACCGGAATACAATGTAACCCCCACAGGTGCACCGGCCGCCACCGGTGTGAATATGGGGCAAGGTGCAGCGTTTTACCCGGGCGGCTCCGGCCAGCGCATGACAGGCGGTCTGTCGACAACAAAGTTCAGCTACGACAGCCTGAAGAAAAAGCCAACCAAACTCCCCTGGATTCCATCTGGCTCTTTCTCTGATGCTGTTCTGATTGAGGGGGCCGACGCGAACGCCAGCGTCACCGGTCAGCAGAATACCAGCCCTGTTACCATCCGCCTGCAGGGCAATATTCAGATGCCCAACAACAAGGAGTTCAACGCTGACGGCTGCTTTATTGTGGGTGAGATGTGGGGCGATATCTCCAGCGAGCGCGGAAACGTCCGCACCCAGTCCATCAGCTGCATCCTGAAAAACGGCAAGCACGTGGACATGGAGTTTCAGGGGCATGTCAGCTTCCAGGGTAAAGGCGGCATTCGCGGCAAGCCGGTCATGCGAAACGGCATGATTGTCGGCTACGCCGGTGCAGCAGGCCTCCTGTCAGGTTTTGGTGAAGGTATCAAATCTGCCGCTACACCATCAGTGGGTATCGGTGCCACTGCAGATGTTGGTGCTGCTGATGTGTTTAAGCAGGGCTTTGGTGGCGGGGCTAATAAGGCCGCTGAAACGCTGAGCCAGTACTGGATTAAACGCGCTGAGCAGTACCACCCGGTAATTGATATCGGTGCCGGCAATCAGGTGACCGTTGTATTCCAGAAGGGCTTCCGCCTTGAAACCATCGAGGACGCCGAGGACGCGAAAGCGAAAGAGGAACTGCAGAAAGCCGGCAACGCCGCGCAGAACGCCGTGACTCCTCAACCGGCGAGCCAGACCACCGCATCAAGCACCACCTCAGTCGGCAACATCAACCCGGATGACGTTCTCCGCCAGGCCAGCCAGTTGCGCCTCGGTGACACCATCAACTGACGAGGAGGCCGATATGAAAGACCAGATTGCGGTGCTGGAGACCATAAAACAGGCTTGTGAAGCATGGTCTGAAGGCAGGAGGGTGGGATGTATCAGCAAGAAGCTTGCCGGGATACTGCTGGCTGTTTTGGCTGCTGTCTTCGTTACCACAGTGCTGAATTATGAGCTTTTCCCTTATGGCCTGTACTCCTTGCCACCCTTGAGTGTGCTGGCCATTTTTCTGATGTTCGAACTGAATAGGCCAGGCGGCTGGGACGAGGTTATCGACAAGGAACTTCGGGTATATGAGCCGCGTGACAGAGAAGCCTGGAAAATACTACGGACCACTGTTCTCCGGAAAGGGAAGCTGGAACATGACGATGTCAGGTCATGGCTTGAAGCTGAGCGTAAAGCCAATGCAGACCTGCTCAACGCTCCTGAAACGGCTCTGGGTTACTGCTTTGTTAGACGTGAAGTAAAAGACGAATGAAACGTAAAGAACCATAAAGGATGACCGTTAACTGGCTGTATTCGATTTGTTGGGTACTCATGTGGGTGGTGGTGATTGCGAGTTTAATCAAAGGAATACGGGAGGAATATGCATTTTGCATCTTTGGTGCATTCCTCTTAACCGCCATCCTGATTCGTATACGACCTCCCGTCTGGCCAGAAAAAGAAACCTGACCTGAAGTTCCTCCGTAAAGCCACTGACAGTAACGAGAAAATTGGAGAGAAATGAAGCGTACCAGAGCCATTTCACTACTGGTAATAACTGCCGGAGCGACCGGTGTTTCTGTTTACAACCATACAGGAGGGCTCACTGTGTTACTCACCCTGGTGACCATAGGCGCACTTGCTCATGTCATCAACGTCTTCCTGTAATTCATTTCACTGGAGTGTTTATGTCTGCCAACATGGCACGCTATCCATTACTCAAAACCCTGCATGACTATCGCTTTATCCTCATTCCTGCACTGGTATTCACTATCGAGCTGACAGTGTGGGCAGTGCTCAATCTTAAAGGCGTGGGTGATATGGGCTGGGTCTCCTGGCGAGTGTCCCTGCTCTTAAGCGTGTTCCTCGTATACTTTAGCGGCACTGCCTTTAACAAACGCGATGACTGGTACTTTATGTATGGTTCAGTCGTTCCGTGGGGCGGAATGCTGATAGTGGCGAGTATTTATGGCTTTATCCAGATGGACCTGAGCTTCCTGACGCTGGATATGTTTTATGCCGGCGTGTTTGGCAGCCTTGTTGTGCAACTGGTTTTCACTGTGATTCAGTGCAACTGCAAATAATCGAAATTGAGTATTACCCCTCCCTGAATACCCCTTAAATTAAAACCGGAGTTACCCCATGAAAAATCTACTGGGTGCTGCACTGCTGTGCAGCGCGCTGACCGGCTGCGCCGGTCTCAATTCTGATTTCGACTGCAACAAGACCGCGACCGACCAGTGCCTGACCACCGGTGAAGCTAACAAGCTGGCCGCTCAGGGTAAAAGTCTGGATGACCTGACGGCAGAGAAAACCGCAAAAAAGCCTGCGGGTGAAACCCTGCCGGCACTGCGCAATTCAGCACCGGTCGTGAATCCCTTCCGTCCTGTCTCCGCCGCAGCAACCGGAACCACCGTCGTTAAGCCTGCCGCATCGCGCCCTCTGGCCACTGCGCCGGTGAAATCGGCTGGCTCGCTGGTCACGCCGCTGGCCACATCCAGTAATGCGACCCCTGCGCCGGTTAACACTGCTGGCCGCGTTCCGGTTCAGCGTATTCCTGACGCCACGCAGCGCCTGTGGATTGCACCCTGGGTGGACACGGACGACAACTTTCATCAGCCAGCTGTGGTCGAGTTCGTGAAAAACAAATCCCACTGGGATGAGAGCTACCGCGTTATCGGGGAGGGCGGAGAATGAGCAGCCACTACATTTCCTGCATGAACGGCGTCGATCATCTGGCGAAATCGTTAGTCCATTCACGGAAAGGAACGACGCACATCACCGCCCCACAGTCAGTCGATACCGATGATGAAACGCTGGCCGCTCTGAGCATGAGCTGTGACTGGCAGATTAAAACGGCCGGTGATGCACCGCTCTCCGGTCAGATGAACGAAGAGAAGCTGCGTCGCCTGGAATTAATCCGGGCTGCTGCGGAGGGCCGAAAATGAGTTTTGTCGACAGCCTGATGGATATGCTGAAAAGCGGGAAAGAGGACGACGGTGCAGCAACGGCCCGCAACAACCTTTCCCAGACCTGGGACTATCCGTCCCTGGTTGCTGCGCTGCCGTACCGGTATTACGACGACAAGAATGAAATTTTCGTCAATGCCGGCTCTGCGGGCTTCATTATGGAAGCCGCGCCGCTTCCCGGCGCGAACGAGCAGGTGATGGCCGCGCTCGATGACATGCTGCGTAAGAAGCTGCCCCGCCAGACCCCTGTGACCGTCATTATGCTGGCCAGCAAGTGTGTCGGGGAACGTATCGATCGCGGCGTGAGTAACGACATGTGGAAAGGGGGGATGGCCGATCACCTCAATAAAATTACCCGCGCATTCTGGCAGCGTTCCGCGCTGCACGGCCTGGCCAACGAACGGGAATACCCGCTCTACCTGCGTAACTACCGTATCTTTATTGTCTACGGTCAGCCCATTAAGCGCGCTTCCCAGGTTCAGCGGGTGATGGATGACCTGATTCAGATACGTAACACCATCCGCGCCTCCCTGGGCGCTGCTCGCATCGACAGCATGAATACCGATGTGCACGCTTTCCTGTCTGCGGTACGCGAACAGATGAACTACCGTCAGGAACAGGTGCTGACGTCCTCCGGGGACTACAACGAGGATGAGAAGCTTAACCGCCAGGTGGTTGATCCCGGGATTGACCTGAAGGTGCATCCATCGCATATCCGGATGGAGCTGCCGGAGACCATAGACGCGCGCGGGACACGCCTGCCGGCATCGTCATGCCGCATCATCAACATGCAGCTTGCTAAAAACCCGCGTCGATTCGCGCTCTGGCAGGGGGCTGACAATCTGCAAAACCTGCGCTTTCCCGATCTCGGGATACCCTGTCCCTTTATGTTGACCTGGACGACGGCGCTGGAAGAACAGACCAAAAGCCAGAGCGAGGCTTTCCGTAAAGACCAGGACCTCTCGAAAAAAGCCAACTCAGCCTACGCTGCACTGTTCCCTAACACCAAAAAGGCTGCAGAGGAATGGCGGCGCACCCGGGAGCAGCTGCACAGCAATGAAATCGCGCTCTGCAATACCTACTTCAATCTGACCCTGTTCGCCCCGGATAACAATACCGAGGCACAGAAGTGTGAACTGGCCGCCGTCAACGTGTTCCGTAAGAACGAACTGGAAATGGTGACCATACAGTACCAGCAGATGCGTAACTGGCTGGCCAGCTTCCCGTTCGTCATGCAGGAAGGGATGTGGGAAGACCTGAAGATGACCGGGGCAACGCTGCGCTCCAAGTCATGGAATGCGGTGAGCCTGATGCCGGTCGTCGCCGAGCGCCAGCTGTCCAACGTGGGTATGCCATTGCCCACCTACCGGAACCAGGTTGCGTTCTACGATATGTTTGGTGAGGAGAACGGCAGTACCAACTTTAATATCGCCGTCACCGGCACGTCCGGGGCAGGCAAATCCTTCCTGACGCAGGGCATCCTTCGCGATGTACTGAGTGCCGGGGGGTACGCCTGGGTTATCGACATGGGGGACAGCTACAAGAACTATTGTCACCAGGCCGGCGGGGTTTATCTCGATGGCTCTAAACTGCGCTTTAACCCGTTCGCCAACGTTAAGGACATTAATCATTCTGCGGAAGGGATTGTGCGCCTGCTGACGGTACTCGCCAGTCCGACGCAGCCGCTGGATGGCGTCTGTGAAGCGATCCTGCAGAAAGCGGTAATGGATGCGTGGGAGAAGAAGGCAAACAAAGCCCGTATCGACGACGTTCATAATTACCTGACCAATGAGGATGTGAATCAGGCGTTCGCAGACAAGCCGACCATCATCGCGCGTCTCGCTGAGCTGGCCATGCTGCTCGATACCTACTGCACCTGGGGGCCTGACGGAGAATACTTCAACGCCGATGCCCCGACGCTCGATGGGGAAACCCGCTTCGCGGTGCTGGAGCTGCTGAGCCTGGAAGACAAGCCGAAGCTGCTCTCGTCCATCCTGTTCTCGCTCATTCTTGCGATTCAGGAAAAGATGTACCACAGCCCGCGTGACCTCAAAAAAGTCTGCATCATCGACGAGGCCTGGCGTCTGCTGGGTGGCTCCAACCCACACGCGGCACGGTTTATCGAAACCGGCTACCGCACCGTGCGTCGTCACCGTGGGGCGTTTATCACTATCACCCAGGGCATCAAGGACTTCAGCGCCAGTAAGGAAGCGGAAGCCGCCTGGAACAACAGCTCCACCAAAATCACCCTCTTGCAGGATGCGAAGGCGTTTAAACAGTACCTTGCCGATAACCCGGATCAGTTCTCGGACATGGAAAAAGAAGTTATCCGTGGCTTCCAGCCCGCCCTGCAGACCGGTTACAGCTCCCTGCTGATAAACGCCGGTGAATACAGCTCCTTCCATCGCCTGTTCGTCGACCCCGTGACGCGTGCCATGTTCAGCTCGCGCGGCGAGGACTTTGCTTTCATGCAGAAAGCGCAGAAAGAAGCGGGAGCGACTGCGGAAGAAGCGGCGTATCTGCTGGCGGAGAAAAAATACGGCAGTGAACTTCGTGAACTTGAAGAGTGGGTGAAAGCAGCATGAGTGAACAACAGGACAAACCGTATGACGGCGACACCGTCCGCGACGGTGTAACAATCGCCAGCAAGACATCCCGTTGGGTTAAGGCCAGCATGCTGGGGCTGGCGGGACTTCTGGTTATGACAGGCGTGGCATACGTGACGGCGAAAGCCGTCACCCCTGAGGTGGTGGTCTTCGACATGAAGGGGACTGTGGACCTCTTCATGCAGCAGTCCGCTCAGTTACAGCTCGATGACAACCGGGCTAAAGCGATGACCCGGCAGTTCAACGCGGCGCTGACCGGCAGCCTGGATGCATGGCAGTCCTCACACAACGCCATCGTTCTGGTGAAACCAGCGGTGATGAGCCCGCAGCGCGATATCACGAATGAAATCCGTGCTGATATTGCCCGACGCATCCAGGGGGGCCAGTGAGAAAACGACTGCAGCTGACGGCCATGATGCTGCTGATGTTCTCCGCCGGCAGCGGGGCGAAAGATCTCGGTACCTGGGGCAACGTCTTCGAGCCTGCAGAGCAGGACATGCTGGCGTTTATCCAGAATCGCCTGAAGGGGATGGAGCAGACGGGTGAACTTGACCGTCTGCGCAAAGAGGCAACAGAAAGAGTGAAGGAGCATGCGGTGCGTCCGACGCCGGTGGAAGGGCTCACGAAAGCGAAGGAATACCGCAGCTTTGCCTGGGACCCGACATTTACCGTGAAGGAAACGATCACAGACATGCAGGGCAACGTGATCGCCCGCAAGGGCGATACGGTTAATCCTCTGGATAAGGTGCCCTTCAGCCAGGTGCTCTTTTTTATCGACGGTGATGATAAGGAGCAGGTTAACTGGACCCGACAGCAGCTCGCCGGCCAGACCGGCGTGAAGGTCATCCTGGTGAAAGGCAACATCAAAGAAATCAGTGATGCGCTGAATGAACGTATCTACTTCGACCAGTCCGGCGTACTGACCCGTAAATTTGGTTTTGAACACATTCCTGCGCGGATATCCCGCGACGGCCACGTGATGAAAGTGGAAGAAATTCCGGTATCAGGAGCGAAAAAATGAGTGCAACAACGTTAGGGGAACTGTTTCCCGAAATGCGTCAGGCGGTCTCGTCCCATCGGCGTTACGCCAGAAAACCGCGTAAACCCGCTGAGACAGCCCCGCGCCAGGGAACAGCAGAACGACTGAAGACGCTGTACCCCGAAATTGACTCCTGGCATCCGGTTCTGGTGACCAAAGCCTGGCTTCACTGGTGTGAACAGAACCAGCAGGACAGCCGGGAACCGTCAAAACGTGATGAACGATTTCCGGACTACATCATTCACCTCTTACTGGAGAACATGCGGGCCGAGGACAGTGCGAAACGTAAAAAGGGCCCGACGCTGTCACTTTCCGAGCGTCTCGACAGGTTGTTTGCAGGTGAAGGGCAGGAGAACGCCGAATGTCACTGATACACAATAACTCTGTGCCATCTGCGTCTCAGCCCATGACTGGCCGCCATGCTGATACCAGAGGCTGCGACGAAACCGTGAATCAACTCTGTCAGCTGTACCCTGAAATCGCATCATGGCAACCGGCGCTGATCGCCGGTGCCTGGCATCAGTGGTGCGCGGAGAACCAGCGGCAACCGATCGCGCCGGACGAACGTGATGAGGCGTTTCCCCTGTACCTCGTCAGGCTTATCCGAAACAGAATGGAGGAGATGAACGCATGGCGTTAATCAGCTGCTTCACCGGCCCTCAGGGGCTGCAGGGGATGCTTACCTGTTTGCGCGATACTGGGGGCATGACCGGTATTCTGGTCGTCGTTGCGCTGCTCGCTGGCTGGCTTGTTGTTCAGCATCTTGCAGATGCACGCCGTGAACATCGTGCACGGGAGAGCAGACCGGGAATACCCGCTCCTCTGGTGCAATTTGGCAGTGCCCGACATGCCGATGCGGTTCATGCCTTTGCTAACCGGGAATGCTACCAGGTGATGCTGGCCGAACTGGAAAATGCATTGACTGACGCGGGCTACGAACTGACGCGTGAAGAATCACTGCGCGTGACGATGCCAGAGGCAGACCGGCAAAAAATCAGCCGCAGGATTTTCCGGGCGCGCCAGTGTTATACAGCGCCGAGAGTAACTGAGCAGGCGATGCAGGACAGCGAAGATGCGGCAGTGAACGACGGGTACGCCGGCTCATGGCTCAGCTTGCTTATCCGGGGCAGTGAGCGGGAAGGGTGGTACATCACAAAACCGGTACCGGAATTCGTCCCGACGAACTTTCCGTTAAAACAGGTCACCATAACAGTCAGTGCAAAACAGTCTGTCCTGACGCGGGATGTTGTGAGAATCATCAACGATGTGGCTGAAAAAGTGAAAAAACAGCCTTCATTTCCTGAAGCACCTGAACGTATTGCAGGGAGGGTAATTAACAGTGAACTGTTTTATGGGGCTGATCAGCAGCAGGTGAAAGTGGCGCCAGGCTGGTTCAATTCGCCGTCTGGAGATGATGTTCCTGACGATATCACCGATGGACCATTCCCGCCGGTGGGGATGTCAGAATTCCGGCATTTCATTGTCCGGGCGCAGGCAGGAAGGTTTTATACCCCGACTGCACTTGCCTTCTTTATTGAGGAAGCTGGTCGCAGGATAGAACAGGGGGAATCCAGCGGAGCATGTTACGAAGATGACAGTGGCTATGCTTTCGCCGTGACGCCTGCAAATAAGACGCCCTGATACAACCGCGCTGCCCTTCAGGATGTTCGGTGCTCACTGCGTTGCGCTCCGCCTCAGCCTGAATGTCATCCCGGTTTCCGATTAACCCCAGACCAGGTAACGCCATGAAAAAAGACCCTGATACTGAAAAGGGCCAGAATGTTACAGCCGTTCGTCATGATGAAAAATCGGCTTTACGGCTTAAGGCCATTCTTGCCGAAAATCCCCTTTATTATCCCTCAATAGTATTAAGAGCCGGCTTACTGGCTCTTGAGGATATGTCTAAAGAACAGCGGCTGGCTTTCATCATGAAAGCGGCCGACAAAGCCAAAAACCACTAGTCCTACTTTTTAGCCCTCCCGCCGTCCGGTGGCTGCGGCACTCCCGGAGATACCCCATGACTCACCCTGAATCTGTCAGGCCGGTGACGGTTACCCGTGACCGCAATGGCTTCTGGACGCACCCTCATTATTTTGCACCTGCAAGTGATGAGGCCACACAGACTGAATTTGGCGACTGGATGCGCCGGCACAATCTGACCTGTGCCACCCGCTGGATGGAAAACGACGCGCCTCCCCAGGTGATCGCCGACTGGGAAAAGGGAAAACAAAACATCAGTGACTGGCTCCCTTCCGCGCCGGCGGGCGAGGGGTGGTTCATTGGCTCCATTCATGACACTGATGACGGTCCGGTCTGTGTATGGCTGCGGGAGGTGAAATGAAGCACTTTTCATGGCTTGCCGGTGTGTTGCTTATTTTCCTGTCATGGACGCCGGTTCAGGCTACTGCTGCCAGCAATGCCGGTGACGGACGCTGGGTTAACCCGATAAGTGACGTCTGCTGGAAGTGCCTGTTCCCGATGACGCTGGGCAATATTCAGCTGGCTTCCGGGCCGCAAAAGGACACCAACAACCCGTCTTCGCCTATCCAGATTTGCCCGGTCGGTATCCTCTACCGCATTGGTCTGGCCATCGGGTTCTGGGAGCCAATGGCGATGGTGGACGTAACCCGTGAGCCGGGCGTCATGGTCAACATGGGCGGCTTTAAAATCGATCTCGGGCGAACGGGAACGGGAACAGCAGGGCAGAGTGACCGGCCCGCTGCCGGCACGTTCTACCATGTCCACTGGTACAAATACCCGCTGATTTTCTGGCTGAACATCATCACCAGTCTGGGGTGCCTGCAAACCGGCGACATGGATATCGCCTATCTCTCTGAAGTAGATCCTCTCTGGAATGACAGTACGCTCTCGATGCTGATTAATCCCGAAGCCGCGCTGTTCGGCAACCTGATTGCTCAGGGAGCCTGTGCTGCTGACGCTGCAGCAGCATCAGCGGGTCTGCCGCTCTCGCCGCTGTTCTGGTGTGCAGGTAGTCAGGGTTCTTTCTACCCGCTGACCGGCTATACCAGTGGCGAATTCTCACCGCTGGAATCGTCTCTGCTGGTTGGCGAACGGATGGCCTTCAAGATGCACCGCGAGGGGCTGGTTTGGAACTCTGTTGGTGCAGATAACGCCGTATGTAATCAGTATCCCTCTCCCATCATTCCGAAAGAGCGATGGCGATACCAGATGGTGAACATGTACCCCGAAACGAACAACTGTCACCCCTTCGGGGCCAGCACGCAGCTGTGGGGTACAAAGCACAACTCACCCTCATCCAAAAAGAACTTCGGCTACCTCTTCTGGCGCAAACGTAACTGCGTCTTCCTTTAAGGACATGACAATGAAAAACGCTTATCTCCGGGCGCTGACGATCAGCGTCATGATTGCTTTCGCACCGCTGGCTCTGGCGAGCGCCCAGACCGATATTTCCGTCTCCGACCACAGCTGGATAAAAGGTCAGCAGGACGCGCTGGCAGCGATGAAGGAAGGCATGCAGGACCATCCGGCAGTCGCGCCTGTATTGTCGCGGCATCAGCTGGACCTGATCAACCGCCTGCAGGGCGATATCGCAGCTCAAACTAACACGATGGGGGAAAAAGACACGTTTCCGGCTATTTACTTTGTGAGTCTCGGCATACCGCGTGAAGGCCTGCTGCCCATGCTGAAAGACGCGCGTCGCTACAACATCCCGCCCACACTTCGGGGCCTGGTGAACAATGACATGCGTCAGACCGCGGCGGCGATGTTTGAGCTGAGTAAGGAGGACAAGGATGCTGGCGTGCAAATCGATCCGACGTTGTTCACGCAGTACAACATCACGACAGTGCCGGCACTGGTGGTGACCTGCCCGGGTCATCATGATGTTATCCGGGGAAGTCTGCCGCTGAAGGCGGCGCTTGAGAAGGTCGCCGAAAATGGGGATTGCGCGGCAACGGCCCGGCAGCTACTGGAGGCTGCGCAATGAAGAAAATATTTTTCGCCATGATGATGCTGATCCCGTTCCTGACGGTGGCAGGTGACCCGGCATTTGAGGCTGGTGCAAGTTTTGGGAAAGGTAATGCCTCTGCCGGTACCGGAGCCCTGAAAAACCCCGGCGCGGTGACCGGTGCCATTCCGGGATATACCGCTAACCCGCCGGAGAAAGGGTATTACGGCGGCGTGGATGGCGGCGATGGAGGGCTGGCCAGCAAGGGACAGGCTGCCCTGCAGGGGAATGACGCGGCACAGTCAGTGATCAGTGCAGGAACCAAAAAACCGCCTCCTGCCATCGATCCACATGCCCCCTTTATCACTGTCGGGAAAAATGCGGAGGGGACGGCAGGTGGGATCATGGATGGCAGCAGCCAGCAGTGTAAGGAGACGACGGTGTCCAAATCGACGTTTGAGAACTACACCTGCAGCGCCGATGTCGCGGTGTCTAAAACCTGTACCCGTGATACGCAGATTGACGGCCATTACGAAGAGCAGGTGTCCTCTAAAACCGTCGTTATCCCGCCAGAAACGCTGAGGTTCAATAAACTTGATGACCATACGCTGGAGTTTACACTACCACTGAACGAGCCGGGCGCAACAATGCTGGAGGGGTCAATCACCACCTCCCAGAAAAACAGCGTCAGCAATCCATTTTACAGCTCCACCCTGACATTCTACGGAACATCAAAGCAACTGAAGTCCGTGAACAATACCTTCGCCGTTAATGTTTCCCAGAAGGTGGTTCCGGATGATGGCCTGCTCCGGGGAACGCTGACAAACAGCGTAGATCAGTATATTGACATGATGCCGCACGGGATACTTTCAGCCCAGTATCCAGGTAGTGATTTTCTGGCAAAAATAACTGCCACGATAACCCTGGTGACGACCATTAAGGTCTGGGTTCCGTCAACCACCACGCCGTCTGTCTGTCCGGACAGCCCTGGCGGAAAGAAGATCAGTTCAGTCTGTACCATTCCCGGGGGTGACCGGCAGGTAGTGGCTGAGGGGAAAACACAGACCGTTCACAGCGACTGCTGGCAGTACACCGATACTTATCTGGTCAGCGAGAACACGACCGGCACCTGCGCTTCCCTGATGAATAATGCCTCATGCACCAAATCTGGCGAAACGTGTTCAGAGTATGTGGATGGCACCTGTTCCCATAAAGACTACACCTATCAGTGCCAGACGGTGCATTCCTCGACGGGGCTGGTCTGCGGTGGCGAATACATCTGCAAATCAGGTGACTGTGATGAAACCAATGGCGCTGGCGACAACGGTTTTGATACGGCAGTAGCCAAACTGGCCGGTCTGGCGTCAGCGGCAGAAGATGTCAGGGATGAGAACAGCACCATCGATGTGAAAGCCTTTACGGGCAAGGCCATGAGCTGCCGTAAGGCGTTTGCAGGATTCTCTAACTGCTGTAAGGACTCCGGATGGGGACAGGACACGGGCCTGGCCGCCTGTAATGACGACGAACTGGCACTCGGTAAAGCAAAGGCCAAGAAAATCACCGTCAGCGTGGGCGAGCGTTGTGACCATCAGGTTCTCGGGGCCTGTATCCAGAAAAGCCAGGTCTACTGCGTCTTTGACGGCAAGCTTGCCCGCATCATTCAGGAGCAGGGACGTCGCGACCAGCTGGGCGTTAAGTTCGGCAGCGGCGACAGTCCGAACTGCCGGGGGATTACGGTCCCGGAGCTGCAGAGTATCGACTTCGACAAAATCAACTTCTCTGACTTCTACGAGGATTTGATGAAGAACCAGAAAATCCCCGATACCAGCGCTCAGGTCAAGCAGATTAAGGATCGCATCGCCGCGCAGGTGAACCAGCAGGGAGGTGGCAAATGAAGCGTGTCCTCTGTGCTCTGCTCATGACGCTGGCGAGCCATACGGTGCTGGCCGAGGAAATTGTGACGCCGGCAGAGCCGTTCACCGGCTGGTCCTGGTACAACGAGCCGAAAAAACCGCAGGAGCAGTCCAGAAAGCCACAGCAGCCTGCACCGCAGGCCATTCCGGACCTCAGCAAAATGTCACCAATAGAGCAGGCCCGGGTGCTGAAAGGGTACACACAGGAGGCGCTTAACCGCGCCATCCTGTTCCCCTCACGGGAAAACACGGCGACGTTCCTGCGCTGGCAGAAGTTCTGGACCGATCGGGCATCGATGTTCAGCCAGTCCTTTGCGGCGGCGCAGCTGAGCCATCCAGACCTCGACTACAACCTGGAGTATCCGCACTACAACAGCATGGCACCGTTCATGCAGACCCGCGACCAGCAGACGCGGCAGAACGCCGTGGAGCAGCTGGCGCAGCAGTACGGTCTGTTCTACTTCTACCGGGGCAGTGACCCGATTGATGTGCAGATGGCGGGCGTGGTGGCGGACTTTGCGAAAACCAACGGCCTTTCGCTTATCCCGGTATCGGTTGATGGCCAGGTGGCAGCCTCACTGCCGCAGAGCCGTCCGGATACGGGCCAGTCCCGGTCAATGAATATTACGCACTTTCCGGCGCTCTACCTGGTTGATCCACGAAGCAAGAATTACCGCGCGCTGTCATACGGCTTCATGACGCAGGATGACCTGTCGAAGCGATTCCTGAATGTGGCCACCGGCTTTAAACCCAATTCCTGAGAGTCTTTTATGACAAAGATGCTTTTACCCCTCATCCGTGATGCAGGGCGTTTCGAAATGTTCACGCTTGTCTTCGGTCCGGCGCTGTTGCTGTACGGTATTGTGATAGCCATCTCGCTGGAGGGCTCGCTGGCAGGGCAGTTTGTGAAAGAGGCGCAAACGCTAACCGAAGGCGCGCCCGCCGGAAAGGTGATGCAGTGCGTTACGCATCATGAAGCGGCACCACAACCCCGGCTACCTGAACCCGGCGAGGAGGCCAGCCCTCCTCCTTACCAGCTACCGACGATTTCGTTTTGCCATCGTGAACCGGTTGACAGCGATCTCTGGATAAAGCCGATGAATGCAACGCTCCTCAATCTCTTGTTGACGGGCTCGCTGTTCGGCGCGGCTGTGGCCTTTCTCGCTCATCTTTATATTCATCGTTCCACCACCTCACGGCAGATGCCGGGGGTATGGCAAAAGGAGACACACGAATGAAACCCGCTATTCTCGCAGGACTGATTTTCTGGGGCACGATGGCGCGCGTACTGAGCGAGCTGATGACGTGGTCCGTGGAGCATACTCAGCAGGGGCTCTTATGGCTGTGCAATGGTATGTGGGCCGGGGCGGCGGGCATGGTGGTGTATGCCGTCTGGCGCTGGTTCCGTTACGAAAGAGGGCAGGCGCATAAGGAAGTCGATCATGAACATTAAAACCGGGCTCACTGCGCTCCTGTTAACAACCCTGCCTTTGCTGGCGAACGCCGGTGCGCGTGAGGAGTTAATGGCGCTTGAAGCGACAAAAACGGCTTCATCCGCTGACGCTGCTGCAATCAATGCCTCCACCATTCCGGTACCCGCGCCAGCCAGCCTCATGGCGCTGCCGGACGGACGTCGGGCTAACATGAAAGATTATGCCGTGGTGCTCTTTATGCAGGCGCACTGCCAGTACAGCGCTAAGTTTGACCCGCTGCTGAAGGGCTGGGCCGATGAGCATGATATCAGGGTGTATCCGTACACCCTTGACGGCGGCGGGGACGTCTCTTACCCGACCCCGATGATCCCACGTAAGACGGACCTTAAATCTCCCATCGCAGACGAGATTGTCACCTTCTTCGGAAACGGGTTACCGATAGCGACACCGACGGCCTTTATGGTCAACGTCAACACCCTGAAAGCTTATCCACTCACCCAGGGCGTGATGAACATCCCGGCACTTGAGAGCCGTATGGCCAGCCTGATTCAGGCTGACATGGATAACGTCGATCCAAAAATGCTGCCGCCAATGCCGGCAAGCGCGCAGGTCACCCCTCAGTAATACAAACGGACTACAAAATGACGACAAATACGTATGCGTTATCGCGTACCGAGCGCGTGTGGCTGTTATTCAGCGTGACGCTGCTTGTGTCCGCAGCGTTCTATGGGGTGCTGGCCAACCGGGTGGTCAGCGTCATGGATCGCCCTGAACTGACAATCTGTCTGCAGGACTTACCGGTGCTTCTGCTCATCTCGCTGAGCCTCGGATTCTTTTTCACTGTTACCGGGCTGTACGTCTGCCGGCAGACCCTGGCCAGCAAACCCCGGGAGGAGATTGCATGAGTCTTACCAGACTGAAGACGCTTATCCGAAACCAGGCTTTCGCGATAGTGAAAGACTGTAGTGCGGAGACTGAAGCCCGAAAATGGACGGATTTGTTAACCCTGAAACTGTTTTATGCCTTAATTTTTACCGCCGTAGTCGAAAGGGTATACGTGACGTGCGCCATCACAACGCTCAGTGCGATGTCCGTTGACCGCGCCGAACAGTTTACGCTCTCGCTTCTTATCCACTATCCGCAGTACCTGCTCTGGGGTGTTCTTGTCGCGATTTGCGTGCTCATCGCGTTGAATTTACTCGTCTGCAGCGGGTTCTGTCTGGCCAGATATTTATGCCGCAAACTGAACCGTGCTGACAGCCAGGCAGACAAGGATACACAGGCTGTGGAGGTGCCAAATGATTAAGGCGCTTATTACGGCAGGGGTCGTGTTCTTCTCAGGGCTGGCAGCTCTGCCTGCTCAGGCGGACGTCAACGGCGATCTGAACGGTTTCTTCAATAATCTGGGCTACAGCGGCAACGTCACTCAGGCACAGGCCTGGCAGGGACAGGCGGCCGGGTACTTCTCAGGCGGCTCTGTCTACCTCCGTAACCCCGTCAAAAACGTCCAGCTGATCTCGATGCAGCTGCCTTCCCTGAACGCCGGCTGCGGCGGTATCGACGCCTATCTCGGGTCGTTCAGTATGATCAGCGGTGAGGAAATTCAGCGATTCGTGAAGCAAATCATGAGCAACGCCGCCGGCTATGCATTCGACCTGGCCCTGCAGACAATGGTGCCGGAGCTGAAGCAGGCTAAAGACTTCCTGCAGAAGCTGGCGAACGACGTGAACTCAATGAACATGAGTTCGTGCCAGGCTGCGCAGGGCATCATCGGCGGGCTGTGGCCCGTGACGCAGGTTTCACAGCAGAAAATCTGCCAGGACATTGCCGGCGAAACCAACATGTTTTCCGACTGGGCGGCTTCCCGTCAGGGCTGCACCGTCGGAGGGCAGAGCGACAAAGTCACAGCTAAAGCCGGGGATGATGAGAAGGATCAGGTACTGAAGAACAAAAACCTTATCTGGGACACCCTCAGTAAGAATGGTCTTCTCGGCAACGATCGCGCGCTGAAGGAGCTGGTTATGAGTACCGTTGGCTCCATCATTTTCAACAAGAATGGCGATGTGACGATTCTGACGCCGCTGGTCGATAACCGCGACCTGATTAAAGTCCTTATGCGCGGGGGAACGGCAAAGGTCTACGGATGTGACGAATCCGATCTCTGTCTGGGACCGGTCGTCACCAACCTGACGATTTCCGAGTCCAATGCGCTGGTCACGCTGGTGAAAAACCTGATGCTCTCAATGCAGAACAAGCTGGTCGACGATACTGCGCTGACCGATCAGGAAAAAGGCTTTGTGAACACCACCTCCGTGCCGGTACTGAAGTACCTGACTAACGCCCAGAGTATGGGGATGAGCGCCACATACCTGCTGCAGGTGTCTGACTTCATTGCCCAGGACCTGATGATTCAGTACCTCCAGGAGCTGGTGAAACAGGCAAGCCTGTCGCTGGCCGGCAAGAACTTCCCTGAAGAGGCTGCCGCCAAACTACGCGACAACATCATTCATGCGCAGGGACTTCTCGCTGACATGAAGCTGCAGTCTGCAGCTGACCAGAACGCCCTGGACGGCATCGACCGCAACATGCAGTACCTGCAGCAGCAGGTATCCACCATTGTTTCAGGCTCCTATCAAAGCAACTATCACTGGGGTGATCGCTGATGCTTGAGATATACACCATTTATGGCGGGGGAATGTGGAAAACGGCGCTGGACGCCGTTGTCACCCTTGTCGGTCAGAATACCTTCCACACCTTAATGCGTATTGCCGGCACCTTCGGGGTGCTGGCCGTACTGCTCACGTTCATCAAACAACGTAACCCGATGGTTTTCGTCCAGTGGCTGGCGGTCTTCATGATCCTGACAACCATCCTGCTGGTTCCGAAACGCTCAGTTCAGGTCATTGACCTGTCTGATCCCGGTGCAGTCTGGGTAACCGATAACGTACCGGTTGGCCTGGCGGCTATCGCGTCGCTGACGACCAGTATCGGGTACAAGATGTCATCGACGTATGACATGCTGATGGCCAGACCCGACTCGGTAACCTACAGCAAAACCGGGATGCTGTTTGGCTCGCAGATTGTGGCGGAGACGAGTGACTTCGCTACGCAAAACCCGGAGCTGGCGCAGATGCTGCCGGATTACGTGGAAAACTGTGTGATTGGCGATATTCTCCTTAACGGTAAATACACCATCAATCAGCTGCTCAATTCTACTGACCCGCTGACGCTGATAACCAGTAACCCAAGCCCGCTGCGGGGCATCTTTAAGATGACCTCCACCTCACGTCAGTTCCTGACCTGTCAGCAGGCCGCAACGGAGATACAGAAGCTGGCCAATACCGACGTCAACCCGGGCAGTGCGACGTTCACCTGGCTGACGAGAAAGGTATTCGGCAACAAACTGAATGGCGCGGCGCTTCTGGCCAATGCTATGGGAGAAAGTTACGGGTACTTCTATGCCGGTGGTATGACTGCTGCGCAGATCATGAAGAATAACATCACGAACAGTGCAGTACGGCAGGGGATCAAGGGTTTTGCCGCTCGCTCTTCCGACACGGCTAACCTGCTTAATCTGGCCACCGAGAACGCTGCCACCAAACAGCGTCTCGCCTGGGCCGCAGGCAACGAGCTGGCGACCCGAACGCTGCCGTTTGCACAGTCTCTGCTGATGCTTATCCTGGTATGCCTGTTCCCGCTGATGATTGCGCTGGCCGCATCAAATCACACTTTGTTTGGTCTGAACACACTGAAAATATACGTTTCCGGGTTTATCTACTTCCAGATGTGGCCGGTGATGTTCGCCATTCTTAACTATGCCGCCAACTACTGGCTGCAGAGTCAGTCCGGGGGCACGCCCCTGGTTCTGGCCAACAAGGATGTGGTGGCACTGCAGCATTCGGACGTGGCGAATCTGGCAGGTTATCTGTCTCTTTCCATACCGGTGCTGTCGTTCTATCTGACCAAAGGTGCTGCAGCGATGGGCTCTCAGGTGGCGGGGAGTGTACTCAGCTCGGGCGCCTTCACGTCAGCAGGTGTTGCTGCGACCACAGCAGACGGAAACTGGTCGTTTAACAACATGTCGATGGACAATGTCAGCCAGAACAAGATGGATACCAACCTGATGCAGCGTCAGGGTCAGCAGACGTGGCAGGCAGATAACGGCTCCACGCAGACGCAGACGGCCGGTGGCCATACGGTTATCGACGGCTCAGGCGCAATGTCGAATCTGCCGGTGAACATGAAGCTCAGCCAGCTGGCCAGCAGTGGTTTCCAGGAGTCAGCCCGCCAGTCACAGGTTCAGGCGCAGACGGCGCTCGATGGCTACAACCACAGCGTTACCAGCGGCTGGTCACAGCTCTCTCAGCTTTCTAATCAGACAGGTACCAGCGACAGCCTGACCCGCGGCAGTGAAAACAGCCAGGTCACTAACGCAACGCGCGGCGCCAGCATGATGATGTCGGCCGCTGAAAGCTATGCGAAAGCGAACAACATCTCGACGCAGGAAGCCTATAACCAACTGATGTCAAAATCACAGGAAGGCAGTTTCAATGCTGGCGGCAAAATTTATGCCAAAGCTGATTCTGGCGATTCAGCAATAGGGAAAATTGGCAAATGGACTGTGGGTGCTAGCGGTGGGATTGAGGGGCACATGGGAGTTGAATATAAAGGCTCCGATGGCAGCTCTCATGGAACACAAGACACAAACTCTCTTGCTCAAGATATGCGACACGACAAAAACAGTCAGGCAGTTAATGACTTCCGCCAGGGTATGGATATGGTTAAAAGTAGCCGTATCACCGATGGCGCGAATCATTCCGAGAATGCTGCAAGCAGCAATGTTCAGCAGCTGGCCGCAACGCTTAATGATGCTGAGAGCCAGTACCATCAGTACACCACCAGTTCGACGCAGAGTAGCGAGTTCAGCAGGATGGCCACCATTGCGCAGAACCAGAGCGCGAGCCTCGATACGAACTATACGCAGGAGTTTGTGGACTGGGCGGCCAATAAATATGGCGATAAGGCACAGTCCATGCTGACAAGTGCGCCGTCGGCGCGCGAAGCGGCGATGGAGTTCGTAAATGAACGGCTTAAACCAGAAATCATGGGGGATTATCAGCAGGGGCGTTCAGATCTTACCAGCGGTCAGGAGCATGCAGCATTCAGTGGGGAGCATATCGTTCAGCCAGCACGTGGCAGTCAACAGATATCAGGTTCATCTGGTCATGATGCTGGAGTCAGCTACAGCTCTCAGGATGGTGGTGCTCATAGATCGGGAGGTGTTGGCAGCGCCCAGACTTACGGAACGACTCAGGGCGCTGAATATGTAGGCCAGCAGGGTGGGAATTATTCTGCCAGAACAGACGATTCTGTTTCGCCGGGTATGGAGCAGTCAACTGTTCATCAAGGACAAGCAGCCGGACAGAGAAGCAGCTCGGGTAATATCACCTCGTCGGCAGGCATGGTTGTTGCCGGTGGACGCATCACTGCAGATGAAGGAACCGGCCACATTGCAGAATCTCACCCGGAGTTCCATCATTCAGGAGCCGTCAGGGAGCAAGGAAGCATGCATGGCCAGGAGAGTGAAGTTACTCATAGCCGTTCAGGCATTAATGTTGGCGGTGAAAAAGTACGTGGCGATGCTATGCAGGAGTCATATAGAGAAAATCAGGCTAAGCTGCAGGAACATTCCTCACAGGGTTTTGGTCCCCAGAATGAGCTACAGCGCAGAGTGGCGGAACAAAGATCTGAAAATGAGCATAAAATCAACGAATCTGCTGAGGGAATTGGCAAAAAACAATCCACTGTTCAGGTATCCAGTGATATATTAAGCGGAGAACATGCGAATGCTCAGTCAAAATTCGCAAAAGGATATGAAAGTGAAAAAGGACGTCAAAATTTCATTCCTGAGGAGGCCAGCGATGCTGATGTTAAAGCTAGGCTTGCCGAAATACGCAGGAAAGCAGGCTAATAGGAGTGTATATGGCAATTACACAGGCAGATGTTAATAAAGATATTCGTATGTTGGCAGATAGCATAGAAGATGAAAATCGGCCATTGGTTAATCCTGTACAAGCTTTGAAGATAAGTATGCTGTGGCCATTGAGTTGCGCTGCTGTTTATGCAATTGCTGTCTCCTGGGCTATATATAACTTTACGCCACATATTGATCATTTCGATAATATGACAACCCTAACAGGCGAGTATGGGTTTGTACTTGCAGCCTGTTCCTTAGCTATTGTATTTTGTCTATTCATAGGTGCGTCACTATATGGTCCTGCGCTTGCATACCTATCGCTAAGCGAAGAAGCTAGAGATAAATCTCTAATCATAAGGCGATTAAAAAAAGTTACGTTGAAGGTAGGGGGATTCTTCCTCCTCTGTAACTTAGGGATAGCAGTTCTTTCAATTAAATTCCCTTCTGTTTTAGTTATCTCACCATTCTCAATCATTGTGTCATTTTTGATCACGCAAGGTGTTGTAGGTGCCGAGGCTGCTAGATATGGAATTAGTTCAATTTTTGGCAAAGTGAATAAATTAGCTAATAAAATCTAGGCATATAGATAGCAGTGCGGGTTCTATCTTTATTGATATTGCTCGCACTTTTTATAACCATTTTAAAATTTAATAGTCATTCTTAAGAGAAAACCTATCTGAAATGATCTCATTTCCTACTACTACCATTGCTCGAAGAGATAATGGTCATGACTCCCCTAAATTTTAGTAGTAATTGACGACAAACAAACTTTTTAACCTAAATTCCCTTTCAAATCAGCCGATAACGTCTCTGTTAGCTATGTCTCGCTAACGGGGACGTTTTTCTATGCACAGGAAGAATTCATGAAATTAAAAAAATTAGCCGTTGTAGGTTTGATCGCTTCTACTCTTGCACTGTCAGGTTGTGGTGCCATGTCCACTGCGGTGAAGAAGCGTAATCTCGATGTCAAAACTCAGATGAGTGAAACCATCTGGCTGGAACCATCATCAGAGAAAACGGTTTATCTTCAGATCCGTAATACTTCTGACAAGGACATGTCTGGTCTGCAGGCACAAATTACAAATGAACTGGCCACCAAAGGCTACCGCGTCACCAGTTCTCCGGACGCCGCCTACTACTGGATTCAGGCGAACGTACTGAAAGCCGAAAAAATGGATCTGCGTGATGCGCAGGGCTTCCTCAAGACCGGGTACGAAGGTGCGGCAATGGGAGCGGCACTGGGCGCGGGTATTACGGCGTATAACTCGTCTTCAGCTGGCGCAACGCTGGGTGTAGGGCTGGCCAGTGGCCTGATTGGTATGGCTGCAGATGCAATGGTTGAAGACGTCAACTACACGATGGTGACCGATCTGCAAATCTCCGAGCGCAGCAAAGCGACCGTCACGACTGACAATATCGCTGCACTGAAGCAGGGGACCTCAGGCGTCAAGCTACAGACCAGCTCAGAACAGGGCAACCGCGCTAAATACCAGACCCGTGTGGTATCCAATGCCAACAAGGTAAACCTCAAGTTCGAAGAGGCGAAACCTGTCCTGGAAGCTCAGCTGGCCAAATCCATCGCCGGCATCATGTAATACCCTGCGGCTGTGGCGACCGTCACAGCCTGTTCCCCCTCAGACTGATATTCACCGTGTTCTTTCCGGAGCCGGGTGCGTCAGTGCTTTCTGTCAGTTACCAGTAATTACGCTTCCTCGCATGGCTGCGCCAGGCGCAGCCCTGTCTGCGGCGAGCGTTGCGTCCTTAATTTCAAAGGAGCTCGTCCATCATGATGCATCAGATAAATGAACGTGCAGATTACTCAGCTGAATTCTGGTCGCTTATCCATCTGGAAAGCGAGCTGATGGCAGCAAGGGCCTGGATGAATGTATTTGGTTCACTTCCTGAGGGGCAGGGTATGACCATTGTTGCTTTCTGGGCTGGCTATGAATTTACCCTTTATGATCTGGAGCCCCGGGAGTGGCATTCACCGGTTTATAGGGATGTGGCCTCGTCAGTCCGTTCTGTGGCTGCATACATTAATAAACAGGACTGGGAGGACGGATGTCAGCAGGCCAGGTATGAACTGAGTCAGATGGAATAACCTGACGATTGCCCCCCACGCGGTACCACATTTTTTCATCACCCTTTTCAACGCTTCTTCTCTGATAACGAACATCACCACGCAGGTGATGCGATAACGGCTGGACAACACTCTATGAGCTTCGCAGGAAAAAACCTCACCCAGGGCGGGCAGATGACCGCCTACCGCTGGCGCATGTTCATTCAGGTGAACAACTGGATAGGATTCTGGATCTTCATCCTGTTCGCCGTACTGACTACCGCCATCTTTCTCTGGCGAATCCCTCAGGAAGCCCTGGATAACGGTTCCCTGTGGTGGTTCGCCAGTATCAACAGCAGCTTTATTGACCTTATGCCGGCATCGGGAACGCCAAAAATCTACGACGTTCACTACTGGTATGCGCCGACCGCGACGGCAATGGTGCTGAAAATGACTTTGCCGCAGATTTATACCGACCCGTACATGCAGGCGATGGGCGACCAGTGTCTGCGCGAGCTGCAATGGGCGGCTGGCGCCAGCGGGCTGTTCAGTATGGTGGTGTTTATCGCCGTGACCTGGTTTATCGCGAATATCGGCCGAAAGGAGAGCGAGGACGAATATCTCTCCGGCATGCAGCTGACCGACAAGCCAGCGGAAGTGAATAAATTACTGCGCAAAAACGGTGAGATCTCTGACCTGCGCGTGGGTGATCTGCATATGGTCAGGATGGCGGAGGTACTCAATTTCCTGATGCATGGCACTATCGGGGTGGGGAAGTCGACGCTGATACGCTGGTTACTCGACTACATCCGCAAACGCGGTGACCGAGCCATCATTTACGACTCAGGTTGTTCCTTCACAGAAACCCACTATAACCCGTCCACCGATATCATCCTTAACGCCCACGACGAGCGATGTGCCAACTGGCAGATGTGGGGTGAGTGCGTTGACGCGGTCGATTACGACAACCTGGCCGCCAGCCTCATTCCGGTGGAAGGGGAATCCGATCCGTTCTGGGTATCCAGCTCGCGAACCATTTATGCCGATCTCGCAATTCGTATGTCGACGGACCCGGAACGGAGCATTGAGAAGTTCCTCAAAACCTTGTTGTCCCTCAGCATGAAAAATCTGCGTGACTATCTGGCCAACACGCCCTCAGCCAACCTGGTTGAGGAGAAGATCGAGAAAACGGCCATTTCCATTCGCTCGGTGGTAACCAACTATGCCAAAGCACTTCGCTATCTGCAGGGGCTGGATGACGGCACCAGGCCGCCGTTCACCATCCGGGAGTGGATGACGCAGGAGCGCTATGACAGCAGCTGGCTGTTTATTTCAACCCAGGCCCGTCACCGCAAGAGTGTACGCCCGCTGATCTCGCTGTGGGTGTCGCTGGCCACACTGATGCTGCAGAGCATGGGGGAGAACAGCGACCGCCGCGTATGGTTCATTATCGATGAAGCACCCAGCCTGCAGCGCATACCCGAGCTGGCCGAGACACTTGCCGAGGCGCGTAAATTTGGTGGCTGTTTCGTGCTGGGCATGCAGAACATGGCGCAGCTGGTTCACGTCTACGGCCGCGAGCTGGCCAAAAGCATCTTTGACCTGATGAACACCCGTATGTACGGACGTTCGCCGAGCGCCGAGATGGCCAAAGTGGTGGAAGAGGAGCTGGGCAACCAGCGTAAGCGCAAAATCCGTGAGCAGAACAGCTACGGTCTGGACCAGGTGCGTGACGGTGTGTCCCTCGGTAAGGACGAGGTCAATAACCCGATTGTCGACTACGAGCAGATCATGCGTCTGCCAAACCTCAACTTTTATGTTCGCCTCCCGGGTGAGTATCCGGTCGTCCGTCTGAAGCTGAAATATCGCGCGCTGAAGAAACGGCAGGCAGGCCTCATTGAGCGCAATATCCGCGATGCGCTCAGTCCGGAGCTTGAGAGGGTTATTCAGGAGAACGAGCGCGCAGCGGCAGCTGCCGGTCTGACGTTCCCGACCGGTGAAGAAGTGCTGGAGAAGGGAAGCGAAATGTCAGCCGCAGCTGACGGTACGGCTCATGTTGCTTCTGCCGGTACGCCGGCATCATCGCCCGTCGAAAAAAAGACAGCAACACCAGAGACAGCGCCGAAGCCTCCTCAGGGCACAGTGCCTGAACGGAAACAGGTTGCTGTCATGGAGCCTGTTATCTCCGGTTCTGCGACAGTCGTACCGGAAGAGGGGGGCGGAAAACACAACACGGTGACACCTCCTGTCATTGCAGAGAAAAAAGATAACGTTGTTTCTCTCCGTTCTGTTGGCGCAATGAAAAAACCGACTGAAGCACCGGGCAAATTACCGGTCTCCCCCGGAGTGACCGGTCACCCGGGTACCGCTGACTCTGTACAAACAATGCCCGATGCCCTCAAGGCCCTGCGAAACCGACATCATGTACCGGAACCACCTGTCGCCTCACCTCTGAGCATGCTGCACAGGGCACGCCAGCGGCCGGCCTCTTCGGAAAGCGATCCGCAGACAGAGGAAAACGGCGGTGAGTCCATGAACCTCGACATGAAAGTGACGGCACTGCCTGACGGCGGCCTGAGTGTGACGACGGCAGGGAAGCCAGTGACACCGAAAACCCCGGATGAAGCCCACGGTACTCACCGGCAGCTGGCGCAGGAAGAAGAGAACATTTTACTTCACCGTCACGCGGACGACCCGGGTTACGACGAAAACGACCATTACTATTACGACAGAGAGCCTGAATTATGATGTCAGTCGCCCCAGTAGCGTCAGCCGGCGAGGCTGCAGGCTACTACAGCAATTCCGATAACTACTATTTTCTGGGCAGCCTTCAGAGCCTCTGGATGGGGGAAGGTGCAAAAGCGCTGGGCCTTGAGGGCAATGTCCGTGGCGATGATCTCACGGCCGTCCTCGAGGGCCGCCTGCCGGACGGCTCACGGCTTGGCAAGGAGGTTAACGGACAGCACGTCCACCGTCCCGGCCATGACCTGACCTTTTCCGCCCCCAAAAGCGTGTCCATTCTGGCACTTATCGGCAACGATAAAGAAATGGTGGAAGCACATAACCACGCGGTCCGTGTGGCGGCCGGCTATGTGGAGAAGCTCATCTCGGCCCGCGACACGAAAGACGGCGTCACGTCCATCGTACATACCGGCAAGATGGTGGCGGCCGCATATACGCATGATACCTCGCGCAATCTCGACCCGCAGCTGCACACCCATCTCCTGATTGCCAACATGACGGAGTATGCGGGCAAATGGAAAGCCCTGGCCACGGACTATATCCATAACGCCGGCTTTATCGAAACCGTCATGAAGCATCAGGTCACGCTCGGGAAAATTTATCGCAGCGCGCTGCGTGAGCGGGTTGAAGCGCTCGGCCATGAAGTGGAAGAAGTAGGCAAGCATGGCATGTGGGAAATCAAGGGCGTTCCGGAAGAAGTCCGGGACGAATATTCCTCACGGGGTCGGGAAATTCAGGGGGCCGTGGGGGCTGAAGCCACGCTGCGCAGCCGGGATGTGGCGGCCAAAGACACCCGCAGAGCGAAAGTTGACCCTTCGCGGATGCGCCTGATGGAGCGCTGGCTGGGCCAGATGAAGGAGAAGGGATTTGACCTGAAGGCGTATCAGGAGAGCGTGGTGCCGCGTGATGCAGGTCTTCGTGAGACCGCGCCTCAGCCGGAGCGAGATCACCAGGCTAAGCCGGTTCCTGCCGGGCCTGAACAGGCTTCTCTGCTGACGTCGTCCACGGCAGAAAAGAGCGTCGACACACCTGCTCAACTCACAGAACGGGAGAGCCTGTCCCGTCAGCCAATACCACAACAGACTGACACGCTGAGTCAGCCGGCACAGACCGTTCCCGAAAAGACGCCTGCGACCAGGAGCTTTCCTGCAGCGCAGCTGGACACTGAAATCCCCCGCCCGGAACTGGCTGAGGCTGTCCGGCTGGCCATCTCGCAGCTCAGCGACAGTAAAACGCGCTTCACCTTTGGTGAGCTGATGATGACTACCGCTGAGCTGAGTGAACGGCTGCCGGAGATTCAGGATATTCGTGTGGCCATCGATGCGGCGCTGAAGGACGGCATGATTGTGCCACTGGACAGTGAGAAAGGAGTCTTCACCTCCCGTATTCACCTGCTCGATGAACTCTCGATCCAGGCGCTGAGTCAGGAGCATCTCAAATCCACAAAAGTCGTCAGTTTCACCCGCCCGGCGCAGTACGCGCCGGCTGCGCTGGAAGTGGTAGAGAAAGACGCCCTGGTTCTGATGAATGCCCCGTCAGGCGTGGCGGGCATCCGTGACCTGACCGCGCAGCTGGCCGGTATTGCCGGCGCGAACGGTCGTGACGTGCAGGTGCTGGCCAGCTCTGCCGAGCGCGCCATTTCACTGGCGAAATCCGACGATTTGCGGGAACGGATCATCAGCCGTCAGCATGTTCTGAGCGGTGATTTTCACCTGAAACCCCAGAGCACGCTGATTATCGAAGGAGCAGAGCGTCTGGGATTAAAGGAGACGCTGGTTCTGCTGGGCGAAGCGCGCGCGCAGGACGCACAGCTGGTCTTTCTCGACAGTGCCGGGCGGCAGGCGAACGGTAATGCCATGTCCGTACTGGAGTCCGCGGGGGTTGTCCGCTCCCGCCGCACTGAGCCGGCACCCGGGCTGGAGGCCGAAGTGGTCAGTATTCCGAACAAACGCGACCGTTACGAGGCGCTGGCCAACCGGTTTGCAGAGCTGAGCGGAGGAACTGAAAACGTCACCGCCGTCGTGATCGGCCGGCGTGAACAGGCACAGCTGACGGGCCTGGTACGTGAGGCGCTGCAGAACGCAGGGCAGCTGGGCCGCGATGGCGTGGAGATAGAGGCCCGGCAGCCGGTCTGGCTCGACAGCAAAACGCGCCGCATGCCCGGTTCATACCGTCCCGGTATGGTGCTTGAAGATCGCACGGACGCAAAAGAGCGTAAGTCCTATGTGATTGATCGGGTGCATGAGGATACGCGAGTCCTCTCGCTCATCGACGGGGACGGCGTGCTGACCCGGATGAAAATCGGTGATATCAGCGCTGACTGGCGTCTTTTCAGCCGTGAAACCCTCAGCGTGGCCACCGGCGAAAAACTGCTGTCCGTGGCGGGCGACCGCGAGCACAGCCTGAAGGCCAAAGATCGTCTTGAGGTGACCGGGATAAGTGAAAAGGGGATTGAGGTTAAACGGGGGGAAGACACCCTGACGCTGCCAAAAGACCAGCCGCTCTATCTGTCACATGCTTACGTGACCGCGCCGGGCGGACGGGATAACGACACCGGCGTGGTGCTGGCCGCGCTGAACAGCCGCGACATATCGACCCAGACCATGAACTCGCTGGCACAGAGTGGCCACCGTGCGGAAGTGTTCACCGCCGAGGTGCAGGACCGGGCTGAAGCCCGGTTGCAGCGCATGAAGACAAATGCCTCTCCCGTGCAGCTGGTCAAAAACCTGAGCGGACACCAGGACGTCAGTCAGGCGGTGGATTCACTGCATGACAGCGTCCGGACGGACGCGGGACTTGCCGTCTGGCGTGCCATTAACGACCAGCGCACCGTGGTTATCAGCGAGCTGAAGCTCGCGACGGAAGCGCAGAAATATCATCCCGACCTTGAGGCCATCGGGAATGAAATTGGCGCGATGATCAAAAACGGCGAGCTGTTATCCGTATCTGCAGGGGGAGAGCCGGTACTGGTTTCCCGGTCCACCTGGGAGATGGAGAAAGCCATTCTGCGCGTGGTGGAGGAAGGAAAGGGCACGCAGCAGCCGTTGCTGGAACAGGTACCGGAGGCCGTGCTGAACGGCCTGACGGATGGCCAGAAAAAGGCGACCACCCTGGTGCTGGGTACCACGGACCAGTTTATCGGGATTCAGGGCTATGCCGGCGTGGGGAAAACCACGCAGCTGAAGGCGGTGATATCTGCACTGGAGACCTTACCGGCGGACGTTCGCCCGGTGATGATTGGGCTTGCTCCTACGCACCAGGCAGTGAAAGAGATGAGCGACGTCGGTGTACGGGCGCAGACAATCAAATCCTTTGTCGTTGAGCATGACCAGGCGACGGCCGCAGGCGGGAAGCCTGACTATAAAGGCCAGGTGTTTCTTATCGATGAGTCCTCAATGGCAGGCAACCAGGATACGGCGGCACTGTTCCAGGCCATTGCCAGCGGCGGTGGACGTGCAGTCTCGATGGGGGATATCGACCAGTTTGAAGCGGTCGACGTGGGCGCGCCGTTTAAGCTGATGCAGGAGCGAAGCCCGATGGATGTGGCCATCATGAAGCAAATCGTCCGTCAGAAAGACCTGCAGCTGCGCGGTGCCGTTCACGACATCATTGATAACCGGATCGATGCGGCCCTGCAGCGCATTGAAACCCAGACGGCTGACCGCGTTACGCGTAGCGCTTCAGCCGCGCTCCCGGAGAGTGCCATTCAGGAAACGGAGGCGCCCGTTAACGATATCGTGGAGGACTGGACGGACCGGACGCCGGAGGCCCGGTCCCGCACGCTCATCATTGCGCAGCTGAACGCCGACCGTAAGGCGATAAATGCCGGCATTCATGCCGTGCTTGCTGCGCGGGGGGAACTTGGAGAGAAGGCCATTAAGGTGCCCGTGCTCGATAAAATCACCCATACCCGCCATGAGTTCAACAAAACAGAGGCCTGGGAAGCCGGGATGGTGGTTAAACGCGGCGATCGCTACCAGGATGTGCTGGCCGTTGACCGTAACGGCAGCACGGTGACGGTACGTGATGAGGAAGGGAAGATTGGTCTGGTTTCACCGAAGGAGCTGATCACCGGTGACGTGCAGCTGTTTCGCCGCAGCGAGATGGAAGTCCGTTCCGGCGATCTGCTTAAGTTCACGGCGACCGATCGCGAACAGGGGCAGATGGCCAACCAGCGCTATACGGTGGAGTCGGTCAGCGAGGAGGGGAATATCCGTCTGAAGGGGGAGAACGGTCGCGTCACCATCAATCCTGAGAAGGTCCGGGCGCAGCAGCATCTCGACTACGGATGGGCCGTTACCGGCTACGGTGCACAGGGGGCAAGTAGCGATTATGTCATTGCGCTTGAGGGCACGAAAGACGGGCGTAAGGCACTGGCTTCACGTCGTGCCTTCTATATTTCAACTTCCCGCGTCAAGGAGCACGTCCAGATTTACACCGACAATAAAGCGGACTGGGTTAAGGCGATAAAAACACCGGAGCGTGATATCAAAACGGCGCACGATGCGCTGGCACCAGAAACGCAGCGTAAACAGGCGAAAGCCATCTGGGCAATGGGGCAGCCGGTGAATAAAACGGCCATCGGTCGCGCCTGGGTGCGTCATCAGGGCATGCAGGATGCGTCACTGACGGTAAAAATCATCCCGGCCACCCGCCGTTTTCCTGAACCGGCGCTGGCGCTGCCGGTGTATGACAATAATGGCAGGAGTGCGGGCCTGGCCCTGGTTTCCCTGGTTGCCAGCCCGGAAGGACGGATGACGCAGGGTGAGACCCGGATGGTCATGACAGAACGTGCCCGTGGCGCCGTGCTGCAGCGGAGTCAGTCCGGAAACACGATTGTTGCCAGCGACCTGACGGCTGCACTCGATGCAGTACGAAATAATCCAAAGGACGGCGTGGTCTGGCAAACCGGTGATGAACCGCCTTCTGCATGGCTGCTTAAGGTAAGCGGTGGGACAAAACAGGATGTGTCACCGGGTATTGTCTCCACGCTGACGGACGAACAGAACATACAGCAGCTGCGCGAGCAAATGCTGGCAGACCAGGTTCGCAATGAAGAATCCGGACGGAACAGGCAGCCGGAGTCGTTGCTGGCGGAAGTTCCACAGGAAGAGATTATCAGACTGAAACCGGAAGACATTAACCCGCGTAAACCGGAACCACTCAACCCGGATGCGGATGTGATCGCCAGGGTGAGAGGTGAGGAAAACATCGACGGACAGGAAATAAAAGCCGCTGCAGGCGTCAGAAGCGAGCTGGAAGGTGCTGATAAGACCTCCGGTGAATTCTCGCGGGCATCACGTGTGATTGCAGATCTGGCAAACGCGGAACGCGATATGCTCAGGGCGGCAGAAAATACGGAGCGCGGCCGCATGCCGGAGCGTGAAGAACAGACCCTTACCCGTACCATTCAGAAAGAACGCTAATCCCCTTTTAAAAAATGAGAATCAGGCAATGAAAGCAAACAAATTAGCAGCATTTATAGTTACAACATACATTGGCTTTATTTCAACGGCACACGCATCGCCCCCTCAGCCGTTATTCAGCCCGGAGCAGGAGGCACGTATTGGCGAAATCGCTGCTGACTACCTGGTGTCACACCCGGAGATACTGGTGACGGTCAGTCATAAGCTGCAGGAACAGCAGGAGGCGCGTAAGCAGAAGATGTTTGCACTCAGCGTAATGGAGAATCAGGCGAACCTTCTGCATGATCCGGACACTCCGGCTTACGGGCCTGATAACGCAAAGGTCGCGGTGATTGAATTCTTTGATTACCAGTGCGTGTTCTGCAGCCGCTTCGCGCCGGAGCTGGAGAAGGTCATGAAAGCGCAGCCCGACGTCCGCTACCTCTTTAAGGAGTGGCCAATATTTGGTGGTCGCTGGGAAGCTTCACTTCAGGCAGCGCAGCAGGGGCTGACGGTCTGGCAAAAGAAAGGGCCGCAGGCCTATGTCACCTATCACAATGCCATCTACGCCACCGGCCATAATGAAGGCAAGCTGACGGCGGAGTATATTCTCGCGGCAGCGTCAAAAGCAGGGCTGGCCACCCCAGCTCCTGGCGACCATACCGCATCCCTTGAGAAAAACAGTAACCTTGCAGAGGAACTGGGACTCACCGGAACGCCGGGGATCATCGTCATGCCCGTTAGCGGTGCGACTCCCGACACCATCACGGTTTTCCCGGAAGCCGTAACCGCTGAAAGACTCCAGGCAGCAATCCGGAAAGCCACCAGGGTGAAATGATCCTCAGTCCGAAGAACGTCTCCCGCCAGAGACGGGGTCAGTTTGGATATAGAAAATTATTGTACTATAAGGGCTTCCCCGGCATGTCAACGCCGGTGTTTACGGTTTCTGTCTG
>OKPH01000114.1_pt1 | contig 32517 bp, 31 predicted proteins | sample 1613951 | NCBI WGS metagenome assembly OKPH01 (sample SAMN04436894, study PRJEB24849) | human gut metagenome | biome: human gut; feature: NICU; material: stool | host: Homo sapiens | place: USA: Saint Louis, MO | collected 2012-06-12
CTAAACGGCTGCCACGCCGACGGCGGCGCGGGCGTGGCCGCCGCGCGCGCCGAGCACCTCGTCGAAATATTCGCTGGCGGCATCGATCACCGCCGGCTGCTGGACGAAACCCGCCGCGCTGGCGACGTAGCCGGTCACCTTGAGCAGCCGCTCGACCCGTTGCAGGCCGCCCAGCGCCTCCTCCAGCGCCTGCAGGCAGCGCGCCGCGCAGAGCCGGGCGGCCTGGCGGGCCTGTTCCAGGTCGAGTTCGCTGCCGACCTTGCCGGTCCAGCGCAGCTCGCCGTGCTGGCGCGGCAACTGGCCGCTGACGTAGGCGATGCCGGCGTGGAGCACCACCGGCTGGTAGGCGCCGCCGGCGACGATGGCCGGAGCGGGGGATGTCTGCATGGTCCTGTCCTCGTGGCGGACCCGCCCGGCCACGATGCTCGGGCGGGTCGATGGCTGGAAAAGCGCGACCTCACTACTGTGGGCCGCTTTTCCCGGTCTGTTTTGCGGGAGTCGACGAGCTGCTTGCCAAATCGGCAAAACAAACCGAACTTTAGCCTTGCAACAGGCACCGCCGCGCGAAGTAGACTGAAAACGCCCGACCGTTGAGGAACGCGCAACGATGATCGACCTGGTGATGCTCAAGGACTTCCTCGTCCTCTGTCGGATCAAGAGCTTCAGCCGTGCGGCGCAGGAGTGCCATGTCTCCGTGTCCGGGCTCAGCCGGCGTATCCAGACCCTGGAACAGTGGCTCGGCGCGCCGGTGTTCGAGCGCCACAAGCACGCCCTCGAACTGACCGAGGCCGGCCGCCAGTTGCAAGGCGTGGCGCAGGACGCGGTGCGCGCCCTGGACAACCTGCGCCAGTCGATCCGCGAGCGCGACGAAGACGCCCAGCGGCGCATTCGTTTCTGCGCCCCGCACATCCTCTCCTCGGTGTTCTTCCCGCACTGGATTCCGCGCCTGCAGGCGGACTTCCGCAGCGCCAAGTTCAGCGTCGACTGCGATTACCTGCCGCAATGCCTGTCGCGCCTGCGCGACGGCTCGGTAGACTACGTGGTGGCGTTGCTCGACGAAGGCGAGGCGGTGTCGCGCCGCCTGGGCATCGACAGCGAAGCCGAGTTCCAGCGCCTGGAGCTTGGCCACGAACAACTGGTGGCGGTCTGCGCGCCGGACGCCGCCGGCCAGCCGTTGTTCAACCTCGACCGCCTGCAGACCGAAGCGCTATCGTTCCTCGGCTACTCCGAGGAATGCCACCTGGGCTGGGCCCTGGAACCGCTGCTGCGCGACAGCGGCCTGTTCCTCCAGCGCCATCACAGCTCCAGCCAGACCGAGGGGCTGCGCTTCTTCGCCCAGTCGCGCCTGGGCGTCGCCTGGCTGCCGCATACCCTGGTCCGCGAGGACCTCGCCAGCCGTCGCCTGGTGCGCGCCGGCGGCCAGCGCTTCGACGTGCCGTTGCGCTACACCCTGATCCGTCGCCGCCTGCCGCTACCCGGCGAGGCCGAACGCCTGTGGACCTTCCTCGGCGAGCTGGCGCGCCCGGCGCCGCGCTACGCGGTGGTCGGCGCGGCCTCCTGAGCCGCCGTCTCGGCCAGCAGGGCGCGGCGGAATTCACCGACCAGGTCGTCCTGCGCCGAACCGCTGCGGCTGACCATCACCAGCTCGCGCTGGAATTCCAGCGCGCCCAGTTCGATCACCCGTACCCGCGCCGGCTCGCGTAGCCACAGCCCGGCCCGGGGCAGCAGCGCCACGCCGAGACCGTTCTCCACCATCCGCGCGATCGCGTCGATCTCATCCAGCTCCATCACCTGGCGTGGCCTGAGCTGTTGCGCCTCGAGGAAATCGCCCACCAGGCGACCGCCGAAGGACACATGGTCGTAGCGGATGAACGGTTGCGTGCGCAGCAATTCCAGCGCATCCGTCGCAGTGCATTGCGGCGGCGCGATCAGCACGAACGGCTGGCGCTCGACCCGTTGCGCGGAGAGCCCGCGCGGCAGGTTGAACGGCGGGCGGATGAGGATCGCCAGGTCCAGTTCGGCGGCGTCCACCTGGTCCAGCAGGTGCAGCGAGACGCCCGGCATCACCTGCGGCTCGATGTGTGGCGCCTGTTCGGCGAGGCGCTTGAGCACCTCCGGCAGCAGCCCGGTCTGCGCCGTGTTCACCGCACCGATGCGCAGGCGTCCGCGCGGGCTGTCGCCCTGGCCGATGCCGTCGAACAGCGCGAGGATCTGCTCGGCCGTACGCACCGCCTGCCTCCCGACCTCGTTCAGGTGTGCCGCGCGCGGCGTGCGCTTGAACAACTCGACGCCGACGCTGCGTTCCAGCGCGCGGATCTGCGCGCTCACCGCCGACTGCGTCAGCCCCACCTGTTCCCCCGCCGCGGCGAAGGAGCCCCGGCGCGCCACGGCGACCAGGGTGCGGAGTTCGCGGATCATCCAAGCCTCGAAAAAAGTGTTGCTCAGGCGAAATATTATGCGCTTTCCATCGAAATCGGCACGGCAAATAATCCCGGCACACCCACAGAGGAACCGCGCCATGAGCCTGATGCCCTTCCACCTCGCCATCCCCGTCCACGACCTGCCCGCCGCCCGGCGCTTTTACGGCGAGGTCTTCGGCCTGAGCGAAGGCCGCTCCGCCGAGCACTGGGTCGACTTCGACTTCTTCGGCCACCAGTTGGTCATCCACCAGCATCCGCAGACCGATTCCCAGCGCCACGCCGGCAGCAACCCGGTGGACGGCCACGACGTGCCGGTGCCGCACTTCGGCGTGGTCCTCGCATGGGACGACTGGCACGCCCTGGCCGAACGCCTGCAGCAGCGCGGCACCCGCTTCGTGATCGAGCCCTACATCCGCTTCAAGGGCCAGGTCGGCGAGCAGGCCACGCTGTTTCTCTTCGACCCCTGCGGCAACGCGCTGGAGTTCAAGAGCTTCCGCGACATGGGCCAGTTGTTCGCCAAGTGAGATTGCCGGCGCTCCACCTTACTGTGCGCAGTCCGTGCAGAACTCCAGCGCCGCGCAGCTGGACTGCTCGTCCGGTAGGCTCGATGTCGCGCACTCTTTCTTGCGCACCACGCTGCCCAGCGGCGCCAGCTTGAACCGCTCCGGCGGCGGGCTGGCCGGCTTTGCGCTTGTCGTCCCGTCGAGGTCGGGCTTGAAGGCGTGTTCAAGGTCGCCCAGGCGTTCGTCCAGGGTGGCGGAGGAGGCGAGGGCGGGCGTCAGGGCCAGGATGAGCAGGAGAACGCGGTAGGGCATAGGGTTTCCGGTGTGGGTGGCGATGCGCTGGAGCCGAGCACGGCATCCCCGCATGACGAGGAATCGAAGCGGCCATTCAAGGCGATTGCGTGTTGGCGATTGGATGCGCTCGCCCTCTGTTTGGCATTTTGTGAAGCGCTTCGCACCTTGCCCGAGCGGCACCTTGTCCGGGCAAAACCGTCACCGCACAGTCCCCTTCCACCTTCATCCCCCTGCGACGCACCTCGCAATGCAACCAGCATCCCGGCTGCGCCACCCTCTACCTGGACTGCAGCGCAGCCAGCGAAGATCTGTTCGACACCGCCCGCACCCGTCTGGAGTCGGCGATCGGAACGCTGAGCGTCCTCGACCTGCTCGACGAAACCGAAGAACCCGGTGAAAGCACCTGCCGCATCACCGGCTCCTTGCTGTCGCTGTTCGAGGCGGAATACGCACGCAGACACCGATAACCGACGGAGGCGGTGCCCCCGGCCCGTTCTCGTTAATGGTCATAAATAGCCAAGGCTGGGCAGGACTGGGGCTGGATCGGAGGGGACGGGCCAAGCTCTGTGCTATGCCGGCCTGTATGGGCGAGTAATTTCGACACTTTTTCGACACACGGAATGAGGCTGCCTCGCGGGTCCTGGTTCGTCCGTCTGGCGCCGGATCGTCTTCAGGACTCCGTGCGTTCTGTCCGTTGTCGGGAAGCGGTCTCTTTAAGTAGGATTCCTTTGATGGAATATTCCCTGGGGGTTATATTTTGTGGCGTGGGATATCGAGTACACCGACGAGTTCGGTGATTGGTGGGGTTCTCTGTCCGAGGATGAGCAGGAGTCGCTAGCTGTGACGGTTCGCTTGCTTGAGGAGCGGGGGCCATCCTTGGGGCACCCCCACAGCAGCGGCATCAATGGCTCCCGCCATGGCCATATGAGAGAGCTACGGACTCAACACGGCGGGCGACCTTTCCGAACGCTTTACGCGTTTGACCCCAGACGCTCCGCGATACTGCTGATCGGTGGCGACAAGACTGGCGATGATCGTTGGTACGAATTGAACGTGCCCATTGCCGACCGCCTCTATGACGAACACTTGCACCAGCTCCGTGAGGAGGGACTGATCGATGGTTAAGAAATTCTCCGACCTTCGGGCGCAAATGTCGCCTGAGGCACAGGCCCGCGTCGAGGCCAAGGCCCAGGAACTGTTGGCTGAAATGCCCCTGAATGAGTTGCGCCAGGCTAGAGGCTTGTCGCAGAAGATGCTGTCTGAAGTGCTGCACGTGCAGCAGCCGGCAATTGCCAAAATGGAGCGGCGTACGGATATGTACATCTCCACCTTGCGCAGCCACATCGAAGCCATGGGCGGCCAGCTGGAAGTGATCGCACGCTTCCCGGATGGCGCGGTGAAAATCAGCAACTTCGCTGATATCGAAGAGGCGGGCGCCTAAGGCTATTCGTTACGACAGTTCTTCGACTTCAAAGCCTTAGAGCTGTTTCAAATTTAAAGGTATTTTAGATATCACCGATAAGAAGTAAATGACGCCAATGGAGATGGTCTTATGGGTTTGAAGAAGTTTTAGTAAGGTGTAAAGAAGACAGATTTTGAGTTTGAGTTTGGGTTTCGAGTCGCGAATCTATTAAAGAGGGATGGTTGTTGAATAATAAGTAATAGATACTGTTTGGGTGATATTGAAGGCACGATTAGATAGGTTGAATTCTTGCTTATAAGCACTCTTGTGAGGGGCAGATATTTTTTCTGTCAGGCTCGCCTCATAGGGAGTGTAGCCTCGGCGAGCACTTTTGATCCCAGAAAACGTAAGCCCCTACGGGCGCTCCGGCAGTGAGTTCGTCGCGTCCAAGCATGGCTCAGTGTTGAGCAATTTGTCGCGCCAGCGGGGGAGTTCGCTGTCTTCCACATCCAGCCGTTTCAGCCATTGATCGGCCGCCCAGCCCACCAGCCGCAATTCGCCGTCATGGGAGCCGCCGTGTAGCGAGCCGACGGTTTCATAGCGAATGCCTTTGAGCGCGTGGTTCAGCAGCACATACGGAGCGGGTCTGGAGTCTTCCGCATCACCCGCGATATAGGGATAGGCACCGGCCTGGATTACCACGCCATCGCCGTAGCGGTAGAAGGCAAAGTGGCTGGAGGGCAGTTGCGCACGCAGGGCAACGAGCCCGCCGGCCAGCGCCAGGCGCTCGTTGTTCAGGAGGGTTAGCCAACTGACAGTTTTGATTCTTGTAGGTTTGAACTCGGGAGTATTGGCCAGCAGACAAGCCGTCCCTACATCCAAACCCGGCATACGCGCCGCCATAAAGGCTTCGGAGGGCTCGTCATTGTCCCAACTGGTCGGCGAGAGATTGTAGGCATGCCCCGCATACCCCTGCTCCGGCTCTAGTTGTGAAGCTCCAATAGGTTGTATCCGGTGTTCATCCGGATTGGGTTTGAGAGACTGGAAGTCGCCAAACACCCAATCCACTCAGGACGCCCAACCGGATGAACACCCATAAGCATGCCCGACTTACCTTTGCCCGCCGACTCGAGATGGTCAAGCAGATGACGCTGGAAGGCTTGGATGCCGTGCGAGCCGCAGCCGCGCACGGCGTCACTGCGCCAACGGCCAGGAAGTGGCTCGGTCGTTACCTGGCCGGTGGCCAAGCCGCCTTGGCCGATGCCTCTTCCAGGCCGCTGCGATCGCCCAGGGCCATCGATGCGGGCAAGGCTTTGCTCATCGTCGAGCTGCGCAAACGTCGAATGCTGCAGGCTCGCATCGCACGCAGTGTGGGCGTCTCGGAGTCCACGGTCAGCCGCGTTCTGGCGCGAGCGGGCATGTCCAGGTTGAGCGACCTGGAGCCCGTCGAAGCCGTTGTGCGCTACGAGCACGAGGCGCCCGGGGACCTGCTGCACATCGACACCAAGAAGCTCGGGCGCATCGTGCGGCCCAGCCACCGCGTCACAGGCAACCGTCGCGACTCGGTCGATGGTGCAGGCTGGGAGACGCTGTTCGTGGCCATCGATGATCACGCAAGGTTGGCGTTCACCGCCATGCATCCCGATGAGAAGACGGCGCAGGCGGTCCTGTTCCTGCGCAATGCCGTGGCCTATTACGCCCGCCTGGGCATCACCGTGCAGCGACTGCTGACGGACAACGGCGCGGCGTTCCGCTCGCGTGAGTTCAGGTCAACCTGCGTCGAGCTGGGCATCAAGCACAACTTCACGCGACCCTATCGACCTCAAACAAACGGCAAGGCCGAGAGGTTCATCCAGTCAGCGTTGCGCGAGTGGGCCTACGGCTGGACCTACCAGAACTCAGCCCATCGAACCGATGCCCTGGCAAGCTGGCAACACCACTACAACTGGCATCGCCCGCACAGCGGCATCGGCGGCATCGCGCCTATGTCCAGACTCAACTCGTCAAGAAATAACCTCTTGACGCTTCACATCTAGTCGCCGTGCGAAGTCAATAAACAGCTGTAGGAAATCCAATGGCTGCCGCTCTTGATATAGCAGAGGTACGGAGAACTCCAGAACACTAAGATCATGCCCCATTTTGGCTTGCCAGCTCCGCTTGCCGTAAATATCAAACAGCCAGGCGCCTGCATCGCGGGATTTCTTGCCGCTGGTGTAGCAGAAGCTGAGATGATCGTCTTCATCCATTGCCCCCATCATCTCGCGCAGTGGTTGGGTGTCACGGTATGCGGTCAGTGGCTTTCCTTGTGCAGGCTCTTCACGCCAGAGCCGGGTGAGGTGGGGCTCTGCCAGGCGCTTGAACTCATCGAAGCATTGGCATAATGACTCTCGTACCAGAGGGGTATGGGCCTCTTTGAAGTAGAGAGTGCCGCGTAGGCAAAGCACTGCACCGATATAGTCTTCGGGGCCGCCCTTCATCAACAGGTTGCCGGCTATTTCCAGCAGATGGGGTTGCTTGGCTAACTCTGCGGCCAGATCGAATGGCTGTTCCATGGGCTTTTCCTCTTGATCAATAGGCGGGAATCATCGGGCGAGGGGAACGGCCTCGGGTCAAGACGAACATCACCCCACCTGCGATGGCGGCGGCCCACCCTACTTGCTCTACTGGCACCTTGGATCGTTGATTTTCCTGGCCACAGTCGCAGTCGGAGGGCTTCATTTCAACAATCTTGTTCTTGTTGCCGGCAATCGCTGCATAATCCTCAAGTTGTTCCCTATTATGTGGGTCAGGCGGAAACTTCATCTCCACCACCTGTTTGATATTGTCCTGGGTTGGCGGCCTGTTGGGATTCTGAACGATGATCACGTCGGGCCTGCGAATCATTCCTTTCCCTGGCTTGAACGGCGGATGCTCCGGATCTTCATCCCAATACTTGCTGATCCATCCCGGTATCCAGCCATGTGGACTGTTACCGGTCTGGCTATCGAGAATCGGCTGCGGTGGGTTCTTGGTCATGTCGTAGCTGACCTCGGGCTTGTAGGGGCTGCGTCCCTGGAGAACTTCGTCCAACTCTCCCAGCCGCTGTGCCACGCACGCCTGCTTGAGGCTTTTGCCATTCTGGCTGAGGTTAGGCGTGCTGCTGCAATGGCAGACCGCCGAGCACAGCACCTTCTTGTCCTGCGGATCGAGCCTGGGTTCCAGGGTGCCGACGGGGTTGGTCCTGCCTTCGGGGCTCATGCCTCCCCGGGACAGGCTGGGCTGGTCGCTCATGCGTCGCCCCTCTGCACCAGGTCGATGTAGAGGGTCTCCGCGGTGGGGCGCTCGATCCAGGAGGTCATGCCGTCGGCATCCGTGGTGTCGAACGCATTCCAGCCGCCACTCGACCAGACCCTGACCCGGCGTCCGGCGACGGGCTTGCCCGTTTCGTGGTCGATGAGCTGGAAGCGCCCGGAACAGGGCACGCCGTTGCGGTTAGGGGGAAGGGCGGGAGCGCGCGGGGCGGGCGTGAAGACGTCGCCGATGAGTACCGTCCCCGAGCCGCCGATCACCACATTGCCGTGCGCCCCGATACTACCCAGCGTCACCGCCGGCAGGCCGTTGATGAGTACCGTCGACGAAACGGCTGAGATCATCGGGCTTCCGCAGGCTGAGGCGTCGCCTTGCCGTGCTGCCGGCAGGCCGTCGAAAACGACGTCGGGAGAGCCCTGGACGATGGGGTTGCTGCCATGCCCTGGCACTGGGCAGGTCGTTGGATCGGTGACGCGGGCGGCGGGTTTTCCACTCATGTGCGGGTCCTTGCATCAGTGAGATGTGCTGGCCGCTCTGGCGGCCAATTCGGGATTGAGCGAGTCGGCACCTATCGCCAGCGGAAGAAACGCAGAAGGGGACTTCTCCTTGTCCCACCTCCCGGCATCGGTTTCTTCTCCGGCCCGCCGAGGACCGTAGCGAGGTGCGCCGGTCAGTCTTGAGGGTGCGACACGGAAGCGCCGGCTACCTGCAGCGCTGCAACTTCCAGCCGGGCGTCGCGGCGAGTCTGTTCCGTATGGCCCTGGATGATGCCGGGAATCAGGAAGGCATCGACGATCCACCAGATGCCGGTAATGATCAGGGGGAACAGGGTGAAACAACCGATCAGTGTGATGATCAGTTGGGTAACCGCCGTGCCGGTTTTCCCCAGGTAGAAGCGGTGTGCGCCGAAACCGCCCAGGAAGAACCACAGAAGATAGGCGGTGCCGGTGGATTTCTGGGCGTTGGAAACTTTCTGCTCCACGAGCATTTCAGACTGTAGTGACATGAGTTTTCCCACTGATCCATGCGGAAGATATGGTGGGAATTGAAACGTTGCCAACGGTGTTTTTTCAAGCATCCAGTCTGAGGATATTTTTGATTTGTAGTTTTATTGCGGAACTCTGGAAGAGTCGGCCAGGAGTCGGAACTCCTGGACTTCGTGGAAGTTCTTGAAAGCAACTGGCGAGTGGCTGGGGTTTATTGGCGAAAGGCGTCCGGCCGGGCGCCTTTCGCTTTTGTCCGTTAACTTCATAGTGGCGTGGTTTCGAACTTTATCTTTTGATAGTTCTCGAAAATGAACCTGTCTTCCGGCGACAGGGCCGTTTCGTCGAAGGGCAGGATCGCGCCGTCATGCATGACCTTGTAGTCGCGAGAGGTGATTTTCGTCTCCGCCGTGGTGAATGTACTCATGAAGCGCTTATGGGCATCCCCCTGGAACTCCTTCCTGTGCTGGAGGAAGTAGGCGAAGTCCATGTGCCCGACCATGAAGACGATGCTCCAGTCCTTCCTGGCGGCCATGTCCCATTTCCACATGGCGGAGAGTTTCCGCCGAATGGCCTGGTCGGACTCCCTCAGGGCCTTCTTGAGACAGTCGAAGGCGTAGGTACTGTCTATGTCGAATTCGCAGATGGTCAGGTAGTTCACGAACTTTTCGCCGAAGACACAACTGGAGCCGAGGGTGAAAATCTCGTATCCAGGGTAATACCTGCGAAAGAAATCAAGTTCCGTCAGGAACCAGTCTTCCAGTGCGGGTCGGCTGCTCTTCCCGTAGACGTTCTTGACGATGTCTGGCGTATATTCGAACCCTTCGCTGGTGCAGGTCAGAACGTTCTTCTCATCTTTGGCGATGACTATCCTGTTTTTTGCTCCTTTCGGTTCCTTTTTCATTTTTCTTGTCCTTCGAGCGTCTGTGGAGGCCGGTTTATCGTGTTTTGGAATCTCTGTTTTAGGTTTCGCTTTCCAGGGATATAAGACGCCTGCTTACCCTAGTAGTGAGTGTCTAGCTCAAATTCTTTTTCTGTGCTTGACGAAAAGTATGCGTCGGTTTCTCGGAGGCTCGTTTTCTTGGGCGGGGAGTTTCGAACCTGAATCCATGAATGTTTTCCTGCCAGCGTTCCAGAACCTTGTTGGCGGCGGAATCGAACGGTCTCATTAACAGATTCGGGAAATATCATTCCACGCGTCCGCAGCCAAAAGGGCGGGCTGGCGAAGCTCGCCGGGTGCCGGTCACGGTAGGGGAGGGAGCAGCAAGGCGAGCCGGCAACAGGAAAGGCCCGGCGCTGGAGGAGCAGGCAAGGAACTGGGCAAAGAAAAAGCCCCTGAAATTCACTAGGAAAATCAGGGGCTTATCGTTTGCGTTTGGTGGAGCCGGGGGGATCCGACCTCGATTTCAGGATCGGACCCTAGGCGCCTTGGGGATCAAGCCGAGACCGGGCCGAGGTCCGATGCTGTCTGGCTTTCTCAGTGCTTAAACATAGGAAGGATTTTTCGAGCGTCAAGGGAGCAACAAAATTAATCGCCGATTTCAGGGATAGCTTGTTGTGGTGGAGTAGGGGCTTGGGTTCAAATCCTCTGGTTGGATTTGAACCAGTATGAGCTAACCATCGACTGGTCGGGCCTTCACTCAGCTCCATTCGGAATGACGCAGTATTAAATGGGGCCATCTGCCAGGACAAATACGTATCATGAAGCAGCGAGTGACTTCGGTAAGCTCGTGCTTGGACAACCTTTGTCGATGTGGCCGTCATGGAAGAAAGCGCACAACAGTGCTCAGAACGCTATGTATCCACCCGCAGCCAACACCCTGCTTGGCTTTTGCTTGCATCACGCCGGGCTCCGCTTGTGTTGGGTTGCCTGCGGACGCTGTTCGAGCGGGCGCACGATGGGATTCCCATGGAGGATGCGCTGCAAGCGCTGTCCGAAATGCTGGCTGCTTATGCCAGCCAGGATCTTTACGAGATCGACCCGGATGCAACGCACATCCAGGCAGGTCGTGAACTCCGTGAATGGATCAAGCGGCGCCTTGTTGTAGAGCGAGAGGGCCGCATCTATGCAACCGACGCGCTGGAGTCCGCCATACAGTTCGTCGACTCGTTGGATAGTCGTATCATGACCTCCACGGCCTCTCGCCTTTCGGTGGTCCAGCGCGAGATTGAAAACCTGGAAACGGGTCTGAACCCCAGCCCAAGTGGCCGTATTGCCAGCCTGCGCCGCCGAATCCAGGACTTGGAGCACGAGCTAGCGCAGGTAGAAGCTGGCCACGTCGTCGTGCTGGACGAAGCTCAGGCGATAGAGAGTATACGCGAGGTATATAACCTGGCCACCAGCCTGCGCGCAGACTTTCGACGAGTTGAAGACTCTTGGCGCGAAGCTGATCGCGCCTTGCGGCAATCCATCATCAGCGAGCAGTCTCACCGTGGAGAAATCGTCGATCGGTTGCTGGACGGTCAAGATGCGTTACTCAACACACCGGAAGGACGTGTCTTCGAAAGTTTCCAGCAGCAACTGAGGCAGTCCGCCGAGCTGGAAGTCATGCGTGAGCGCTTGCGTACCATCCTTCGTCATCCAGCGGTTCCGAAGGCACTGAATCGTCCCCAGCAACGTGAGCTGCGTTGGCTGGCGTTACGCTTGGTTCGGGAGTCGCAGGCTGTGCTTCAGGCGCGTGCCCGAAGCGAGCGCGATGTACGTGGCTTCATGAAGACGGGCCTGGCCGCCGAGCATCATCGCGTCGGACAGTTACTCAACGATTTCTTCAATCTAGCGCTCAGCGTCGACTGGCAACGCCAGGCCGTGCGTCGTAGCACTGTCCGTTTGCCGCCGGTTGGCGTAGCCATTACCGGAGTCCCAGCGATTGAGCGTCTACGTTTCAAGACCCTGGATGACGATGACACGGGCGAGCTGGATCTGAGTCTGAAGCCAGCGGGGCTGGAACAGATTGACGATGACTTCTGGGATGCTTTCGACGGGTTGGATCGCGAAGCGCTGATTCATGACACCCTGGCGGTGCTGGTGGAGCAGGGGCGACCTGTGAGTCTCGGGGAGCTTGCGTCTTTGCTTCCACCTGCTCACGACCTGGAAACCTTTGCGCTCTGGTTGGCTATGGCGCGCGAGGCAGGTACTGAGGTGCTGACAGAGGAGCGTCAGCTCGTGGAGCTAGTTGACGAGGATGAGCAACGCTGGCGCTTCAATCTGCCTTATGTCGGACTCGACCACGAGGCACTCAAGGACATCGATTGGGAGTTGTGAGCATGGCAGGGGTCTTCGATCGAATTGCAGGCGCCTCTGGTGCCGACGAAACGGAGCTGACGGTGGAGCCCATGGCGTTGGATGACGGCATGGATGATGAACAGCCTCTCATGAGCGCCGCTGTACAGGTCGATGAGCGCCGGACGCCGCAACGGGTACGGGAGGCCGTACAGGAAATGCTCAAGTACGGTCTGCTGGAAGAGAGTCACAAGCCCAACCTGTATCGCTCAGCGCTTTCCAATATCGAGGCGGTCGACAGAATCCTGGAGCCGCTCGACCTTGCCATGGGGGTCGACGAGGTTCGGGGGCTGGTGTTCGTTATCGTTCGCCAGGGCGAGGTGGCCGAGCAGGATGACTGGTCGCACCCCCTAGTGCGTCGGCAAAGGCTGAATCTGGAGCAGTCTCTGCTGATAGCCATCCTGCGCCAGCAGTTCATCGCCTACGAACAGGAAAGCGGTACGGGCGCCAGTCAGGCATCGGTAGTGGTCGATGAGCTGATTCCCCAATTGCAGGTTTACCTGGGCGAGCTGGGCAGTGAGGCAAAGGAGCGCAATCGCATCATCACGCTGCTGGATCAGCTCAAGGGGCATGGCCTGGTGTCGGCTTTGGACGCCCATGATCGCGTCATCATCCGTCCCATCATTACCCACTTGGCTAACCCGGAGAACCTGCAGGCACTCGTGGCATGGCTGCGAGAGCAGGTGGAGGGCGCGGCGACGCCGGCTGCCGATGGCGAGGAGGATATGGCATGAAGCAGGCACTCCTTTGGCGTGACAGCGAGACCTTCATTCTCACCAGCATCGAGCTCTATAACTGGGGCGGCTTTCAGGGCTATCACCGTGCCGAGATCGACCCCTCCGGTACCGCCGTGATCGGCCCGACGGGGAGCGGTAAAACGACACTGGTGGACGCTCTGATGACCTTGCTGTGCGCCAATCCGCGCTACAACCTGGCATCCACGGGCGGGCATGAAAGCGACCGCGACCTGGTGTCCTATGTCCGGGGAGTTACCGGCCCCGGGGACGGAGGTATAGAGCAGTCTCATATCGCTCGCCAGGGTAAGACAGTAACCGCAATTGCGGCCACGCTCGAGCGTGATGGTGCGCAGGTACGACTGGGGGCCGTGCTCTGGTTCGAAGGCACAAGCTCCTCGGCATCGGATCTGAAAAAACTGTGGCTGTTAAGCGAGTCCCCCGAGCAGACTCTGGAGCATTGGCTCAGCCAGCATCACGCAGGCGGTATGCGGGCTTTGCGTCAGATGGAGAAGGATGGGACGGGTATCTGGCCTTATCCCAGCAAGAAAGCTTTCTTGGCCAGGCTGAGGGATTACTTCGAGGTCGGTGAAAACGCATTCACCTTGCTCAACCGCGCTGCCGGCCTGAAGCAGCTCAATAGCATTGACGAGATCTTTCGCGAGTTGGTGCTGGATGACCGTTCCGCCTTCGAGCGGGCCGCCGAGGTCGCCGGCAGCTTCGATGATCTAACCGACATTCACCGAGAACTGGAAACGGCTAGAAAGCAGCAGCGCTCATTGCAACCGGTCGCCGATGGCTGGGAGCGTTACCAGGTCTTGCAAGAACAGCTGCACGATAAGCAGGCTCTCGAAGGTATCCTCCCGGTTTGGTTCGCCGAGCAGGGGTATCGACTGTGGTTGGCTGAAACCAACAGGCTCGAGAAGGAGTACAAAAAGGCCGAACTGGATCAGGAGCAATGCAAAAGTCAGCTTGAGGCCCAGAAAGGTGTGGTCGATCAACATCGCCAGCGCTACCTGCGAGTAGGGGGCGCAGGGATAGATCAATTGCGCGAGCGCATCGCTGATTGGGTGAGGGAGTGCGATAAGCGCAGCCTGAAAGCCGAGCAATACCAACTCTTGGCCAAAGGCCTTGGACTAGCGGATGAGTTATCGGCCGCTGCTCTCAAGGAGAATCAGCAGCATATCGCGGCACGCCTGGAAATACTGGACCAACAAATTACTGACGCGCGCCAAAAGGCGTTCGACGCAGGCCTCGTCCAGCAGGAACTCAATGGTCGCCTACAGACCTTACAGCAGGAGGGTGCTGAGGTTGAGAAACGGCCAGGCTCGAACCTGCCCGGGCAATTTCATGCTTTCCGAAGCGATCTGGCGCAGGCGCTTGGTGTCAATGAGTCGGCCCTGCCTTTCGTTGCCGAGCTGGTGCAGGTCAAGCCCGAGGAGCTGGACTGGCGTGGCGCCATCGAGCGGGCAATCGGTAGCCACCGGCTACGCATCCTGGTGCCGCAGGACTCATCCCAGGCCGCACTGCGTTGGGTGAATCAACGGCACAACCGCTTGCATGTGCGCTTGTTGGAGGTACAGGAGCCGACGTCGCGCCCCGTGTTCTTCGACGATGGTTTTACCCGCAAGCTGACCTTCAAGGAGCATCCGTACCGAGAAGCCATAAAGGCACTGCTGGCGGACAATGACCGCCACTGCGTCGAAAGCCCGGAGCAATTACGTCATACCCCTCATGCCATGACGGCCCAGGGGCTGATGTCGGGCAAAGAACGCTTCTTCGACAAGCAGGACCAGAAGCGTCTGGACGAAGACTGGCTGACCGGCTTCGATAACCGTGACCGTCTGGCCTTCCTGGCTGAGCAGATTCGCGAGGTCAATGAGCAGCTCGAGCCAGCCAAGCTCGCCTTGGATGCTGCCCAGGGCGACGTTCGTCAGTTGGAGACTCAAGCTTCGCTGCTGAATCGTGTCAAAGAACTGCAGTTCGAGGATATTGATCTGCCGGGTGCCCAGAGTCAGCTGGAGTCGCTGCGTACGCAACTGGCCACCCTGACGCGCCCCGATTCTAACCTTGCCATGATCAAGGTCGAGCTGGATGCGGCCGAGGCCCTGCAGGAGTCTCTGGATCAACAGCTCCGCCAACTGATCGAACAGTACGTTCAGTTAAAAACTCAGTTTGACCAGGCCGCATCCGCTACCCGTAAGGCCTATAACAGCGCGGAGAAAGGGCTGAACGATACGCAGCGTGAACTGGCGCAAGCGCATTTCCCGACTCTGACCGCGGATGACCTCGGCGATATTGTCGAGCTGGAGCGCAAGCATACGCGTGAGCTTCAAGGGCAGCTCAAAGCGCTTGGCGAGAAACTGGGCGATCAGAAATCAGAGCTTGCCAAACGTATGTCTGATGCCCTCAAGGTAGACACCGGGGCGCTTGCAGAGGTCGGGCGAGAGCTGGTGGATGTCCCCAGGTATCTGGAGCGTCTGCGTGTGCTGACCGAGGAAGCCTTGCCAGAGAAACTCAAGCGCTTCCTGGAATACCTCAATCGCTCCTCGGATGACGGCGTCACCCAACTGCTCAGCTATATCGACCATGAAGTCTCGATGATCGAGGAACGCCTGGATGACCTGAATAGTACGATGCAGCGTGTCGACTTTCAGCCCGGACGCTATCTGCGCCTGGTTGCAGGCAAGGTCATCCATGAAAGCCTGCGCACCCTGCAGCGCGCCCAGCGCCAACTGAACTCGGCGCGTTTCATCGATGATGAAGGCGAGAGCCATTACAAGGCATTGCAGGATCTTGTGGGGTTGCTCAAGGACGCCTGCGAACACAGCAGGAATCAGGGAGCCAAGGCGCTTCTGGATCCGCGCTTCCGCCTGGAGTTCGCAGTATCGGTGATCGATCGAGAAAGCAGGAATGTCATCGAAACCCGAACAGGTTCTCAGGGCGGTAGCGGTGGCGAGAAGGAGATCATTGCCTCCTACGTGCTGACCGCTTCCCTGAGCTATGCGCTTTGTCCCGACGGCAGCAGCCGGCCGTTGTTCGGCACCATCGTTCTCGACGAGGCGTTCTCGCGCAGCTCCCATGCGGTTGCAGGTCGGATCATCGCTGCGTTGAGGGAATTCGGCCTGCACGCTGTCTTCATCACGCCCAACAAGGAAATGCGCCTGTTACGCCACCACACGCGTTCGGCAGTCGTCGTTCATCGGCGCGGCCTGGAGTCCAGTCTGGTTTCCCTGAGCTGGGAAGCTTTGGATGAGCATCATCAACAGCGCATCAAGGCCATGCATGAAGTCGCCCACTGACATCGGTCGCAGCTTGGCCAGGCAATGGCAGCGTTCTAGTGTTCGGTTGGACCGCTTACTCAATTCTGCTAGCTGGCCGCAAAGCTTCAACATCGGCAAGCCTTCGGCACGACTATTCTCTGACAACATCCGGACGGTGCTTCGGCATGTGGAAAATTGGCGGAGCGTGAAAGTGGGTAAGGTCGACTGGGAACCCGTCAGCTACCGAGCAGGGTTGGCTCCAATTTCCTTGCCAATGCGCTGGCACTTGCGCAGTCCCTCCGAATGGATTGCCGCAACCGACGATCCTTCGGTCAGCCAGGAATACGCTCAACTCGAGTATCTGGTCGAGCAGGTAGATAGTTCCTTTCATGCTCTGCTGGTGGCGCAACGGAGCCTGTGGTTGACGAAGCCCTCTGAAGAAGTCATCGCTACAGCGCAGCTCGCCACTCAACTATCTCCGGGCTGCGCTCAAGGCCGCCCATTGCGCCTGCTTGCAGAGCACGGAGTGGACACCAAGTTTTTCGAGCGAAACGCTATCTTGCTGACGAAACTCCTCGATGAGCGCTTCGAAGGCGCGGCGTCCGAGCAAGGTCTGACGACTTTTCTGGATGCCTTTGAAGAAACCAGTCATTGGGTTCTAGTCGTTCCTCTTCAGCCTGAGCTGCTGCCCTTCAAGCGGATCAGGCTCACGACTTCGGAACTGGCCGAAACCTCACTTCCCGGTTCGCGATTGCTCGTGGTGGAAAATGAGCAATGTGTTCACTTGCTACCCGAAACGCTGCCGGACACCCTCGCTGTTCTGGGCGCAGGGCTCGATTTGCAGTGGTTGGCGTCTGCGCATCTGGCCGGGAAACAGATCGCTTACTGGGGCGACATGGATACCTGGGGCTTACTGATGCTGGCGCGAGCGAGACACCATCAACCTGCAGTCGAAGCACTGCTAATGGACCGGGAGCTGTTTGACCAGCACTCCTTGGGAAGCGCGGTCGTCGAGCCAGCTAAAGCTCAGGAATTGGCTCCCGAAGGATTGATGACCGACGAAGCTGATTTCTATCGGTATCTCCTTGCACAGGAGCGGGGGCGCCTTGAGCAGGAGTATCTGCCACGCAGGCAAGTCGAACAGGCTATTAGTAAATGGTTTGGAGAGTCGGTAGCGCCGGCTCATCCTGAGCGAACGGCTTGACTGCATGACTGACAGATGACGGCGAGGTGCAGTAACTTGGCGAGCGCGTGGGCATGTTGCATGCAACGCTCCTACAAGAAACCTAGCAATTCCACCGAGTGGCTGAAAAATTCCCCGTTACATCTAGTGGACAGAGCAAGACGTTAATGAAGTGTTAGTAGCCGGCATTGGCATCGGATATTTCCTTACCCCCGATGCCAATGCTGGGATCTCTGCAGCAAACGTGTACAGCAGCCCCGCTCAATCCGAGCGGTTAGCCTCAGTCTTGCGCAACCGCTCCAGAATGGGATGATCTGCGGCGACCTGCTTGCCCAAGTGCATGGGACCGGGCAAGCGAAGATACCCGGCCCACAGCGGAGCGTTGCGGCAAAGCAGTGCAACTTGCTCGGCAGTAGCTGTCGGGTGAGCGAACGATCCGGCACGTATAATCGTGATTTCCGTGACACCGAGCTGCTGCCACGGATCTCGCAAGTCTTTCTCGGAGATCTCATAGCGGGTGTTGTTGCGTTGCGACCGGACGGAGCCGTACTGTTTGGACGGAGCGACGAAGTAATAGACGTCCAAGCTCTCATTGGACTGGAATATGCCGACCTTGGTGCCTATGTAGTGGGGGGTATCAGGTGACAGTGACTGATTCCCGCTCATTTGGGCAACGTCCAGGTCTGCGCGAATTCGTACGATGGCGGCGCCTTCAGGTACCGGGGGAAGGCCCTCGCCTGGACTGTCCTGGAGCCCCTTGTAGAATGTACGAAGGCCACTGTCGAGGCATGCGATCAGTGGGGCGTCAGCAACTTTGGTGGGTACCAGCAGGGCTTGAGTCACCAGCCTGGTGAGCTGGTCAGATGTAAGCAGCGTGGCGAATGCATGTATGGCCGAGACGCCCTCGTTATAACTGAACCACTTGCCCCCGGAGTCCGGGCCTGACTCGAACCAGAAAATCTCAGTGTTGGGCTCCCCCAACACCGCGCGGGTGATGACAGGAAGAAGCACTGCCGGGCCTTTTTCCTGGATGCGATCAAGCAGGACGGAAACTACAGTGGTCTTCTCCGGCGAAGCTTTGGATTTTGGTATCGGCGCGGGAAGGTAGCCGCTCAGGCGGATAGCCTCGATAATGGTGTTGGTGGCCTTGAAGTCGCGATCATCCTCTTTGCCCTTGCGCTTTTTCTTCAGTTGTTCATCGGGATCGATGTGCATGATGAATTGCGTCGCAATGCCGTGCTCTGCCAGAACTTGCCGGATCAAATGCTTGGGGTCCTGAGCGCCTTCCAATTTCGCTGCAGAAGCGCAGGTTTCGACGATCATCACCTTGGGGCCACCGCAGTGGGCTTGCGAAGCTGCGGGCAATACATGATTAGATAGCCATGCCCTGAGGACTAGCAGGTCGTGTTGTCCCGCGAGCATGCGCCCCGCATCAGGCACATCCAGCCGAGTCAGTGTTACCAGTGGGGGCATCACCTCCTTGAAGAACTGACTGTCCTCACCGAGTGTTCCACTGGCCGCATGAAGCCGCAGCATTACCTCGGAGTGGGCTGCAAGCACCATCACCGGCAACGTGACCACCTCGCCGGTGGCCTGTGCTTTTTCCTCTCGCAAACTACCTACGGCCTTTCTGGCCAACAACGGAGATGTTCCAGGTAGGTTGTCCAGCAGGTGAAAGCCGGCCTGATCCAGGAACAATGGCCCGGGTCCTGATGCTATCAGTGGGTTGGACGGAGGGATGGCATAGATGGGCCTGAAGTCGCTGTCGATGGGGATGTCGCCTTCCTGAATAGATGGAAAAGACGAAACGCCCATAAATCCCAGTAAGTCTTCGATCGGATGCTCGTACGTGGTTTTCCATCCCCCTTCATGTGGCTGGGTCTTGAGCTTAGCCTTCACGATCTGATCGCCAACTTTTACCCAGGCATGCTTTTTCGTCCCAACAAGATTTGGCATGACCTGGCTCAGCTTCACACGTAACTGAAGGTAAGGCTCGGCTCGTCCGCGCAACAAAACCAGCTTGGGCTCAATGGCATGTACGGCGCTGGCGTAGCGGATATCGTTCTCCGAAACAACGGGATCGTCCCATGCCAAAAGCGTTGCGTCCGATGCCTGATAAAGCGTGATTGGTTTGCTGGCCTGCATGGGGTTGCGGATCATCGCCTGGCCAACTAGCCACGGAATGACGGTGTATGCCAGTGATGAAATATCACCTGGTGTCACGAGGAGGCTGGTCTCAAGGGGTACGAGGTCGGTGACAGCGAGCTTGCCCTCAAAGCCTTCGAGTCGCTCGTTCCAGATCCTCAATACATCCATCGACCATAGCCGTAGCGTCTCGTTGATGGTGTCGATCGGAAGAGGTTTGAGTAGAAGAATCGCCGATACGCCACCGTCCTTTTGCGGGGAAAGATTGACCTTCACAGGGCCACCAGAGAGGACGGTCAGCATTTCTTCTAAAGCGATGATAGGCAAGCCTGGGTGCGGCTTCTTTGCCAGTCCTTTGAGCGCTTGCCAAGCATCGAGGTAATGCTCTCCAATCACGACTCGGTAGGCCCGCCCCAGTTGTGTCGGGTCGAATCTGAAAAGGCTGGTGCGCAGCTCAAGCGTTTTCATACGGACTCCTTTCTTGATCGAAGAATGTATTGCTGAACCGCCGATGCGATGCCTGCATGGTGACGCTCGAACTGTTCCCAGTCGCCGTCTTCCTTGAGCCGGTTGACACTTTCATTGAGCATCTCTGACCAGGGCTTCAGACCTTTGAGGAACGCTGCATCTGCGAAGTAGCACGTGACGGGGGTGCCCCCTCGGCGGCCTCGTCCAATGAGTTGGGTCAGGCTCACCAGAATGTTCATGATGGTGTAGTGACGGATGTTGGCGGGTTGCTGGCTAAACGCCGGGCGTGCGGTACGGATCGTCTGCAACAGCGCATTGGAGAGCTTGCGTTCTTGCGTCATGACCTCTCCCGGACTGGAGCGTGGCAGCACTGTGTTCCCGGTTTCGTAGCAGATGTGGGCCAGGTTGTTGTTGGGGCTGTCGGACGCCGGTAAGGGACGGACACAGATCACAACTCCACCAATAGCGGAGAGTCCGTCTGCGTTGACGATATTGTGTCCTCTGGCCATAGGCCCAAGTGCGCTGACCAATAGCGTCTTATGCTTGTGCTTGCCGCTGGTGAACTCGGCAAGGTCGTCATAGACAAGCATTTGCTGGGCCTCCAGTGATGAGGGTTTATATTCGCTTTGGCGACCACGCACCCATCCGACGGACTCGCCCGGGCCGTCCGCCATTTTCGCCAAGGTCATGGCGAGTGCTTCAGCGTCCGCATCGCTGTTGGTGACCAGCAGCAGGCGGGCCCTGTCCCGGGTCTCGGGATCGTTTGCAAGCTTTTCCAACCGGGCCTTTAGCCATGGCCAGAGTTCCTTGGCGAGCTTGGTAACCAGGAATTTGCGTTGGGCAAATGGTCCCCCAGAGATCGCCGTGGTCTGATTGACGTTCTCGAACGTCACCTGGCCCTTGGCGTCCGGCACATCAATGAAGTCCTGGGCTTTCAGATCGAACGCACTGGCGCCGGGAAAATAGGCTGTTGCGGAGAAGCCGATGAACAGCCTCTTCACTCCGGCATAGCCCAACGCACTGATGTCAGGGAGGGAGAGCAGGGTACTGTGAGGGTCGCCCCGCATGGCGACGACGTGTAGCGTCGAGTCTTGGTCGCTGCTGTCTTTGCGTTTGAAGCCAAAGACTGCTCTTTGCAGCGGCCCGTTGGGGCTTGGGCTCAGCGGTTCTGGGCCGGCGATGCTCCGCCTGACCTCGTACGCATAAGGGATCTCCGCATTGACGAAGGCAGGTAGCTCGACCTGCAAATTTCGCAGGTGGGTCTCGATGACCAGCAGGGTACCGCGCAGAATCAGAGATGCTTTCAGGCGTATCCGATCATGTTCCTTCAGGCGCTCAGGCAGCCTGCCGCTCTCGGATAAGTCTGCGATCAGGTTTCCCAGGGTGATGGCCAGCGTTTCGAGTCTGTGTTCCCCATCGTTAGAACGCCAGTTGGCAAGGTTGCGGCTCAGTGATTGCAGGTGGTGCGGAAGCTGACCGAGATCGTTGCTAAACAGGTACTCAAGTGTTTCTCGGGTAATGCCAAGGGCTTGTGTGATGAAGGTGTCATCAGCGTCCGACCAGGTGGTCTCTTTGATTGGCCATTCGAAATAGCGTTCTTGCTGAAGATTCATGAGCTGGCTGACGCTCAGCGTGCAGTACATCAATGCCCAGTTGACCCGGTAAAGGCTGCTTCGATCGATTCCGGGGATGTGGGACTTTCCAACAACGTGGTTGAACAGACGCAGCAACGGGCTGTTATCACCTACATTGCCCAGCCTCAGCTCGATCACGCTGCTATCGATAGCCGACTTCAGGAGGCCATCGATTTCGTCCACCAGAAATACGGGTGTTGTTCGCAATAGGATTTCAACCAAGCTTCGGGGGCCTGGAAACTGTTCAGCGTCTGAAAGCGGGATGCGGGTTGTGCCAGACAACAGGGCGTGGTGGTTGATCACCACGATGTCAGCCTCCATCGCCTGTGACAGCATCCGGGTTTGGCCGCACCTGAAGAGGAAGGGGCAATGTTTGAGGCGCTTCGACGACTCCTCTCCATCATCCCCACATGCCGATATGCGTATGTTGAAGCACGGCTCGTTGCCTGGCTCCACAGCCATCAAGTCGGCTGAGTAAACGTCAAGCAGGCAGGCATAATCGTAGGGGTGATCGGTCTTGCCCTGCTCGAACTGCATCTCTGCACGCTCGTATATCCGAGAGGCGGAATGCAGCGGTGCGACCTTCAACTCTTTGCCTACTGCCGCCGCCGATTGCTTGATGATGCGTACGGTGTTCTCGACTTCAACTAGCGTAGGGACTGCGATAGCAACCCTGTGTCCACGCTCGGCCGCGTCGATGGCCATCATCACCATCGCGACGCTCTTGCCGGAACCAGTCGGCGCATTGACTCTGTAAAAATTCCCCGAGTCGGCTTTGCGAACGGGCTCATCACCCCAGATGTTCACCAATGACGCTGCGTGCTGGCTATGCAGGTCAGGAGAGGCATCCATTTGTTTCGCGAGCTTCATCAGCCTGGCGTGCTCCCAGCTGATCTCGGGTAACGCCGTTGATGGTGGAATGAGGACGTGCTGGTCGAGCGCATTCAGGACATGACGTTCATTTTCCGGGATGGCGAAGACCCTGACGTGATCTCCAGTGATGTGCTTGAGTACGACGTCTCCTTCATTGGGTAGCTGTCCATGAGCCGGCGCAGTACGACCATTCTTGAGCGCCTCGAAGTTTTCCCTGATGACCTGGTCAATATCCAGATGGGACGACAGGCGATACCGATCTTGCTCGTGGAGTTCAGTGTTCAGATTGGAGCTGTCCACCAGCTCAAAAGAGCTCAACTTGCCCTTCAGGATGCCCTCGGCGCTCAACATGAAGCGTTTTGGCTGAGCCAGCAAAGAAGGTCTGAGCCGCAAACTCTGGGCGATTAGCGTTTGCTGCGCTTCCGTCAGGGAGCCCCAGGTGCTCCACTTGCGTGTCCTGCCTGCAATGATTGCCGCAGCATCGGCCAGCGTAGGTTCGTTGGTGACGTAGCGCACAGCGATAGCCAGGAACAGTGTGGTCGCAATATCAGAAAGGGGACGCATGCTTCTGCACCTCCTGTACGCATTGGCTCTGAGTGAACACGCGCACACCCATAGGACAGTGCTCTCGGAGTAGAGGTATGTTCTGCTTCTGGTAGTCGGGGATCACGATCCAGCGAGGCAAGTGGGACGGAATCTGTTCGATGTGTTTGGCGAGTTCGTGGGCCGATACCCACACCTTTGCGTCGATATCCTGAGTGCTTTGGCCTATACGGACACGAAGATCTGTTCGATCGACGTTAGGCCAAAGTTCTACTTCGTAACCTCTCTCGGTCAGGGCGTGTGCCAGGGACAGTTCCAGCAATCCCGGCTGCAGCGTGAATTTCCATAAGGCTGGATTCAGCATGAGCCTTTCCTGGGCATCCTGGCCCTCAAGGTGGCTGTTATTCACGCGGTTCACGAGCTTCGTGCCGTCTCTGAGAAAGAGGCTTTTCTTGTCCCGGCACCAGGCAGAGTCGCAGCTCACCTCATGCCGTTGAGTGTTCAGGGGCCAGTGGCATTCCGGGCACAGGTACAGCAACCCGTTATGCCGCAGGTGAAGCGGGATGGGCTCGTAGAAGTCACTGAGAGAGAGGTTCAGTGGGACGAATACGTCGCGGGCCTGGGAGGGGGCGATGACGCCGTGCTCAATGAGGAACAGGCGAAAGTTGCGATAGAGCGTGTCACCATCGGACCGCAGCCGGCACGCTTGCTTGACTCGGTTTACGCGGGCCTGGATGGTTTCCCAAAGCTGCCGGGCGTTGAGCTCCAGCATCATTTCGTTACAGGTCTGCGAGGCCATGTTGGAGCAGAGCAGGGGGCCGGAATAGTCCGCCCGTATGGCCTCGGGGAGCCATTGCTCTATTGGCAAGTTCAGCTTGTGCTCCAGTGTGATTGTCGTCACTGGAGAGCGCCCAGGCTCAAGCCTCCATAGCAGAGCCGATGCCCGTTGCAGAAGTGGAAATGCCTTTTTTCTGTCGGTGGCGCATAAGGTGGCGCCTTGCGCGAGCAGGCTTAGCAAACGTTGGGCGTATTGGGTGTTGTCCATTTCACTCAGCCTCTGTCGCCGTCTATAGGAGGGCTTTGGCCTTACTTTGCCATCCACTGAGATTCTCAAACTAATGCGCTTAGCAAGTGAATCGTGCTTTCGCCCTACCCCCCTTCTGGATTTAACACCAAAACATTTTGATAAATGTGGATGCATAAAAAATGGAGCGTGCGCGCTTCAATGTGGTTTCTGACTGGAGTGTATGAGCTCCATTTAGGCTGGTAATGGCGCATCGCCATGCATAATCTTTCGTCATCACAACACGGAAGATCGCCATGGATAGAAGCTCGCCAGATGGACCCCTTATGCCGTTGGGGCGGTACTTCAGTGACAACCTCAGCGCCGTGCTGGCGGTTGCTGGCAAGGAGCGTGAGAACCGCACGGTAGGCTCGCCAGGGCCGATGACCGCAACCCAGATTCACCGGAAAACGGGCGTCGCCCGCAGCACGCTACGTGCACTGAAGTCACAGCGCGGCGAAAGTGCCGCCAATCCGGACCTCGACACGCTCGATCGCCTCGCCGCTGCATTGGGTGTTCCTCCTGCTTTCCTGCTCATGCGGCCGCAGGACTGGTTCGCGCTGGGCCAAGCACTGGGCGCCAGCGGTGACTATCTGGCCGCCGCCATGAAACTGCATAGCGCCGGCCAACTGGACAACGGAAGCCCGGTCGAGAAGGTGTTGCGCGAATGCAAGGTTCACCCTGATGCCCGACCGATGGGTGTTGGTTCATCTCCAGAGGTTGCACGTGCCAACGCAAGGGATGAATGGCGCCGGCGTAGCTGCCTCAAGTTCGGTGCCCTGATGCTTCGTCCAGGTCGTGCCCACCAATCTCGTGTTGCACTCGCCGCGATAGCAGGTGCGTTGGTGAGCGCCAGCACGCCGAACGATCCGAACATCGACGACTAAAACGTCGAGCAATCAATAGGAATCGCAGTATGGCAATCATTCACGACGCCGACTTAGCGGACGTGCTATTGAGCGCAAGCTCAGACGATATCAGGCTGCTGATCGACGTCATCACGGACAACGGCAACGGACGGATCTCCTTGTCCTCCTCGGTGTGCCGCCAACTGAGCGCGGCGAAGGAGGGTGTGGTCGGCGAGTTCGAGCGCGGCATGGTCGCCGAAGAACTCATGCGTTTTGGAGGCAACTCGTTGATGAACCTGTTCCGGGGCGGCAGCGGCGTGCCTTACAAGGAACTGCTGAGCGATGTTGCCTCTCACGTGGGTGTCTCGAAGGAAAGTACGGGCGACTGCGCACGCATGGAAATGGCCATCATCACCAAGGTGTTCGAACAGTCGATTGGCCGCATGAGCGAGGAAGACAAGGCGACCTTTTTCGAATCACTGGGGACAAGCTACAGATCTGGCATGGGGCCGGTTGCGCTGGCAGCACTGATAGCCAGCCTGAGCGCTTCCGGTATGACCTCCTATGGATTGGCCGCAATGGTGGCCAGCGCAACGATGAGCAGCCTGGTCGGCCGGGGTGTCGCGCTTGCTGGGGGAGCAACCTTGGGCAGGGGACTGTCGGTGCTCACAGGGCCCGTTGGCTGGGCGATCGCCGGCATCTGGACGGCCTTCGACTTGGCCAGCCCTGCTTACCGGGTGACGCTGCCGTGCGTTATCCAGATCGGTCACATGCGCCAGAAAATGCTGCTCAAGCCCGAATGCCCCGGCTGCCGCGCATCGGTCAGCCCAGGCAGCAACTTCTGTGGCAATTGCGGTACGCGGCTGGTCGATCGCTGACCGCATTCCCTTCACGAGTAAACACTGACCTGAGGAGCTTCTCATGAACCCTACGATCTCCCCGTTGGAGTTCCTGCTGACCAACGTTATCTGTTTCGCCGCTGGTGCCGTCGTGGTTGTCGCGCTGCAGATGGCGGGCAAAGCGGCCTATGCCGCAGGGAAACGCAGCTCAAATGCTCATGCGTGATGTTCCGATGATGTGTGCCAGGTGAGCAGAGAAAACGATAAAGGATTAGCTATGTACGGTAATGAGTATGCGAGCCGACCGGTTGTGTTGACCTATAGAGTGAGGCTGATCAGTCGGGACGCTTACCAGCAGGACAAGGAGTCGCTGTAGTGACTAGCAACGATATCAGCAATACCCGTCAGCTTCTGGAGCGTGTCAGCAACGATGATCTGGAGCCTCTGGTGGAATACATCCTCAAGGCCCGAACCGAGTCCTTGTCGAAGCAAGTGGACTTCAAGCGCTGGCACCCGGAACACCGCCGTTATGCCAGTGCAATCCTTGATGAGCTGCGTTTGTTCGGTGGCAACAGTTTCGCCAACCTGTGGCGCAAGAGCGGGCCTTCCTACACCGAGGTGGTGCGAGATGTTGCCGGTAAGCTCAAGGTCAAGGGTGTTGGCTCGATGGAGCTCATCGAGCTGGAGGAGGCGATGGTGCAGTCGATCCTACGTCAGGCGTTGGAGAAGTCGTCGGGCGAGGATCGTCGCGAGCTGGAAGAGATTCTGCGCGAGGCGGGACTCGACAAGACCAAGATGACGGCTCTGCTGAATGGTTCGGCACTGAGTGGGCTGGTGGTGCCGGCCGTAGCACGGATGATCCTCTATCGCACTTCGACGGTAATCGTGAATTCGATGGCCCAGCAGTTGCTTGGGCACGGTCTGCGCAGTGCGGTGGTCGCTGGGGGAACCTTTGCCGGCGGTCGTGCCGTCGCCGCGCTGGCTGGGCCGGTCGGCTGGGTCATAGCCGGTGTCTGGACCGCCGTGGATCTGGCTGGGCCTGCCTACCGGGTCACCATTCCTTGCGTATTGCATATCGCCATGCTGCGTCTCAAGGCTCGTGCCGAGGCAGCGACCGATTTCATGAATGGAGCTTTCGATGGCTGAGCTAAATGTGATCTTCGATGTTCCGGAGGCGATTGCCGAGGGGCTGAAAAACGGTGTTTACGAACGTATCGGTGGCGTCATCCGCAGAGTAGGTGACAAGCAGATCGTGATGTGGTTGCAGGAAGGTGTTCTGCTGGAACGCGATACGGCCGAGCAACTGCTCAAACAGGGGGCCGAGCAGGTCCAGTTGCTGCGCCAGCAGGCTGAGCAGCTGCAGCTGCTCGGTGTACAGCAGCAGATGATCATGGGGCTGCAGGTGGCCAATCTGGCCGTTAGTGTCGCTGGCTTTGCGCTAACGCTTTACAAGTTACAGGGTATCGAGAACAAGCTTAAACACATGGATGGCAAGCTCGATGACATCCGGCAGGGTGTGGAGTGGCTGGATGCCAGACAGATGATTGGCCGACTGGCCCCTCTGCATGCCTCCCTGCAGCATCTACGCGAAGCCGGGCTGTATCGCAACACCACACTGATGCATCAGCAACTGGGTATTGCCAGCAGCCAGCTCGCAGAGAGCCACAGTTATTTTGGCGGGCTGCTGCAGCATGTGGGTGAGCGTGCGCTTGAGTATCTACAGCCTGGTGAGTTTGGGGCCGCTTACCGTGGGTGGGTGATGTCGGCTCAGGGGCGGGTACAGGTGCTGGCTCGGCTAGGTGAAATGGATGTGGCTGCGCAGCTCGCCAATGACTTCAAGGAGCGTCACGCTGGGTTCGGTCGGCAGCTGCAGCAGAGCCTGAGCAATCCAGCGCTGCGCCTCAGGGCGGGTCGGCAGGGCGAGACCAATCATGCTCGTTTGCTGAATATCGCTGAGCAGGCTGTCGGTGCGCACGAGATCATCCGCGGTAACGTAATGCAGTTGGAGTTCATGCGCGATGAGCAACTGGATCTACCGGTTCTCAATAGCCCGGCAGGATATCAAGGGTTGGCGTTCTGCCGAGTGGGCTGATTGGCTGCGATGGTAATGCCCCAATTGGCAGATTACCTGTAGCAGCCTGCCGTACAAGAGCAGCGGATACTGCTCCACCTCATTTATCCGCACTCGGTGCAGATCCCGCAATTGCAGGTCAACGTCCCGTACTGAGGTTGGCCTGCCTCCCTCTTTGCATTCCTAGCGCGGGCCTTCATGGCCAACGCTGCACTTCCTTCAGGACAGTTGCCTGCGCTGCTGGCGCGAGGCTTTATGGAGTCATCGGACATGGATCTCCAAGGTCATCTGCTTTACATCGACATCACCCAGATTTGTGGAATCGGCTGTGCCTTCTGTATGTACGCCGACAAGCACAAGGCGGGCATCAGCATGGAGCTATCAACGTTGGCGCGGGAAAACCTCGCCCGGTTGATCAATGCCCCAGAGGTCAAGCGCATCTCCGTCAGTGGCGAAGGCGAGCCGCTCAACAACGCCAAAGTGTTCCACGAGATCCTCGGATTGTCCGAAGGTGGCAAGTGCTTCGAATTCATCACTAGTGGGTTCTACCCACATGACAAGATGGCGGACTTCTATGACGCCGCCAATCGCATCGTCTCGGGCAATGGCGACACCTGTAACATCCGCCTGAGCGCCGACAGCCACCATATCGAGAAGGTCAAATGGCGGGCTCATGGCTTCAGTCTGGACTATCTGAGGCGCCGGCGGCCGTCCGGGCTGAGCTTCTCGTTCCGTTCGATCGACACCGATCGCGACTTCACTCGCGAGTATCTGAAGTCCGAGCTGGCTCGCTGGGGAGTAGAGGCAACCATCGAGCCGCGGAGTGTGCTGGAAGACGTCCTGGTTGCGGGTGGTGAGTGCTTCGGCATCGACTACAAGAACCTGGTGCACCCCGCTCCTGGAATCGCCCCGGGTTATCTAGACATGCAGGGGTACATCGAGGCGATCGAGTCCAAAGTCAACAAACGCTTCACTTTCGGCAGTCTGAACAAGCCGCCGCAGGCTAACGGTTTGGATGTCACGGTGAAGCCTAGTGGTGACTTGTACTTGTACGGTATCGAGAACCAGCGCCTAGGCAACATCCACTTTGATCGGGTCGACTGGCAACGGTTGGTCGCCCACGTGCGGGAGACACCGTTGACCCGAGCACTCTATACGCACCCCTTGACCGAGTTGCTGGCGCGCCTGGAGAGCACCGACCTGCTGCGTTCGATCATTGCCAAGGCGAACAACCCCTACTGGCTGGTGAAGGAGCTGGCAGGTCATGCCGGGTTGCTCGAACAATGGGAGGTTGCATGATCGACTCACACAGCCACACCTCTTATTCGAAGCATGCAACCGGCACCGTCGATGAATTGGTTCGCGCCTCGATCGCTGCCGGCGTGACCATCCTAACCATCACCGACCACGCGCCATTCCCCGTGGATACGGACAATCGTCTGCTCGCGTCCGAACTTGATCGCTATTTCGCCGACATCGAGCGGGCGCGGAAGATCTACCAGGGGCAGATCACCATCCTGTGCGGCCTGGAACTCGACTACATGCCTGGCACCGATGCCTTCAATCGCGAGCTGCTTACTCGTTACCCGATGGACTTCGTAATCGGCTCGATTCATTACGTGGAAATTCCAGACGAAACCATGGTGAAGGTATGGGAGCTGCCGCGCCTGGCCGGGCAGACGTTCCTGGACCGCTACTTCGCCAACCTCGAAGGGCTGTTGGACAGTGGGCTGTTCGATGCCGTAGGGCACGCCGACACTCTGCTGCGTGGCGTACCGGAAGACATTTTCCTGCGCCGTTTCGAACCTTTGCTGGCACCGCTCACCCGAAGCGGTATTGCCTTCGAGCTCAATGCCTCAGGCCTTCGAAAGTCGAGCCTGGATCCTGCAACGGGGAGGGAGGTTCAGGGCTTGTGGTCTTATCCGTCTCGGGAATTGGTGGCGCAGCTCATCGCACACGAAGTGCCCTTCACGGTTGGGTCCGATACCCATGACCCGAGTGACGCCGGCTGTGGCATTGCCGAACTGCTCACGGCCCTGCGGCCTTTGGGGCTGAAACGCATTAGTTACTACGAGAGGCGCCGACGAATCGATGTCGCCCTCGACAGCCTGCCGTTGCTGGGCACGCCAGCAACTTTGACAGAAGGACTTGAACGGCCTTGAACATGATGACCCCCGAAAAATCACTGCTTTGGTCCGAGGTGCTTAAGAGGCCGGTTGATGTCCAATTGGCGATGTTTCGTCAGGCTTCCGCTCAGCCCTGTGCTGATGATGTGAAGACAGGTTTCCGCGCGTTCGCCGCCGACCTGTTTGCACGTAAACTGGTCAGCATGGCCGAGTATGTTTCGATTTTTGGCGGCACTGCCCTTAACTGCCTTACACCTGCCGGGTCGGGGTTATTCCGCGACATGGCCACGGGCACCGATGCCACAGCATTGGCCGGGATCTACAGCCGTGCAAAATACGGCAGTGTGGGTGATATCCAGTATCTCGCACGACAATTGATCGACTACCTCTGTGGCGAGCTGGATAGGTCAGATTCGCAATGGTCATGCCTGTTCCGGAACGCCAAGGCCTGTGGTGACAACGTGGTGATGATGACCACTGGTTGGCGTAACGTGCCGTCCACGGCGAACGTGCTCTATGAGATCGTGGTCGAGGAGGTCAACGTCAAATTGGCGCATTTGGCGTTGCCGACCATCATCAACGTCAAGCTACCCAGGATTGCGCCACCCTGCGAGGACTACGCCAGCCTCAGCACCGAGGAGCGGGAGCACGTCAATCTGGTTCAGGACCACGTCATTCCGGCTGAAAACTTCTATCGTTGGAGCGGTGTGCATGTGATCTTCGGCGACGATGTGTTGGTTACCGGATCTACTGCCGACAAAGTGCTTTATGAATCCATGAATAACGGTGCAAAGTCGTTCCGCGCAATCTATCCGGTGGCGATCGATCCCCGGGTGGCGCTGGGCGACGCCTCGGTTGAGGATCGGCTGAATAGTGTGGTGGTCGAGCAACGGCTGGACGATACCGTTGCGGAGCTGCTGTCTGCGCGGGACTACCAACCTATCTTGCGCACTCTTCGCCTGTTGTTCGGGGAGGGAAACCGAGAGTCTCTCGCCGCTTTCTTACCGAAGGTGCCTGCACCGACCTGGTTGCGCTTGGGTGGATTCAATCGGCCCTCGCAACACTGGGTTGCTGAATAGATGTTAGATAGTCGTTCAGTACCTCGGCAGGTGTTTTCCAGCCGAGCGTTTTCCTGGGTCTAGTGTTCAGCGTATGGGCTACTGCTTGGATATCTTGGTAACTCCAACGAGACAGGTCGGTGCCTTTCGGGAAATATTGCCGTAGAAGACCGTTTGTATTCTCGTTCGTACCGCGCTGCCATGGACTGTGAGGGTCGGCAAAGAAGACTTTTACTCCAGACTCAATGGTAAAGCGGACGTGATCCGATAACTCCTTTCCACGATCCCAAGTCAATGATCGCCACAGCTGAACGGGTAAGCCAGTCACGGCCCTCTTCAATGCATTGGTCATGGTGACAGCACCGTAGCCAGCAAGAGCGGGGCCGTTCTTCGTCCGGGGAGTCAGCCCGTAACCTTCCTCGCGAGGCAGATGAACGAGCATGGTAAATCGGCTTGAGCGCTCGACCAGCGTCCCGATGGCGGATCGGTTCAGGCCAATGATCAGATCACCCTCCCAATGCCCTGGTAAGGCACGATCCTCCACCTCAGCAGGACGGCTGGAAATCATGACATCCTCACTGACATGTGCCCATGCTTTGGCCTGCGCCCTGGCTCTTGGTACGCGCAACGCCCGCCCAGTACGCAGGCAACTCACCAGTTCATGCTTGAGAGCGCCTCGCCCTTGAATGTAGAGAGCCTGATATATGGCTTCGTGAGAAATACGCATGGACTTGTCATCCGGAAAGTCGATTTGCAGCCGGTTGGCAACCTGTTCGGCTGACCAACCATTGACCCATTTACGGTCACCACGATGTGGTTTATTTCGTCCCTTGAATGGTGCCTGTAGAGGACCGGCAATCTCACGGCCATTAGCGTTATGAACCTTGCCTTCCAAGCGCTCTTGCACGTAATGGCGCAGTTGCGGGTTGGTCACCAATCTCGCCGGCTTCGGTCTCTTGGCAACCAACTCCGCCTTCCACTGCGCGACTGAAGCGCGATACTCGAGCCGGCCGCTACGAGTTGCTGCGTTACGAGTCAGCTCCCGTGAAATGGTCGACGGACTTCGTCCAAGACGGCGAGCAATCTCACGCACACCAACACTTTGCGCCCGGAGCAACCCGATCTCTTCTCGCTCAGCGAACGACAAGTACCTTCCTGATATGTGGTTCGACATGAATAATGGCATTCCGCCGCGATGACGGAACCAGCGTGTGCCTACCGCTGACGATACGCTAATAGCCTCTGCCGCCCTTTCGCTTGTGATCCCGGTTGCGATCTGTTCCCAAAATAGCCGCTCGATCTCTCGGCGAAGTGACGGGGCACCTGGCGAGCGCATTGCCCCTCGCCCCGTCAACTCCTGCATCCACCCTGCAGGTCGCCCCATAAACACCTCCACGATCAAAGGTGTTGCAACGACCGGTTGAATCCACCCTGGCTGCCCTGGTCTGAATGGAACAGCACCTGCTGTGGCTTGCCGCGCTGTTCGTAGGCCATGTCCA
>OKPH01000149.1_pt1 | contig 20961 bp, 9 predicted proteins | sample 1613951 | NCBI WGS metagenome assembly OKPH01 (sample SAMN04436894, study PRJEB24849) | human gut metagenome | biome: human gut; feature: NICU; material: stool | host: Homo sapiens | place: USA: Saint Louis, MO | collected 2012-06-12
GTGGTGCGCATTATAGGGAGATAGAAACTGGCGTCAACACTTATTTGAAACTTTTTAACCCAAAGGTCAGGAAGCCCAGAGGACGCCCCATTCCTCCTTTATAGGCTGGCTTGCCCCGCCCTCTCCTTCTGTTGCCTCATATAAGGAATGCGAGCCACGGCTCCGCCGCTTTCGACGAGTGTTCCATGCGCCTCATACATACCTCCGACTGGCACCTGGGCCAGACCCTGCACGGCCAGGACCGCGATCATGAGCATGCGCGCTTCCTCGACTGGCTGCTGCGCCAGCTGGAAGAGCAGCGCGCCGATGTCCTGCTGATCGCGGGCGATATCTTCGACACGATCAATCCACCGCTCAAAGCCCAGGAGCGCCTCTACGACTTCATCGTCAGCGCCCATCGGCGGCTGCCGCGGCTGGAGATCGTGATGATCGCAGGCAACCACGACTCCGGCGCGCGCATCGAACTGCCCGCTCCGCTGATGAAACGACTGAACGCCCATGCCATCGGCCGGATCGGCTGGATAGACGAAAGCCTCGATAGCGATCGCCTGCTTCTGCCCCTGCACGACGCGGATGGCCAGGTCGCCGCCTGGTGCCTGGCCCTGCCCTTCCTGCGTCCCGCCGAAGTCACCGGAGGCGGGCTCGGCGACGATTACCTGGCCGGTATCCGCCAGGTGCACGAACGCCTGGTTGCCGCCGCGCACGTCCGTCGCACGCCGGGACAGGCACTGGTCGCCGTCAGCCACGCACACATGGCCGGCGGCTCGGTTTCCGAAGACTCCGAGCGAAACCTGATCATCGGCAACGTCGAAGCGCTGCCCGCCAGCCTGTTTCCGGAGCAGATCGCCTACGTAGCCCTCGGTCATCTGCACAAGCCACAGAAAGTCGCCGGACAGGAGCGCATTCGCTATAGCGGCTCGCCGCTGCCGCTGTCCTTCGCCGAAGTGAACTATCGCCACCAGGTCCTCCTCGTCACCCTGGAAGGTGAGCGCCTGAAGGATGTACAGAGTCTCCCGGTGCCACGCGCGGTGGAACTGTTGCGCATCGGCCCCGCGCCTCTTGGCGAGGTGCTCGATCGAATCGGCGAACTGGCCGAGGCCGACCTGCTGAACGAACAGCGGCCCTGGCTGGAAGTCCGCGTCATGCTGGATCAGCCGCAACCGGACCTGCGCCAGCAGGTCGAGAGCGCCCTGCTGGGCAAGGCTTGCCGTCTGGTGCGCATCGCCAGCGAGTACCAGCGCCGCGACGAAGAGCAGGCGCCGCTGCTCGGGCTCGACCAACTCAACCCCCAGGAACTGTTCAGCCGCGCCTGGGAAAGCGCCTATGGCTCCGGCCCGGATGCGCAGGCGCTGGATGACTTCGCCAGCCTGCTGCAAAGCGTCGAACTGGCCACCGAAGAGCCCCCGGGGAAATAAGCCGTTCCATGAAGATTCTCGCCATCCGCCTGAAGAACCTCGCCTCCCTCGCTGGCGAGCAGGAAATCGACTTCACCCGCGAACCGCTGTCCAGCGCCGGCCTGTTCGCCATCACCGGTCCGACCGGCGCCGGCAAGAGCACCGTGCTGGACGCCCTGTGCCTGGCCCTGTTCGGCAGCACGCCGCGGCTGGAAAGCACTTCGGCCAGCAGCAAGGTTCCCGATGGCCGGAACGAGCTGTCCAGCAACGACGAACGCAACCTGCTGCGCCGCGGTTGCGCCAGCGGCTACGCCGAAGTGGATTTCGTCGGCATCGACGGCCACCGCTATCGCGCCCGCTGGGAAACCCGGCGCTCCCGGGACAAGGCGGACGGCGCCTTGCAAAAGAGCCAGCAGAGCCTCCAGGACCTGGAGACCCAGCAAATGCTGGCAGCGAACAAGAAAAGCGAGTTCCGCGAACAGCTGGAGCAGAAGCTCGGCCTCAATTTCGCCCAGTTCACTCGCGCCGTGCTGCTGGCCCAGAGCGAATTCAGCGCCTTCCTCAAGGCCAGCGACAACGACCGCGGCGCATTGCTGGAGAAACTCACCGACACCGGCCTGTACAGCCAATTGAGCAAAGCCGCCTATCAGCGCGCCAGCCAGGCCGACGAGCAGCGCAAGCAACTCGAGCAACGCCTGGAAGGCAGCCTGCCCCTGGCCGAGCAGGCCCGGGCCGGGCTCGAGGCGGCGCTGGAATCCCACGCCCAGGCGCGTCTCCAGGAGCAACAGGCACTGCAACGTCTGGAAGGCCAGCAACAATGGTTCACCGAGGAGCAGCGGCTGCTGCAATCCTGCGAGCACGCACAAGGTCAACTGGCCGAGGCCAGGCAGGCCTGGGACGCCCTGGCGACGGAGCGGGAAACCCTGCAATGGCTGGAGCGCCTGGCTCCGGTTCGCGGACTGATCGAACGCCTGAAGCAACTCGAGCAGGAACTCCGGCACTCCGAGCAGCAGCAGCGGCAGCGCACCGAGCAGCAAGCCGCGGGCGCCGAGCGCTTGCAAGGATTGCAGGCCCGCTTGCAGGAGGCGCGCGAGCGCCAGGCCCAGGCCGACAACCATCTGCGTCAGGCCCAGGCGCCGTTGCGCGAGGCTTTCCAGCTGGAGAGCGAGGCCAGGCGCCTGGAGCGAACGCTGGCCGAGCGACAGGAACTCCATCGGCAATCGAACCAGCGCCACGCCCAGCAAAGCGACGCCGCTCGGCAACTGGATATGCAGCAGCAGCGCCATGTCGCGGAACAGGCGCAACTGCAGGCGGCATTGCGCGACAGCCAGGCTCTCGCCGCGCTCGGCGACGCCTGGGCGACCCACCAGGGCCAGCTCGCCGCCTTCGTGCAACGTCGCCAGCGCGCGCTCGAAAGCCAGGCGCAGCTCCCCGAGCTGGAAAAATCCCTGGCCCACGCCGGGGAACCGCTCGAACGCTTGCAGGCGCAATGGACCGCCCTCCATGGCAGCGAGCCGGACGACCTGGCGGCACGCCTGGACGAATTGCGCCGGCAGACCGATAGCCTGGAACGACAACAAGCGCTCCACAAGGAATGGCAACAGGCCCTCGACCAACGCACCGGCCTGGCTCGACGCCTGGGCGAACTCGACCAGCGTATGGTCGAGCAGGAGCAGGCATTGCTCGACCTGAAACGACAAGGCAGCCAATGCGCCGAGGAGGTGAAGGCGGCGGAGCAGGCCCTGCAGGTCACCCGCGAGTTGCTCCAGCGCCAACGTCTGGCCCGCAGCGCCAGCGTCGAGCAACTGCGCGCCGGCCTGGTGGACGGCGAGGCCTGTCCGGTCTGCGGCAGCCAGGAGCATCCCTATCACCATTCCGAGCAACTGCTCGCCGCCCTCGGTGAACACGACGACCAGGAGCAGGTCCGCGCCGAGCAGTCCCTCGAGCGGCTGCGACAGACCCTGGTCGGTCTGCGCGAGGGCTATTCCAGCCAGCGGGAAAGACTCAACCAGAGTCGCCAGGAGCAGCAGGAACTGACTGGCCAACTGGCCGCGCTCGATCGGCAACTGGACCAATGGACGCTGCCGGAAGAACTGCGACTCCTGCAGCCGTCCGCGCAGTTGGAGTGGCTGGCACAACGCCTGGACGACCTGGCAGGGCAGCGCCAGCAGTGCCAACGAGACTTCGACCGGCTGATCGCCCGCCAACGCCAGACCCAGCAATTGCAGCAGGAACTGCGGGCCGTCGAGACGATCCTGCAACAGCGCCAGCAGGCGCTGACGGAACAACGGCAGCGCTACGAACATTTGCAGCAGCAGGTCGAGGAGGACAGCCAGCAATTGCGTCCATTGCTCTCCGACGAGCACTGGCAGCGCTGGCAGGCAGATCCGCTGCGGACTTTCCAGGCACTCGGCGAGTCCATCGAGCAACGCCGGCAGCAACAGGCGCGGCTTCAGCAAATCGAACAGCGTCTGCAGGAGCTCAAGCAGCGCTGCGATGAATCGAGCTGGCAACTGAAGCAAAGCGACGAGCAACGCAACGAAGCCCGTCAGGCAGAGGAAAGGGCCCAGGCGGAACTCGCCGAACTGAACGGACGCCTCGGCGCTCACCTGGGCCAGCACGCCTGCGCCCAGGATTGGCAACTATCGCTGGAACACGCCGCGCAAGCGGCGCAGAGTGCCGTCGAGACGCTCCAGGCGCCCCTGGATTCGCTGCGCGAGGAACAACTGCGACTCGCCGAAGCCCTGGAACACCTGCAGCAGCAACGGCAGCGCCAACAGGATGAGTTCCAGCGCCTTCAGGCCGACTGGCAGGCCTGGCGCGAACGCCAGGACAACCTCGACGACAGCCGCCTCGACGCCCTGCTCGGCCTTTCCGAGGAACAGGCGACGCAATGGCGGGAGCAATTGCAGCGACTGCAAGAGGAGATCACCCGCCAGCAGACGCTGGAAGCAGAGCGCCAGGCGCAACTGCTCCAGCATCGCCGGCAGCGGCCGGAAACCGACCGCGAGGCGCTGGAAGACAACCTGCGGCAACAGCGCGAACGCCTGGCCGCCAGCGAACAGGCCTACCTGGAGACCTACAGCCAGTTGCAGGCCGACAACCAGCGCCGCGAGCAGAGCCAGGCGCTGCTTGCCGAACTGGAGCGAGCCCGCGCCGAGTTCCGCAGATGGGGCCGCCTGAACGAACTGATCGGTTCGTCCAGCGGCGACAAGTTCCGCCGCATCGCCCAGGGCTACAACCTCGACCTGCTGGTGCAGCACAGCAACGTGCAGTTGCGCCAGTTGGCGCGGCGCTACCGCCTGCAGCGCGGCGGCAGCGAACTGGGCCTGCTGGTGGTGGACACCGAGATGGGCGACGAACTGCGCTCGGTGTATTCGCTCTCCGGCGGCGAGACCTTCCTGATTTCCCTGGCCCTGGCGCTCGGCCTGGCCTCGATGGCATCGAGCAAGCTGCGCATCGAGTCGCTGTTCATCGACGAAGGCTTCGGCAGCCTCGACCCGGAATCCCTGCAACTGGCGATGGATGCCCTGGACAACCTGCAGGCCCAGGGACGCAAGGTGGCGGTGATTTCCCACGTCCAGGAAATGCACGAACGGATCCCGGTCCAGGTGCGGGTCCAGCGCGAGGGCAACGGCATGAGCAGCCTGAAGGTGGTCGGCTGAGCCGACCGCCCAGGCGGCACGTCAGAACGGCAGCTCGGTCTGTTCACCCGGAGCATGCGGCGGCTGCTCTTCCCTTTCCGGCCGCAGATGCAGCATCAGCCCGCTGAGCCGGCGCACCTTGCGCCGCACTGCTTCCTCGAACACCCCGGGCAGGCTTTCCACCAGGCTGAACCAGTCGCGGGCGCGGGTGATACCGGTGTACACCAGCTCCTTGGTCAGCACCGGGTTCAGCGCGTCCGGCAGGACCAGCGCGGTATGGGCGAACTCCGAACCCTGCGACTTGTGCACGGTCATGGCGAACACGGTGTCCACCTCTACCAGGCGGCTCGGCAGGACGAAGCGCACGCCGCCGCTACCGTCGTTGCGCGGGAAGGCCACGCGCAGCGCAAAGCGCAGGCTGCCGTCGTCGTTGCGCTCGGGCAGGCGCAGGGCGATGCCGATATCGCCGTTCATCAGCCCCAGGCTGTAGTCGTTGCGCGTCACCAGTACCGGCCGCCCCTCGTACCAGCCGTGATCGGCCTCGATCAGGCCAAGGCGCAGCAGTTCCGCCGCTACCCGCTGGTTCAGTCCTTCCACGCCCCATGGGCCGCGGCGCAGCGCGCAGAGCAGGCGGAAGGCGTCGAAAGCCGTCAGTACCGACTGCGCCCAGCGCTCCCAGGCGCCATCCTCCAGCGCCAGTCCGGCGGCCGGGCGGCCCTCGGCCAGGCGTTGCAGGTAGTGCCGGTAGCCGTACGGCGTGCCCGGCGCCTGCGGATGACCGTCGACGAACAGCCGGGCGAAGGCTGCATCGCGCTCCCCGCGCAGGCGCAGGTCGAAGAGGTCGGCGGGCGGACTGTCCAGCAGCGCGCGCGCGTCGCCGGCCTGTTGCCGGTTGACCAACCGCGCCAGGCGCCCGATCCCGCTGCTCGCGCCGAAGCGCCGGGAATGCCGCAGCATGACGGTCTGTTGCGCCAGCGGATGCGCCTGCGCCGAACCTTCGCGCAAGCCCTGCCAGGTTTCGCCGCTGACCCGCTGCAACCAGGCGCGGGTCTCGGCGCTGTACCAGCCCTCCTCGGCATCCCGGCAGAGATCGCCGAGCACCGCGCCGGCCTCTACCGAGGCCAACTGGTCCTTGTCGCCGAGCAGGATCAGGCGCGCCTGCGGCGGTAGCGCATCGAGCAGGCTGGCCATCATTTCCAGGTCGATCATCGAGGCCTCATCCACCACCAGCACGTCCAGCGCCAAAGGGTTGTCCCGGTGGTGGCGGAAGTGCCGGGTATCCGGACGGCTACCAAGCAGACGGTGCAGGGTAGTGACCTCGGCGGGGATCGCCTGCAACACGTCTTCCGCCAGCGGCAGGGCCCGGACCTGCTGGCCGATGGATTCGGAGAGACGCGCCGCGGCCTTGCCGGTGGGCGCCGCGAGGCGGATGCGCAGCGGCTGGCCGGCGGCTACCGCCGGTGCCTGGAGCAGACCGAGCAGGCGCACCACGGTGGTGGTCTTGCCGGTACCGGGACCGCCGGTGATCAGGCTGAAATAGCCGCGGGCCGCCAGGGCACAGGCCAGCTTCTGCCAGTCGGTGACGCGCTGGCCGTCTTCCGTAGGCGCCTGCGCGAACAGCGCGGCCAGGCGCGGCGCCAGGTCGGCGGCCAGGGGCGCCTGCCGACCCAGGCGCTCGCGCAGGGCCAGGGCGATCTCCAACTCGTGCCGCCAATAACGACGCAGGTAGAGACGCTGGGCGCAAAGCACCAGCGGCGAGGTCGCCGTCTCGCTCGGCTCGGGATCGCCTGGGCGCTCGTCGACCACCTCCACCAGCGGTGACGCCGCCAGGGCCTCGCGCCAGGCGTCGAGGCGCACGCCGTGCAGCAGTTGCGACGGCAACAGCACATCGCGGCCTTCGTCGCCTTCCGGCGGCAGCGACAGTGCCGCGTCGGGCGCGCCGAGGGTCGCCTCCAGGTCCAGGCAGACGTGACCGTGGCCCAGTTGGTGGCTGGTCAGCGCCGCCGCCAGCAGCACCCGGGGATCGGCCTGCGGCTGCAACTCGACGAGGAAGGCGACGAACGCCCGGTCCAGCGCCCGTAGCCAGCCGCGCGCCACCCACAGGTCGAGCTGGCGCAGCAGGTCGTGGCGTGCCGCCAGCGGTTGCGCTACCTGGTCGTCGCGGCCATCGCGGACTTCGCCGGCCAGTTGCTTGAGGGTCGGATTCATCGCTCGGCTCCCGGCTGGCCGCTGAACAGCGCGTCCAGGCGTTCGATCAGTTCCCGCGGCGGGCGCTCGAAGTGCAGGCCCTGGGTCGCCGCGCGGGCGCCGCGGAGGAACAGGTACACGGCGCCGCCCATGTGGCGGTCGTAGTCGTAGTCGGGCAGGCGCGCCTTCAACTGCCGGTGCAGGGCCAGCAGGTACAACACGTACTGCAGGTCATAACGGTTCTCCAGCACCGCGGCGGTCATCGCTTCCGGGCTGTAGGCGCCATCGTCGGCGCCCAGCCAGTTGGACTTGTAGTCGGCCACGTAGAAACGCCCCTGGTGCTCGAAGACCAGGTCGACGAAGCCCTTGAACATGCCGTTCAGCAGGGTCGGCGCCAGCGCCGGACGCGCCGCGCCGCCGAGGGTATGGCGCCGGACCAGGGCGTCGATCGCCTCGGCCTGGACCTGGTGGGTGGCGAACCAGAACTCCATTTCCACCTGGTAGGCGACCAGCCCGGCCAGGCTGGTTTCGCCACCGGGCCAGCGCAGCGGTTCGGCGAGATACTGCTCCAGCCACAGGTCGAGCGGTTCGGCCCAGTCCTTCCAGCCACGCAGATCGCAGCGTCGCGCGACCAGTTCGCGGCGCCGCTGGGCATCGGCGCGCGCCACATCGAAGCCTTCGCGGCCGGCCCATTCGAGCAGCCCGTGGAGGAAGGTGCCGGGAGCCGGTCCGCGCGGGAAGCGATGCAGGTCGTCGCGCATCTCGCTGGCGTGCGCGACCGGCGGCTGTTCGGCGGAACGGCCTTCTTCGTGGAAGGTGGCTTCCTCGGCGCTGATCGGCTCCTGCGATTCGTCGCTCTCCAACACCTCGTCATCGTCCAGCCCGGCGGAGGCCTGCAATTGCAGGCCGGAATAGCTGGCGACCCACCACTTCTCGCGGCTGCTGCGGCGAGTTTCGCGGGCCTGCCCAAGGCCCTGGCCGCGCCCTGCGACATAGCGTTCGGCGTCCGCCTCGGGGGCCGGCTCGACGACGATCTCCCGGCACTCGCCGCGCAACGCGGCGAGGCATTGTCCGAGGCCATCGCTGCCGATGGTCGCGCCGCCGGCAAGCAGGTAGCCCAGGGCCCCCTTGTGCAACTCCGGCGACTTGCTGTTGCTCGCCACCAGCGGCGCGATGCCCAGCCACACCGAATGGCGGGCGCGGGTCAGGGCCACGTAGAGCAGGCGCATGTCTTCGCCGAGGCGCTCGTCGTTGGCCTGCTCGTAGGCCCGCGCAGCCTGCTCCTTGCGCCGCGCCAGCTCGATGACCCGCCCTGCAGCGCCATCCTCGTGGAAACTCGCCGGCGCGCCGCTGTTGCCGTCCAGCTCCCTCCAGCTGCAGATGAAGGGCAGCAGCACCAAGGGGTATTCCAGCCCCTTGGACTTGTGGATGGTCACCACCTTGATCAGGTCGGCGTCGCTTTCCAGGCGGAGGATCTCTTCGCTCCCCGGACTCTGCACCTGCTCGGCCAGATGGCGGATCAGCGCGTGCTCACCGTCCAGTTCCACCGCCGCGCGCTGCAGCCACTCGGCCAGGTGCAGCAGGTTGGTCAGGCTGCGCTCGCCATCGGCATGCCGCAGCAGGCGCGCCGGCAGTTCGAAGTCGGCGAGCAGGCGCCGCAGCATCGGCAATACGCCCTGGGCCTGCCAGGACCGGCGATAGTCGCGGAAGCGCAGGACCATCCGTTCCCAGAACAGTTCGTCCTGGTTCAATCGTTCCAGGGTCGCCCAGTCCAGGTGCAGGCTGCGGGTAGCCAGGGCGACCCGCAGCAGCGCATCGGCGCCGGGGTCGGCGCAGGCACGCAGCCAATGCAGCAGGTCGGCGGCTTCCTGGCTGTCGAACACCGAGTCGCGGTCGGACAGGTAGACGCTGGCCAGTCGTCGCGCCGCCAACGCGCTGCGGATCGCCTCGGCCTCGGCGCGACCGCGGACGAGGATGGCAATATCCGCCGGGCGCAACGCCCGCCAGCCGCCCTGCTCGTCGGCGAAGCCGGCGCGGCCCAGGTCGGCCAGGCTCAGCCAGCGGCGGATGGCGCTGGCGCTGCGCTCGGCCATTTCCTGGCGATACGCCGCGGAGCCGAGCACGCCGGCTTCGACATCAAGGTTCCAGAACGTCATCGCTGGCGCCTCGGCACCGTCGATCAACAAACGTTCGGCGCGCCCCTGGGCGTCCACCGCATGGAACGGCACCGGGTTTTCCAGCCCCTCGCGGGCGAAACGGAAGGCGCCGCGCGGATGCTCTTCGGCGAAGGCGAAGCAGCGGTTGGCGGCCGCCACCATGGCGGCGGTCGAGCGGAAGTTCTTGCCAAGGGTGTAATGCCGCCCGCGAGTGGCCTCGCGGGCGCGCAGGTAGGTATGGATGTCGGCACCGCGGAAGGCGTAGATCGCCTGCTTGGGGTCGCCGATCATGAACAGGCCGGTTTCCCGCGCCTGGGGCTCGTAGGGATCGGCGGCGATCCGGTAGATGCGCTCGAAGATCCGGTACTGCACCGGGTCGGTATCCTGGAACTCGTCGATCAGCGCCACCGGGAACTGCTCGCGGATCAATTGCGCCAGGCGCTCGCCACCAGGCCCCTGCAAGGCGCGGTCGAGGCGGCTGAGCAGGTCGTCGAAGCCGATCTCGGCACGCCGCTGCTTCTCGATCTCCAGTTCGTGCCCGACTTCGCCCAACGCGTGCAACAACAGGTGGGGAGCGAGATCGGGACGCTCTTCCTGATGCGCGGCCCAGGCGTCGATGGCCCTTAGCGCGGCATGCTTGGGCGCCACGCGCTTGGCGGTGAGCTTGATCCGGGTCTGGCCGAACTTGCCGAGGTTGGCCGGCTGCTCGCCGCCCTCGCTCCAGTCCGCCAACGCTTGCAGCCAGGCGTCGAAGGTCTCGTCGCTGTCCTTGCCGCGATAGCTGTTGCCGTTCAGGTAGGGACGCAGGTCGCGCAGCAGCGCTTCCAGTTCGACGCGCGCTGCGCGCCAGGCGGCGCGGGCCTGCGCGTCCAGTTGGTCGAGCTGGCGATACCAGTCGCCGCCCTGCTCCAGCAAGGCTGTCAGTGACTCGGGCGCACTCAGCGCCTGGTCGGCGTAGCGGAAGTCGGCGTCCTGCCGCGCCAGCAGCGGCTGCAAGGCCTTGCCCAGCGTCTCCGGCCCGCTGTAGCAACTGGCCACGGCTTGCGCCGCCGGAGCCGTCAGGCCGTAGAAGTTACGCCGCCAGTAGTCCCGTACCACTTCGGCGAGCAATTCGCTCTGGTCGGTTTCCAGGTTCTGGGTGAACAGGCTGCCGCTGTCGAAGGCGTGCTCGCGCAGCATCCGGTAGCACCAACTGTGGATGGTCGATACCGCGGCCTCGTCCATCCACTCCGCGGCCAGGCGCAGCAGGCGCGCGCAGCCCGGCCAGCGCTCGGCGGGATACTGCTGGCGCAACGCGACCAGCAGGCCGTCGTGGCGCTCCTGCGGCTCGGCGAAACAACGCGCCGCTTCGCCCAGGCGGCTGCGGATACGCTCGCGGAGTTCCTGGGTCGCCGCATCGGTGAAGGTCACCACGAGGATTTCCGGCGGGCTCAGCGGCCGGCCGAAAGCGTTCTCGCCGCCATGGTCGAGGACCAGGCGTACGTATAGCAGGGCGATGGTGAATGTCTTGCCGGTACCGGCGCTGGCCTCGATCAGGCGGCTGCCGTGCAACGGGAAGTCCAGCGGATCGAGGGCCACGGGCATCTGCTGCTGGCTCATGCCTGCTCCTCCGCGCCACGTCCCAGGGCAGCCAGCAGCGGCGCGTAGAGCTGCTCGGCCCAGTGCGCGAACTCACCGCTGGCGAGCAGCCGGTCGAAATCCGGATAGACCCGAGCCAGCGCCGGCGAGGCGTCCACCTCGCCCCCCATGCCGAACCCTCCCTCGTAGCGCTTGCGCGCCTCGCGCATGGCTTTCTCGGGCTCTGCGGCGCCACCACTGGCGAGCCAGGCGAAAGCGGTCCGGCAGGCCACCGGCAACGGCTGGCGCATGCCCTGGCGCCAGGCGTCGATCAACTGGTCGAGGTACTCGCCGGCACGCTCGCTCGGCAACGGCGGAATCTCCAGGGTGCCGGTCTGGCTCACCAGCACGCTGCTCACCGGCTGGCCTAGACGTTGGAGGGCGAGGTGCTGCAACCAGTGGCGCACCAGGCTGTGCCACTTGAAGCCGCGCCCTTCATGGAGCTTGCCGCTGAGCAACTGCAGGCGCGCCAGGCGCCCGGAAGCGTCGCGACGCAAGCCGCCGAGCCAGTCCTCCAGCTCCAGCCCGGACGGATGGCGATGGCGCAACTCCTGCTGCTGCTCGACCGCCTCCGGCCAGCGCTCGATTTCCTGGCGGTAGCGCCAGAGCAGGTCGGGCAGCGGTTGCAGCAAATGGCGCGCGGAGAACTCGCCGAACGCCGCCAGCGGCAGGCGACCCTGTCGCCGCAGTCGCTCGACCTGGGCCTGCAACTGCGCCGGCAGGCCCTCGGCATCCCAGTCCCGCTCGACCCAGCGCTTCATGCGTTCGGTCAGCTCGAATTGCAGCTTCCAGTTGTCCAGCGCGTCCAGTTCGAAAGGTTCTTCGTCGTTGCCGGTCAATTGCTCGTCGTCGAAACGCACCTTGAGCCGCTGCTGGAAGAACGCATTCACCGGGTTGGCGAGGAACTCCGCCAGCGCTCGCAGCCCCAGTGCGCCCTCCAGTTCAAGCGGCGGCAGGGACGCTTCGGCGTCGGGAACGGCGATGTCGTCCTCGCTATGGACCTCGCGCCACTCGCGGGCGTAGGTGAACAGGCCATCGACGCCCTGCTCCGGCGCATCGTGAAAATACCGACGGCTGAACGGCTGCAGCGGATGCTCCTGGGTCAGGGCACGCAGCAGCGCCTCGCCGTCGCCGTCCGGGTCCAGACGCCAGCCGGCCGCCAGGTGATCGCGCAACTGGCCGATCAGCACCGAGGGCGGCCGCTCGCCATTGTCGCGGATACTCCGCCCCACCCAGCTCACGTAGAGCTGCTCGCGCGCCGAGAGCAGCGCCTCGAGCAGCAGGTAGCGGTCGTCCTCGCGCCGCGAGCGGTCGCCGGGGCGGTAGTCGTTGCGCATCAGGTCGAAATCCAGCGGCGACTGCTGGCGGGGGTAGTCGCCATCGTTCATGCCAAGCAGGCAGACCAGCCGGAACGGGATCGCGCGCATCGGCATCAACGTGCAGAAACTCACCGCGCCAGCCAGGAAGCGCTGGTTCAGGCCGCCCTGGTCCAGGCCGCCGAGCCAGGCCTCGCGTATCACGCTGATCGGCAGCGGCTCGGCGAAGGCCGCACAGGCGCAGTGCTCCTGCCAGCGCTCGAGCAGTTGCAGGAGCTGGGTGAGGAGCAGCTCGTCGCGCTCGTCGTGGGCCTCGAAGAACACCGTGAGCAGGGCCTGCAGGCGCTCGCCCCACTGCGCCGGGGTGGCCGGTTCGGCCAGCTCGGCGTAGGCCACCTCGAGGCGCTCCAGCAGCACAGCCAGCGGGCCTGCCAGGGCGGCGTCCAGGCCACCGACCTCATCGTAGGGCTGGATGCCTTGCAGGGCCGCGCCTTCGCCGACCGCGTAGCCGAGCAGCATGCGCCGCAGACCGAAGCGCCAACTGTTGCCCTCCAGTCCCGCTGGCAGGCCGAGACGCTCGCGCTGCGCGGCATCCAGCCCCCAGCGCACGCCGGCGCCTTCGATCCAGCGGTGCAGGGTCGCCAGGTCGGCCTCGTCGACGCCGAAACGCCGGCGCAATGCCGGGACGTCCAGCAGGTCGAGGATCTCGCTCACGGCGAAACGGCTGTCGGGCAGTTTCAGCAGGTGCTCCAGGGCGATCAGCAGCGGCTCGCGACCGCGCTGTCCCTGGTCGGCCAGGGTATAGGGAATGAAGCGCTGGTCGTCGCGCGGCACCTGGCCGAACACCGCCTCGATGTGCGGCGCGTAGGCGTTGATGTCGGGGACCATGACGATCACGTCGCGCGGCTTCAGGCTCGGATCGGCGTTGAAGCGGGCGAGCAACTGGTCGTGGAGGATCTCCACTTCGCGCTGCGCGCTGTGGGCCACATGGAAGCGGATCGAGGCGTCGCTCCGCGGCGCCACCGGCGGCCAGTGCTCGCGGGTTTCCGCCAATGGGCGCAGTTCGAGGATATCGTCCTGCAACTGGCCGAGCAGCCCGTGCGGGGCCTCCTCGCTGAACAGGTCGATGCGCCCGCCGTTGACCTCGCCGAACAGGTTCCGATAGCTGTCCGGGTCGTCGTAGCTGTCGAGCAGGTTGATGTAGTCGCGGCCCTGCTTGCCCCAGGCCGCCAGCAACGGCTGGGCATGCTGGTGCTGGCGGTCCTCGTCGAGGTCGGCGGGGACGCCGGCGCGGCGCTGCTGGCGGCGGTACTCGTGGCGCAACAGGTCCTTGTCGGCGACGATGTCGGCCCAGTGGTGGCGACAGGGGTTGTGCACGCAGAGCAGCACCTGGCTGAACCTGGCCAGGGCGGCCAGCGCCTCGAGGGTCTGCGCCGGCATCGAGGAAATCCCGAACACCACCACTCGTCGCGGCAACGCGCGCGGCGCCGCGCTGGCGGAGCGCAGCGCCTCGATGAAGCGCCGGTGCACGCCGGAGCGGCTGCGGGCCAGGCTATCGGCACCGACGTCGGCGAGCAGCGCGCGCCACAATTCGGCCTGCCAGCGCTCGTCGGCACCGAGCGGGCGCGCCTGCCCGTTCGCCGTGCGCAACTGGTCGCGGCCCTGGCTCCAGTCGTCGAGCCAGTCGCCGCGATAGACCTGGTACTGGTCGAACAGGTCGGCCAGGCGCTCGGCCAGTTGATGACGCTTGCGCAGGTCGGCATCGTCGGCGAGGAAACGTTGCAGGGTGCGGAACTCGGGACGCTCCAGCAATCCGGGAAGCAGACGCATCAGGCGCCAGGTCAGCGGCGCCTTGTCCAGTTCGGAAACCTCGGGAATGCTTTCGCGGCCCAGCACCGCGCGATAGGCCTGCCAGAGGAACTGCGCCGGCAACTGCACCTCCAGCGCCGCGGCGATGCCGCCACCGCCGCCGCCGTCCTCGCGGGGATCTTCGGCCAATGCCAGCTTCAACCATTGGGCGATGCCGTTGCTGTGCACCAGGACCCGCTCGCTTTCCAGCGGCGCCAGCGGATAGCGGCGCATCCAGGAAACGGCGAGGTCGCGCAGGTCGTCCAGGCGATTGCCGTGGACGATCATGAATCCGGGCGTGAGAGCGGTGGTTCCCAAGGGTTCTGGCATCGGTACGGCTATTCCTGGCGCAAGGCTCTGGCGAAAGAGGTCAGGATCGGGCGGCGACGAAGCGTCGTTCCAGTTCGAGGCTGTCGGCCATGCGGAAATCGCTCCAGCGCTCGCTCAGGCCGAGATGGCTGTCCGCCTGGCAATCCGGGGCACTGGCGCAACGGCGGGTGAAGGTGTTGACCACCTCGACCATCTCCTCGCGCTCGGCGCCGACCAGCAGCGCCGCGTGCGCCAGCACCACCGGCCGGCCGGCGCCGTTGCGCCGCCAGCGTTGCGCGGTCCCGGCGAGCTTGCGCCCATCCAGGGTGACATTGTAGCGGCCGTCGCAGAAGGAACCGGCCACGGCGCCCACGCCGGCGTCCAGGCCGCGCTCGCGGAGCCAGTCGCAGATCGGCTGGCACAGCCGCAGGTAGGCGGTTTCGATACGGGTCTGCTCGTTGTCGCCGGGCCCCAGCGCATAGGACAGGGCGATGTTCAGCACGCCCGGCGATTGCGGCACCGGCTCGCCGCCGGTATCGCGCAGCAGCACCGGCCAGCCGCGTTCGGCGACCGCTGCGCTGGCCGGCGCGAATCCTTCCAGGCGCTCCATCCGGCGCGGCATGACCAGCGCCCGATCGCAGGGCTGCCAGAGCAACAGGCCATGCTCGCGGGCACCGCCACACACCTCGTCGAGCAGGGCGCGCTCGGCGTCCAGCCCATCCTGCACGGAAAACACTTCGACCACGATTCTTCCTCTTCCAGGCTGGCACGGCTCGGCCCCCACGCGGGGAGCGCTGCCTATGATAGCCAGTGGCGGCGCCTCCGTGCGCCGTAATCGCGAGGAAGTTGCCGGGAAATCAGCAGGTTGCCGAGCGCAGACGGGCCGGGCGGCGCTGCCAGAACTCGGCCAGCAGGACCCCGGCCAGGGTCAGCGCGCCGCCGACCAGGTGATGGACGGTCAGGCGCTCGCCGAGCACCAGGGTGGCGATGCAGGCGGTGATGATCGGCAGCAGGTTGAAGAACAGGGCCATCCGGCTCGGCCCGAGACGGGCGACACCGTGCATCCAGGCCAGCGCGGCGACGATCGAGGCGAACAGCGCGGCGTACAGCACCAGCGGCAGGTTGGCGGCGTTCAGGCCGGTGCGCGGCGACAGCAGGTACAGCGGCAGCAGGGCGAGGATCGCCACCAGCACCTGCAGGTAGAGCAGTTGCATGGCCGGCAGCTTCAGGCTCCATTTCTTCAGCAGCACGCTGTACACCGCATAGGCCAGGGTGGCGACGATCATCATCGCGTCGCCGAGATTCACTCCATGCTCCAGCAAAGCGCCGAGATGGCCCTGGGAGATCACCAGCACCACGCCGGCCAGCGACACCAGCGCGCCGAGCAGCGCCCCGGCGTTCAGCCGGTGGGCCAGGATGCTGCTGGCCAGGCCCAGCGACATCAGGGGCATCAGCGACAGGATGATGCCCATGTTGGTGGCGCTGGTCAGCGCCGCCGCGTAGTAGGCCAGGCTCTGGTAGACGGCCATGCCGAGCAGGCCGAGGACCACGAACTTGCCGAGGTTGGCGAGGATGTAGCGGCGGTTGCGCAGCACCGGGCCGAGCATGAAGGGCGTCAGCGCCAGGCCGACCAGCAGCCAGCGGAAGAAACCGATCTCGGCGGGCTGGATGATCCCCACGGCGAGCTTGTTGACGACGGTGTTGCCGGCCCAGATGAACACGGCCAGCAGGGGAAACAGGTATTGCATGGGAGGTTCCGCACTATGAAAAAGGAATACGCGGCCATTCTGAGCCAGTCCGAATACAGACGTATAATGAACTCCAGACAAACCACCCGTAGGTTCGGACATGTCGACCACCACCTTGCTGCGCCTTCCCGATCTCCAGGGGCAGTCTTTCGACGTCTATTTCCGCTATGACGAGTTCGGCGCCGACACCCATTCGCCGCCGCACACCCACGCCTGGGGCCAGCTCAACTATGCAGCCCATGGCGTGATGCAGCTGGAGATCGACGGCCAGCGCTTCCTCTCGCCTCCGCAATACGCGGTATGGATACCACCGGAGCGGGTGCACAGCTGCTACAACAGCCAGGCCATCGTCTACCGCTCGCTGTACCTTTCCGCCGAGCTGTCACGACGCCTGCCGGCGACACCCTGCACCCTGGCGATCAGCGCGATCCTCAAGGCGATCCTCTCGGACTTCGCCGAGCGCGGGGTCAACCTGCCGACCTCGGCGCAGGACCTGCGCCTGGCCCGGGTCGTCATGGACCAGCTGGAATGCGCCCAGCCCCACGACGACTACCTGCCCTACGGCCGTACCCCGGCGCTGCGCGAGGTGCTCGACGCACTGCAGGCCGAGCCGGGCGACAACCGCTCGCTGGCGCAATGGGCGCAGCAGGTGCACAGCACCGAGCGAACCCTGGCCCGGCACTGCCAGCGCGAACTGGGCATGACCTTCGGCGAATGGCGCCAACGCCTGCGCTTCCTCGCGGCCATCGAGGCGCTGGAAGCCGGCAGGGGGATCCAGCAGATCGCCTTCGACCTCGGCTACAGCAGCCCCTCGGCGTTCATCTCGATGTTCCGCCGGCTGGCCGGCACCACACCGGAACAATACCGCCTGGCCAGCCGCGCCCAGGACATGCCGATGCTGTAACCCGCCGTGCATGCGTTGCGGCTATGCTCGCAGCAGCCACCATCCGGAGTTCGCATGCCAACCGCCAGCCGCCATCCCGACACCGCCCTCGCGGTGTTCCTCGCCTTCCTCAAGCTGGGCTGCAGCGCCTTCGGCGGGCCCATCGCCCACCTCGGCTATTTCCGCGACGAGTTCGTCCGCCGCCGCGGCTGGCTGAGCGAAAGCAGCTACGCCGACCTGGTCGCCCTCTGCCAGTTCCTTCCCGGCCCCGCCAGCAGCCAGGTCGGCATGGCCCTCGGCCTGGCCCGCGCCGGCTATCCCGGCGCCCTCGCCGCCTGGCTCGGTTTCACCCTGCCCTCGGCGTTGCTACTGGTGCTCTTCGCTCTCGGCCTGGGACGCTGGGGCGCGCTGTTGCCCGAGGGCGTGCTGCATGGCCTGAAGATCGCCGCGGTGGCGGTGGTGGCCCAGGCGGTCTGGGGCATGGGACGCAGCCTGTGCCCGGATCGCCCGCGCCTGACGCTGATGGCGCTGTCCTGCGCGAGCGTGCTGGCCTGGCCCACTGCCTGGACCCAAGTCGCGGTGATCGCCGGTGCCGGCCTGGCCGGCCTCGCCCTGTTGAAAACGGAAGCAGTGGAAGGCCACGAGCGGCTGCCGATCGACATTGGCTACCGCGGCGCGCTGCTGTTCCTCACCCTGTTCGCCGTGCTGCTGGTCTGCCTGCCGCTAGCCGCGCGCCTCTGGCCGGAACACTGGCTGCGCCTGCTCGATGCGTTCTACCGGGCTGGCTCGCTGGTATTCGGCGGTGGCCATGTGGTGCTGCCGCTGCTGCAGGCGGAAGTGGTACCCAAGGGCTGGGTCGACGGCGATACCTTCCTCGCCGGCTACGCGGCCGCCCAGGCGGTACCGGGCCCGCTCTTCACCTTCGCCGCGTTCCTCGGCGCAGCCTCGGGCCCGGCGCCGAACGGCTGGAGCGGCGCGCTGCTGTGCCTGCTGGCGATCTTCCTGCCGTCGTTCCTGCTGGTCGCCGGTGCCTTGCCATTCTGGGAACGCCTGCGCCACGAACGCCGGGTACGGGCAACGCTGGCCGGGGTCAACGCGGCGGTGGTCGGCCTGCTGCTGGCGGCGCTGTACCAGCCGCTCTGGACCGAAGGCATCCTGCGCCCGGCCGACTTCGCCCTGCTGCTCTTCGCCCTGCTGGCCCTGCTCGCCTGGAAGACGCCGCCCTGGCAAGTGGTGCTCGCCTGCGCCGTGACCGGCGGCCTGATCGCCACAGCCGGCTAGCCATTCAAGGCCAGGCTCAGCCCCTGCGCCGCCGGCGCGGCCGCCTTGCCCGGCTCCGCGCCCTCCGGCCGGTAGCCGAGGCGCAGGCCGCCCCAGTGCTTGCCGTGGATGAAGATCGGCACCGAAAGATCGTGCATCAGCTCGCCGGTGTCACGGGTGTAGGTCTGTAGCAACAGCGGCTGCTGGTGGCTGCCGCAGCGAATCCCGGTGCGGTCGTTGAACAGGCGCTTGCTGCGGCTGCGCAACGCGTCCGTCTGCGGGTCGCCGCTGGGCGGATGGGCGAAGGCGCGATTGTGGGTGGGCACGTAGCCTTCGGGGGTACAGGCGATGGCGAATACCAGGTTGCGGTTGCGCTCCAGCAACTGCTCCTGGATGCCCGGCAGGACCTGGTCGGTGTAGCTGTCGAAGCGGGTCCGGTACTTGGTCGGCTGGGTATTGGGCAACGGCTGGTAGCTGCGGTCGAACAGGTCGTCGAGGTCGATGCGCCCGCTGCGCACGTCCTCCTCGAAGCGAGCGGCGATAGCCGCCGCGCCCTCCCGGGCGAGGTCGTAGACCGACTGGTGGTAGGCGTCCAGGCTGACCTCGGCGAGGCGCTCGCTGATCACCTCGGCCTGGTTCTCCAACTGGCTGGCAGCTTCGCCGAGGCGCAGGGTCTGTTCCTCGCTGGCGCTGAGGTCGCCGCGCACCTGCTCGACCGCGGCGAACAGGCTGGCGAGTTGGCTGCGGTTGATCTCGGCGCCCTGGGCGATCTCGGTAATCTGGCTTTCCACCCCGGCCGCCAGTTCGGCAATGCCTTCCAGTTGCCGACCGGTCAGCTCGACCTGGCCGACCCCTTCCCCCAACTCTTCGGAAAGCTGGCGGATCTGCTCGACCACCTCGCTGGTCTGGCGCTGGATCTCGGCGACCATCTGGCCGACTTCCTCGGTGGCCTCGGCGGTACGTCCGGCCAGGCCGCGCACCTCTTCGGCAACCACCGCGAAGCCGCGCCCATGCTCGCCGGCGCGGGCCGCCTCGATGGCCGCGTTGAGGGCCAGCAGGTTGGTCTGGCTGGCGATGCCCTGGATCACCAGGGTGACCCGCTGGATGTCCTCGCTGCGCTGGTTCAGCGCCTCGATCGCCTCGCGGCTGGCGCCCATCCGCTCGCTGAGCCGATGCATGCGCTCGATGGTCGAGGCCAGCAGCACCTGGCCTTCGTCGCTGCCGGCGCGCGCCCGGGTGGCGGCGTCCATGGCCTGGCGCGCCAGATTGGAGGTGGCGCGCTCGGTGTGGATCATCACTTCGGCGCTGCCGACGATCTGTTCGGCGGCGTCGAGCTGGGATTGCAGCTTCTCCGCCAGGCGCTTCACCGAGAACGCCACGCCGGCGGCCGACAAGGCGTTCTGGCTGGTGTTATGGGACAGGTCGCGAGCCAGCCGGGCGATGTCGGGCTCGCCGACGGTCGCCACCGCCGTGCGGTTGCCGGGAAGCAGCCAGGGCAACCAGAGCAGCGCCACGCCGAGCGGCAGGGCCAGGTACAGCGGCAGCCAGCCATGCCGGGCGCCGACCAGCAGGAGAACCAGGGCCAGGCTCTGCAACAGGCAGACGAAGAGGATGCGGGAACGAGCGGGCTGCATGAGTAAATCTCCGGCCTCCGGGGCGTTGCGTCATGACCCTGGGGTCGGACGGGCGACGGCGGGGCTTCTTTATTTGACTTGTAGTCCGGTTTGTAGCCCGCCCCCGGAAGCGCCGCCATCGTTCCTTAGTGGTATGGCCAATGGCTGGCATTCGACTAGCGCAGGCCGCGACGAAAGGCGGAGAACACCCCGGACGCGTCGGCCAGGCCTTGATCCATGGGGGCTTCGCCGCATTTCCAGGGGACGCTCGAAGAACTTCCGTCCTGCCGTCCGTCGGCCGACACCGTATGACAAGCCCGGAGCCCACGTTATAATTCCGCGCCCATTTACAGCCGGTAGCGGTCGACTAGACTCCCAACCGGCGCTGGCCGGACCCCGCTTCCGCCCAGCCTGGTCGCTATCGGGCCCGCTCTTTTTGGACTCAGGACCACCCGTGACGAAAGACGAATTGCGTGCCGCGCTGGCGCGCGAGGAACAGCGTTACAAGGACGTGTACGGCGGCGAAGTGACGCTTTATGCCGCCCAGCCGGAACCCGACCGCAAGCCCTGGCGCAAACGCCCAACCGTTCAGGAGCAGGCGTTCGACAGAGAACTGCAGAAGATCGAAGAAGAGCGTCTCAAGGCCGGGCAGGAAGCAGCGAACCCCATTCCATTTACCTCCAACCGACAGGAGAGCGACGGATAACGAAGCGTTTCAATCTGTTTCGTTTTTCCCGCAAAGCCCGATGCGACGGGGCGTTGCCCGCGACAATGGCAACCTTCCGGAGTTCCAGACGGATAAAAACGCATCTGGCATAATCGCCGCCCCGTCTCTGACCGGTTTCTCACATGTTCGATCTTTTCAGCGGGCTCGATGCCTGGGTGGGTATCAGCCTGGTGCTGGCCCTGGCCTTCGTCCTCACCTTCGAGTTCATCAACGGCTTCCACGACACTGACAACGCGGTGGCCACCCTCATCTACAACAA
>OKPH01000151.1_pt1 | contig 20656 bp, 21 predicted proteins | sample 1613951 | NCBI WGS metagenome assembly OKPH01 (sample SAMN04436894, study PRJEB24849) | human gut metagenome | biome: human gut; feature: NICU; material: stool | host: Homo sapiens | place: USA: Saint Louis, MO | collected 2012-06-12
GTCGTCAAAATCGGTGTTGCAAAAACGGGAGTGACCATAGATTCCGTTTTCTGAGACGACCCCTATAGGCCCACCCGGAGCGCCAGCCCCATCAAGTCAAAATCCCGCAAAGGTCGCGCGTTTGCTGGGTAAAGGCATCGCCGATGAGGATGGCTTCGTGAGGCAGCGAAGCGCGAGCCAGCCGCTCGACATATCTCGCTTATTAGTATATGGTATATGCGTCGCGCATATACTGCAACGCCTGCCCGAAGCACGTAGACGACGTTCGTGACGTTCCCACGGGACCACTGTTGAGGAATTTTAGATGAGCATTTTCGACCGTTATGAATTTCTTGTCCCCGAGCACGGTCGGAGGGATCTTGGCCTGCTTAGATGGGCTCTCGTGATCGTATTTCTGTGGTTCGGCGCGATGAAGTTCACAGCGTACGAGGCCTATGGTATCGCCCCGTTTATCGAACACAGCCCGATCATGAATTGGCTCGGCATGTTCGGGACGCAGGGGCAAAGCTATTTCATCGGCGTTATCGAGTTATCGACCGGTCTCGTTCTGATCCTTGGTGCATTTCGTCCACTCTTCTCTGCGCTAGGCGCACTAATGTCAGCAGCGACCTATCTGATCACGCTGACCTTTTTCATCACCACTCCAGGTGTCGCGGAGCAGACTGCCGGCGGCTTTCCTGCGATTTCGGCTGCACCAGGGCAGTTTCTACTGAAGGACGCAGTTCTGCTAGCGGCGTCCCTCGTGCTGCTGCGTGCTTCGGTCCGCCACAGAGGGGCGCTTGTGCTCTCGTGACTGTGGTCCTCTCGTGACGGCGGGCGTGCAAATCCTGCAGAACCTCCGCGGGGCATGGATGCTCCGTCGCGATATCGAGCCCGGAGGCGCTCAGCTGCATGGCGACGCGGTCTTCGCCCGTTTCGCCGCAATCCCCGACGTCGTGGAGCACGGACTGTTCCTCAATGGGATTGATACAATCGTGATCGCGCGCGGTGACACGATGGAAGTGCGACGCCGGGGGCAAGCTAGGTCTCGCTGATCTGCACCTGCGCGGCCTGGATGACAGCGCTGACGCGGAGTGATTCTCGGGCGCGACCTACGGCGATTCCGAGCGAAAAGGCTTGCCCTATAGCCGCCAGGTATCAACGGTTCCGCGGCCTTAACGAGCCGGACCCGTTTTTTTCGGCGCGCTCGATCAGTCGAAATCCTCCGAAACCCTTCTAAAACAGGACATTTTCCACAAGCCGCGCGGAGGAAGAGGACCACGGTATGGCTTGCTGTCTATGCTCCGCGCACATATAGATGTGGCAATGGATGGACCTCGAGATCGAAACATTTTCGGGGCGTTCGCACTCATGATCAGCGACGACATCGTTCGCGCTAGTTCATCGCGGGCGCCGGAAGCTGGACCCGCCGCCTCAGCGCTGGCGTTGCTCGCGCACAAGCCCGGGCTCTCGATCCGTATGCTTGCGATCGGGGTGGGCCTTTCACATGCTGGAACTGTTCGCCTGGTGGATAGATTGGTAAGCGAGGGATTGATCGAGCGTAGGGAGCATTCGACAGACGGGCGCGCGCGATCCCTCTATCTTACTCCAACTGGCAAGGTCGCGAGCGACGAGGTCCTGGCCTCGCGCGATCAAGTGATTGCCGAAGGGCTATCGATCCTTAATCCAGACGAACTGAAAACCTTATCGGACATCGCTGAACGCGTTCTCCGAAATCGCTTGGAAAACCTCGAGCAGTCATACCGCATCTGCCGCTTGTGCTGCTACGAGGGCTGCACGAACTGCCCCGTCGATGCCGAATTGCATGAGCGAGGTGTGGACCGCGAGAAGAACGACGACGCGTAGGAGACTCGCAATTGCGGCAGCTCAACGCTGCTCAGATGGCGGGGCTTCATAATGTCAGCGAGCCTACCATCAGCCGCATTCTTTTGGCTACGCGTCAAGCCGGCCGATCGGGCATGGCGGTCTCATTCTAATATGTCGGTGATCGCCCCACTTTTAGCCGCTCAATTGATCGGAACGCGGTTTCGGAAGCGGCCGTTCAAACCACTCGCTGCATTCCCATTTCTCTATGTCCGATAGGTAGTTTCGGGGAAAAGCAGTCGGGAACAGGTTTCGGGAACGCATGCTCCGGCAGGAGCGCAGCGCGCGTCCCAAACGCGTTTTCCCGGTAGAGCTTCCCAATCGGCAAAGTGCGGGCCACCTCAGACTGCGAACGCGAAAAACCGCCTGGCTGGTCACTCAAGGCAGGGTAACGACGATTTTCGCTGCGGATACACCCGCCTTCAGGGCTTCCAAGGCAGCCTGGAGCATTTCAAGGCCCTGGCCCACGATCTTCGCCGGAGGGGCGGGGACGAACGTGCGCGCCGCGAGAGCCTGCGGCAGGAATTCGCGGTAGATCATTGGACCAACCTCGTCATCCTTGAGGCTCGTCCCGGAGATGTGCGTCGCCTCGACTCCAAATGAACGCTCGTCGGGCGGGGCCAGCGTCGCTGCCACCCGGCGCGAGCCCTCGCATCTCGCAACTACGGCAAAACAGTCTTTCATGTGACCGGTCGCGTGAAGCGTTCCAGCGAGACTGCGCCCGCGCATTGCCTCAATCACGTCTTCCACGATGGCTGGACTCGAGTGGTCAAGAACCTCGCTTGCACCCAGCTCCTTCAACAGGCCGACGTTGCGCGCCGAAGCGGTGGCGACGCACCTGTAGCCCGACGCCACCGCGAGCTGGATGGCGTTGCAGCCAACGCTCGACGATCCACCCCAGACCAGAACGACCTCTGGACGCGCGGTCGGCGAGTGTAACGGTGGCGCGAGAGCCAACTGTGTCCGTCCGTAGAGCCCGCTTGCGGCGGTGCCAAGGCCAAGCGGGAGGACTGCCGCATCAGCGAAGGCAATGTTGTTGGGGATCGGCGCCGCCATGTGGTCCAGCACGATCGTGTGGTGCTGGAACGCACCCTGCGCAGGTTGATTTACGGTTGTCCCGACCGCCTGTCCGATGACTCGATCGCCGACCTTGAACCGCTCGACCGCGCCACCGACCGCCGCGACCTCACCGGAGACGTCGCTGCCGAGAATCGCGGGATAGTCGAGCCATGGCAAAAGCGCGACGTCCTGCAGAATCCAGTCGAGTGGGTTGATCGCGATGGCCGCGTTGCGGATCAATATCTCGTTCGCCGCCAGATGCGGCAGAGCGGTGACACCGATCCTCAGTGGCTGCCCCGGCGCTTTCTGCCAGGCGGCCTGATTAGTCACGGTTTCGGTCATCATCAACTCTTTCTGTCAAGTATTACAGCTGGGCGTTCGTCTGAGCGGTCCAACCGCCAGGTCGGGCGCACGAAGTGGCAGCTATAGCCCCCAGGATAGCGCACCAGGTATTCTTGGTGCTCTGGCTCCGCCTCCCAAAAGGGTTCTTCTGGGTTGATCTCCGACACGACCGGGCCTGGCCAGCTTCCTGATGCCTCGATTTCCGCGATGGTTGTGAGGGCGACTTCCTTCTGCACTTCGGTGGTGTAGAAAATCGCCGATCGATAGCTCGGACCGACATCGCTGCCTTGTTGCTCGTAGGTCGTGGGGTCATGTATCTGGAAGAAGAGTTCCAAGAGCGAGCGATAGGCGAGAACGGAAGGGTCGAAGGTCACTTCCACTGCTTCCGCATGGCCGTAATGTCTCGCGTAGGTCGGATCAGGCATTTCTCCGCCTGTGTAACCGACACGCGTCGAAATGACTCCCCTGGCTCGGCGCAGCAAATCCTCCATGCCCCAGAAGCAGCCGCCTGCGAGAATTGCTCGCTCTGTCGCGGCCGCCCTATTGCCGGTAGGCGATTGGCTCACAGTCCGTTCGCCCTCCTCCGTGTGCGCCACGGTCAAGCCAGCCTCGCGGGATCCGCAGCCTGACTGGCGCTCAAGAGCTCGGTCTGCACGTCCGAACCCCGGATGAGACTCAGATCGACGGGACACCGATCAGCGATCGCGAGGATCCGAGCGCGCTGATCATCACTCAGCGGCCCATCGAGGACAATGGTGCGGGTGAACCGGTCGGGTGGCATCATGTCCGGCACCTTCTCGTGCTGCACGGTCGTGCTCGCCCGTTCGAGCGGAAAGCCCTTGCGGTTCGCATAGAGACGCATCGTCATCACCGTGCAGGCTGCGAGGCCGGCAGATACGAGTTCGTAGGGAGATAGTCCGGTCCCGAGGCCACCGACCGATGCTGGCTCGTCGGCGAACAGAGTGTGCTCGCCGCTGCGGACCTTGAGCTGGAACGTCCCTGCAAGAGTTTCGGTGGAGACGACGCCCTCCGCAACCTCGACCTGCGGAAGATCCGCGCTGAGTGGTGGGAGAAAGCGGCTCGCCCAAACCGCCACCATGGCCGCGGCGTAGTTCGCGTCCGCGACGTCGGTGAGAAGGTGATCCGCGTTGTCGAGCGAGATGAAGCTTTTAGGGTGCCTGGACGCGACGAAGATGCGCGACGCGTGGTCGATGCCGACCACCTGATCCAGCGGAGAGTGCATGACCAGCACCGGCCGTCGCAGGGAGGCAATGGCCTTCTCGACGTCGATCCCCTCAACCGCCTCAAGGAACCCTCGGCGAATGAGGAAGGGCCTACCGGCAATCTCCACCGAGGCCTCGCCCTCGCTCGCGATGGTGTCCAGATCATTCGGTCCGAAGAGGCGCAAGATATGCTGAAGGTCGGCCGGCGCACCAATCGTCGCTACCGCCGCAATATCAGGCATGTCGGCGGCGGCTACGATCGCAGCGGTGCCACCCAGGCTGTGCCCGACGAGGAGGGACGGTGACATGCCCGCCGCCGCCATCGCATTTGCGGCGGCCCGAAGGTCCTCGACGTCCGACGCGAAGTTCACAGGTTCTCCCGTCCCACCGCCGATCCCGGTCCCGGCGAAATCGAACCTCAAGACCCCGATGCCCGCACGCGACAGCGCGCGCGAGATGTGAACAGCGGCGCGACTGTCTTTCCCGCACGTGAAGCAGTGGGCGAAGATCGCCCAGCCCCGCGGCGTCCCTTCCGGCGGTTCGAGGTGCCCGGACAGCGGAGAGCCAGCCCCACTGACAAACGTAAATGATCTTCCTGCCATGTCCATCAAACCTCCAGCACGCGGCTTGGCGGTTGCGCTCTCAGAACCTTCGACGGAGCTGAGCGGAGCGCACCGCCAACCGGTAATCGTCATCTCAGGCTATCATTTTTATATGTCTGGCGCATATAGACAAGCCCCTATACCATGATTATATGCGCCAAGCATACTTCTGCGACCTGCTTTCCAAAGGCGGTCTCACGGAAGAGGTATCAGTCAGGCGCGTGGGCCAAAGGACTATGGAACTCAATCAAGTCAGCTATTTCATCAACTTGGCCGAGACGCTGAATTTCACAGCGGCCGCTCGCTTGAGCGGTGTGTCACAGCCAAGTCTGACCCGCGCGATCCGCCGCTTGGAAGATGAGCTTGGCGGGCCGCTGATCTATCGCGACGGGAAGAACAGCCGCCTGACTGGCCTTGGCCATGACGTCGAGGCAGAATTCCGGCGCATGGTGGTCGCGATGAAGAGCGTTCGCAATCACTCGGAGCACTGGGCGATGGGGGGGCACCGCGTGCTGGATGTCGCCGTCGCGCCCACCGTCGGACCAAAGGAATTTACGGCATTCTTCGAGAGCGCATTGGCGGAGATGCCATCCATCGAAATCAAGCTGCACTCGCTCCAGTCGAACGAGGACACATCGGAGGTGCTTTCAGGAAAATACCACGCGTGCATCATGCCGCGTGAAACAAGACCGGAACGCAAGCTGGATGTGCATCCTCTATTTCGGGAGCGCTTCGTGCTCGGCTGTTCTGCAAACCATCCCTTGGCTGCCAACGAGATCGTGCGCGGCGAAGACCTGCTCGAGTTTCCTTTCGTCGATCGCCTGAAATGCGAGTTTCGCGATCGGATCCTCGATCACTTCGCGCGACGGGACTTGCTCATGCGACCTCGCTTTCGATCAGATCGCGAGGACTGGGTGCAACGGGTCGTCGCTGACGGCCACGCCATATGCATTCTTCCGGAACGATCGCCGACCGTGCAAGGCCTCGTCACTCGGCCGATCGACGGATTTGTCTTGGAGCGCGAAGTCGTGATCGCGACAGTATCCGGCTCCACGGCAACGGTCGAGATACGGAACATCGCGCAGCTGGCAGCCCGGTATGAGTGGAACTGAATCACGACGTGAAGAGCTTCGGCGCTATGGAAACTATACGCGCAGCGTATTGGATAAATCTGGGGCGCATGCTATAGTCGGCGCAATGACTGCAAAGATAAATGACAGTGTGTCGAGCTCTCTAGATTAATTATTGGAGACTATCATGAAGTTTGAGAAGTCACAGGCAGCAGTTGACCGCCTGACCCCCGAGCAACGCCGGATTACCCAGGATTCGGGGACCGAAAGGCCCTTCACGGGCGAGTACAACGACAACAAGGAGCCTGGCATCTACGTCGACATAGTGTCGGGAGAGCCACTGTTCGCTTCGACGGACAAGTTCGATTCGGGTACTGGCTGGCCCAGCTTCACCAAGCCGATCGTTTCGGCAAACGTGAACGAGGTGCGGGACAGCGCACACGGCATGGTCCGGACGGAGGTCAGGTCAGTACACGCAGACAGTCATCTCGGCCATGTGTTCCCCGATGGTCCTTCCGACCGCGGCGGTCTGCGGTACTGCATCAACTCAGCGTCCCTTCGCTTCATCCCGCGCGACGAGATGGAGTCCGAGGGATACGGTGAATATCTCGATCAAGTAGAGGAGGCTTAACATGCATCAGCGCGCTGTTCTCGCAGGAGGATGTTTCTGGGGCATGCAGGATCTGATCCGCAAGCGGCCCGGCATCATCTCGACCCGTGTGGGTTACACGGGCGGCGATATTCCGAACGCCACGTATCGTAATCACGGCACGCATGCCGAGGGGATCGAGATTGTCTTCGACCCGACAGTGACGAGCTACCGGAACATCCTGGAATTCTTCTTCCAGATCCACGATCCGACGACGCTGAACCGCCAGGGCAATGATCGTGGGCTCTCCTACCGGTCGGGCATCTATTATGTCGACGAGGAGCAGAAGCGCGTCGCCGAGGATACGATCGCCGATGTGGATGCCTCGGGGCTGTGGGATGGCAAAGTGGTGACCGAGGTCCAGCCGGTCGGCGAGTTCTGGGAGGCCGAGCCCGATCACCAGGATTATCTGGAGAAGCACCCGGGCGGCTACACCTGCCACTTCGTCCGTCCCGGCTGGGTGCTTCCGAAGCGCCAAAAGGTTGACGACGTACAGCCAGCGGCCGGGACCGCGGCGGAATAGGCTTCACTGCCGTTGCCACTGCGCCGGTCCGGTCCGCAATCTTCGTGACCGCGTCGTTCAGCGACGCGGTCATCGAACCCTACTTCAGAGTGACGGCTCGTTCCAGTCAGTCGCCATCGCAACACCAGGATCGCAGATTTATGCCAGACCTCTCGTCCTTTCCGATCACGCAGCGCTGGCCGGCATCTCATCCCGATCGCCTGCAACTCTACGCAGCCCCTACGCCCAATGGCGTCAAGGTCTCGATCATGCTTGAGGAGACTGGCCTGGCGTACGAGCCCCACCTGATCGACATCTCGAACAACGAGTCGAAGGATCCGGCGTTCGTGTCGCTGAACCCGAACGGACGCATACCGGCGATCATCGATCCGGCTGGCCCTGACGGTAGACCCATCGCCTTATGGGAATCCGGTGCGATCCTCCTCTATCTGGCCGACAAGACGGGTCAGTTCATCTCCACCGAACCAGGCCAGCGTTACGAGACCCTAGCGTGGGTGTTCTTTCAGATGTCGGCCATCGGGCCGATGTTCGGACAGCTAGGCTTTTTCCTGCGATTTGCCGGCAAGGACTATGAGGACAAGCGACCTCGGCAGCGCTTTGTTGATGAATCCAGGCGTCTTCTCGGGGTCCTGGATCACCGGCTGGAGGGCCGCGAATGGATTGTCGATGATTACTCGATCGCGGACATTGCGACGTTTGGCTGGGTGAATGCGCTGGTCGAATTCTACGCAGCGGGCGACATCCTCGGCCTAAGCAGCTATTCGAACGTGCAGGCATGGCTCGAACGCGGGCTGGCGCGACCGGCTGTACAGCGTGGCCTGCGAATTCCTGCGAGGCCTGCATGACCATTATCGCCGCATATTATTACAACGAAGGTAAGCGAGTCCGTGAAATCAGGCTCGATGAGCACGTCGAACTAAACGAGAATCGCTCGGGCTTCTGCTGGATCGCGCTTAGCGAGCCCACCGCAGACGAACTCAGCGCGATCCAGACGACGTATAACCTCCATCCTTTGGCGATCGACAACGCCATGCACCCGCTGTGCCCGCCCAAGCTCGAGGTCTACAACGATGAGTTGTACGTCGTCGCCCAGACCGCCGAGCTGGTCGGCGACCGGATCAGCTACGGCAAGATGGCGATCTTCACCGGTCACAATCACCTTATCACCGTGCGGCACGGCAATGCCGGAGCGCTGGGCAAACTTCGGGAGCAACTCGAGGCATCGCCGACGCAGTTCGGCAAGGGTGTCGACTATGTGCTGCACGCGATCTTGCACCGAGTGGTCGACCAGTATCTGCCCATCTTCGAAATGATCGAGGACGACGTCCTGGCGATGGAGCGACGGTCGCTGCACGATTTCCTCGGGCCAGAAGAGGTGGCGCGAATCTTCGAACTAAGGTCCGAACTCACGCGGTTCCAGCGCACGCTCGGGGCTATGGCCGAGCTGGTGCGAAAGCTCGTTCGCGGCCACTTTCCCTGCATCAGCGCCGAAATGACACCATATTTCCACGACGTCGCGGACCATGTCCACCGCGTGCAGTCCATGGTCGACGGCCTCCTGCTTGTCCTGTCCACGGTCTTCGAGGCCAGCAGCCTTCTGGAAGCGCAAAGGATCGGTGTGGTCACTCGCCAGCTCGCGGCCTGGGCGGCGATCTTGACGGTCCCGACGGCGATCGCTGGAATATACGGCATGAACTTTAAGCACATGCCGGAGCTGGACACGGCCTACGGATACTTTGTCGTGCTCGGAGTGATAGCGATATCGTGCGTTTTCCTATTTGTGCGCTTCAAGAAGGCTAAGTGGCTATGAGTAACGCACTTCGCGAGCTTCTCCGTCCGCCGAGTCACAGCGCGCTTTGTGCGCGAGCGTGTCCAATCCAGTTCAAGATGAAGGTGCTTCCATGACCTCCCAGGTGACCGACGTTCTAGAAGCAGTCCAGTCATTCATCGCCAAAGGCTATGACCGCGAATACCGCGTCAAGGACGGCAATCTCGTCGATCTCGAACTAGGGTCAACCCTCGATGCATGCAGCATTCGCGTCGATGCGGCGTTGCGCCTCGAGAGCGGGGACGACGGCGAAGATGCCTCCAACATCTACGCGATCACCGATCCGGCGACAGAGCATAAAGGCCTGTTGATCGACGCCTTCGACGTGTTCCACGAAATCTGCCCCCGCGACTTGTCCGAGCGCCTTGTGGCGCATCGGGAAACAGCACCGGCAGGTGACCAGGACGCGCCGAGCAAGCACGGACTACGGAAAGTCTACAAGAGCGAGTTTCACAGCGATCCCGAGCGTTACGTTCTGCGCGAGGGCTTTCCAGACTTCCCGCCATGCCCTTTCGGCCAATCCTTCAGCATCCTCGGCTTCGATACCGCCGAGCAGGAATATGTCTGGCTCGTCACGAGCATCATTCGAGATCCTCGGCTGATCAGGGTTCCATACCAGGGCGAAGACGTCATCAGCGACGAATAGCGGTGTCGCTTAGCCGGAAAGGCTGGCCTTCCTGGCCCACACATCTGCAGGCTGAACTTTAAGAACATCGAAAATTAGGAGGTGATTATGGACTGGAACAAGGACCACATACGAGAAACTATGCTCTTGCTGGAGACAGCAGCGTTGCACAGCGCTCGCGAAAACTACCTGGACTATGTCTCTACCGCTCGGCTCGATCGGAGCGAACCGATCGAAAACGACGAACTAGCTCAGGCCGAGGTCGCGAGCGACTTCGCTGAAGCGCTCGATGACACGCTCCATGGCTACGCCAATAAACTCGAAAAGCTCAGGACGATCGATTTCGGCCCCAAGTTGGCCGTCAACGAAGGCGCTGTCGTCAAGCTGTCCGGCCGCCACTTTGTGATCGCGGTGTCAACGAGCAAGTTTACCTGTCAGGGGCGTGAGCTCATGGGCATTTCCACGATGGCGCCGATCTTCGAAGCGATCGAGGGTGCCCGAGCCGGGGAGACCGTGCAGTTCAACGGCCGGGACCTCACCGTAGAAGACGTGGAATAAAGCCCTCCACCGCAGCCGGCGCGCTAGTGCCGAACGCCCTGCATCTCTTTCTGCATGCATACGGTCACTTGCAGCCGCGTTGACCTGGCTCATCAAAGGCAAACTCATGACAACACCTTCATTCTTCATCACCCCCGGATACGGGACGCGCCTGCATGACGCGCTTCATTATTCTCAGGCAATGCGCATTGGTGACCGCGTGGAGATCTCCGGACAGGGCGGATGGAACGACGATCTCGTCATTCCGGAGTCGATTGAGGAAGAGATCGAGCAGGCGTTCAAGAACGTGGAACGGACGCTCGCGACCGCCGGAGCACGCTGGCCGCATGTGGTCCACGTCAATTCCTATCACGTCGGTGGATTCCCTCCCGTGATCAACGAAACAATGGCCAAGCTGTATCGCCACTACATGCCCGACCGCGCTCCAATCTGGACGCAGTTGGGAATCGAAGCGCTGGGGCTTCCAACCATGCGTATCGAAATTCGCGTAACAGCTATCATCGCCTGACCCCGCGGTTCGTGCAGGCGCCGTGCCGCGCTAATCCCGCACGCCCTGCGCCCGCTTCTCCATGCATATCATCGTATCGAGAGATCCGGTTATCATCGGCGTGCTCGGAGAACGGGGGGCCGCCTTGGCCTGGTTGGCGCGCCTCGGCTGCCTGCGGGCGATGGCCAGCACTGCCAGGAGCGTGAGCAACGCCGCCGCATAAAGGAACAGGCCGCCAGGGCCGACGATATTCATTGCAGCTGCTCCTATTAGGGGGCCAGCGGCTGTCCCGATCCCGTTGAGCAACAGAAGCCCGCGCGCGGTGCCGAGTAGCCGACCGGCCGGAAGATCGTCGTTTGCGACGGCGAGACACAACGAATAAATCGGGATGCCAAAGCCGCCGAACAGCGCACCTGCCGCAAGGAGCAGCGGCAGAGGCGCTTCCACCGCCAACGCTACGCCGATGGCAGACGCTGCGGACGCCAGCGCCGCACCGGCGATGACAAGATTCCGGGGCACTCGATCCGAAAGCCAACCGAGTGGCCAATGGAAGGCGAGCGTTCCACCAAGAACCGCAGCCATGAAGGCGGAGATACCGCCCACATCGAGGCCGATGCTCTGGGCGAAGTTCGCGCCCATGCCCCAGAAACCACCGATAGCCAGGCCGGCCAGGAAAGCGCCAGCCGCAGCGAGAGGTGATACGAGGACGAGGTCCCTGAACGCGACCCATTCCTGTTCCACCTGGGCCGGCGGATGACTGGGCAGCAAGGTGATCGGAACCACCGCCGCTGATATCAGCAGCGACACGATGAGGAACAATGTCACGTCGGCGGGCGGTGCGATGTTGAGTAACGCCTGCCCGATTGCCCATGAGCCCATAGAGGGGTCGGTTCCGGCTGAGGGCGAAATGACACCCTAAGCTTTCGGTTCCTTGGGCCAAAGATATTCGCCAGTCAGTAGAATGTGCGCCCAGCCCAATGGGGATATGTGGGGAAGAAATTCAGGGGGAACATCCAACCCTTCGTTCCGCCGCTCCGTGACGGCATGACCAAGATGGACGGTATTCCAGTAAATGATCACCGCAGTCAATAAATTGAGCCCAGCGATTCGGTAGTGCTGCCCCTCTGTCGTGCGATCGCGAATTTCCCCCTGCCTCCCGATACGGAGCGCATTTTTGAGCGCATGGTGGGCCTCTCCCTTGTTAAGACCGATCTGAGCACGCCGCTGCATGTCCGTATCCAGGATCCACTCAATAATGAAAAGGGTCCGTTCAATACGACCAACTTCACGAAGCGCAACTGCAAGGTTGTTTTGTCGTGGGTAAGAAGCGAGCTTGCGCAGGAGTTGGCTGGGCCTGATTTTGCCAGCGGTCATCGTCGCGGCACAACGGAAAATATCAGGCCAGTTCGCAACGATAAGATCCTCCCGGGCTTTTCCACCTACCAACTTGCGTAACTCCCTGGGGGTCGTATCGGGATTAAATACGTACAACCGCTTCGATGGCAGATCCCTGATTCGCAGAACGAGATTGTAGCCGAGCAGGCTACTGGCTCCGAACAAATGGTCGGTGAATCCTGCTGTATCGGCATACTGTTCGCGAACATGGCGACCGACCTCGTTCATCAGTAGTCCATCGAGAATATACGGTGCCTCGCTCACGGTCGCCGGGATCGACTGACAAGCGAATGGCGCGAACTGGTCGCTTACGTGAGTATACGCTTTGAGGCCGGGAACAGAACCATATTTGGCATTGACCATGTTCATGGCTTCGCCATGCCGCGCTGTCGGGAAAAACTGACCATCGCTCGATGCTGACGTGCCCATCCCCCAGACGCGTGACATCGGCAGTTTACCCTGCGCGGCCACCACAATTGCCAATGCCTGGTTCATGGCTTCGCTTTCAACATGCCAGCGGGCAAGGCGTGAGAGCTGCCAGTAATCATGCGTGTTTGTAGCTTCCGCCATCTTACGCAGGCCCAGATTGAGCCCTTCAGCGAGCAGGACGTTGAGCAGACCGATCCGGTCGCGACATGGAGCCCCGGTTCTCAGATGGGTAAACGCATCTGTGAAACCAAGGGCTGCATCAACTTCAAGCAGCATGTCGGTAATCCGAACGGACGGCATTCGGCGATACAGATCCAGTATGAGTGCCTCGGCACCATCCGGCACGTCTGCTGTCAACCTGTCGATCCGCAACGTTCCATCTTCTATGCTACCGTGCGGAATAGTGCCGTTACGGGCAGCCCGGGCCAGCCGCTTAAGAGCGATCGTGAGTCGCGCCTTTCTGTCTGCCAGCCAATCCTGTGGGTTGGAAGGCACGGCCAGTTTTGCATTTTCCTGCGCCGCGATCATCGGCACCAGTACCTGCTTGAGGTCACCATAGCGGCGCGAATGAGCGAGCCAGACATCTCCGGAACGAAAAGCATCCCGGAGGTGAAAGAGTACCGCCACTTCCCAAAGACGGGTATCTCCTTTTTCCTGAGCTCGTAAATGACGGTTCCATTTGGAGCTGGGCCGCAGGAAACGCCTTTCTGGCGATGCAACACCTTTCATCTCTCCGATCGACAAAGCTGCTGCTACCAATGGTCCGGCGACCGGCGCGGCTTCGAGCTTCAGACAGCGCAACATGCGGGGCGCATAACGACGAAAGCGATGGTATCCCTGCCCGACATATGCAAGAGGCTCATCGGCTAGCGTGTTGCTGAGTTGAGTCCCTGTCGCTACCAGTTGAGCGAGCCGGTCCCATGCAACCGAACTGGCGACAGCCATCTCCAGCGGGGTTCCGTCACTGCGGGCCTCAAGCAACGAAGCTCCCAGCGCGGTGAAGGTACGGATCGTATCCGTGAGTGTGGCTTTAGAGCCGGAAATTGTTTCGTCATGCTGGCGCTTCGCTTCCCGCCAGGTTTTTCCTACGATCCTGTCATGGGTTTCGACTATGGCATCAGCAATCGCCGCTTCCCACTCCACAACACAGACGGCAAGGATCGCCCAGCGGCGGTCCGAAGTGATGTCACGCAAACCGTCGGTGAAGTAGCGTTCACCCTGCCGACGCAGCCGGGCAATGCGATGGGCAGGTATGCTGGCCAAAGCACTATGATTGATATTCAGGGTACGCAGAAATTCGAGCCTGTCGAGCAAACGGTTAGCAGCAGCCGAGTTGTTACCAACCTCGAAGTTGCGAAGCCAGATGAAACGACTGATATTGCCGGCGAGCATTTCACTCAGAAGTTTGTCCAGGTGATCGCGAACATCCGCTGTTAAATTTTCCGCAATCCGCGTTTCAATCCGCCGCTCAGCGGCGACCAGAGCATCCGCGCACAAGCGCTCGATTGTCGATACTGCGGGCAGAATGGTGGAAGTTTCCCGACACCGCACAATAAAACGATGAGCAAGATCCTCGTTTGATCTGGCATCTTCGGCCTGGCCGAAAGTCCACTCCCGCAGATCACGGGCACCACGGCCCGTGAAGGTCTTGTAGCCGTAAATTTCGCGCAGCGTGTCCATGTGCTGCTGACGGGTTTGGCGCCGTGTGGCATAAGTGAGAAGCGCATCAGCCGGAACTCCAAGCTGAGCACCGACGAAGGAAAGGACTTCACGCGGGATCATCTCACCAGGAGCCAGTGCACGGCCCGGATATCGTAAGGCACAAAGTTGCAGGGCAAAGCCAATCCTGTTTTCCGGTCTGCGGCGCTGCCTAATGTTTTCCAGGTCATCATCGCCCAGCGTGTAGAACTTCAGTAGCGACAGTTCGTCCGTGGGCAGATCGAACAGCGCTGCTCGCTGCCGTTCGGTGAAAATATGGCGTCGTGACATACAAATTCGTCCCTTTTGAAGTATAGTCTGTTTTGGACAACAGCCAGCCCATATAAATCAGGGCGTTCCGATACAAAAATCCAGGAGGGTTCAATTGGGACATCGTGCCGCCATTTACTGCCGGGTTTCAACAGCGGATCAGTCTTGTGAACGCCAGGAATTTGATCTGCGAGCCTTCGCCGGCCGTGCCGGCTACGACGTGGTGGGAATATTTAAGGAAACAGGTTCAGGAACTAAACTCGACCGGGCCGAGCGAAAGAAAGTCCTGGCGCTTGCCCAGTCCAGACAAATTGATGCAATCCTGGTCACTGAGCTTTCCCGGTGGGGGCGCTCGACGCTCGATCTGCTCAATACGCTACGTGAACTGGAGAACTGGAAGGTTTCCGTGATAGCCATGAATGGAATGGCGTTCGATCTTTCGTCGCCGTATGGACGAATGCTGGCGACGTTTCTTTCCGGCATTGCGGAGTTTGAGCGGGATCTCATCAGCGAGCGGGTCAAGTCAGGCCTTGCTGTTGCGAAGGCACGTGGTAAGAGGCTTGGTCGTCAGGCCGGAGTGCGACCAAAATCAGACCGACTTTTGCCTAAGGTGGTTGCGATGAGGGCCGAGGGACGCAGCTATCGCTGGATCGCACGCGAGCTCGGTATCAGCAAGAATACCGTCGCTGACATCGTGCAACGACACAGAGCTAACGCTTAGGGTGTCATTTCGCCCTCAGCCGGAACCGACCCCTAAATACAGAATCCGGTCTGCAGAGGCTATGGTTTCCGGGCGATGGGCAATCAGCAAGACCGGGAGTCCCAGTTGACGTAATGTCTGACTTATCTGGATTTCACTCTCAACATCAAGGTGGCTGGTCGCTTCATCCAGTAACAAAAATCCTGGTTCCTTATATAACGCCCTTGCCAACAGAATGCGCTGCTTCTGCCCTCCGGAAAGTCCTCCACCAGTTTCACCAATTAATGTCTGATATCCCATCGGCAATGCCATGATATCGCTGTCGATGAGCGCCAGCCGGGCACAGTGGATCATTCGCTTATGATTGTGGTCCTCACTGAAGAAAATGATGTTATCTGCAATGGATCCCCTGAAAAGATGGTCATCCTGCAGCACTGTACCGATTCGCCGGCGTACCTGAAAATAATCCGGGTGCGCTTGCGGTATGCCAAACGTTCTGATCGTTCCTTCATCAGGTATATGGATCCCCAGGATAAGGTTTACCAGTGTTGATTTTCCGCATCCCGATTTACCGGTAATGGCCACCACTTCTCCAGGATGCAGAGTCAGCGATACCCCCCGGAGTATTGGTGTGTTGCTCCCTTTGTGACTGAATATTATGTGTTCAAGGGATAACGGGAGGTGGGTATCTTCGGACACTGCTCCATGAAAAACAGAAGGAATGGCAGAAGACCGACTGTCTTCCTGCACGCGCTGTTGCTGATGGTCTTCTGTCGGGGTCAACACAATATCAGCCAGACGCTCGTTATAGACATCAAGCATGCGCCAGGCAAAAATCTTATCGGTCAGGCTGCTGATACTCGAAGAAAAACGCATCTGATAAGACATATAGGCAACCAGCATACCGACAGTAAAGGTGCCGTTCAGAACTTCACCGGCACCTTTCCACAAAATAACCACCGATACCACGCTGCCGGTCAGGGTGTGCGCAATGTCATAACACATCAGAAGACGGCTCTGGCGTAGCTGCGTATTTCTGCGGGTGACGTTGAGATTCAGCCATGCGGCTTCTCGGTGAGCGGTCACACCGTTTATTCTCAGGCTCAGTATCCCGTTGAGAGTTTCAAGAAAATGACCGGACTCCCTTGCACCTGCATCCCAGGCATCTTCTGCCGACTGCCGCAGGGAGGGATACCATAGCGCTCTCAGCACACCGTAAAAAATGGCAGCAAGTACCGCTATCAGCGTCATTTCAGGGCTGTACAGCAGCATCATGCAGAATGCGGTCACCACAAGCAGCACATCCAGAATACCTTCGAGTACCTGTGTGGTCAGCGCCTGTTGAATTGTATCTACGGCTTCAAACCGGGCGTTAATACTTCCCTTACTGCGCGCATCAAACCATGACAGAGGGAGTCGAACCAGATGATGGAACACCCGGGCCGTCCACTGCATATTAAAATTGACGGATAAGGCAATACTGGCCCACTGACGGGCCAGTGACAGAAGCATCTGAGTCAGAGACAACAACAATAGTGCAATGATGATGACGGTCAACAGGCTTCGATCAGCGGCCACCAGAACCTCATCGATCACCAGCTGGTTCAGCAGCGGGTTTCCCAGCGTCAGGATCTCTAACATCAAGGCAAAAATGATAATGCGCGACATTGCAGGCAGCAGGCCAGGCGTCTTGCCAGTCAGCTGGCGCAGGCGAATTTTTTTTCTTTCATCTCTGGCCGTAAAGTCACTGGCTGGTAACAGCTCCAGCGCAATACCAGTAAAGTGCTTTCCTGCCTCTTGCAGGGAAAGCGAGACCTTTCCCTTGTCCGGATCATGAATAACCAGTCTGCTCCCACGAACTTTATGGAGCACGACGAAATGATTCATATTCCAGTGGAGAATGCACGGAAGAGAAAGGGACTTCAGGTCTTCCGGCTCTAACCTGACGGCACGGGAAGACAGGCTGATACCCGCTGCACACTCAATCAGCCTTTGCAGGGTCATCCCCTGAGTACTGACACTGAAGCGTTCACGGAGTGTGGGTAAGTCCGTCTGCAGACCATGCCAGCAGGCCATCATAGCCAGACACGCCAGTCCACATTCTGCTGACTCTGTCTGCCGGATAACGGGGAGCTGTTTTATCCCTGTCCAGTTCAATGATCCCATTACAGTTTTCCTTTCAGACTCCAGAGTGGTTCCGTCAGCCACTCCCATAAATGACGTGTATCAAGGCTGACGTCCCCTTCAAGGGTCATACCGGGACGAAGGAGTTCTTTTTTTCCATAAGCCAGTATAAAGGTTTTCTCAGGTTCAACGATGACACGGTAATGCCCCTCATTTTCCTTCCAGGTCACAGGAGATACGGAGAGCAAATCCGAAGGGGTCAGCGTTGTACGGCTGATCTCACGGATAGTCCCGTACTGAACACCAAACTTCTGGTAGGGGAAGGCGGCGAACCGCAGTGCAACACGCTGCCCGGGCTGAATAAAACCGGCGTTTTGACTGGTGGCATAGAGTTCTATCTGCAGACGCGCATTGTCGGGTACAAGAGTCATAACGGGTTCAGAGGCTCTGACAGACTGTCCCTGTCTGACAAGTACTGCCGCAACGGTACCGGATACTGGCGCCGTCAGAGTAAAGTTCTCCTGTCCGGCCAGTTCGTCCTGCTGTTGGCTGATCCCCTGCAACTGCCTGTCCAGCTCGGCTTTCCGGCTTTCTCCCTGAACGATGAGATGGTTAAGGTCATCTTCAGCAGCCTCCATTGCCGTGTGTAGTTGCAGAAGTCCCTGACGCTGATCCTCAACGTTTTGCTGTGCCGTAGAAACCTCAATCTGCTTCTGCTTGTATTCGATATCTGAGACGTAATGCGTGCCAGCCAGTTTTTTATAACGTTCCATGACGGACTTGGCCAGCATAGTCTGTTGCCCTGCAAGCGACAGGCGCTGCTCCGCACTTTTCATCTGTTGTTTCAGGGAGGTAATTCGCTGTTGTATAGCCAGCTGCTGCTGACTATTGTCACGCCATTCCAGCATCTGCTGGGAAGACAGCATGGCATACTGAGTCTTAAGGGACAGGCTCATGGCAGCCAGTGTACCCGTTCCCTGCCCGTTATAATGCTCGCCGCTGATATGGTAGAGGGATTCACCAGCAATAACATGCTGGCCTTCTGAAGCCGTCAGCCGGGTGATAGAGCCGGCATATTGCGGTGTGATTTTTACCAGCCCTGATGAAGGCATCACAATTCCACTAAGATGAGCCTTGCGAGTATAACTACCATAATAAACGAATAGTGAGATGCACAGAACTATCAGTAGTGTAGCTACAGCGCATACTGACATGCCAAATGACGCCGGTAAAACAATATCTCCGTACCCGGTATCATTATGGTGTTTTAATGCTTCTTCTCTAAATATGCTCATAATTATATGGATTTTTGTATTTTTTTATAATGGCCGTCTTTTACAAAAGAAAAATGCAAGCTTGTTATACATTGAATAATTTAAATAGATTAATGGTTACTAATAATGATGCTCGATAACATGAATGGATAACACACATGCTAATTAGTATGTTTGCCACATGTGATGAAATAGACATAACACCCCATGACTCATCAATCGAATGAAATATTGTGGTGATTAATAAAACAGCAATGAGATAAGCAATCACCTGAATAAGGATCTCTTTCTTCTTTGATTTAAAATATGAAGACGAATAAGGCATAAAACCTCCGAACCTAAAAATTAACACATAATCAAACAAGGCACCTCTCTGAAAAAAAAAGAGGTTTATTTTGATTTTCCCACCATAATATAAAGATTCCAGATAATAGTTAATACATAAAAAACATAATTAAGGATATGCAAAAAGTCATGATTCATGAGCTGAGATGATTGGAAATCTCTCAACTTTAACGCGCAAAAATTGGCAGAGAATGTAAAGATGGTAATGATGAAACAATACTTAAAACCCAAGTCTCTAATTCTTTTTGTCATGATTAGCATGCTGCAATAAACTGTTACAACAAGCAAAGCAGCCAGTAATGAAAACATACTCATAGCTATCCAGACAGATATTTCTCCCATTGCAGAAAGATTCATTGTTTTTGCTGATAAAAACGCAATGAATAACTGAAGGGATAATATCAGAACCTGGTAACAAAATGCTCTTAACCGCGTGATTTTACTTTTTTTCCAGCCAGTAAAAAACTCTCCCCACATATAAAGCAACATACAACTCCCTCTAAATTTATAACACTCACACCTGTTGAAGAGTCCATATATATCATCAATCTTGGTGTTAGGGACTCAGTGGTTTCCTGAACAATTATATTAGGATGCCGCCGTGATTAGCGGCAGCATTTTTCAAAGTGACTTACCAGCGGCATTCCCCAACCATTCCACCAGGGTTTGTATCGTGCCAGGAGCCACCTCCCTTGTTATTGTTACTATCGTTAGGCAAAGACTGAGATGCAGCAGCAAAGGCCGTTCCTACCACGGTTCCAGCAATAGGACCGCCAATACCTGTAGCTACAGCCGTCAGTACCCCACCAATAATGACAAATCCGGCATTATTAGCCGTTGTTGCTGGGGCTCCCCAACCTCCTGAACGACCTGAACTCTTGGAGCCACCATAATTACGGTCTGAGGCATCTTGGCCGTTAGCCCCCCCGCCACTCACCTGCGCTATTTCATCAAAACTTAACTCTCTGATATTTGACATAAAATCCCTCTTTTATTGTTTTAGCAAAATGTGCGATCTGACTATTACATATACGAAATGTGTGTGAATAGCGAACATTTGTAATTAAATGTAAGCTTGAAGGGTGTGTATCGAATATTGGCCCTCATGAGTTAATTTTTTTGATTAAATTCATGTGGTTATTTTTTATGAAGTAGCTGAATTCGGCAAATCTGGGAGGGGCTGTAGCCCGTTGCATCCGCTGTTTCCCGGATACTGAGTTTCTTGATCTGCCGGTAGTACAGGATTTTCTGATGCCGTTCCTGATCGGCCTGCTTGCCCCGATATTTACCCAGCGTATGCTCCCGTTCAATTCCCTGTTTTTGTCGCTGACGACGACTTAACCAGTCCTTATGTGACATTGCGACCATCAGGTCTATCAGCATGTTATTGATGGCGGTTATCACGGCGCGGGTGATTGGATCAACCTGAGAAGGAGCTTTATCTGACAGGCGATTATATCTGGAAAAGCAACCGGATACCGGCTTCCGGTAAGTTTCGTCGGCTAAGGCCAGCCAAAGTCGAAAGGTCAAAAAACAACCTTAACGAATGGAAGGGACTTCCCCTGATTATGCGCCTGATTAACTCTTGTGCA
>OKPH01000160.1_pt1 | contig 18712 bp, 19 predicted proteins | sample 1613951 | NCBI WGS metagenome assembly OKPH01 (sample SAMN04436894, study PRJEB24849) | human gut metagenome | biome: human gut; feature: NICU; material: stool | host: Homo sapiens | place: USA: Saint Louis, MO | collected 2012-06-12
CAATGATTGCTTCTGCTGTCTGCTTATTCGAACCTACTGCTGCAGCCAGACCATCGGCGTTCTCCTTAATCGCATCAGAAAGTTCGGCCAGTTTCTCGCTACTTTCTACGGCACTCTCAATCAGATCCTTGAATACCTCAGAATCTTTAATCTCCTCCAGGATCACATCGGTGATATCGGATACATCGATGCTGGCCTGCCCGCGCACCCATTCTGTGTAACCTGATTCGTTGCCGCTGCGGTCCACCAGCTGCGCGCGGTACCAGAAAATCTGCCCAGCCTTAAGGCCCATCTGCTGATATTTGCGCTGCGGGTAAGGCACATCGGCCAGCAGCATCGCATCGTCTTCGGTACCGGTCAGGCTGTACTGAATTTCCGTCTTCAGCGTGTCGTCGGTATTCGCCGGGAATCCCCAATTCAGCTCGATACCGAATACCACGTTTTCAGAAGCGATAAAGCCAACCGGCTTCGGTGGATTGCCCACTTTACCCGTCAGCGTTTTCTCTTCTGAGTAGCCCCATCCAGATGAAATTTCTGCGGCATTGATTGCGCGCACGCGCACCAGGTAGCGCCCGGCATAAATCCCCGGGACATCGAATGACGTGGTGGAACTGCGCGGAACGCTCACCCAGTTCCCGTCATTACGCCTCCACTGAGCTTCATAGGCGATAGCGTTCTGCGCCTGGTCCCAGCTCACGCGCATGGTTTGCACACTGATATTCTGCTGAACCACTGAGAACGCGCTGATCACGATGTTGGCTGGCGGCGACTGGTTGCCAGGCGGAATGACACTCACCGGGCGCTGGTCAATGATGGCGCCGGTATCGATACGGGCATATTTATCCGGGTCATGCCACGCACCGGTAATGGAGAAAGTGCCATCATTGTTATCAGAGACGCTGACAACACGATACTGCTGTGCGTAGAGCTCGTCTGACTCAACTACCCATACTGCTTCAGCTTGAGGCGTCTCGCTGTACGTAGTGGTGACCGTAACAGTTTCTCCGTTTACGGCCTGAATTGTCCTGCTCTGTGAAGCTCCGGATGGAAGGTTGAGAATAAGGCGATCGCCTGCTGTTGCATCAGCAACGCGGTCAAGTTTGATAACGCGACCGTTAACCGCACTGATTCGACCACCCATAACCTTTCCGGACAGCAGCTCGTCTGCCACAGCGATGATGTACCCTGGCTGAGGAATATTGCCGTCCAGGCCAACATCGAAGGAAACAACGCGATCTTTATTATTGGTCAGTATGCCCCAGCGGCCCTTTCGGTTTGCTTCTGACTGCCTGGTGCAGCCGATGGCTGTCATTTCCAGTTGATTGAATCCGTACCGAGCTACCAGAGTCTGCTCAAACACAGGCTCCATTGCATCTGCATAAGCATTCGCCGGGTCAGACCAGGACACAAGCGCATTGGTATATCGGCTTTTTGATGTGCTGCTGGAATAATTGAAAACACCGCCGATCACATTGCTGCGGTTATACGTGTAATCAATATCCCGTGGCATGTCGGCTAGGGCAACAATTTGATCGCCCCCCCAATAGGTCATGCCACGGAAGATAGCAGCAAAATCGCGCAGGACTGTGTAAGCATCGTTCCGATCCTGAATATATACGTTGCAGATATACCGCGGCTCTGTACCACTGCCACCTTTACCGTCAGGCACTTGCTGATCGCAATACTGGGCTACCTGGTACAGTGTCCATTTATCAATGTTCGCCGCCGTCAGGCGGTTCCCAAGTCCGAAGCGGTCGGATACCACCAGATCGTAAAAAATCCATGCCGGGTTATCCGTCCACGCCCACTTAAATGCCCCGGTCCATGTGCCGCTGTAAGTCCTCGTTTCAGGATCATAAACATCAGGCACTCGAATGACGCGGCCACGCGGCTCACAGGAAATCTGCGGGATGGAGCCATTGAACTGGCTGGAGTCGAATTCAATGTATAACAGCGCGGTATTAGGGTAGCGCAACTTGGCGTCAATCACTTCAGTGAAGCTCTGCAACGTCATGGTGTCGCCAATTTTCGCGCTGTTTGCATCAGCGGTAATCTTGCGCAGACGTATTGTCCAGGTGCTGCCCGCCTGAGGTAAATCAATTCGGTGGCTACGCTCATAACCGGACGTGGTTTTTCCCGTCACGCTGGTGTTTAACACCGTCTTCCATGTGCCACCGTCAGTCTGTAGGTCAATGGCATAATTGACAGAATTACCAACCAGGTCGCTGTCATACTCCTGTTTGAAAAGTGAAGGCCATTTCAAGCGCAGGCGAACTGCTGAAAGCTGAGTATTGGTAAACGTGCGCGCCCAGGCGGTAGCGCTTGAAACTTCGGTTCCCACACTGATTTCATTTTCGGTACCAGGGATACCCTGAATATATTTCTGAGCCTGTGTCCCAGCACGGAACTCCCAGGTGACACCGCTAAAGTTTTGGGAACCATCGGCATTCTCCAGCGCAGTTCCGTCCAGATAGATATTTTTGCCGGTTAGCTGTCCTGCAAACTCGCCTTCACCCAGCGCGAGAAGGATTTTCGCCTTTGCTACAGATTGCAGATCATCAGGCTGCTCTGTAGGGGTTCGTGAACTGGAGCTGCCGCCCTTGCGGCCTTTAATTGGGGTTGCTGTAGCCATATCGCGCCCATAAAAAAAGCCACCCTGAGATGGCCTGATGGAAAGAAAATCGTTACTGCTGATCTTCGACGTAGATACCGGCGGAAATTATCGCCCCGCCAATGAGTCGCTTGCCGTAAAGCAGCGGTACCGGATTACCCTGTGCCGTTGTATTAGTGACACCACCGAAGGCATAGCTGGCTTTATTATCAGCCGACTGCTTGCTGGCCAGTCCTTTTGTTTGTGGTGAGAGCATCTGGATCACCCCTCCGAGCGCGAGTGCGGCCCCCACCTGGAAAACAACATTACTGGCCCAGATTGCCGCCCCCCACGGAGCGAACGCGGCGACGGCGATCAGTGCAGCACCCAGAATGGTCTGCATCAACCCGCCACGCTTGCTGCCAATGATGACGGGTGCGATACGGATATCATCGCCACCTTCATCCATTTCCAGCGCTTTCTGATCCAGATTCTGCTTACCACTGAAAACGGCATAGGTCAGTCCACGCTGTCGACTGTTATTCAGGAACCTTTCAAAGCCAGGAACAATGACACATAACGCCCTCACCGCTTCCCTGGCTGACGATACAGCAAGCTGATATTCACGCCCAAAAGTTGCCCCCAGAACACCGTAAAGGCGAACCTTTCTTACTGATTCAGACATGTTTGCTCCCAATAAAAAACCCGCCGTAGCGGGTTATTTTTATCATTTACACTTTTCAATCCAGTCTCTGACGAATGTTGTCGGCCTCATGCTGTCCACATAATACTCGCGATAAAACGCCGTTCTTCCGTTGTCAGATACACTGAGATTTACGATAAAACTCTGCCTTCCTGAATAAGCTCCAAATGAATTTTTCCCATTTACATAACCGCAGACATATCCAGTGAGTACACCGCCAGAAGCATCCCCTCTCTGGTAAAATTTCGATGACTCAAACTTAACTGAGTCTGGATCTTTCATCATTGAGGATATTTTCTTTTCGGCAAATGTTATTGCATTACCCGGAGATGGGGGTAAATGGTTATTTATGATTGCAAATGCAGCGAATAAAACTATCAATACAACAATGGTAATTATTGCTTTTTTCATATCCTGATTCCTTTCTAAAAAATTAAGACGAGAATAACAGGATAAAATGTAACAACAAAACTCAGAAACCACGTTCACAGGTTAGAGATCATCTCATAAGATTTTTAAATCTTACGATCTTCATTGTGCGCTCAATCCAGTATCCGCCATACGGCACTCGCTGGCTCAGATGGCCGTACAGATGATGCAGTAGCATATTGCCCTCAAGCAGGATCCCCGCATGATTCCACTTATCGGCCTGGAGCTGCATGATCACCATATCGCCTGGTTGTGGCGGCCCGTCGAATTCCCGGAATCCACACTCATACCAGCAATCCTGGTAAAAGTTGTCAGGATAGTCGTTTTCCCACCAGGGATAATCTACCCGGTAATCTTTCAGCTCAATGCTGTGTTCCTGCCGGAAATAACTCATTACGAGCCCCCAGCAGTCCAGGTGACCAAGTACAAAAGGACGTTGCAGCAGCGGCAGTTCTCCGCGAGGCTGTATAGTACGTAAGTCTCCTTCTGGCCAATTCACAATATGCCAGGGCAAAAGAGTTAAATCACACTGCGCCTTGTCCAGCTCACTCGGTTGCGTGGTGGCGTCTGGATGACTGTGGACTATTCCTGTAATGGCTCCCCAATCCTCAGCCGATGCATAATCTTCGGGACAAAGGTGAAATTGCTCCGTTGGCTGAGCAGCCATGTTCCGGCATGGGAAATAACGCTCAACCCGGTTTTTCTGCGCCACTACGCCACAGCATTCGCGCGGATACTCCGCTGCGGCGTGCGCCATGATCGCATCAATAGTTTTCTGACGCATATCAGCTCCTGATTAATGACGTTCCGGGGAAGCCTCCAAATGGAAGCTCATTACCTTCACCGTGACGGAGTTCGCAGGCAGAAAGTGTTCCGTTGCATTCATCCAGAGAAGGGTCGCTTACCGGTTTGTTGTTTTTGTCAAAATACTGCGTTCCCGCATAGTCGCAGCCATCGCCGCTACGGTATTTATTACGAATACACCAGGTGCAAAGGGAATGTAGCTGGCGCGTTGGGATCATCATTCCCTGTACGTCCATCGGACTGGATAGAACAAACTGCACCGTCTCATTTGTCTCACCAGTCCTGCCATCGATGTACCATGTCTGGCGTTTTTCCTGCGTCGGGTTCGCCAGGGGATTTCCTGACGGGAAGTTACGATCATCCAGATACTTTGCCATCGTGTCGTGAATGACAACACGCGCCAGGACAAGATCGTCATACGCAAGACAAAGAGCGGTGATCGAGCTGTCCAGATTGGCAACTGAAAGTTTGGGTTCGGCGCTGGTACCATCCGTGGATTTTTCCAGCCCCTCTATCTGATATGGCCACGCCTTGTATTCAGTGCCCTGCCACCAGATTGATTTGGGGGGTAGCCGAGTTTCATCACCACCAGCGGCGGCAATCTCTTCTGGCGTATGCGGGATGTTGTAAGCGTGAAAATACATCACATCAGACATACCAAACGCTGTGCCGTCCACTTCAATCAGCCGGATATCATTACCCGGCTCCAGTTTTTGATAATCAGCGTTAAGACTCATGGTGCGAATGCCTGTTCAAACGTTGCTGAAACAGAAAGTAGTTTGTTGCCAAGAACAACCTTCTGTAGAGAATTGGCCTGAACTCGCCACAGGGCGAGCTCTCCGAATGGCGGTGTGAAGATGAACGATTTGGTTTTGTGGCGGCGAAGAAAGGTGTAGATCTCCAGCCCTTTTTCAGGTCGTCCCCTGAACGAATATTCAAAAATCAGCTTTTCATCATTCAGACCGGAGCCACTCACCTGCTCATAACCATCACCAAATTTCGCTTTCCGGATGGTGTCTTCACTTTTGGTGGTGGGCTGGCTTGCCGACTGGATCCCCCACGTAAATGTTTCAATTGCCATGTTTACCTGACCTTCATCGCATTCCAGATAATCCCGCCCGGACGCGAAGCCTTGCGGATGCCGTCCTGAACTGATTTATCGATAACCTGCTGATAAGCGCGACCGAGTTGGTCACCCTGTGACTGCTGCTGTCCTCCCTGCTGCTCAGTCGTCACATTGACAGGCGCGTACACACTGATGCCGAACGGCACACCGACACTGGAAGAGGAACCGCCCCCCACATAGCCACCACTGGCGTATCCCTTCATCATTCTGTAGAGATTACCCACGCCAATCCGTGAGGTGGATTCTTTGTTAAAGACAAACTCACCGCGGTGTACCACACCAGCAGGCTCATATTTACCGCCGGAACCGGTATAACCACCACCAGCAAACCCAATAGCAGAGCCAACTGCTCCGACGATCCCCACGCCCGCCTGTTTGATAGCGATCTGCGCCAGCATCGAGAGTGTTGACCGGGTAAAATCAGCCCATTTTGCCTTGCCAGTGGTCAGCATATTGGCAAGGTTTTGCGTCATTCCGTCGAAGGTGTTGGCCGCCACAGACTTCATCTGACCATAAGCGTCACCCGCAGAATCGGCATAATCCGCCCATGCTGATTTCGCGCCAGAAAGCCAGTCCCCCCGAAGCTTATCCTGCTCGGCGTAATACGCATGCAGCCCCTGCAGCTCATTCTGATAACCGGCATCGTTTTCGGAACCTCCACCATTTTTCCAGCCCTGAAGAAGCTGGGCCTCTTCATTGCGGCGTTGTGCTGCACGACTGCTCATACCAGCACTTTCCGCCAGGGCGCGGGTTTTCTCGCCGATCTGCGTGACGTATTTTTGGGACGTATCCTGCAGGCGATTAAGCCGCTCCTGCGCCACTATCTGATCGCCGAGCTTCGCATTCAGCTCCGCACGGGAAAGCACCTCGCTTTTACTGGCCAGCAGTGATTTTTCCTCAGCAGAAAGTGTCCGGGTCTTCGCGGCTTCTTCCAGAACCGTAAAGCGGGACTGCTGACGCCACAGCTCCTGACGCTGCTGGCTGATGGTGTCATTGATGCTCTTATGCTCCTGCAGGGTGCGCAGCTGTGTCTGTAGCTCCAGCGTCTGGGCGCTGGCCGTATCGGTGGCACGGGCACCTGCGGGGGTTCTGATTGCCGGGGTCTTCTTCGGCTTTTTAAGGGTGTCTTCGTACTCTTTTTTCGCGGCGGCCAGATTGATGTTGTAGTCAGCCTGGAGGATCCGACCCTCTTTCAGCGCCTTGTTGAGCTCGCTCTGCCTGGCCGTGTATTTCTCCAGTGCCGTCTGCGTTTTGGCATAGTTTGCCTGAGCCTGCGCAGCATACTTCTGGCGATCCGATTCCGCTGCCGCTTCGCGCGATGCATTCTCTTCATTCGCCCTGGCAATTCCCGCCTGCTGTTGCGCCATATCCAGCGCCAGCCTGGCCGTTTCGCGGTCATTCCAGAATCGGGCACGGGCCTCATCATTGACATATCGGTCACCTTTACGAAGGTTCCAGATTTCATCGGCTTTTTTGAACGCGGCTTCGGCTTTTGCCACCATCTCCTGCGCGGTATCAGGTCGTCCAATATCCAGAGCCGCATCCCACATCGATTTAAAGGCACGCTTCAGGCTGTCTGCCGATGACTCAATCGTTCCCATGTTGTCACGGAGCGATTTTGTCTGCTCGTTAAACCCGGAGGTCGCAGCATCGTTTGCCGCTTGCAGGGCAGCTGCTTCATCACCGGCCCGCTGCAATTGCGCCACATAAGCTATCTGCTCAGCAGTCACATTGTGAAATTGCTGGGCCATGGCAATCAGCCCGGAGGTCGGGTCTGAGGTCAGTTTTCCAAACGCGGCCGCAACCTTATCAACCGGCACACCTGAAGCGTCAGTAAAGCGCGCAACCGCCTGGCTCATATCATCAAAGCGGGAACCCGCACGGACACCCGCATTGACCAGCTCAGTCAGCGCTTCGCTGGTCTGGTTGAATGTCAGCCCTGCGGCCTGCCCGTTTCGTGCCAGAACCAGCATTCTGTCGGCGGTCAGCCCCGCTGAATTCCCTGATAGCACCAGTGTCTTGTTGAAATCAGACAGCGTTGACGAACCGGCATACCATGCATAGAACAATGCCCCTGTTGCGGCAGAAAGCGCCGTAACGCCCACCATAACCGGGGAGATAGTGCCCAGCAGCGCGCGGAACGTTGGAATAATACCGCCGAAGGAGTCCTTCACCTGGCCACCCTGCTGGAGAAGGATAAGCCACGGACTCTGCCCCCCTGCCAGCTGGGTCGCAATATCAGTAAACTGCGCCGGGAGCATACGCATTGCAGCGTTATATTGCCCGACAGATATCCCGGCCTTACGGGCGGCACTCTCCTGGCGGGTAAATGACTGCTGCATTCGCAACGCGGCATCATTTGCCGCATCACCCGTCTGCTTAAATTCTTTTTTAACGTAGCTGATCTGTTCAGTGAATTTCGTCGAGTTAACGTCAAGGTTAACGACCAGATCACCGACTGCCGTCTGGGCCATAGCGTACGCCTCCTGAAATTCCTGCTGCCTTTGCCATCAGCGTCTCATCGCCAGGCCCATCGATATCGACAGGATCCGATGCAGGAGAAAGAATGCTGAAACTGTCGGGGGTTAATTCCGGATCGGCGAAAAACAGGGTTGATATGGTGTAGAGCAGGCCGGAGAAATGAGCATCCAGCTGCGCATCATGAAAGTAGTTGTCCCGGTAGAAGATTTTCCAGTCGCCATATTCCGTAGAAGACATGCCAGCAAGCATGGCGCGCCAGTCAGGGCGACCGAACTCGCGCGCCAGTTTCATGGCAAATATCAGCTCGCTGGCGAGGGCTTTTCCGCCGTAACGGGTTCGGCTGGCTCATTCTGTTCTTCGCCAGGCTCTTCCGGATCATCCGTTACAGGTGCAATCATGCCAGACAGGAGTTTTACCTTATATTCAGCTTCGGCAATAAGTTCAGCCGGCCAGGTCTGCATGACTTCATCCTGAATTTTTGCCACTTCTGCCGCTGCATTATCGCCCTGAGAGCCTTTCAGGGAATGACCATGCCAGAGAGACATCGCCACCAGATAAGCCCCACTCTTCACGGTGAGTGTAACGGCCGCCTGAATATCGCCCCCTTCAACTGCTTCCATCTGTTTCAGGTATTCAAGGTGTTCAATACGCTGTAATGCTGACAGCTGGAACAATGTGACACTGCTGCCGTTACTTTCAAGCAGTTCGCTTTTTAGAAACATTATCTACTCCAGGAACGGGGCTGACGCCCCGGTTATCAGGAAACAGTCACTTTGCAGATCGCCACAAAGTTACCGTCATTGCTCATAACGATGATTTCTACGGTACCTGCCGCCACGCCGGTGACAGTCAGGGTATTGCCGCTGACGGTGACCGTTGCCTTAGACGGGTCAGAGGTTGCAACCCGGAACGAGGAATCGGAAGCACTGGCTGGCAGCACCGATGCCACCAGCTGAGTGGTCGCGCCAACAGCAACAGCAGCCGTGGCTTTATCCAGGGTGATCCCCGTTACGCCAATCGGTACCGAACCGCTGTCTTCAGCGAGTGACGGCTTACCGTTGTTGGTGATTTTTACGGTTCGCGTCATCGTCTCTTTAGACGTAACGGTCTTGCCAAGGCTGCTCACCCATCCTTTAAAGGCATCGACAACGCCGTTCGGATACTTAATTTTGTACCCTTTAACAGCGCCCTCATCGAACCAGTTCACCAGCTCCTGTTGCCCGCTCTCACCAGGTAACCAGGCCAGAGTGAAGCTGGTTTCGCCGGCAGATTTCTGGCCCTGCATGGTCGAAGTCCAGTCAGGATTGTCATCGTCGACGTAGGTATCGTCTTCTGACTCTGCTGTCAGTTCGCCAGGCTGGATGTCTTTAATCTTTGCCAGGCGGAACCAGCCTACATCCGAAACTGGGTTCGCAAATGGGTCACCGCTTCCGGCATAAACCCACAGCGTTGTACCAGCGCCTTTCGTTGGCGCCAGAGGGTTTGGTGTGGTCATAAAGTCCTCACATTACATAGCTGATTGAGTAGCTGAGATCGGCCGATCCCCACATCATCGCTTCATCATCGCGTTGATAGTCATAACCGCTTGCGTTCATCAATTCGATGAGGGGAAGCAGCTCGGGGATATCACCCAGAGCGGGATACACTTTCTCTTCCATCCAGGCATCCAGAGCGGAATCAGGCTCTTTCGCTTTCAGGAAAACCTCGATATGCAGCAGTGCAGACCACATATCTTCATCGATGTTGTCGTCCGAGGCGCGCGCATCCGTCAGGTATACCGCCACTGCCGGAAGAACCTCTTCGTCAAGGAAGCCAGGGCGACCGTCAAACCAGGTGACCTGTTCGATAATGTTACGTTTAAGCGCCGCCAGAACGGCGGCACGGATTTGTGGGTGTTTCATCGTGAAAGAATCAACCTCAGCTGGTTTTGCAGATTCTGCCGCATCACCTCAGGCATACGTTCATCCATCAGTCTCGGCAGCTCTGCGCGGAAAGCTTCAGTCAGCGGTACCGCCAGAGGGATGCTGACCACTTCGATCGGATACCGGTTGCGGGTTGTTCTCCGCAGTACATGCCAGCGACCATTTGCCAGTTGCTGAATAAAGGCGCCAGGGAAACGAAACGGTCCGATCCTCAGCACGCTGCTGGCTCCTGATTTATCGCGTTTTCTGCGCGACAGACGAACACTGGCGGTCCCAAGTTTAATGGCGGGTAAATTTCCCCGGTTCACGCGGATAAGAGCGCGGGGTTTGCCGACGGTTGCCCGCCGGATCCGGGCACGCTGTTTAACCAGCTTTCGGGGGACGCGGGTTGACTTTGAAACGACTGAAACACTGCGATTGACTGCCTGTCCTGCAATGCGGTTAACAGATTGTGCACTGGCGCGGGGGACGGCTTTTTCACTGATGCTGTTGAGGTTGGCGATTGCCTGTTCCAGGCCTTTAATCGACATAACACCTCCTATTCAATGAAGATACGTGGTTTCCCGTTAAAAGTGTCGTGGCGGGTAACGGTCCAGTTCTTGCCCTCCCATTCCACTTCGTCGTTTCGCCGCGGGGAATACTCTGCACTGAACACCACCAGCGAATGAATATTCCCTGATAGCGGGCCCATCTCCTCCAGAAGGTCGGCTGAGATGGCATCGTGAGACACGCCATTGATCAGCACAGTTTTTCCCATGGTTTTCACCGTGGCCGCGTCCATGCGACCCGCAAGCCGTTCAAACGGATTAGCCATTGATTTTGACTTCAACCACAGTCACGTTTGCACCTGCGGATTCCCAGGCGACCCCGGCCACGACCGCATCGGTTTCCGTCAGCTGCACTTTACCGTCTTTCAGGTAAACCTGTTCCCCGGCAGTGATTGCATCAGCAGCCAGTTTGGGAAGCAAAAACACGCCTTCCGTGAAACCGTCCCCGATCTGGCCAGCTGCAATATCCGTGATGGCCACAGCAATAACTTTTCCGACTGCAACCGGTTCACCGCTGAGAATGTCATCCGTCCCGCCATTCACCAAGGAGATGGTTTTACCGTCCTGTACAAAATTCTTCGCCATGTTGTGCTCCATTCAGCCCCTTTCGGGGCTGGTTTCAGGTATAAAAAAAGCCCTTACGGGCGTCTGGTTATCGAGGCTGTTTATTACTGGCCAGTTGATTTGGTCATGCCGCGATAGTCCAGCGGCGCCACACCGGCATCAATACGCACTTTCGTGGCGATACCATCAGTGGTGAATCCCTCCTGCTGGTCGATGTATGGCGTATCGACCCCGTTCAGATAAGCCACTTCAATGGTATCTGTGCCCTGTGCGGCAGCCAGATACCAGGCTTTTGCATCGGCATCATCCAGTCGCGCTTCCGCAATCACTTCTGCAAAGTTCTGGATAGGGTTGATAATACCTGCATTAATATCCGCCCCTTTCACGCTGGCAGACTTGATGGTCTGGTTTGCCAGTGTTTCAAGGCCAACCGGTACCAGCATGAATGCCGGACGAATATTCAGGGAGCGCTCGCCCTCTTTCTGAAGGCGCATCAACTTACGCGCATCATCAAGGCTACTGACGGAGATCGCGCCAGATGAAAGGTTTTTATGGTCAGCATGGAACAATGCTTTCCCATCTGACAGTTTCGGGTTTTTGGTCAGAACGGCATAAACCAGATCACCAATGGTACCCTTGGCTGCGCGGCCCATCTTCATCGGCACATCAGTCAGCTGATTGAGGTCATCGTTGATAATAGCCTGACGGGTGATTGAGAAGATTTCACCGTAAGTTGCCAGGGCGATGGTTTCGCCTTTATCGCCAGTGGTAACGTATTTGTACTCAGCCCCTTCACGAACCTGACGCAACGACGGGAATCCACCCATGCCAACACGATGGGCGGTCTTAAAGTCTGACAGCTGCCCCTTTTTGGTCCAGCGCTGGAAGGTTTCTTCAGCTTCTTCCCAGCCCTGCAACAGAGCCTTGTTTGCAACATCGAGCAGGATATTGCCGAAGTCAGATGTACTGTGCGTCAGAGCAAGCCCGACCATCTGCATCGGGTTATAACTGGACACACCGATACCTTTTTCGGTCAGGGCCATACGCGCATATTCACGCAGCGTCATACCGTTGTAGACGTTGTCACGCTCCTGATTTTCATAGCCGGCACGCGCCATCAGCGCCTGGCGAATACCATCGGCCACGAAATTACCATTGCTGGCATGAATATGAGCCTGACTGGTTTTGTTGGATGGGGTGGCAGCTTTACCCAGCTCAGCCAGTAGTAAATCTTTAGCCTGCTCAACGGAACATTCAGGATCGGCAATGCACTTGTTTTGCAGATCCATGTGTTTGTTACCGAACATGGCGAAGAGATCGCCAATACCATTCACACGGGCCTTCTGCTCATTCAGAACCTGAGCGCGGACATCGCCTTCGTTGATGACCGGTGCGGGATTCGGCTGCTGGGATGGATTATGCTGATTTCCCTGGTCACGCTGGGTAGAGTTGCGCGGCGGGGTGATCATATTGCGAATGCTGTTTGGCATCTTTTCAAATTCCTCGATACGTTTTGAATGAATACAGGCCATCGCCTGTAGGGAAGGTGTAACCTGGTCGGCAAACCCCAGCGAGACGCATTCGTTGCCGTCCATCCAGGTTTCGTCTTCCAGCATTGCCGCGATTTCTTCAGTGGTTTTTCCGGTCTTCTGCGCGTAAGCCGGGATCAGCACTGATTCAACTTTGTCGAGAAGGTCTGCATAGTCGCGCATGTCGTTAGCATCACCCCCGGCAAATCCCCAGGGCTTGTGGATCATCATCATGGTGTTTTCAGGCATGATGACCGGATTGCCCACCATTGCGATGACGGAGGCCATTGACGCGGCCAGACCATCAATATGCACAGTGATTGACGCGCCATGATGTTTGAGGGCATTAAAAATGGCGATGCCATCAAAGACATCACCACCCGGTGAGTTGATGTGAAGGTTAATGTGACTGACTTCACCGAGAGCTTTGAGGTCATTGACGAACTGTTTTGCGGTCACCCCCCAGTAGCCGATTTCGTCGTAGATATAAATTTCGGCCGCATTGTTATTGCTGGCCTGCATCCGGAACCACGAATTACTTTTTACGCTGGCTTTCGGACGGTGGACCGCCCGGCTCTTTGACTTCGGCACTGGTGCCTCCTTTATCATTGGAGGGGTCAGTGTCAAACACCAGCCCCATTTCTTTGTTTTCATCAACTTCCGCTTTACGGCGTGACTTCACATCGTCCGGATTACGGCCGCTGGCGCGAACCCAGTCAGATTCAGTTGCAGCACCACCGCGTATCTGAGTTTTCCATGCATTTGCTTCTTTGACAGGATCAATCCAGGGCATGACCGGCCCTGAGTAGACAGCGTTGTAAAGCGTATCCATGTCAACACCGCGTGGAAGGCTGATTTCTCCGGCAGCGACTGCCATCTTCAGCCAGGCCCGATACATCGGTCGGGTGACTGAGCCGATAAACCAGTCCTGAAGTATCAGATACCCATCGGTTGACTCCACCAGCTCCTGCCGCTGAGCGCTGTAGGTACCGTTGTAGTTGCGGGCAGTGCTGGAAAAGCTGAGGCGGCTGCCTGCGGCAACAGCACGCAGCTGACCATTGCGGAACGTCTCAAGGTTAGGGTTAGGTCGGTCAGACTTAATCATCCCGATTTCTTCCCCGGCCTGAAGGTCGTCATACAACATGCCAGGCTGGATCATGAGCTCACGGTCATCACCAGATTTGTCATCGGAGTCAAAACTCTGCCCGTCACCCTTTTTGATATACATGCCCAGTGCTGCGGCAATTCTCGCTGCGGTAAGTTCGGAGTCTTCATACTCCTTGAGCGCACTCAGGCGCATCAGCACCCCAGACAAAAGAGAGGTGCCTCGGGTCTGGTGAAGGCGGCGGGTAAATTTGAGGTGGAGCATGTTTGCTGCGTCTACCTCTTTGGTATCAAACTGTCTCCCGGAAACCGGCAGACTTTTGTAAACCTGGTATTTTTTGGGTCGTCCCCAGTTGTCAACAAAGACCCCCTGATTCATCTGGGATGCGGCGTCACTGTTCATGGGTACGAAATCAGGCTCAAGCGCTACCAGCCAGAACGGCACACCCGCGACTGGTTGAAGGCCGTTGCCTGTACCACTAACCAGTTGTGCAAATACTTCACCATCCCGTAACCAGGTGCGCAGCATCAGGCGCTCAAGCATCGGTCGGGTAAACTGGTTAGTCACTTCAGGTCTGACAGACCATTCACCAAACTTTCTACGGATATCCTTTACCAGTTTCTTGGCGATTTTCCCGTTGGTCAGCAGGGGGATCGGTTCAACAATAATCCCCTGCTTACCAATAACCCGCTCTTCAAGCTTGTCGAACACGCCAATCACCAGATCGTGATTGTTATCCAGCCAACGGGCCTGCTCACGAAGCGAAACCGCCCCCATCTGGCTGAGCTGGTCGGCAGAACGATTCTCCCGTTGTGCTTTATGGGTCCGGGTAGGCTTTACCGCCTCATAGGCCTTGATTACCGCACGGGCACGTAGGCGTGAAGCTTTCCAGCCCGGCGAAAACAGGCCTATTGCATCATCTAAAAGACTCATCCAAACCTCGCCAGCCTGTAGCCGGGTCTCCCACGGCGTTTGTTGTTGAGTGCAGTAAGACGACGTTCCCACTCCTGTCGCCCTTTTCGGATTTCCGACAGGTTTTCGAATGTCATCTGCTGACCATTAAAGGTGATGGATTTTCCTTCCAGAACGGCAAGCTCTGCTGATGCATAGCGGTCGATCATATTTTGAATATCTGCCTGATTCACACCCATCCTCCTGAGTTTGTCCACGGATTCGCCTCGCTGGTTACGGGCTTCTCACGTTTTGGTTTTGGCTTTGGTTTCGCCGCAGGTATCGGGGATGGCGCTTCGCCAGTTTCCGTCTGCGTGCTCTCGATCCACGTTTCCCGCCGTGCCCATTCAGGAACAGACGGCCATTTGATTTTTTCGTACCCGCTAAGGATGGCGAGGGCATCGGCATAGACGAGAAGGTCAAATGCTTCGTTGGCGCCGCGGCCAGGCTTACTCCATTTCCCTTCATTTGAGCGTTCCTCATAGGTCAGTTCGTCGTAGAACCAGTTGCCCAGCCAGGAGGGAAAATGAACATACCCTGGCCCGGGAGAATCACGCCAGAGGGCATTATTCACCCGGTCTTTCAGGGCATCGGTCTGAAGAAGATAAAGCGGGACATCACCAGTCGCCTGCGCGCGGCGGGTGGACCTTCCGGTGTTATCCGGGAATGTCCTCTGAATAAGTTTGCTGCGGCGTACACTGTCGCCCTTAAAGAGATAAACCCGTTTACCCAGCCCTTCACGGCGACACTTGCGCCAGAATTTGTAAGCGTTATCCGTGACGCCATCCTCACCGCCGGAGTCAACCGCCATCGACATCAGCCTCATGCCTTTTGACGGATCAGATGCCAGTGGCCAGATTTTCTCGAATACATCCGTAAGCAGGAGATCCCAGTCTTCCGGGTAGCTCGCTGGATCGATCTGGATGCTCTCTCCGTTACCATCACATCGCAGGGACTGCCGTATGTTGTAGCGGTCAACTATCCAGCGCTCTCCCATACTCCCGTAACCGGTTATCTGGACAACAAACCGCCTGTTGCGGCCCGCCTGAACGTCCACGGTTGCTGTAAGGAACAGCACGCCGTCCGGGACCGAGCGTTTTGGCACGTCTTCAGCACGTTGCTCCAGCAACTCACTTTTGCGTTGCTCTATGCTGGCGCGGGGTAAATAAGGTCGGCCAAAGTCGGTATTGATAACCGTCTTCAGTGTTTCCTCACTGCGGGTGGTTTCATATTCCTGCTCTGCTGTCAGGAATTTGTAGATCAGCTGAGCCCAGGTCTGGTAAGCAGCTGCCGGACCTTCCATCCAGAAGGAGGCAATACGGGAACGACGGCCATCACCGCTAACCTGGCCTTTCCTGTCGATGGTTTGCCCGTCCCGGAGCCAGACACATTTCATGTTAAGCGCACGCTTCATGTCCGGTGTGATCCTGCCTTTACAGGCCGGGCACTGTAGAAAAGCCGCTTCGCTGGCAAGCACAGGATCGCTGCTGTCGCGGTACCCGGTCATATTGTCCATTTCCGGCTGGAAATATTCGCCGCAATGCGGGCATGGCCAGTAAAGACGACGGCGGTCACCACGGTTATAGAGCGATAAAATTCCGGTGGTCGGAGGGGCTTCATGGGGCGTGGAACGCCGCCATTTTGTGTCTCTGATATCCCTCCCGGGCGAGCTTTCAACCAGCGTCATCCCGGAGGACATGAATGTCGTGGTACGCTTCGATGCCAGTGAAAAAGCATCCCCCTCCCCGTCGATATCTTCCGGAAAGCGGTCATAATCCGTCAGCGCCACACTCTTATAGTCCGAGGACGACATGATATTGACGGATGGCCAGCCAAGCTTCAAATAGTTACCGGCGCGGAATGTACGGTCGTAGACGTTGTTATCGTTACGTCTTGGGCTTAGCCGGGTTTTAACTTCAGGGCTACAGCGAAAAGTACGGTCCAGGCGTTTTTTGGAATGCTCGCGAGCTTTTTCCTCAGATACCTGAATCACAAGCATATCTGCCGGATCGCAGACAATGTTATAAACAATCCAGCCGTCAATCAGCCCGATGGTTTTACCCGTTCGCGCCGGGCCCACAAACACCACCGCATCGTATTCACGCGATGCCAGGCAGTTCATCGGCTCAATCACATAGGGTGCCAGATCCGGATCCCATGGAACTGAGTTTCCCGCCCCCATTGGCACGCGCATATAAGTACTGACCGCATCGGCCACCGGAATACGACGCGGGGCTCGTAAAATACCGGAGACATCGCGGCGGATGTCCCTGGCGGATGCCCGCTTTGCCATCAGTCCTCCTCAGGCTCTTCCTCCTCTTTTTCAGCGTCCTGCACCCTCTCCGCCATCTGGCCGCGCAGATCATCAATAACGCTTTGCACACGAACTACCGCAGCAGGCGTTAAAGCACAGTCGCGCTCGAGCACATCCGGGAGGGTTTCAAGTACCATGACGACGGCTTTCGCCATCAATGAGAATTCTCGCGCCACTTCATCTGCGGGTATTAACTGCCCCGTATCCTGTTCGAACTTCAGCCTCTCATTCTCTGCTTTCCAGTGGGACAGCCTGTCAGAGGGGGGCATATCATCGATGTTGGCCGAAACGGTAGGGATCATCAGTTCGGTCAGAATGTCGGTCACCAGATAGAGCTTTAACTTGCTGTTGCTGCCTGGAGCAGGTTCAACATTTTTCAGTCTCGCGGCAACCGTCTGACGGTGTACGCCGGTTATCCCTGCCAGCTGATTGATATTGAGTTTTAAAGTGGCAATTTCCTGGTCCATGATGGTGAACACTTTTTGAACGATTCGACATCTTGCGAAAATGGCCTCTAATTAAATCAAAGACCTGCGCACATGATGATGATGACCCTGATTCCGAAAAACTAGCCGTTTCCCGCGAGCCAGCCGCCCCGTGGCAGGCCCCCCTCTGGGAGGACCCATTGATGATAATGACTCTCATTCACTTAAATCAGCACGAACCTACAGCAATTTGGACGTCCAAACGTCCATAAATCATCGATGTGAGATAGCCGCCCAGAGGATGCCGCCTGGCTTGAACGCATTGCGAAGAGCATCGTTCACCGCTTCGTGCATCGCCTGTTGCAAGCCAACTACTGAAGCTGTTTGCGCATCAATCTTTGCCTGGAGGGCTGCGAACAAATCGCTTTCACGTACAGCATCAATGATGGCCTGCGTCATTTCATCGCCAAGCTTAATCTTCATCTTCCTGGCTGATACCACGGCGTTTCCGATGGTGGATGAAGCGGCTTCATGCACCGTATAGCGATCAGCCATAAACTCAACGTTGCTCTGGCCATCTTCAGCTCCAATAGCCATACCCGCAGCGTACTGTTTGCCATTATTGTTGATATTCAGATTCACGCTATAGTTCGTAGACAATACGCCATTGCCTATCTTCGCATCGGTAACGAACACCTGGCCTTCCATGCTAATACTGAAAGGCTCGCCACTATGAATATTGCCAGTTCTTGCTCTGACATCCCCGTCGGCATCTTTCAGGCTGATGAGTCCACCGACAAACTGAACTGGCAGGCTGTCCCATGACGTTGGCACTCCGTCATCATCCACTCGCAGTGCCACTAATTTATAACCGTCTGGCATCATGATTTTTTGAGAGCGTTTGAATGGTGACTCTGTGTAGCCGGTAAAGGTGATAGCTCCAACGTTGAACCCATCAAAGATAGTTCCGGGGTGCCTGTCAGGTTTGACGGCATAAAGATGCACACGGCATTTATCTCCATGTTTAATCTGGTTTCCAGAGCCGTCGGTGGTGATGGTTCCTAAAGACGGGAGCGTTACTTTTACTTCACAAATTTGATATGTCTGAGACATGATATTTCCTTTTAGACGTGAGCCTGTCGCACGGCAAAGCCGCCGAAAGTAATCGGTTTGCCCAGGCTCACAGCTGAAAGACTTTCTTCGATGTGCGCGTGCGATGCG
>OKPH01000164.1_pt1 | contig 18191 bp, 9 predicted proteins | sample 1613951 | NCBI WGS metagenome assembly OKPH01 (sample SAMN04436894, study PRJEB24849) | human gut metagenome | biome: human gut; feature: NICU; material: stool | host: Homo sapiens | place: USA: Saint Louis, MO | collected 2012-06-12
TTTCCGTGGTCCAGTTGCCGGCGCAGCCGTCCTCGACGAACAGGCTGTGCCGCTGTAACCGTTCGGCCCCCTTCATTGCCATGTAGCGCTCCACCGTGGCGCGATTCAGGCGCCGCAGACGCTCGATGTCGAGGGGTGTTTCCCTGTGCCGCTGACCGTTCATGCGCCGCCTCCGAGAGGGCTCTCCAGGTATGCCGGAGAAACTTTTCCCTCGCGGCATCGGTTATTCGCTGGCGCGCAGGAGTTCGTCGCTCGGTAAGGGAGCGATATTCGCTGGGCGCATTGTTTATACGTAGGGTGAAATTTCGCGTTACATATGTTCGCCTGTCGTTTCCAATTTTCGAAAGGCAATAGGAGTTTCATCCCGGGTTTCTTTTGGAAACCTGTCGGTAATGGATTCGCAATGCTTTCGTTAAGGTGCGACAGACGAGGTCGCGAAGACTTTCAGCGTCATTACGTGAAGTGTTTCAAATAGCCAGCATCCCTGGTCGCTGATGTGGATTGCATAAAACACAGAACGCTCGTACCGGCTCAACTACAAGATCTGGTAGGTGCCAGACAGGGTATGCGGGATTGCTAAGCTGATGCTTCCTGCAATGCCGGAGGTTGTAGCCAAGTTGTAATTTTATTCTTTCGGTACGCAGGAAAAGGCTCTGGAACAGGCAGTTGGAAAGTTCCAGGGTTGTTTCCGCAACGAGATCCAGGGAGCGCTGATCCGGGGGATGAGCGCATTTTTTCTCAAAGTTCCGAATGAACCGGGGTGTTCTGCGGTATTTCTCGCCGAGCGGGCAAGAAGTGCGAAATAGAGCGCTTGGGTACTTCTCGGGTTACGGAAATGTGTAACGAGAGAGAATAAAAGATGAATAATTCGAATCTTGCTGCTGCGCGTAATTTGATACAAGTTGTTACCGGGGAATGGAAGTCCCGTTGCGTCTACGTCGCTACGCGCCTCGGGCTGGCCGATCTGATCGAGAGCGGGATCGACAGCGACGAGACGCTGGCCGCCGCGGTCGGTTCCGATGCCGAGCGCATCCATCGACTGATGCGCCTGCTGGTGGCCTTCGAGATCTTCCAGGGCGATACCCGCGACGGCTACGCCAATACCCCCACCAGCCACCTGCTGAGGGATGTCGAGGGCTCCTTCCGCGACATGGTGCTGTTCTACGGCGAGGAGTTCCACGCCGCCTGGACGCCCGCCTGCGAGGCGCTGCTCAGCGGTACCCCAGGCTTCGAGCTGGCGTTCGGCGAAGACTTCTATAGCTACCTGAAGCGCTGCCCGGATGCCGGCCGGCGCTTCCTGCTGGCGATGAAGGCGAGCAACCTGGCCTTCCACGAGATCCCCAGGCTCCTGGATTTCCGCGGGCGTAGCTTCGTCGACGTCGGTGGCGGTTCCGGCGAATTGACCAAGGCCATCCTGCAGGCCGAGCCCAGCGCCCGGGGCGTGATGCTCGACCGCGAGGGTTCCCTCGGCGTGGCCCGCGACAACCTCTCCAGCCTGTTGGCAGGGGAGCGCGTCAGCCTGGTGGGCGGCGACATGCTGCAAGAGGTGCCGTCCAACGGCGATATCTACCTGCTGTCGCGGATCATCGGCGATCTGGACGAAGCCGCCAGCCTGCGGTTGCTCGGCAATTGCCGCGAGGCGATGGCCGGCGACGGCCGGGTGGTGGTGATCGAGCGGACCATCTCGGCCAGCGAGCCGTCGCCGATGTCGGTGCTCTGGGACGTGCACCTGTTCATGGCCTGCGCTGGCCGTCACCGCACCACCGAGGAGGTGGTCGACCTGCTCGGGCGCGGCGGCTTCGCGGTGGAGCGGATCGTCGACCTGCCGATGGAAACCCGCATGATCGTCGCTGCCAGGGCCTGAATCGGAACTTTCAACGGTTGGCCCCGGCGGTTTCGCCGGCGGCCAGTTGGCCGGCGCCCGGCGCCAGGTCGCCGCTGCCCCAGCCGAGCGCCTTGTAGAGCGCGATGACGTTGACGAACGAGGCGGTCTCCGCCTGCGCCAGTTCCTCGCGGATCTGGTACAGCGCGCGCTGGTTCTCCAGCACCGCCAGGTAGCTGCCGGCGCCGGCGCGGTAGCGTTCGTTGGCGATCTCCAGGGCGTTCGCGCCATGGGTCGCGGACTGGAACAGGGCGACCAGCCGACGCTGGTGTTCGGCCAGTTGGTTGAGCGCGTTGCCGACGTCCTCCTGGGCCAGCAGCAGGGAGCGCTGGTAGCGCGCCAGCGCGGCGTCGGACTGCGCCTCGACGGCGCGCAGGCGGGCCCGCACGTTGCCCAGGCGGAACGCCGGCCAACTGACGCTGGGCGCCAGTTCGAAGGCGCGCGAGGCGCTGCCGAGGTCGCCGCTGCGCAGGGCGAAGAAACCGATGAAGCCGCCCAGGTCGAGGCGCGGATAGAGTTCGGCGGTGGCCGCGCCGACGTCTTCAGTGCTCGCTGCCAGTTGCCGCTCGGCGCTGACTACGTCGGGGCGCTGGAGGATCAGGCGGTCGACGTCGCCCAGCGGCAGGTTCTTCGCCAATGGCGCGGCGCCGCCACCGTCGAGGATCGGCGCGCCGCTGCCCGGCGCCTCGCCGCGCAGCACGTCGAGGCGGTAGCGGGCGCTCTCCAGCGCGGTCGCCAGTGGCGGAATCGCCGCTTCGCTGCGCAGCAGGTTGGCCTGGGCGTTCTCCACGTCCTCCGGCAGGCCGCTGCCCAGTTGCAGGCTGCTGCGGGTCAGCTCCAGGGTGTCGCGCCAACTGCGCACCTGGGCGCGCGCCACGTCCAGCCGGCGCTGGTAGCCCTGGATCTCGAAGTAGGCGCGGGCGGTGTCGGCGGCGATGCTCAGGCGTACCAGCCGGAGGTCGGCGTCGGCCGCTTCGGCGCGGGCCAGGGCGGCGTCGGAAAGTCGGCCGAGGCGGCCGAACAGGTCGATTTCCCACTGCGCGTCGAAGCCGGCGCGGTAGCTCTCCGCCAGGCGCCGGCGCGGCTCGCCGTCGTAGTCCAGCTGTTGTTCGATGCTGCGGCTGTAGCCGGCCTGGCTGGTGACCTGCGGCAACTGGTCGAGCCAGCGGTCGTCGAACAGCGCGCGGGCGCTGCGCAGGTTGGCGCGGGCCTCGCGGATGTCGTGGTTGCGCGCCAGCGCCTGGTCGACCAGGCGCACCAGTTGCGGATCGTCGAAGAAACTCCACCAGGGCGCTTCCCGCCGCTCGCCGGAGAACTCGCCGAGGTGCTCGCTGGCGACGCGTGGCGGCGGCGACTGCGGACGCTGGTAGTCGGGGCCGACGCTGCAGGCGGCCAGGCCGGTGCCGACCGCTAGGGCCAGCGCCAGGCGCGAAAGGTTCGGGTAGGAGCGCTTCATGCCTTGTTCACCAGCAGATCGGCCTCGGCCAGTTGCCGGCTGCGCGGGCTCTTGTCGACTTCCGCGTGGTTGCGCGCCAGCAGGGTATAGACGGTGGGCAGCACGAACAGGGTGAAGAGGGTGCCGACCAGCATCCCGGAGACGATCACCACGCCCAGGCCGAAGCGGCTGGCGGCGCCGGCGCCGCTGGCGAAGAGCAGCGGCACCAGGCCGAAGACCATTGCCGCGGTGGTCATCAGCACCGGCCGCAGGCGGATCTGCGCGGCGCGCAGGATCGCCGCGCGGCGGTCGAGGCGCTCGTGGAGTTGCAGTTCGTTGGCGAACTCGACCATGAGGATGCCGTGCTTGCTGATCAGGCCGATCAGGGTGACCAGGCCGATCTGCGTATAGATGTTCATCGTCGCGTAGCCCAGCGCCAGCGGCAGCAGCGCGCCGCAGATCGACAGCGGCACGGTGATCAGGATGATCAGCGGGTCGGCCAGGCTCTCGTACTGCGCGGCGAGCACCAGGTAGATCACCACCAGGGCGGCGAGGAAGGCGAACACCAGGGTGTTGCCTTCCTGGGTGTATTGCCGCGAGTCGGATTGCCAGTCGTGGCTGAAGCCGGCCGGCAGGCCGCGCGCCACGTCGTCGAGGAAGGCCACCGCCTGGCCCATGGAGACGCCGGGCGCGGGGATCGCCTGGAGGGTCGCGGCGTTCTGCTGGTCGAACTGGATCAGCTTGTTCGGTTCGACCTGAAGCGCCACCCGGACCACCGTCGACAGCGGCACCAGGTTGCCGTCCTGGGTGCGCACGAACTGTCGTGCCAGCGCTTGCGGAGTGAAACGCTGGTCGCGCAGGCTCTGTGGGATCACGTCGTAGGAGCGGCCCTCCATGCCGAAGCGGTTGACGTAGTTCTCGCCCACCAGCACCGCCAGCGACTCGCCGATGTCCTGCATGCGGATGCCCAGGCTGTTGGCCTTGGCGCGGTCGATGCGGACCTGGACCACCGGGTTGTTGTAGTCGAGGTCGCTGTCGACCACCACGAACAGCCCGCTCTGTCGGGCCTTCTGCTTGATCTCTTCCATGGTCCGGTAGAGCACCGGATAGTCCTGCGGGCTGCGCAGCACCATCTGCACCGGCAGGCCGCCGGTGGAGCCGGGCAGGGCGGCCAACTGGAAGGCGAAGATGCTGCTGCCCTCGACGTCGCCGACCTTGCCTTGCAGCTCGGACTGGATCGCCGAGGCGTCGCGCTCGCGCTTTTCCCAGGCCGCCAGGTTGATCCCGCCGAAGCTCGCCGCCGGTCCGTCGGTGCCGTTGATGATCCAGGTGCTCACGGTTTCCGGGATGCTGGTGTAGACCTGGTCGAGCTTGCGCGCGAACAGTTCGACATAGTCGAGGTTGGCGTGCTGCGGCGCCTTGATCGCGGTGAGCACCGCGGCCTGGTCCTCGGTCGGCGCCAGTTCGCGCTTGGGCATCGAATACAGCAGCGGCAGGCTGATGCACACCAGCAATGCCAGGCCGCCGGTCAGCCAGCGGTGGCCCAGGGAGAACTCCAGGACCTGCCCGTAGCGCCGCGTCAGGCCGCCGAAGAACCACTCGGCGGCGCGGCCCATGCGCCCCTCGTTCTGGTGCGCCTGGAGCAGCAGCGAACTCATCACCGGCGACAGGGTCAGCGCCACCACCCCGGACACGATCACCGCGCCCGCCAGGGTCAGGGCGAACTCGCGGAACAGCGCGCCGGTGAGGCCGCCCATCAGGCCGATGGGGGTGTACACGGCGGCCAGGGTGATGGTCATGGCGATCACCGGGCCGGCCACTTCGCGGGCGCCGATCAGCGCCGCCGCCACCGGCGACTTGCCTTCCTCGATGTGGCGGTGGACGTTCTCCACCACCACGATGGCGTCGTCCACCACCAGCCCGATGGCCAGCACCATCGCCAGCAGGGTCAGCAGGTTGACGCTGAAGCCGAAGGCCAGCATCAGCGCGGCGGCGCCGAGCATCGACAGGGGAATGGTCGCCACCGGGATCAGCACGCTGCGCAGCGAGCCGAGGCAGAGGTAGATCACCAGCACCACGATCAGCAGCGCTTCCACCAGGGTCCGCACCACCTCGTCGATGGAGGCCTGGATGAAGCGCGAAGTCTCGTAGGCGAGGTCGACGCGGACATCCGGCGGCAGGGTCTTCTGGATCTCCGGCAGCAGCTTGCGGATGCCGTCGACGATCACCAGCGGGTTGCCGGTGGGCGTCGGGAACAACCCCAGGTGCACCGCCGGGTCGCCGTCCATCAGTGCGCTGGTCTCGGTGGCCGCGGCGCCCAGTTCGACGGTACCGACGTCGCGCAGGCGCACCAGGCCGTTGCCATCGTTGCGGATGACCATCTCGCGGAAGTCGTCGACGTTGGTCAGGTCGGTGTTGACCCGCACGTTGGACAGCACGTACTGCCCCTTCACCATCCCCGGCGCCGCCTGGTAGTTGTTGCGGCGGATCGCCTCGGCCACGTCGGAGGCGGTCAGGCCGCGCCCGGCGAGGCGGTCGGCGTCGAGCCAGAGGCGCATGGCCAGGCGCTGGCCGCCAAAGGTCTGGACCTTGGCCACGCCGTCGATGGAAGAGAACATCGGCTCGACCACCCGCGACAGGTAGTCGGTCAACGCCGGGATCGGCAGGGTCTTGCTGGAAAAGCCGACGTAGGCTACCGCGGTGGTCTCGCCGGAAGAGCGTTCGATCACCGAGTCGTAGGCACGCTCGGGCAGCTTGTAGCGCACCGAGTTGACCTTGGCCATGGTCTCGGTCATCGCCTGGGTCGAATCGCGGTTGAGCAGCATGCGGATGGTCACCACGCTACGCCCCTGCACCGAGGTCGAGGAAAGGTAGTCGATGCCCTCCACCGACGACACCGCCTGGGCGATCGGCTGGGTGACGAAGCCTTGCATGAGATCGGCGGAGGCGCCGGGGTACTCGGTGGTGACGGTGATGGTCGAGCTTTCCAGCAGCGGGTACTGGCGGATCGGCAGCTTGCCCAGGGAGAACAGGCCGAGCAGCAGGATCAGCGTGCTGACCACCAGCGCCAGCACCGGCCGGCGGACGAACAGGTCGGTAAAGGTCATCGCGGGGTTCCTTCAGCGGCCGGCGACCGGCACGGGGGGCGCGGCGCTGCTCAGGGTGTCTTCCTTGACCGGTTCCACGGCCATCCCGTCGCTCAGGTTGATCTGTCCGGAAGTCACTACCCGGTCGCCCTCGGCGAGGCCCTGGAGGATTTCCACGCGACCGTCCCAGCGCTCGCCGATCCGCACCGAGACGCGCTTGGCGCTGAGCGGCCGGTCGCCGTCCTGGTGGGCGACGAACACGGTGTCGCCGTAGGCGGTATAGGTGACCGCGGTTTCCGGCACGCTCAGCGACGGCGCGTCGGCTTTGCGCGAGACCCGGATGCTGGCGAACATGCCGGCGGCGAGCAGGCCTTCGGGGTTGTCCAGCAAGGCCTGGACCTGCACCGTGCGCGACTTGCCGATCAGCGGGTCGATGGCGCTGATGCGCGCCGGGAAGCTGCGCCCCGGATAGGCGTCGACCAGGACCTCGAGGGGCTGGCCGAGCTTCAGCTCGGGACTGGTGCTTTCGTCCAGGGAGAAATTGCTTTTCAGGGTCCGCGCATCCACCAGGCTGGCCACCGGCTCGGCGACGCCGAGGTACTGGCCGAGGTGCACGCGGCGGATGCCGAGCTGGCCGGAGAAGGGCGCGCGGATCGCCTTCTGGTCGATCAGCGCCTGGGTCTGGCGCACCGCGCCGAGCGCCATGTCGCGGGCGGCGACGGCGTTGTCCAGCTGTTCCTGCGAGGCGACGTTGCGCTCTACCAGCTTGCGCGCACGGGCATGGAGGATCTCGGCATTGCGCAACTGCGCCTTGAGACGGATCAGCTCGGCCTGTTCCACCGCGTCGTTGAGTTGCACCAGCAACTGCCCTTGCTGCACCTGCTGGCCCGATTCGAAGGCGATGCGGGTGATCCGTCCTGCCGCTTCGGCGGCCACCTGGACCTGGCGACCGGCCTCCAGCTCGCCGACGCCATCGAAGACGCGCGGCACCACCCGCCGCTCCACCGAGGCGAGGGCGACCTTTACCGGCGGGTAGCCGGCGAAACCGCCGGCGTCTTTCTTCGCCGAGCCGGTGGCGTAGACGGCGATGCCGATAACCGCCGCGCAGATGAGCGCGGCACTGGCGATCAGGACGGGTTTCTGCATGATCGCCTCAGGCCTTCTGGTAGGTGGCGGCCACGGAGACGTCCTGGCGCAGCCGCTGGCGTTGCGCGCTGGCGATGGCCGTGGCGATCAGGCCGCCGATCACCGCGATGTGTTCGAGGGCGAAGAACATCGCCAGCTTGGCTTCGACGCCGGTCTTGCTCCAGAAGGTGTGGACGATGAGGATGGTCAGCAGCAGGAACACCGCCAGCGCCCCGGCGCCGAGCCATAGCTTGCGGTCCAGCAGGACCAGCGCGGAGCCGGCCAGCAGGGTCACGGCGGTGGCGATGTTGAACAGCCAGGCCGGCTCCAGGCCGGCGGCGCGCATTTCCTCCAGGCTGGCCTGATAGTCGAACAGCTTCGCCAGTCCCGAGGCGACGAACATCAGGGCCAGGCAGATCCGGGCGGTCAGCCAGAGCCAGTTGCTTTCGAGCGAGTTATCGATGAAGCGCTGCATGGGTCGTTCCTTGTGCTGGTCGCCATCCGGCGCCGCGAAGCGGCCGTGGGGGCGGTTCGTGGTCCTGGGGAAACGGGGCGGTATGACCGCAGCGGGGACTATAAAACCTCAAGTTAAGTTGAGGTCAAGGGCGTCTGTGATTAGCGCTATAGGCCTTGCTGGGCGTGGGTTGCAGGTGGATTCGTTGGTGTCGCGGGACGGTGGGATGAGGGGCTGACGATTGGTCGCGGGGACTATTGGGGGAGGGGCTGGGTGTAGCTTGCGGGCAACCCGTCGCGACGATTCCCCCTGGAGCGAGACGCCTTCGCGGCATCACTGTCGCTCGACCCGCTGCGCGACGATTCGACCTCCTGCCGGGGCGAGTTAGCTACCCCATCGTCTGGAGGGCAAGCATGGCAAACCTCTACGTGGCGGATCCTGGTTCCGTAGGGCGAATAACCGCTTGCGGTTATCCGCCGGTTCTCCGGGACAGCGGCGGATAACGCCCCTCGCGTTATTCGCCCTACAGGACTTGCCGTATGTGGGCGGAAGCTCCATGCCTGTGGGCCTTGGAGCCAGGGCGGGCTTCGGGTCTGGCTCCGTAGTGCGGATGACCGCTTAGCGCCGATCCGCCGGCCCAGCGGCGTATCGGCGGATGGCCGAGCGCAAGGTCACGGCACCGCCACGAAGCGCAGATCGCTCGGCGACCCCACCTCGACGCTTTGCAGCGTCTTGCCCACCTGGCCGCTCTGCGGATCGCGGGCGAACACCCGCAACTGGTCGCTGTTCTGGTTGGCCACGAGGACGAAGCGCCCGCCGGGCGAGAAGGCGAATTCGCGCGGCTCGGTGCCTTCCACCGAGCGCCGTTCGACGAAACGCAACTGGCCGCTGGCCGGGTCGACGGCGAAGGTCACCAGTTGGTTGTCGTCGCCGCGATTGAGCACGCCGAGGAAGCGGCCGTCGGCGGACAGGTGCAGGGCGCCGGCGCCGACTTTGCCCTGGAAGCCGGCAGGCGCCAGGTCGTGGGTCTGTAATTGACGCAGGCGGCCATTGCCCTCATGGGCGAACACCATCACCTGGCCGCTCAGTTCCAGGGTCAGGTAGGCGAAACGCCCGTCGGCGCTGAAGATCAGATGGCGCGGGCCGCTGCCGGGCGGGGTCGGGACGAATGCCGGATCGGCCGCCTGCAGCGGACGTTCGGCCTGTTCCGGGGCGTAGCGGTAGACGAATACCTTGTCGGCGCCGAGGTCGGGGGCGAACAGGTACTGGCCGTCGGGCGAGGACACCACCGAGTGCACATGACCGGAAACCTGGCGCGGATGCACCTTGCTGGCCTGGTGCGACTCCACCTGCACCACCGGCGCCAGCGAGCCGTCCGCGCGCACCGGCAGTACCGCCACCGAGCCTTCCGGCTGTACCGAGTAGTTGGCGACGAACAGGTAGCGACCGTCGTGGCTGAGGCTGCTGTAGGTCGGATGATCGCCGAGGGTCTGGACCTGGCTGATCTGTTGCAGGCGGCCGCTGATCGGATCGAAACGGTAGGACGTGGCGCGACCGACGGTATCGCCCTTGCCGCCCCGTCCGTTCTCGTTGACCACGAACAGAGTGCGTTGGTCCGGGGCGAAGGTCAGGTACGAGGGGTTGCTGGTATGGGCCACGCGCAGCGGGCCTTTCACCGAGCCGTCGGCGCCGTCGAAGCGGTATACCTGGATGCCTTCGCTGGAGCCTTCGGTATAGGTCCCCACCAGCAGGTTGTAGAGGCTGGCGGCCTGGGCCTGGGGCGCCACGCCGGTGAGCGGCGCGAGGGCCAGCAGGCAGAGGGTGGGCAGTCTTCTCATGGGCAACTCCTTGGCTCGCTATTGTTCTGATGGCTCGGGGTTGGACCGGAGCCAGGCCGTTGGGTTCGCCCCTGGCCGCTCAGTCGCCGGCCTGGCCCAGCACGCCGCGCCAGCGTTCGAAGGCGGCGGTCGCGTAGCCTTCGCGCCAGACCAGCCAGGTGTCTACTTCGGCAAGGGGCAGGCTGCGCAGCGGCGGCGTGCCGAGCAGTTGCAGCACCGAGCGCGGCAGCACGCCGACACAGGCGCCGGCGGCGACGCAGGCGAGGATCGCATGGTAGGAGCCGACTTCCTGCACCGTCAGCGGCGTGCCCAGGCTGTCCTCGGCCAGTTGCCGGTAGGTGCAGCCACGGGCGAAGCCGGCCAGGGTGCGCAGGCGCACCTCGGCGACGTCGTGGACCGGCGGGTGTTCGGCCGGCAGGATCATCAGCAGTTCCTCGCGGAACAGCGGCTCGCCGCGCAGGCCGCTGCCATCGAGTTCGCCGGCCCAGCCCGGGCCGGCGGCCACCAGCGCGCAGTCCAGGCGCCGCGCCCGCACCCCATCTAACAACGCGCGACTGGTGCCGGTGGAGACTTCCAGGGCGACCCGCGGACAGGCCTTGTGATAGCTCGCCAGCAGCGCCGGCAGGCGGCTGGCCGCGGTGCTTTCCATGCTGCCCAGGCGCAGGCGCCCGCCGGGCTTGGCGGGATGCATCGACTGACGCGCCTCGTCGGCGAGAGCCAGCAACTGCTCGGCGTAGGCGAGGAATTCGCTGCCGCGTTCGGTCAGGCTCATGCGCTTGCCGTCGCGCAGGAACAGTTCGACGCCCAGGTCCTCCTCGAGCTGGCGGATCCGCGTGGTGACGTTCGACTGCGCTCGCTGCAACTGCTGAGCGGCGCGGGTGACGCTGGCCTCGTGGGCGACCGCGCGGAAGATTTCGAGGGAGGAAAGGTCCATCGATCTATCTCTTTATGAGAATGAATTGTTAAAAATATTCTTTTATGAAGATATATTGGTCAAGCGTCGGCCGACGCGGTGTCGTCCGACCGGGAGAGGGAATCGCCATGACTGACCGCTTCACGCGCCTGCTCGGCATCCAGCAGCCGATCATCCAGGCACCCATGCTCGGCGTCTCCACGCCGGCGCTGGCCGCCGCCGTATCCAACGCCGGCGGGCTCGGTTCGATCGCCATCACCGGTAGCGCCGCCGAGAAGGGCCGGGCGCTGATCCGCGAGGTGCGCGGGCTGACCGACAAGCCGTTCAACGTCAACCTGTTCTGCCACCGCCCGGGGCAGGCCGACCCGGCCCGCGAGCGCGCCTGGCTGGACTACCTGAAGCCGCTGTTCGCCGAGTTCGGCGCCGAGCCGCCGGCGCGCCTGAACAACATCTACCTGAGCTTCCTCGAAGACCCGACCCTGCTGCCGATGCTGCTGGAAGAGCGGCCGGCGGCGGTCAGCTTCCATTTCGGCGCGCCGCCCCGCGACCAGGTTCGCGCGTTGCAGGCGGCGGGCATCCGCGTACTGGTCAGTGCCACCACGCCGGAGGAAGCAGCCCTGGTGGAGGCCGCCGGCGCCGATGCGGTGGTCGCCCAGGGCATCGAGGCCGGTGGCCATCGCGGGGTGTTCGAGCCGGAGCGCGGCGACGCCGCCATCGGCACCCTGGCGCTGGTCCGCCTGCTGGCGGCGCGCGGTTCGCTACCGGTGGTGGCTGCCGGCGGGATCATGGACGGACGGGGCATCCGCGCCGCCCTGGAGCTGGGCGCGAGCGCCGTGCAGATGGGCACCGCCTTCGTCCTCTGTCCGGAGTCCTCGGCCAACGCCGCCTACCGCGAGGCGCTGAAGGGGCCGCGCGCGGCGCGCACCGCGCTGACCGTGACCATGTCCGGGCGCAGCGCCCGCGGCCTGCCCAACCGGATGTTCTTCGATGCCGCCGCGCCTGGAGTGCCGCCCTTGCCGGACTATCCGTTCGTCTACGACGCGACCAAAGCGTTGCAGACCGCCGCTCTGGCTCGCGGCAACCATGATTTCGCCGCCCAGTGGGCCGGCCAGGGCGCGGCGCTGGCGCGGGAGCTGCCGGCCGCCGAACTGCTGCGCACGCTGGTCGAGGAACTGCGCGGCTGAGGGAGGCCGTTCGCTGCGCGCGACGATGACTGTCTCTGTTCAGTTACCCCTGTGTTGTGCTTTTCTGCCTCCAGCACTGGAACGACAGGTGGAACATGGGACAGGACAAGTTGAAGGTCGCCGTTCTCTTCGGCGGCAGCAGTGAGGAACGGGACGTCTCCATCGCCAGCGGCGCGCAGGTGATCCAGGCGTTGCGCAGCGCCGGCCACCAGGTGCTGGCGGTGGATACCGCCAGCGGCCTGCTCGGCGCGGAGGAAGAGCGCCACCTGCTGGCGAGCAAGGTCAAGGAGGTCCCGCCGGACTCCGACTCGCTGGCGATCATCCGCAGCGGCAAGCAGAGCCTGCTGAGCGCCGGCGAACTGGCTGGGGTCGACGTGTTCTTCCTCGCCCTGCACGGCGGCACCGGCGAGGACGGCACCCTGCAGGCGCTGCTGGATGCCGGTGGTTTCGCCTATACCGGCAGCGGCCACCTGGCCAGCGCCATGGCGATGGACAAGGACGTGGCCAAGCGCCTGTTCCTCGCCGCCGGGGTGGAGACCGCCAGTTGGCTGATGGCGCCGGCCTCGGAAGAGGCGGTGCGCGAGCAACTGGGCTTCCCCCTGGTGGTCAAGCCGAACAGCCAGGGCTCCACCGTGGGGCTGTCCATCGTGCATTCCCAGGCCGAATTGCAGCCGGCCATCGAGCTGGCCGGGCGCTATGGCGACGAGGTGATGCTGGAGCGCTTCGTCGCCGGCCGCGAGGTCACCGTCGGGGTGCTCGACGACCAGGCGCTGCCGGTGGGCGAGATTCTCCTCGGCGGCCAGGAGGTCTTCGACTACGAGCACAAGTACCAGGCCGGCGCGGTGCGCGAGGTGTTTCCCGCCGACCTGCCGCCGGCGATCGCCGCCGAGGCCCAGCGTCTGGCGCTGAAGGTACACCGGGCGCTGAAGCTGAGCGGCTACAGCCGCACCGACTTCCGCCTCGACGAACAGGGCCGGCTCTGGTGCCTGGAGGTCAATACCCTGCCGGGCATGACCGCCACCAGCCTGCTGCCGCAGGCCGCGGCGGCGGCCGGGATCGGTTTCGCCGAACTCTGCGAGCGGATCTGCCGGCTCGGAATCGAGCGCTGCAAGGGCGCGCGCAAGGCGCGTTCCTGATTCCCGCGGCCCGCCACCGGGGCGGGCCGCGCCTTTCGCTCAGGCCTCGAGGTTCTCGACCCGCTCGAGGGTGTCGTAGAGGCTGTAGCGCTCCTGTTCGTCGCGTCGCACCCGGCCCATGGCGACGCACGGATCATGGGTGAAGACCAGTCGGCCGTTGCGGGCGATGAGGCTGTCCAGCAGGCGTTCCTTTTCCTCGATCAGGCCTTCCGGGAAGCGGTCGTAGCCCATGGTCAGCGGTAGGTGTACCCAGGGTGCGCCGGGGATCAGGTCGCCGCTGAATACCACCGGGCCGTCGGGCATGGCGATCTCCGGGAGCATCTGGCCCGGGGTATGGCCTTCGCTGAAATGGAAACGCCAGCCCTCGCCCAGATGCGCCGAGCGCTCGCCGTCGTCGAGCAGCTCCAGGCGTCCGCTGGCCTGCAGCAGGTCGAGCAGTTCCGGCACGAACGAGGCTCGGTCGCGCGGGTGCGGCTGGCGCGCGCGCTGCCAGTGGCGGCGGCCGCTGACGAAATGCGCGTTGGGGAACAGCAGGCGCGCCGGCTGGCCTTCTTCCCAGGCGGCGAGCAGGCCGCCGGCGTGGTCGAAGTGCAGGTGGGTGAGCAGCACCACGTCGATGTCGGCGTCGTCCAGGCCGACCGCGGCGAGGCTGTCGAGCAGTACGTGGCGCTCTTCCTGGACGCCGTAGCGCTGGCGCAGGGCGGGCGGGAAGAACGCGCCGATGCCGGTCTCCACCAGTACGTTGCGCTCGCCGTCGCGCACCAGCAGGGCACGGCAGCCGAGGTCGATGCGGTTCTCCGCATCGGGCTGCATCCAGCGTGACCAGAGCGCGCGCGGGGCATTGCCGAACATGGCGCCGCCGTCGAGTTTCTGGCTGTTGCCGAGGAGGGTGGTGAGGGTTCGCATGGATATGTCCTTGTTCCTGGTCTAGCGAATAACCGGCGGTTGCGTCGTTTTTCAAGAATGCCTGGCCGGCTTCCCGGGCGTCGTAGGGCGAATAACCGCTTCGCGGTTATCCGCCGTTATCGCGGGCTGTCGGCGGACAGCGCGTTGCATGCTGTCCCGGAAAAAACACGCGGCCCACGGGCCGCGCGACGGAAGCTTCAGAACTGTTCCGCCTCCAGGCCGTACAGGCTTTCGCTGCCGGCTTCGACGGCGGCGGCGAGGGAGTGCACGCGGGGCAGGATGCGGGCGAAGTAGAAGCGCGCGGTGGCCAGCTTGCCGTCGTGGAACGCCGGGTCGACCTCGCGCTGGCGCTGCGCGGCGGCGGCCATGCGCGCCCAGAGGTAGGCGTAGGCGGTATAGCCGAACAGATGCAGGTATTCCACCGAGGCTGCGCCGATCTCGCGCGGGTCGTTGCCGGCGCGGGCGACGATGCCCTGGGTGAGGTTGTCCAGCAGGTCCAGGGCGGTCAGCAGCGGGGTGACGAACTCCGCCAGTTCGGCGTTGGCGCCGGCGGCGAAGGCTCGCACCTCGCGGCTGAAGATGGAGAGGAACAGCCCGCCGTTGGCGACCACCTTGCGGCCCATCAGGTCGAGCGCCTGGATGCCGTTGGTGCCTTCGTAGATCTGCGCGATGCGTACGTCGCGCACCAGTTGCTCCTGGCCCCATTCGCGGATGTAGCCGTGGCCGCCGAACACCTGCTGGCCGAGCACGCAGCTCTCCAGGCCGGTATCGGTGAAGAAGGCCTTGGCCACCGGGGTCAACAGGGCCACCAGGGCTTCGGCCTGGCTGCGTTCTTCCTGGTCCTCGGCGTACTTGGCCAGGTCGAGCTGCTGCCCGACATAGGTGGAAAAGGCGCGGCCGCCCTCGGTCAGCGCCTTCATGGTGAGCAGCATGCGGCGCACGTCGGGGTGCACGATGATCGGGTCGGCGGCCTTGTCCCTGGCCACCGGGCCGGTCGGCGCGCGGCTTTGCAGGCGCTCGCGGGCGTAGGCGACGGCGCTCTGGTAGGACATCTCGGCGCAGCCGATGCCCTGGATGCCGATGGACAGGCGCTCGTAGTTCATCATGGTGAACATCGCCGCCAGGCCCTTGTTGACTTCGCCGACCAGCCAGCCACTGGCGCCGTCGAAGTTCATCACGCAGGTGGCCGAGGCCTTGATCCCCATCTTGTGCTCGATGGAGCCGCAGTGCACCGCGTTGCGTGCGCCGAGCGCGCCGTCGTCGCCGACCAGGAACTTCGGCACCAGGAACAGCGAGATGCCGCGCGAACCGGCCGGCGCGTCGGGCAGCTTGGCCAGCACCAGGTGGATGATGTTCTCGGTGAGGTCCTGCTCGCCGCCGGTGATGAAGATCTTCGTCCCGCTGATCCTGTATGAACCGTCGGCCTGCGGCTCGGCCTTGGTGCGGATGATGCCCAGGTCGGTGCCGGCGTGCGGTTCGGTCAGGCACATGGAGCCGGCCCAGGTGCCGGCGTACATGTTCGGCAGGTACCTGTTCTTCAGCTCCTCGCTGCCGTGTGCATCGAGGGCCAGGCAGGCACCGGCGGAAAGGGTCGAGTAGAGGCTGAAGCTGGCGTTGGCCGCGTACATCATCTCCTCGAACTGCACTGCCAGCATCTTCGGCATGCCCATGCCGCCATGGGCCGGATTGCCGGTGAGGCCGACCCAGCCGCCCTCGGCGTAGGTCGCGTAGGCCTCGCGGAAGCCGGCCGGGGTGCGCACGGCGCCGTCCTGCCACTGCGCGCCTTCTTCGTCGCCACTGCGGTTGAGCGGCGCGAGCAGGCCGCCGGTGACCTTGGCCGCTTCCTCGAGGATGGCGTCGGCGGTGTCGGCGTCGATCCGCTCGGCCAGTCGCGGCAGGCGCTGCCACAGGGCGGGGGCGTCGAACACGTCGTTGAGCAGGAAGCGCATGTCGCGCAGCGGGGCGTTGTATTCAGGCATTGCACACCTCGTCGGTGAACGGCCGGCGGGACGGCCGCAGGTACAGGGTTGCCCGTGCGCATCCTGCCTACGGCCGCCGTGGCACGGCCGCTGCACGGGCAATTCGGCTGGCGGCGCTCAGAGGGCGGCGGCCCACTCGCGCAGCACGTATTTCTGGATCTTGCCGGTGGAGGTCTTCGGCAGTTCCGAGAACACCACGGTACGCGGAATCTTGAACGCGGCCAGGTGTTCGCGACAGAACGCGACGATCTCGCTCTCGGCGAGCCCCTGATGATCGCTCTTCAGGGTAATGAACGCACAGGGCGTTTCCCCCCACTTTTCGTCGGGCCGCGCCACCACCGCCGCCTCCAGCACCGCCGGGTGGCGGTAGAGCACGCCCTCCAGTTCGATGGTGGAGATGTTTTCGCCGCCGGAGATGATGATGTCCTTGAGCCGGTCGCGGATCTCGATGTAGCCGTCCGGATGGCAGACCGCCAGGTCGCCGGTATGGAACCAGCCGCCGGCGAAGGCTTCCTCGGTGGCGCTGGGATTCTTCAGGTAGCCCTTCATCACGGTATTGCCGCGCATGAATATCTCGCCGATGGACTGGCCGTCGCGCGGCACCGGCTCAAGGGTCTTCGGGTCGGCCACCATCACCCCTTCGAGGGTCGGGTAGCGCACGCCCTGGCGCGACTTGATCGCGGCGCGTCGCTCCAGCGGCAGGTCGTCCCACTCGCCGTGCCAGGCGCAGACCGTGACCGGGCCGTAGACCTCGGTGAGGCCGTAGACATGGGTGACGCGGATGCCCATCTCTTCCACCGCGCCGATCACCTTGGCCGGTGGCGCGGCGCCGGCGACCATGGCATGCACCGGGTGGTCGATGGCGGCCTTGGCCGAGTCGGGCATGTTGATCAGGGCGTTGAGCACGATGGGCGCGCCGCACAGGTGGCTGACCTGGTGCTCGCGGATCAGGGTGAGGACCTTTTGCGGATCGACCCGCCGCAGGCAGACGTGGACGCCGGCCAGCGCGGTCACCGTCCACGGATAGCACCAGCCGTTGCAGTGGAACATCGGCAGGGTCCAGAGGTACACCGGGTGCTGGCCCATGGACCAGGTCATCTGGTTGCCCAGCGCGTTCAGGTAGGCGCCGCGGTGATGGTAGACCACGCCCTTGGGGTTGCCGGTGGTGCCCGAGGTGTAGTTCAGCGAGATCGCCTGCCACTCGTCCCGGGGCCATTCCCAGGCGAACTGCGGGTCGCCCTCGGCGAGCAGCGCCTCGTAGTCCAGTTCGCCAACCGGGCGGCCTTCGCCATACTCGGGGTCGTTGACGTCGACCACCAGCGGCGGGTGGTCGAGCATACCGATGGCGGCATGGATCACCTCGTGGAATTCGTAGTCGGTGATCAGCACCTTGGCTTCGCCGTGTTGCAGCATGAAGGCGATGGCTTCGGCGTCGAGGCGTACGTTGAGGGTGTTCAGCACCGCGCCGATCATCGGCACGCCATAGTGCGCCTCGAGCATCTCGGGGATGTTCGGCAGCATCACCGCCACCGTGTCGCCCTGGCCGATGCCGCGCCCGGCCAGGGCCGAGGCCAGGCGTCGGCAGCGTTGGTAGGTCTGCGCCCAGTCGCGGCGGATGTTGCCGTGGATCACCGCGGGGTAGTGCGGATAGACGCTGGCGGTGCGCTCGATGAAGCTCAGCGGCGTCAGGGCGATGTGGTTGACGGCGGCGGGCGCGAGACCCTGTTCGAAGATCGACATGAAGAGTACCCCGTGGCTGATTGTTAGCTCTGTTCTGGGTAAGGGTCACGATCTGCCGCGCGCGGAGAGACTGCGTCGAAAACGGCTGGTTTCTCTGGCTCGGCAGATCGTGAACAGCTTCCAAGGACCAGGCGAAGCGCTCCTTGGGTTGGGGCGATTTATAGCAACGATGAAAAATATATGGAAGTTAAACCATAAGCTTATAGTATAAATACCATATAAGTTCCCAGGATCATCTTCCGCCCATGAGTCCGCTTCCCGCTTCGCCTGCACTCAACAGCCTCCTGCGCCTGCTGCGCGAGGGCGCGCCGCTGGTCGAGCGGGTCGGTGCGCTGCGCCGCTTGCTGCTCGAACATCCGGGCACGCGCCAGGCCTGGTACCTGGCCTGGCAGCCGCAGGCGCAGACCTATACCCCGGTGCCGCCGTCGCCGGCGCTGCCGCCGGGCGCCGGCGGGCCGCACCGGGCCAGCGCCCTGGCGTTGCGCGAGCGGCGCGTGCGCGCCGGCCGGCTGG
>OKPH01000175.1_pt1 | contig 16098 bp, 10 predicted proteins | sample 1613951 | NCBI WGS metagenome assembly OKPH01 (sample SAMN04436894, study PRJEB24849) | human gut metagenome | biome: human gut; feature: NICU; material: stool | host: Homo sapiens | place: USA: Saint Louis, MO | collected 2012-06-12
TGCCGCTCCCGCAAAGGCGCGCGCCGCCGCTGGCCTCGGCGGCGCGCGGCGGCTCTCAGCGGCCCTGCCTGGCGACGATCGCCTCGGCCACGCTGGCCGGTACCTCGGCATAGCGGACGAACTCCATCGAGTAGCTCGCGCGCCCCTGGGACATCGAGCGCACGTCGGTGGCATAGCCGAACATTTCGCCCAGCGGGACCTCGGCACGGATCACCTTGCCCGCCGGGGTATCCTCCATGCCCTGGATCAGGCCACGCCGGCGGTTGAGGTCGCCCATCACGTCGCCCATGTAGTCCTCCGGGGTCACCACCTCGACCTTCATCACCGGCTCCAGGAGCACCGCTCCGCCCTTCTGCGAGAGTTGCTTGGTGGCCATCGAGGCGGCGATCTTGAACGCCATCTCGCTGGAGTCGACGTCATGGTAGGAGCCGTCGTACACCGTCGCCTTCAGGCCGATCAGCGGGTAGCCGGCGAGCACGCCGTTCTGCATCTGGTCCTCGATGCCCTTCTGGATCGCCGGGATGAACTCTCGGGGAATCACCCCGCCGACCACCTCGTTGTGGAACTCCAGGCCTTCCTGCCCCTCGTCGGCCGGAGCGAAGCGGATCCAGCAATGGCCGAACTGGCCGCGGCCGCCGGACTGGCGGACGAACTTGCCCTCGATCTCGCAGGTGTTGCGGATGGTCTCGCGATAGGCCACCTGCGGCTTGCCGATATTGGCTTCGACGCCGAACTCGCGGCGCATGCGGTCGACGATGATGTCCAGGTGCAACTCGCCCATCCCGGAAATGATGGTTTGCGCGGTCTCCTCGTCGGTCTTCACGCGGAACGACGGGTCTTCCTGGGCCAGCTTGCTCAGGGCGATGCCCATCTTCTCCTGGTCGGCCTTGGTCTTCGGTTCCACCGCCACCGAGATCACCGGATCGGGGAAGTCCATGCGTTCGAGGATGATCGGCTTGTCGATGGCGCACAGGGTGTCGCCGGTGGTCACGTCCTTCATGCCGATCAGCGCGGCGATGTCGCCGGCGCGCACTTCCTTGATCTCGTCGCGCTGGTTGGCGTGCATCTGCACCATCCGCCCGACCCGCTCCTTCTTGCCTTTCACCGAGTTGAGCACCGCATCGCCGGAAGTCAGCACCCCGGAATACACACGGGCGAAGGTCAGGGTGCCGACGAAGGGGTCGGTGGCGATCTTGAACGCCAGCGCCGAGAACGGCTCGTCGTCGTCCGCATGGCGCTCGTCGTGCTTCTCTTCGTCGTCCGGGTCGGTACCCCTGATCGCCGGGATTTCCGATGGAGCCGGGAGATAGTCGATCACCGCGTCGAGCACCAGAGGCACGCCCTTGTTCTTGAACGAGGAGCCGAGCACCGCCGGTACGATCTGGTTGGCCAGGGTCCGCTGGCGCAGCCCGGCCTTGATCTCCTCGATGCTCAGTTCCTCGCCTTCCAGATACTTGTTCATCAGTTCGTCGTTGGCCTCGGCGGCGGCCTCGACCATGTGCGCCCGCCACTCCTCGGCCAGCGCCCGCAACTCCGCCGGGATCTCCTCCTCGCGGTAGCTGGTGCCCTGGTCGTCATCGTTCCAGTAGATGGCCTTCATCTTCACCAGGTCGATCTGCCCGCTGAAGTTTTCCTCCGCGCCGATCGCCAGCTGGATCGGCACCGGGACATGGCCCAGGCGTTGCTTGATCTGCGCGACCACGCGGAGGAAATCGGCGCCCTGGCGGTCCATCTTGTTCACGTAGGCCAGGCGCGGCACATGGTACTTGTTGGCCTGGCGCCAGACCGTCTCGGACTGCGGCTCGACCCCGTCGGCGCCGCTGAACACCACCACCGCGCCATCGAGCACGCGCAGCGAGCGCTCCACCTCGATGGTGAAGTCGACGTGGCCGGGGGTGTCGATGATGTTGAAGCGATAGCGGTGCGGGAACTGCTTGGTCGAGCCCTGCCAGAAGGCCGTGGTCGCCGCCGAGGTGATGGTGATGCCGCGCTCCTGCTCCTGGACCATCCAGTCCATGGTCGCCGCGCCGTCATGGACCTCGCCCATCTTGTGGTTGACGCCGGTGTAGAAGAGGATCCGCTCGGTCGTCGTGGTCTTGCCGGCGTCGACGTGGGCGACGATGCCGATGTTGCGATAAAGCTCGATGGGAGTGGTGCGAGCCATGATCTGCCCCTTGGGTGCTGCCCTGGATGATGGGAACGACTGCTGAAAGAAAAATGTAGCTGAAGAAAGGACGCCACAGCACCGCCGCGACGCCTGCTTTTCGACCTCGGCAGAGGGGACTGGTTCTGCCGCTCCGGCCCGCCGACGAAAGGCGCGACGGCAGGGCTTGTTCCCAGCGGACATAAACTCATGGCGCAAAGGTCTAAGCCGTCCCTGGAAAATCCCCCGGCTCGACGGACATCCCTGGACACACCGGAACAAGGGATGCCCCGACCATGCACCGATCGCTCCACACCGACGCGCCGCTGGGCGCCGCCCTGCTGCTGGCCCTGCAGCTCGCTCCCGGCAGCGCCGCCGCGGCGGAGGAACAGGCGCCTGTCGACCCGCCCACGGTCCAGTTGCAACGAATCGAGGTGACCGGCAGCGCGATCCGCCGGGTCGATGCGGAAACCGCGGTGCCGATCAGCGTCCTGCGCGCCGAGGAGCTGCGCCAACAGGGCGTGACCAGCACCGAGGAACTGATCGGCCGGCTTTCCGGCAACCAGGGCGTATACAACTCCAGTCGCTCGGTCGGCAGCGCCACCGGCGGCGCCTCGTTCGCCGACCTGCGCGGAATCGGCGCGAACAAGACCCTGGTGCTGCTCAATGGCCGGCGCCTGGCGAACAATGCCATCGACGGCTCCGCGGTGGATCTCAACACCATTCCCTTCGCCGCCATCGACCGGGTCGAGGTGCTGCGCGACGGCGCCTCCGCGCTGTACGGCACCGATGCCATCGGCGGGGTGATCAACTTCATCACCCGCAAGAGCCTGAACGAAGGCCGCTTCGACAGCGGCTACGCCTCCCCCACCCACGACGGCGGCGGCAACCAGCGCAACGTCAGCGCTAGCTGGGGCTTCGGCGAGCTGGAGGAGGATCGCTTCAATGTCTTCGCGGTGGCCAACTACGACAAGCAGGAGCGCCTCGGCGCCAAGGACCGCGGCTACACCTACAACTACCAGCCGGGACGCGGCCTCGACTACAGCTCCGGCACCGCCTTCCCCGGCAACTGGAGCCAGGGCGCCAACGCCAGCAATCCGCTGGCCGCCGGCGGTTGCAAGGGCGCCGACCTGATTCCGCGCAACGGCATCTGCCGGCAGAGCCTGTGGCGCTACCTCGACCTGGTGCCGGAAACCGAGAAGACCTCGGTGTTCAGCCGCGCCACCGGCAAGCTGGCCGACGAGCACAACGTCAGCCTGGAGTACTTCTGGTCGCGCAACGACAACGCTACCCAGGTCGGCCCAGGGACCCTCACCGGCCTGCAGATCGATCCCGGCACCGCCTTCTATCCCGGCAACGGCATCACTCCCGGACCCGGCGGCTTCGTCCTCGACCCGAGCCGGCCGGTGGAGGTCAACTGGCGACAGAGCGTGCTCGGGCCGCGCCTGCAATCCTCGCAGAACACCGGCCAGCGCCTGCTGCTCGGCTTCGACGGCCAGTTCGCCGGCTGGGACTACGATATCGGCGCCTCGTACAACCAGAACAAGGTGGTCGACCATATCCACAGCGGCTACGTCGATGATCGCGCCGCCGCCCTCGGCATCGCCAACGGGACGCTGAACCCGTTCGGGCCGCAGACCGACGCCGGCCTCGCCTACCTCGGCAGCCATGCCCTGAGCGGCGACTTCCGTACCTCGGTCGGCCGCGTCAAGGGCCTGGATGCCCGCGCCAGCCGGGAGATCGGCGACTGGTTCGGCGCCGGGCCGGCGGCCCTGGCGCTGGGCGGCGAGTTCCGCAAGGAAGCGTTCCACCAGGACATCCAGGACTTCGCCGGCAACGTGCAGAGCCTCGGCGTCGATCCCGCCGCCACGGTCAGCGGCGAGCGCAACCTGAAGGCGCAGTACGCCGAACTCAACGTGCCGGTGCTGGACAGCCTGGAACTCAGCGCGGCGATCCGCCACGACAAGTACAGCGACTTCGGCAGCACCAGCAACCCGAAATATTCGTTCCGCTTCCAGCCGTTCCGCCAGTTGGTCCTGCGCGGCGCCTACAGCGAAGGTTTCCGTGCGCCGTCGCTGTACGAACTGTACAACCCGACCTTCACCACCTATACCAGCGCCAACTACGACGACCCGCGCCTGTGCGCCGGCGGCCAGCCGAGCCAGGGCGGCATCGCCAACCGCGACTGCGCCCAGCAGTTCTACAACGCCACCGGCGGCAATACCGACCTGCGACCGGAAACCGCGCGCAACGTTACCCTGGGCCTGGTCTACCAGCCGCTGCGCGACCTTTCCGTCGGCCTGGACTTCTGGTGGATCAGGATCGCCAACCAGATCGCCGAGTTTCCCGAAGCGGCGATCTTCGCCGACCCGCAGGCCTACGCCGGACGCATCGTGCGCAAGGCCGACGGCTCTATCGATCACGTCGTCACCGGACTGGCCAACCTCGGCAAGGTAAAGACCAGCGGCGTCGACCTGAGCCTCGATTATCGTTTCCCGGCCAGCCGCTACGGGCAGTTCGGGCTCGACCTGCAAGGCACCTACGTGTCCCGCTACGACTTCCAGCAGCAGATCGGCGGCCAGTACCTGGACAACGTCGGCGACTTCCAGGGCGTCGGCGTGATCGCCCGCTGGAAGCACGTCGCCAACGCCACCTGGAGCCGCGACGCCTGGCAGGCCACCCTGAGCAACCGCTACACCAGCGGCTACAACGACTACGACCGCGCCAGCCACGGCAAGGTCGGTTCGTGGAACCTCTGGGACCTGGCCGGCAGCTACCGCCTCAGCCACGCGCTGGGGCTGACCCTCGGGGTGAAGAACCTGTTCGACCGCGAACCGCCGTTCAGCAACCAGACCTACACCTTCCAGAGCGGCTACGACCCGCGCTACACCGATCCCTACGGGCGCATCCTGTTCGGCCGCCTCAGCTACAGCTTCTGATGCCGGCGCGGGCGCCCGGCCGGTATGGCCGGCAAGCCCGTCGACGGCTGTCCAGCTACCAGATCCGGTAGCCCTGCCAGATTTCGCAGGCGACCAGATCTGGCAGGTTGTTGGGCTCCCGGTGCCATGCAACCTATTACGCCTCTCGCCCCCCACCCGTTCGCGCAAGAGGACACCGCATGATCATTCTCGGGATCACCAACAACGACCTGTCCGGCGCCTGCCTGGTGCGCGACGGCGGGATCGTCGCCGCCGCCAGCGAGGAGCGCTTCACCCGCCAGAAGGACCACAAGGCCTGGCCGAGCCGCTCCATCGACTATGTGCTCGGCGAGGCCGGCATCGACCTGGCCGACATCGACCGCATCGCCTACGGCTGGAACGCCGGGTTCGACGCCGGGCGGCACCTCGACCTCTACCTGGACCGGGTCCTCGAGGAAGCCCGCGAGCGTCCCGAGGGCCTGCCGCACCTGCGCAAGCGGATCGCCGACGAGATGGCCAACGACAAGGCCAAGCGCGGCGAATTCGATGCCTTCGTCCGCGCCAACGGCCTGCGCGGCAAGGTCGAGTACATCGACCATCACGAATGCCACGCCCTCGGCGCGTTCGTCTGCTCGCCGTTCGACGAGGCGCTGACCCTCACCTGCGACGGCCGCGGCGACTTCCAGTCGCTCACCGTCACCCACTACCGCGCCGACGGCGGCGAGGCGGTCCTGCAACGCGAGACCAGCGTCGACAGCCTGGGCTACTTCTACGGGCGCATCACCCGCCTGCTCGGCTTCAAGCCGAACCGCCACGAAGGCAAGATCACCGGCCTGGCGGCGTTCGGCGACGCGGAAAAGCTGCTGCCGCTGATGAACGACATGATCCGCCTGGAGAACGGCCGCCTGCGCGCCCGCTGCGGCGAACTGTACCTGCCCTCCTACGACGGCTACAGCGATCCGCTGCTGCAACGCTGCGCGGCGGAACGCCCGGCGGATGTCGCCGCCGCCGCGCAACGGCACTCCGAAGACCTGCTGGTGGCCATCGCCCGGGAGCACGTGGCGCGCACCGGCTGCGCCAACCTGTGCCTGGCCGGCGGGGTGTTCGGCAACGTCAAGCTGAACCAGCGCCTGCGCGAGATCCCCGGGGTCCGCGATGTCTACGTGCTGCCCTGCATGGGCGACGGCGGCCTGGCCCTGGCCGCGGCGGTGGCGGTGGCCTATCGCGAGAACGGTACGCGCTTCCCGGCGCCGAGCATGGCCCTCGGGCCGGACGCGCGCAGCGCCGCGCAGAATGCCGAGATGATCGCCAGCCAGTACCCGCAACTGGCCTACAGCCGGCCGGCCAACCTGATCGAGACGCTGGTCGAAGCGCTGCGGGAAAACCAGGTGCTGGGCATGTTCAAGGGCCGCATGGAGTTCGGCCCTCGCGCCTTGTGCAACCGCAGCATCGTCTACCATCCCGGCGATGCCAGCGCCAACGACTGGCTCAATCAGCGCATGGAACGCACCGAGTTCATGCCATTCGCCCCGGTCACCGCGGTAGAACACGCCGAGGCTTGCTACGTTGGCTGGCGTGAAGACCAGGTGGCGGCCGACTACATGACCATGACCTACGACTGCCATGCGGATTTCCGCGAGCGCTGCCCGGCAGTGGTGCATGTCGACGGCACCGCCCGGCCGCAGATCATCCGGCCGCAGGCCGATCCGTTCATGCACGCCCTGCTGCATGCCTGGCATGCCCGCAGCGGCCAGCCGGCGCTGATCAACACCTCCTTCAACCGCCACGAGGAACCGATCGTCTGCGCCCCGCAGGACGCCCTCGGCGCGCTGGAGGACGGGATGGTCGACCTGGTGGTGCTGGGCGAGTCCCTGCTGGTCTGGCGCAAGGGCGAGAACGCCTTCGCCAGGGCGCGCTTCGAGTGAGGCGCAAACCGCAGCGAACCGGCACGGCGACGCGGGAACCGGCATGTACCTGATCTTTTCCGGCTACTTCGCCGCCGAGGGGCTGATCTATCCGTTCTGGCCGACCTGGCTGGCCAGCCTGGGCTTCGGCGCCAGCCAGATCGGCCTGTTGATCGCCGCGGCCTACTGGCCGCAGGTGATCGCCGGGGTGGCGCTGACCTACGTGGCCGACTGGCGCATCGACCAGTTGCGCCTGGCGACCCTGCTGGCGGCCCTGGCCGGCGCCTGCGCCCTGCTGTTCCAGCTGGCCGAGGGCCTGCCCCTGTTCATCGCCCTGAGCGTGCTCTACGGCGCGTTCTGGACCAGCGTGCTGCCGCTCACCGAATCCTACCTGCTCAAGCGCGACAAGGCCGCCCTGCAGAACTACGGGCGGGTACGCGCAGTCGGTTCGCTGGCCTTCATCCTCACCGCGACCCTGGGCGGCCTGCTGCTCGGTCGGTTCGGCCAGCAACTGGTGCCCGCCCTGGTCGGCCTGACGATGCTGCTCACCGCGCTGGCCTGCCTGTTCCTCCGTCGCCGCAGCCTGCGCCGTCCGGACTCGCCGCTGCCGGGCGCCAGGCGCCGTCCCGACCTGCGCGGGATCCTCCGTCAACGCCCCCTGCTGCTGGCCATCGCCGCGGCGGGAATGATCCAACTGAGCCACTCGCTGTACTTCACCACCGCCTCGCTGGGCTGGCAGACGCTGGGCTACTCGTCGTTCTCGGTCGGCGCCTTCTGGGGCCTGGCGGTGATCGCCGAGATCAGCTTCTTCGCCGTCTCCAACCGCATCCTGGACCGCCACCCGGCGCTCCAGGTGATGCTCTTCTCCAGCCTTTGCGCGGCGCTGCGCTGGGGCCTGCTGGCCGGCAGCGAACACCTCGCCGCGATCCTCCTCGGCCAGTGCCTGCACGCCCTCAGCTTCGCCGCCTACCACGCCGCGGTGATGCGTTACATCCGCGACCACGCGCCGGAAAGCGCGCGGGTACTGACCCAGGGGATCTACTACTCTCTGGCGGTAGCGCTGCCCATGGGCCTCGCCAGTCCGGCCGCCGGCTGGCTGTACGAAGGCCTGCCGCAGTGGTCCTATCTGATCATGGCGCTGTTCGCCCTCGGCGGCGCGGTCCTGGTCTGGCTTGCCCTACAGAGTGCCCGAGATGCATCGACTAGCGTTTTCAGCCGTTCTGTTTGACATGGACGGCGTCCTGATCAGCTCCCGCGAAGCCATCGCCGCGGCCTGGAGCCGGGTCGCCGGCGAACAGGGCGTGGCGCTCGGCCCGGACTGCCTGCGCGACCACGTGCACGGTCGCCCGGGCGGCTACACCCTGGACTATCTGTTCGGCCACCTGCCGATGGAGCGCCGGCGGATCCTCAAGCAACGGGTCGATGCGCTGGAGGAAGGCGCCGACTGTCCCCTGCTGCCCGGCGTCGCCGCGGTGATCCGCCAGCTGCGTTGGCTGGACGTGCCCTTGGCGCTGGTCACCAGCAGTTGGCCGGCACGCATCGACCACGTGCTGCGCCAGCACGACCTGCAGGCGGCGTTCCGCACCCTGGTCAGCCGCGACGACGTGGTCCACGGCAAGCCGGCTCCGGATGGCTATCGCCTGGCCGCGGCCAGGCTCGGCGTGGCACCGTCGCGCTGCCTGGTGTTCGAAGACTCCCTCAGCGGCGTGCAGGCCGCCTGTGCCGCCGGCGCGACCTGCGTGGCGATCGGCGAGGAGAGCGGCCTGCTCGCCGCCGGCGCGCGCTGGTCGGTCCGGGATTTCCGCGAGCTACGGATCGTCCGCGAAGACGACCGGCTGTACTGCCAGCATCGGCACCCCGCCACGACCGGCAGCGAGAGGAGCGTTGGCGTCCCATGAGCCCGACCCTGCAAGATGCCCGGCTGCTCTGGGACTTCCTCGGCCAGGGCCGCTGCCATGTGCCCTGCGAACTGCTGGTGGTATGCGGCTCCTACGACCTGCGGGTCTGCGACCACGCCTGCGAACTGCTCGAACGCGGCCTCGCCGAACGCCTGCTGTTCACCGGCAACACCGGGCACTGGACGCGCCATCTCTGGGTCGAGCCGGAAGCCGAGCTGTTCGCCCGCCACGCCAGGGCGCGCGGGGTAAGCGACAGCCTCATCGTGATCGAGCCGCGGGCGACCAACTTCGCCGAGAACATCGCCTTCGCCCGCGAGCTGTTCCCCGACCTGCGCCGCACGACCTTCGTCACCAAGCCCAACTCGATCCGCCGCGTGGCGCTGACCCTGCCGGTCCGCTGGCCGGGTCTGGAGGGACACGTGGATGCGCCCGACTACGCATTTCCCGACGGCATCTCGAACCTGGTCGGCGTACTCGGGGTGATCGACGAGATGGTCGGCGACCTCGACCGCATCATGCGTTACCCGGCGCTGGGCTTCCAGGTCGCCTGCCCGATCCCGGCGCAGGTCATGGACGCCTGGGAACGCCTGGTGGCGCGCGGTTTCGACCGCCACTTGGTGAACCCGCCGCGCTGAGCTGACAGCACTGTAATCTTCCCCACAGCTTGCCGACAGGCGCGCGCCGCTAGGGTGTCCGCATCGCCGCACCGCCCTGGCGGGGCCGCGACCTCCCGGCTGCGCAGGCTCGCGCAGTCCGTCCTGCCACCTGCGTGGAAACCAGCGGATGCACAGAACTTCGCGACGCACCTTCGTCAAAGGCCTCGCCGCCACCGGTCTGCTCGGCGGACTGGGTCTCTGGCGCGCCCCGGCCTGGGCCCTGGCCGGGGCGGGCCAGCAGAACCTGCTCGCCGGCGACAGTTTCGACCTGTTCATCGGCGAGACCCCGGTGAACCTCAGCGGCTCGCCGGCCACCGCCATGACCATCAACGGTTCGCTGCCCGGCCCGACCCTGCGCTGGCGCGAAGGCGACAACGTGACCCTGCGGGTGCGCAACCGCCTCGCCGAGGACACCTCGATCCACTGGCACGGCATCATCCTGCCGGCCAACATGGATGGCGTGCCGGGCCTCAGCTTCGAGGGCATCGCTCCTGGCGGTCTCTACGAATACCGCTTCAAGGTCCGGCAGAACGGCACCTACTGGTACCACAGCCACTCGGGGCTACAGGAGCAGGCCGGGGTCTACGGCGCCCTGGTGATCGACGCCCGCGAGCCGGAACCGTTCAGCTACGACCGCGACTACGTGGTGCTGCTCAGCGACTGGTCGGACGAGAAGCCGCAGCGCATCCTCGCCAAGCTGAAGAAGCAGTCCGACTACTACAACTTCCACAAGCGCACCGTCGGCGACTTCATCGACGACGTCAGCGCCAACGGCTGGGCCGCGACCCTGGCCGACCGCAAGATGTGGGCCGAGATGAAGATGAGTCCCACCGATCTCGCCGACGTCAGCGGCTACACCTATACCTACCTGCTCAACGGACAGCCGCCGGACGGCAACTGGACCGGCCTGTTCCGCCCCGGCGAAAAGCTCCGCCTGCGCTTCGTCAACGCCTCGGCGATGAGCTATTTCGACGTCCGCATTCCCGGCCTGAAGATGACCGTGGTGGCCGCCGACGGACAGCACGTCGAGCCGGTCAGCGTCGACGAGTTGCGCATCGCCGTGGCCGAGACCTACGACGTGATCGTCGAACCGGGCGGCGAGCGCGCCTATACCCTCTTCGCCCAGTCCATGGACCGCAGCGGCTACGCCCGCGGCACCCTGGCGCTGGCCGAAGGGCTTAGCGCGCCGGTGCCGACGCCCGATCCGCGCCCGCTGATCGGCATGGACGACATGGGCATGGGCGGCATGGACCACGGCGCCATGGGGCATGGCGCGGCGACGAGGCCCGCCAGCGAGATGGACCATTCGAAGATGTCGGGCATGGACATGAAGGGCATGGACCATTCGAAGATGGCCGGCATGGACATGAACGGCATGGACCACTCCAAGATGGCCGGCATGGACCACTCCAGGATGGGCATGGGCGCCATGCCGATGCAGTCCCATCCGGCTTCGGAGGACGGCAACCCGCTGGTCGACATGCAGACCATGACGCCGACACCGAAGCTCGCCGACCCCGGCCTCGGCCTGCGCGACAACGGGCGGCGGGTGCTGACCTACGCCGACCTGCGCAGCCGCTTCGCCGACCCGGACGGCCGCGAGCCGGGGCGCACCATCGAGCTGCACCTGACCGGACACATGGAGAAGTTCGCCTGGTCCTTCGACGGCATCAAGTTCTCCGACGCCGAGCCGCTGCGCCTGACCTACGGCGAGCGCCTGCGGATCGTCCTGGTCAACGACACCATGATGACCCACCCGATCCACCTGCACGGCATGTGGAGCGACCTGGAGGACGAGCAAGGCAATTTCCTGGTGCGCAAGCACACCATCGACATGCCGCCGGGCACCCGCCGCAGCTACCGGGTCACCGCCGACGCCCTGGGACGCTGGGCCTATCACTGCCACCTGCTGTTCCACATGGAGATGGGCATGTTCCGCGAAGTGCGGGTAGACGAAGGAGACAACGCATGAGCCGCCAGCCGAAACCCGCCCGCCTGGCCGCCGGTGCCCTCGCCCTGGGTCTGCTGCTGGGCCTGCCGAATCCCGTCGAGGCCGCGCGGGACAATGGCATGGACCACTCGGCCATGGACCACGGCGCGATGCCTGGCATGGACCACGGCCAGAGGACCTCCGCCCCGGCGAAACCCATGGACCACCAGGGGATGGGGCATGGCCGGATGCCGGGGATGGACCACGGCGCCGCATCGCCCGCCCCGGCACAGCCCATGGAGCACCAGGGAATGGACCATGGCCGGATGCCGGGGATGAGCCGCGCTGCGCGGCAACCTCCGGCGCAGGCCGCGCCCAGCCAGAGCCGTACGCCGATCCCGGTGCCGACCGAGGCCGACCGCCGTGCCGCCTTTCCGCCGCTGGAGGGGCACAAGGTGCACGACAGCGCGCTGAACAGCTTCTTCCTGCTCGACCAGTTGGAATACCAGGACGCCGACGACGGTAGCGCGCTGGCCTGGGACGCCAGCGGCTGGATCGGCGGCGACATCAACCGCCTGTGGCTGCGCAGCGAAGGCGAACGGCTCGACGGCAAGACCGAGGACGCCGAGGTCCAGGCGCTGTTCGGGCACGCCATCGGTCCCTGGTGGGACCTGGTCGCCGGCGTGCGCCAGGATTTCAAGCCCGGCTCGCCGCAGACCTGGGCGGCGTTCGGCGTGCAGGGCCTGGCGCTCTACGACTTCGAGGCGGAAGTCACCGCCTTCCTCGGCGAGAACGGCCAGAGCGCGCTGCGCCTGGAGGGCGAGTACGACATCCTGTTGACCAACCGGCTGATCCTCCAGCCCAGCGCCGAGGTCAACCTGTACGGCAGGAACGATCCCGCCCGCGGCATCGGTTCGGGCCTTGCCGATAGCGAGCTGGGCCTGCGCCTGCGCTACGAGATCCGTCGCGAGTTCGCGCCCTACATCGGGGTGACCTGGAACCGCTCCTACGGCAACAGCGCCGACCTGGCCCGCGCCGAGGGCGAGGACGACGACGAGGCGCGCTTCGTCGCCGGTATCCGCATGTGGTTCTGAACGCGATCGCGGCCAGCCGCTAGCGGTAGCCGTCGAGCAACGGCGAATCGTCGATGAGGTCGCAGCGTTCCAGCGCTGGCAGGTTGCACGGCCGGTAGTCGGGGCATTCGTCCAGCCGCCGCTGCACCGAACGGTGCAGCTTGACCCGGGTTTCCTGCCCGACCGGTTCCAGCGGCCGCGAGCGCGGCCGGCCACGCGACGAGCGCCAGGCGCGGTTGCCGCTGCGGCGGTCCCAGACCAGCAGCGGCAGCCACTCGGCCAGGCGCCAGGGCCGGGTCATCACCGGCAGGATCGGCGCGGTCGGGTCCGGGCCCTGCTTCGAACGTGCGCGCAACTGGTCGCGGCTGCGCGCCGGGTCGACATGCAGGCCGGCCTCCAGCGCCTCGCCGAGCATCCAGGTAAAGGCCACCAGAGCCAGCCGCGAGTCCTTCGGCGCATAGCCACCGCCGACATCGGAGTGCATGCCGGGGAACCACACCTGCAACACGTCGGACTTGCGGTCCTTCTCGCCGAACCAGAGGTTCTGCCGGAAGAAGCAGCGGCATTCGTCGATGGCCAGGGCCTGGCGGACCACGTCGACCATTTCGTTGTTCGAGGAATACGGCACGGTCAGCGGGTCGTAGACCCAGCCCACCGAGGTCACGGTGTCGAACAGGCCGAGGAAGTGCACCTTCACCTGCCGGCCGAAGACCTTGCGGAAGCGTCCCAGCAGGCCGAAGTCCGGTCCGCGGCGACGCGTGCCGGCCCGCTTGTCTTCGTCGCGGGGCGGCATGCGGGTGGTGAGCAGGGTCCAGGCGTAGTCGAAGAGGTGCGGCTGGTGCGCATCGATCAGGCCCACCGCGCGCAGCATCGCGGCCAGCACGCGCACCGCGTAGGCCCCGCGGGAAAAGCCGAAGAGGAATATCTGGTCGCCGGGCCGGTAGTGCTCGGCGAGGAAGCGATAGGCGCCCTCGACGTTGCGCTTGAGCCCCCAGCCGAAGGCCAGGCCGGCGATCCGCGAGGGAAACTTCTGCCACTCGAACAGGGTTTCCTTCAGGCCGAAGGTGCCGACGCCCTGGTCGTAGTAGGCCAGCACTCTGCGCGGATCGCGCGACAGCGAGCGGTACAGGCGCACCACGTTGGTCGGCTGGTCGCCGAAGCGGTTCGAGGTTCCGTCGATGCAGACCACCAACTGGCGCGGCGCGTCGTTGTCCTGGGCGCTGCCGGCAGGCGGCAAGGCGGAATCGGGGGAGAGATCGTCCATTGGGCTCACGCAGGCAAAGCCTGACTTCCGTCGGCGGTGGATGGGAATGGCGACGCATGATACCCAACCTGGATGATCCGCCAAGCGCACATTGCCGGGAAATGGCGGCAAAGACGAAAAGCCCCTGGAGCCGCAGGGCGAATAACCGCTTCGCGGTTATCCGCAGCCCCTGGCTTCGGCGAGGGCGGGTCGAGCCGGCCGCTCAGCCTGCCCTGGATACCCCGAGGAACGGCTGCCACGCCGGCGCGCCACTATCCGCCGCGGCCTTGAGGGCGGCCACCGCCGCGTCGACGTCGGCCTCGCGGGTGTAGCGACCGAGGCTCAGGCGCACGCTGCGGCCAGCGCTGGCGGCATCGTGACCGAGGGCGAGAAGCACGTGGGACGGCGCCGGCCGCGCCGAGTTGCAGGCCGAGGTGCTGGACACCGCCAGGCTGGACTCCAGTGCCTGGGGGACAAAGGCCGGGTTGTCGAAGGTCAGGTTCAGGGTATGCGCGATGCGTGCGTCGGCGCTGCCGTTCAGGCGCCAGCCGTCGATCTGCGCCAGCCCCTCCAGCAGACGCCGCTGGAGTCCGGCGATGCGCCTGCCCTCCTCCTCGAAAAGCTCGCCGGCGAGGGCGAAGGCCTCGCCCATACCGACGATCTGGTGGGTCGCCAGGGTCCCGGAACGCAGGCCCTGCTCGTGTCCGCCGCCGTGGATCTGCGCCTTCAGCCGCCGCTCGGCGCGCGGCCCGACGTACAACGCGCCGATGCCCTTGGGCCCGTAGGTCTTGTGTGCGGAGAACGACATCAAGTCCACCGCCAGGCGGCCCAGGTCGATCGCCACCTTGCCGCTGGCCTGCGCCGCGTCGACGTGGAACAGCGCGCCGCGCTCGCGCACCCGTTCGCCGATGGCGGCGATGTCGGTCAGGGTGCCGAGTTCGTTGTTGACCCGCATCAGCGACACCAGGCGGGTATCGGCGCGCCAGGCCGCCTCCACCTGTTCCGGCCGGATCAGGCCATCGGTGCCGGGCGCCAGCCAGGTCACGCTCCAGCCGTCATCGGCGAGTTGCTGCACGGTGTCCAGCACCGCCTTGTGCTCCAGGCGACTGGTGATCAGGTGGCCGGGTGCGTCCAGCGCCTGGGCCACGCCCTTGAGGGCCAGGTTGTTGGATTCGGTGGCGCCGGAAGTCCAGACAATCTGCCCGGCGCTGGCGCCGACCAGCGCGGCCACCTGCTCCCTGGCCCGCTCCACTGCCCGCCGCGCCTGGCGGCCGTAGGCATGGGAATTCGACGCGGGATTGCCAAAACACGCCTGGTAGCCGAGACACTCCACCATGGCCCGGATCACGCGCTCGTCCACGGGCGTGGTGGCGGCGTAATCGAAGTACAACGGTAACGAACTCATCGCATTCCCCCAATCGATCGGACGGACCCGGAAGCCGACATGGCTCCTTGTCCCTGACGGGCCCGCAGGCCGATCTTAAGAAAAGCGCCGGGGCGTCTGGAAAGAACCTTTCGGAACATCCTTAGAGTCAGCATGGTTTCCCGCCTCAGATTCCCAGCCCGGCCACCCGCAGATGCTCTTCCAGGCGCAGCGCGGGTATCGCTCCGAGCAACTCGCGGGTATAGGGGTGGCGCGGCTGGCTGAACAGCGCAGCGGCGCTGCCCTGCTCCACCACCCGGCCGTCCTTGAGCACCAGGATGTCGTGGGCCAGGGCGCGTACCACGGCCAGGTCGTGGCTGATGAACAGGTAGCTCAGCCCGTGGCGACGCTGCAACCGACGCAGCAGCTCGACCACCTGGCACTGCACGCTACGGTCGAGCGCCGAGGTCGGTTCGTCGAGCAGGATCAGCGCCGGCTTCAGCACCAGCGCGCGGGCGATGGCGATGCGCTGGCGCTGGCCGCCGGAAAACTCGTGGGGATAGCGTTCCAGGCAAGGCTCGTCGAGACCGACCTCGCGCAGTGCCTCCAGCACCCGCGCGCGGCGTTCGCCGGCATCGCCGATGCCATGGATACGCAGGCCTTCGCCGACGATCTGTTCCACGCTAAGGCGCGGGTTGAGGCTGCCGTAGGGGTCCTGGAACACCGCCTGGAACTGCCGGCGCAATGGCAACAGGCGCTTGCCGTGCAGCCGGTCGAGGCGCTCGCCCTGGAACAGGATCTGCCCTTCGGCCGGCAACAGGCGCAGCAGCGCCTGGCCGAGGGAGGACTTGCCCGAACCGCTTTCGCCGACGATCCCCAGGGTGCTGCCACGGCGCAGCCGCAGGCTGACCTCGTGCACCGCGCGCAGTCCCGCGCGCCGGCGCAGCCAGCCGCCGGGCGCGGGGTAGTC
>OKPH01000180.1_pt1 | contig 15301 bp, 12 predicted proteins | sample 1613951 | NCBI WGS metagenome assembly OKPH01 (sample SAMN04436894, study PRJEB24849) | human gut metagenome | biome: human gut; feature: NICU; material: stool | host: Homo sapiens | place: USA: Saint Louis, MO | collected 2012-06-12
AGCGCCTTGCTACCCTGGGTGCCGCAATCGATGCCGAGGAACAATCCGTGCATGCGGCCCTCCGGCGTCATTCGCCGAGTACCTGGCGCAGGGTTTCGCTGACGCCGTGTCGGCGCAGGCTGTCGTAGAGCCGCTCGAAGGCCTCGACGAAGGCCGCCGAGGCCGGGATCGCCGGGCCGAACACGGTCTCCACGCCGAGCAGGCGCCGGCCCAGGCCGCGGCGTTCGGCAACCAGCGCCTGGCATTCGGCGGCGCGCGGATCGGGAATCGGGTAGCGTTCGCCATGCTCGTCGACCCCGCCCAGGTACAGCGCCCAGGCCGCCACCACCAGGGCCACCCGTTCCAGCGGCCGGCCGGCGGCGATCAGCCGATTGGCGGTGGGGACGATGAACTTGGGAAACTTCGACGAGCCGTCCGAGCAGACCCGTTCCAGTTGGTCTGCGATGGCGCGGTTGGCGAAGCGCTCGACCAGGCTGTCCTTGTAGCGTTCCAGGTCGATCCCCGGTACCGGTGCCAGCAGCGGGGCCACGTCGCGGTCCATGAAGGCCCGCACGTAGCGGCGCAGCAGCGGGTCGCCGAGGGTCTCGTGGACGAAGCGGTAGCCGCGCAGGAAGCCCAGGTAGGTGAGCGCCAGGTGGCTGCCGTTGAGCAGGCCGATCTTCATCTCCTCGTAGGGCGTGACGTCGTCGGTGAACTGCACGCCGACCTTTTCCCAGGCCGGGCGCCCAGCGCTGAAACGATCTTCCAGCACCCATTGCACGAAGGGTTCGCAGACCACCGGCCAGGCGTCTTCCACGTCGTGCCGTTGGGCCAGTTGGCGGCGGTGGGCGGGGCTGGTCATCGGGGTGATGCGGTCGACCATGGCGTTGGGAAAGCTGACGTGCGTCGCGATCCAGCGCGCCAGCCCCGGGTCGAGCCGTTCGGCGAAGGCCAGCAGCGCCTTGCGCGCCACCTCGCCGTTATGCGGGAGGTTGTCGCAGGACATCACGGTGAACGCCGGCACGCCTGTGTCGCGGCGCCGCCGCAGAGCCTCGCAGAGAAAGCCGAAGACCCCGCGCGGGGTCCGCGGGTTGGCCAGGTCGTGGCGCACCAGCGGCAACTCGGCGAGGAACTCGCCGCTGCCATCGTCGATGCAGTAGCCGCCTTCGGTGATGGTCAGCGAGACGATGCGGATGGCCGGCTCGGCAAGTTTTTCCAGCAGCGCCTCGGCGCCGTCCTCGGCGAGCAGCATGCCGCTGATGGCGCCGATCACGCGGACCTCGGTGTCCGGTTGGTCGCCCAGCTCGTAGAGGGTGTAGAGGTAGTCCTGGGCGGCCAGGGCGTCGTGCATGGCGCGGTCGTCGCTGCGCAGGCCGGCGCCGCAGATCGCCCAGTCGAGGGCTTCGCCGCGGTTCATCAGGGCGTCGGTGTAGGCCGCCTGGTGCGCGCGGTGGAAGCCGCCGACGCCGATGTGGACGATGCCCTGGCGCAGTTGCGCGGGGTCGTAGGACGGGCGGGCGACAGCGGTCGCCAGCAGGGGGAGGTGCTGCCGGTTGAGTTTCATCGGTGGGTTCCCGCTGGCGGCTTCAGGCCGCCTGTTGCAGTCGTTTGTCGAGGGCCTGGCCGTTGCTGTCGAACAGGTGGCAGTGCTCCGGATCGAAGCCCAGCTCCAGGGGGGCGCCGTAGTCCGGTGCGAAATCGCCGCGCACGCGCAGGGTGAGCATTTCCCCCGAGTCGGCGCGGACATGGCAGAAGCTGTCGCTGCCCAGGCGCTCGCTGACGTCGGCGGCGACCCGCAGCAGGCTCTGGAAGGCATGGCCCGGGCGGGCGATGTTCAGGTGTTCCGGGCGGATGCCGAGGGTCACCGGGCTGCCGGTGGCCAGCTCGCCGGCGCATAGCGGCAGGCCGACGCGCGCGCCGCATTCGAGGGCGACCTCGCAGCGCTCGCCCTGGTTGCGGCTGAGATGGCCGCGCAGGAAGCCCATCTTCGGCGTGCCGAGGAAGCCGGCGACGAACAGGTTGGCCGGATGGTGGTAAAGCTCCAGCGGCGAGCCGACCTGCTCGACGCGCCCGCCGTTGAGCACCACGACCTTGTCCGCCAGGGTCATCGCCTCGACCTGGTCGTGGGTCACGTAGATCATGGTCGCCGCCAGTTCCTGGTGCAGCCGCGCCAGTTCCAGGCGCATCTGCACGCGCAGGGCGGCGTCGAGGTTGGACAGCGGTTCGTCGAAGAGGAATATCTTCGGGTTGCGCACGATCGCCCGGCCGATCGCCACCCGCTGCCGTTGGCCGCCGGAGAGCTGGCGCGGCTTGCGCTCCAGCAGCGCTTGCAGTTCGAGGATGCGTGCGGCGGCGTCGACCTTGGCGGCGACCTCGCGCTTGTCGACGCCGGCCAGGTCGAGGGCGAAGGAGAGGTTCCTGCGCACCGTCATGTGCGGGTACAGCGCGTAGGTCTGGAAGACCATCGCCAGGTCGCGTTTCGCCGGCGGGGTGTCGGTGATGTCCGTGCCGTCGAGGGCGATGCTGCCGCCGCTGGCCTCTTCGAGGCCGGCGATCAGGCGCAGCAGGGTCGACTTGCCGCAGCCGGAGGGGCCGACGAAGACTACGAACTCGCGGTCGCGGACGTCGAGGTCGATGCCCTTGATGATGGCCTGGCCGTCGAAGCCTTTCTGCAGGTTGCGGATCTTGAGATCAGCCATGGCGGAATACCTCCGTGGACGAAAGGATGGGGATGCGCTTCATTTCACGGCGCCGAAGGAAAGGCCGCGTACCAGCTGCTTCTGGCTGATCCAGCCGAAGACCAGGATCGGCGCGCAGGCGAGGGTGGAGACGGCCGAGAGCTTGGCCCAGAACAGTCCTTCGGGGCTGGAATAGGAGGCGACCAGGGCGGTCAGCGGGGCGGCGGCCGAGGAGGTCAGGTTGAGCGACCAGAAGGCCTCGTTCCAACACAGGATCAGCGACAGCAGCAGGGTCGAGGCGAGCCCGCCGCGGGCGATCGGCAGCAGTACGCGGACGATCTCCTGCCAGGTGCCGGCGCCGTCCAGGCGCGCTGCTTCGAGGATGTCCACGGGGATGTCCTTGAAGTAGGTGTACACCATCCAGACCACGATCGGCAGGTTGATCAGGGTGTAGACGATGATCAGCGCCAGCCGCGAATCGAGCAGGCCGAACTGCTTGGCCAGCAGGTAGATCGGCATCAGTACGCCGACCGGCGGAAGCATCTTGGTCGACAGCATCCAGAGCAGCGTGCGCTTGGTGTGGCGGGTCTCGAAGAAGGCCATGGAGTAGGCCGCCGGCACCGCGACGAGCATGCACAGGAGAGTCGCCGAGGAGGAGATCAGCAACGAGTTCCAGGCGTAGGCGAAGTAGTCGCTGCGCTCGTTGATGTGCAGGTAGTTCTCCAGGGTCGGCTGGAAGATGAACTGCGGCGGCGTGGCGAAGGCGTCGATCTCGCTCTTGAAGCTGGTCAGCAGCATCCAGAAGATCGGGAAGAACAGCAGCAGGGCGATGCCCCAGCAGAGCAGGCCGAGCAGGGCATTGCGCAGGCGGCGGGATTGCTTGAGTGTCAGCATGGCGGGTTCCTCAGCTGCGCTCGGTAAGGTTCTTGCCGATCATCCGCACCAGCACGATGGCGGCGATATTGGCGATCAGCACCGCGATCAGGCCCCCGGCCGAGGCCATGCCGACATCGAACTGCAGCAGCGCCTGGTTGTAGATCAGGTAGGCGAGGTTGGTCGATTCGTAGCCGGGGCCGCCGCTGGTGGTGGTGAAGATCTCGGCGAACACCGAGAGCAGGAAGATCGTCTCGATCATCAGCACCACCGCGATGGGCCGCGCCAGGTGCGGCAGGGTCAGGTGCCAGAAGATCGCCAGCGGACCGGCGCCGTCGAGGCGGGCAGCCTCCTTCTGCTCCTGGTCGAGGGACTGCATGGCGGTCATCAGGATCAGGATGGCGAAGGGCAGCCATTGCCAGGAGACGATGAGGATGATCGACAGCAGCGGATAGTGCGCCAGCCAATCCACCGGCTCGGCGCCGAACAGGCGCCAGACGGCGGCGAGGATGCCCGAGACCGGGTGGAAGATCAGGTTCTTCCAGAGCAGCGCGCTCACCGTCGGCATGATGAAGAACGGCGAGATCAGCAACACCCGCACCGCGCCGCGGCCGAAGAATTCGCCGGCCTCCAGCAGCGCGGCGATGAGCACGCCGAACGCCACGCTGATCGCCAGCACGCTGCCCACCAGCAGCAGGGTGTTCAGCGCGCCGGGCAGGAAGCCGGCGTCGGTGACGAAGAAGGTGAAGTTCTCCAGGCCGACGAAGGCATTCTCGCCGGGATACAGCAGGTTGTAGCGGATCAGCGAGAAATACAGGGTCATGCCCAGGGGCACGATCATCCACAACAGCAGCAGCGCCACCGAGGGGCTGACCAGGAGCCAGCCAGGGCCGCGCCGGCGGCGCTGGAGACGGCGGCGGGCGGGACGGGCCGGGAGCGGGGTATCGAGGGCCGAGGTGTTCATGGCGACTCCGTCTGGATCTTCAAGGACAAGCGCTCGAGCAGCGCCGCGCCGGGCGCGGCTGCGCCCGGCGGCGGACTACTTCGGATAGCCGGCGCGCTTCATCTCGCGGGCGGTGCTCTGCTGCGCGGCGGCGAGCGCCTGGTCGCTGCTCATCTGCCCGGTGAGGGCGGCGGAGAACAGCTTGCCGACCTGGGTGCCGATGGCCTGGAACTCGGGGATGGTGACCAACTGGATGCCGACATAGGGCACCGGCTTCAGCGTCGGATGGTTGGGATCGACGCGCTTCAGCGATTCCAGGGTGACCCGCGCGAACGGCGCGGCGGCCAGGTAGGCCTCGCTGTAGGTCGAGGCGCGGGTGCCGGGCGGCACGTTGGCCACGCCTTCCCTGTCCGCCACCAGCTTGCCGTACGCCTGCGAGGTGGCCCAGGTGGCGAAGGCCTTCGCCACGTCCTTGGCGCGCGAGCTGGCGGGAATCGCCAGGGCCCAGGAATACAGCCAGGAGGCGCCCTTGTCGGTGACTTCCCGGGGGGCGAAGGCGAAGCCGGTGGCGTCGGCGACCTTGCTCTGGCTCTTGTCGGTGACGAACGAACCGGCGACGCTGGCGTCCACCCAGATCGCGCACTTGCCGCTGTTGAACAGCGCCAGGTTCTCGTTGAATCCGTTGCTGGAGGCGCCGGGCGGGCCGTACCGCTTGAGGGTGGAGACATAGAAGTCGAGAGCCTTCTTCCATTCGCCGCCGCTGAATTCGGGCTGCCATCGCTCGTCGAACCAGCGTGCGCCGAAGGCGTTGGCCAGGGTGCCGATCAACGCCATGTTCTCGCCCCAGCCGGCCTTGCCGCGCAGGCAGATGCCGTACTGGCCCTGGTCCGGGCGGTTGAGCCTGGCGGCGAATTCGCCGAGCTGGGTCCAGGTCGGTTGCTCGGGCATCCGCAGCCCGGCCTGCTGGAACAGGTCCTTGCGGTAGTAGGTGATCGAGGCTTCGGCGTAGAACGGCAGGGCGTACAGCGTGCCCTTGACGGAGAGACCGTCGCGCACCGAGGGCAACAGGTCGTCCAGGGCGTAGTCGGCGGGCAGCCCGCTCATCGGCTCCAGCCAGCCCTTGGCGCCCCACAGCGCGGCTTCGTACATGCCGATGGTGAGCAGGTCGAGCTGTCCGCCCTGGGTGGCGATGTCGGTGGTCAGGCGCTGGCGCAGGACGTTCTCTTCGAGCACCACCCATTTCAGCGCGATGTCCGGGTGGCTTTCCTCGAACACCTTGGACAGGCGTTGCATGCGGATCATGTCGTTGTTGTTGACCGTGGCGATGGTCAGGGTCTCGGCGCCCTGGGCCAGCAGGGGCAGGGCAAGGCAGGCGGCGGCCAGGCAGGCCTTGATCGAGTCGTTCATCGGTGAACTCCTCTTCCGGGCCGGCGGGCGGCGCGGAAGACATTATTGTTTTTGTGTCGCTCGCTGCCGATTACACAGGCGCGTCACGCAACCGACAAAGCCTCGACTGCACTTCGACCGATACTTTTTTGCACCGCCGGGGTGGGGCGCTGGAGGCTCAGAGCAGGTTCTGCTCGGTCAGCCGCTGGGTCACCAGGCGCCGGTAGCCGGTGGGCGTCATGCCCTTGAGCTGCTGGAAGCGCCGGTTGAAATTGGACAGGTTGCTGAAGCCCGACTCGAAGCACACCTCGGTCACCGGCAGCTCGCTGCGGGCCAGCAGCTCGCAGGACTTGCTGATGCGCAGGCGGTTGACGAACTCGACGAAGCCGCGCCCGGCGGCCTGCTTGAAGAAGCGCGAGAAGTAGGTGGGGGTCATGCCCAGGTGGGCGGCGACCTGCTCCTGGGTGAGGTCCTGGGCGTAGTGCTGGAAGATGTAGTCCACCGCCCGGTTGATCCGTTCGACGTTGTGCTCGTCGGCCAGTTGCGAGGAAGTGACGGTAGAGAGCAACTGGTAGTCCTCGCATTCGGCGAGCTGTTCCATGAGGATAAAAAAGTATCCCAGGCGGGTCATGCCGCCGCTGTCGGCGATGCGTTGCAACAGTCGCCGGCTTTCGCCGATCAGCGCCGGGTCGCGGAACTCGATGCCGTAGCGCGCCCGCGCCAGCAGCGGGGCCAGGCGGTTCAGCTCGGAGAATACGCCGCTGCCGTCCTCCAGCACCTCGTCGGTGAAGTTCACCAGCATGTCGCGCCGGGCCACCACCTCGTCGGGCTCAACCTGGCTGATCCAGTTGTGCGGCAGGTTGGGACCGGTGAGGAACAGGGTGTCGGGGGCGAAGTTGCCGATGTAGTCGCCGATGAATACCTTGCCGGAGCTGGCGACGATCAGGTGCAGCTCGTATTCCTTGTGGAAGTGCCAGCGCACCAGCGGGCTGGGGAAGCCGTGCTGGCGGTAGATCAGCGAATGGCCTTCGTGATCGTCCATCAGCTCGTAGGAGGGATCGGTGACTTTGCTGGCTCTGGGCATGGGCGCGGGCCGACCGGGGGAACGAAGGCACATCCTAGCCCGAAGCGGCGGGGCTGTGCAGGGGACCACCCGCGAGCCTCGCTCCCATGCGTGGCGCCGGGTGGCCGCAGGGGCGGGTAGCGGGCCGTGGCTCTATCCGCCGCCATCCGCTTCAACGCCGCGCCGTGACCTGCGGCGTGGCGCCGGGAACCGCCAGGTTCACCGCCTTCTCCTCGCGCGGCGTACCTTCGGGCACCCAGTCGTAGGCCACCGGCAGCGCGCGGTAGACCCAGTTGCTCCGGGCGTCGCCGCGCGGCGCCTTGCCGAAGTAGGGGCTGACGTACTCCCAGACGATCTCGCCGCCGGGCGTTACCTGGAAGAAGCGTCCGTTCTGCCCTTCGTCGATCAGCGTATTGCCGTTGGGCAGGCGCCGCGCGCTGCTGATGAAGGCGCTGTAGAAGGCCCAGCCGGGCTGCTGCGAGTCCTCGGCAGTGTATTGCCAGACGATCTGCTTCTTCAGCGGGTCGATTTCCAGTACCCGCGAGCCGGAGACCAGCCCGCGCTGTACCGAGGGGTAACCGGCGTCACCCTGGTTGTCGAACACCAGCAGGTTGCCGGCGCCCGGCAGGCCCTCGGGAATGAGGTGGGCGTCGTGCTGGCCACTGATCTGGTCCACCGGGCGCGGCAGCTTACGGGCGCTCTTCGGGTCGATCGGCGGAAGGTTCGGGCCGAGGCGCCAGACCACCTTGCCGCTGGCCTTGTCGACGATCGCTATGAAGTTGGCGTTGCGTGAGTCGAGCAGCAGGTTGTCCGGGGCGAAGCGCCGGTCGCCGGCAGCGTGCCAGCGGTTCTCGCCGAGCGGGGCGAGGTTGTTGATGTGCAGGTAGTCGGGGTTCTCGCTGGCCCGTACCCGCTTCAACTGGTCGGCGGTGAATCCGAATTCGTCGAGATGCTCCGAAGCGGTCCAGCTCCAGGCCAGCTTGCCCTGCGGCGTGACCTCGTAGATCACGTCATCGATTACCCGGGGCACGGCGAAGCCCTTCACCGCGTGGACCTTGTTCGCCAGCAGCAGGGTGTTGCCGTTGGCCAGCCGGCGCTGGTCGTGGTGCTGATGGGCGGCGCCGCCCGGCGCCTGGTCACCCCAGCGCCAGACCTCCTTGCCATCCCAGTCCAGCTCGCCGAGGGCCTGGTTGGCCAGGCCGTTGCCGGGCGAGGCCAGCTTGTCCGGAGCGGCCAGGTCGGCCAGTTGCAGCAGCACATGGCCGCGCTTGCCGCCGTTCAGGGCCGGGTCGATCACGGCGGCGGGGAAGCCGGGGTAGTCCCAGCGCTTCACCTCGTTGCCGTTCATGTCGATCAGGTGGGTCTTACGGTCTGCGCCGCTGAAGATCACGTACTGGTTGAAGGCCTTCTGCGGGTCGTAGCGGGTCACTCCGGTGGGGTAGACGCTGGGCGCGGCATGGGCGCCGGCGGCGAGCAGCGCGGCGCTGAGCAGGAGCATCGGGAATCTGGGCATGGCGGGTTCCTCGGCGATCGGTTCAGAAGTCGTAGCGGGCGGTCACGCCCAGGGTGCGCGGCGTGCCGAGCACGCCGGCGTAGCCGCCGTTGGCGGAATTCCAGAGGCTGGTGAAGTAGGTCTTGTCGAAAGCGTTCTTCAGCCACAGGGACAGGTCCCACTGGCCGTCCCCGTAGTCGCCGCGCAGGCCGGCGGAGGCGTTGACCAGGGCGTAGCTGGGGATCTGTCCGTATGCGGAGTCGTCGATGGTGCCCACCGCCCTGGAGCGGAACGCGTAGCTGGCGGTGAGGTAGGGCTCCAGGCCATCGTCGAGCTTCCAGCGATACTCGCCATTGAAGTTGGCGATGTACTTCGAGGCACCGACCACCTGGTGCCCGCTGAGGTCGCAGGACGCCGGGGCGCCGGCCTGGAAGGCCACCTCGGGGGCGCACGGGGCGTTCTTGTAGGACAGGTAGCGAACGTCGTTGTAGGACGCATTGAAATTCAGGGTCAGGCCGCGGATCGGCAGGGCCGTCGCTTCGAACTCCAGGCCGCGCGAGCGCACATCGCCGGCATTGGTCAGGTACTGGGTGCGGTTGGCCTCGTCGTAGGCATTGGCCTGGTAGCCGTGGACCACGGTCCAGAACAGGTTGCCGTTGAGGATCAGGCGGTTGTCGAGGAGGGTGGTCTTCAACCCCAGCTCGGCATCGTTGGCGCGCTCGGTGCCAATCAGCAGCGAGTCGGCACCGGCGCTGGGAGCGCTGGCCACGGTCAGGTTGACGCCGCCGGATTTCTCGCCGTGGGACAGCGAGGCGTAGCCCAGAACCTGGTCGCTGAAGCGGTAGCTGAGGCTGAGCAGAGCGGACGGACTGACGCTGTGCAGGCCGATGTCGCCGCTGTCGTAGGCGCCGACCCTGCCGTTGCGCGCGGCCGCCGCCGCGCCGCTCACCGCGGCGCCGCCGAGCGGGGCGTAGCGTTCGACCCAGGCGGACTTTTCCTCGTAGGTGCCGCGCACGCCGGCGGTTAGGTCCAGGCGCTCGGTTAGGTGCCAGGTGCCCTGGGCGAACAGCGCGTAGCTGTCGGTGTCGATGTGCCCGCGACCGCGGGTGCTGACGTCGCTCAGGGCGCCGGCGGGGGTTCCGTTCCAGATGTCTGCCCTGGGCCCGTAGTCGGTGAAGGACTTGTTGTCGAGGTCCTGGCCGAAGTAGTAGGCGCCGAGCACGTAGTCGAAGAAGCCGCCGCTGGGCGAAGCCAGGCGGATTTCCTGCGACCACTGCTTGTCGCGCACCGAGACTCCGGCGTTATAGGCCGCCGGTACGTCCAGGCCGTCGTCGTTGCGCGGCGTGAAATCCCACCAGCGGTAGGCGCTGATGGAAGTGAGGGTGAAGTCGTTGGCCAGCTTCCAGTTGGCTTCCACCGAGGTTCCGCCCTGGAACACCGTGACCTGCTGGTCCGAGTCGAAGTTGACCTTGCGCCGATGGCCATCCACCAGCGTCGCGCCGGCCGCGGCGGCGCGCTGTTCGTAGCGGTTCACGCCGTTCACCGTGGGGCCGCTGCTGAACAGGGTAAGGACACCATTGTCGGAGTCTTCCTCGTTGTAGTCGCCGAACCAGCGCAGGCTGAAGTCGTCGTTCGGCTTGAACAGCAACTGCCCGCGGAAACCCTGGCGTGCGCCGCCGTTGAGGGTGTTGCCGTCGTGGAGGTTCTTCACGTAGCCGTCGTCGCGGGTGCGGTAGGCCGACAGGCGCCCGGCGAGGGTCTCGCCGAGCGGTCCGGAAATCGTGCCCCTGGCCTGGAAGTAGCCGTCCTCGCCGCCGGATATCTCAACGCTGCGCTCCGGAGTGAAGCTCGGCGCACGGGTGCCGATGTTGATCACCCCGGCCGTGGTGTTCTTGCCGAACAGGGTGCCCTGCGGGCCGCGCAAGACCTCCAGCTGCTCGATGTCGAGAAGGTCGAACGAGGCCATGCCGGGGCGGCCGAGGTAGACGTTGTCGAGGTACAGCCCGACGCTGCCTTCCAGGCCGTCGCTGGCCGGGTTGTTGCCGAGGCCGCGGATCGACACGCTGGACTGGCGCGCGTGGACGTAGGCGACGTTGGTGCTCGGCACCAGTTGCTGCAGGTCCTGCACCCGGTAGATGCGCTGGCTCTCCAGGGTTTCGCCGCCGAGCACGCTCATCGCGGTGGGCACATCCTGGGAGTTTTCCACCCGTCGCCGCGAGGTCACCGTGACGGTCTGCAGGGTGGTGGCCGGCTGCGCCTGGCGCGCCTCTTCGGTGCCCGCGGGGGTGTCGTCGGCGCCGGCCAGTTGCGCCCCTCCGGCGCAGGCCAGGCAGATCGACAGGGGCAGCAGGCGACGGCGGAACGGTGCGCTGCGGGACGACGGGATGGAGCGGTACGCGGGTCGGCGATTCATGTGTGGGTCCTGGATGAAGGGGTGACTGCTAATTCCGTATGGTTATTTATTTATGTTTTATATTGCTTTTACGGAATAAGAGATTGCCTTTATAAAAAGCCCACGCCGTCCCCGGCAATTGCATTCGCCCGATATTTTCCATGTAGAAAATGCATATCGATCTCCGCCAGCTCCGCCACTTCATCGCCCTTCACGAGCACCGCAGCTTCGTCGCCGCGGCGCTGGCGGTTAACCTTTCGCAATCGGCCTTCAGCCGCAGCATCCAGGCGCTCGAACACAGCGCTGGCTGCCGCCTGGTGGACCGCGCGGCCAAGGACCTGCGTCCGACCAAGCAGGGCCTGATCGTCCTCGAACATGCGCGCCGGCTGGTCAGCGGCGCGCACAACCTGGCCAACGAGATCGCCCTGTTCAACGGCCTGGAGGCCGGCGAACTGCGCTTCGGCGCCGGACCGGCTCCCGCCACCTGGCTGGTGCCGCGTGCGGTAGGGCGCTTCAACGTGCGTTATCCGAAGGCGCGGGTGAGTTTCCAGGTCGAACACTGGCAGGCGCTGAACCGCCGCCTGCAGGCCGAGGAGTTCGAGTTCTTCGTCGCCGACACCCGGCATTTCGAGGCCGACCCGCAATACCGGACCTCGCGCCTGCGTCCCCGGCGCTGGCATTTCTGCTGCCGCGAGGGGCATCCGCTGGCCGCTCGCGAGAGCGTTTCCGCCGAGGAGCTGTTGAGCTTCCCGCTGGCGACCAACATCAGCCCGCCGAACATCCGCAAGGTGCTGGTGGACCTCAGCGGGCGTCCCGACTTCCGCCCGGCCATCGAGTGCGAGAACGGCCATAGCCTGCTCGGCGTGGTTCTCGCCTCGGATGCCATCGGCATCAGCAGCGGCCTCGGCGACCTGGCGCCGCCGGGACAGGGAGGCCTGCGTCCGCTGCGGGTGCGCGAGCTGCCCGACGACCTCGACGAACTGCATACCCGCTACGGCATCGTCAGCCGCGCCGGCTACAGCCTGTCGCCGCTGGCGGAGGCGATGATCGACGAACTGAAGCGGGTCGACGACGCCACCTGAATTGCGTCGCACGCATGCCAACTATGTTCCGAATGCGCTTGCCGCCGGACGCGGCGGACCGCGAAATGAAGCGTCGTTTCCTTTTCGCGAGCCGTCATGAGCCAGCCCAAGCCGATCCGCAACGTCCTCTACATCATGTGCGACCAACTGCGTCGCGATTACCTGTCCTGCTACGGCCATCCCTATCTGCACACGCCGAACATCGACCGCCTGGCCGCGGAGGGCGTGCGCTTCGCCCGTGCCTATACCCAGGGCACCATCTGCGGGCCGTCGCGGATGTCCTCGTACACCGGGCGCTACGTCAGCAGCCACCAGGTGGCCTGGAACGCGGTGCCGCTGCCGCTGGAGGAGCTGACCCTGGGCGACTACCTGCGCGCCGCGGGAGTCCGCACCGCGCTGGTCGGCAAGACCCACGCCACGGCCAACCTGGAAGGCATGCGGCGGCTCGGCATCGATCCGGCCAGCGCGCGCGGCGCGGCCCTCGCCGAAGCCGGCTTCGAGCCCTACGACCGCAATGACGGGGTCTACCCGGATGACCCGGCCTTCGCCGACAAGCGCGAAAGCGCGCCCTACACCCACTACCTGCGGCGCCTCGGCTTCACCGGCGACAACCCCTGGCACGACTGGGCCAACTCCGCCGCCAGCGCCGACGGGGAAATCCTCAGCGGCTGGCGGATGCGCCATGCCGGATTGCCGACACGCTTGCCGGAGGCGCACAGCGAGACCGCCTATACCACCCGTCGCGCCATGGATTTCATCGACGAGCAGGGCGAGCGTCCCTGGTGCCTGCACCTGTCCTACATCAAGCCGCACTGGCCCTACATCGCGCCGGCGCCGTACCACGCGCTGTACCGCGCCGACCAGGTGCTCCCGGCGCTACGCGCGGCGCCCGGCGAAGAAAGCGACCACCCGGTGTACCGCGCCTTCCGCGAACATCGCGAGAGCCTCAATTTCTCCCGCGAAGACGTGCGCCGGCAGGTGATACCTACCTACATGGGGCTGATCCGCCAGGTCGACGACCAGCTCGGCCGGCTCTTCCAGCACATGCGCGCCAGCGGGCGCTGGGACGATACCCTGATCGTCTTCACCAGTGACCATGGCGATTTCCTCGGCGACCACGGCCTGGGCGAGAAGGAGTTCCTCCTCGAGTCGGCGGTGGGCGTGCCGTTGCTGATCCGCGATCCGCGCCCCGAGGCGGACGCCACCCGCGGCCGGGTGGAGGAGGCGCTGGTGCAGTCCATCGACGTACTGCCGAGCATCCTCGAAGCCTTCGCCGTCGAGCCCGCCAGCCATCGCATCGAGGGCCGTTCGCTGCTGCCCTTCGTCCATGGCGCGCCGCCGGCGGACTGGCGCCGCTACGCCATCGCCGAGTACGACTACGCCTTCCAGGCGCCGGCGCGGGAGCGCCTGGGCCGACCCATCGATGCCTGCCGCATGTACATGGTGCGCAGCGAGCGCTGGAAGTACATCGCCTACGACGGCTTCCGCGCCCAACTGTTCGACCTTGCCAGCGACCCCGGCGAATTGCGCGACCTCGGCGCCGACCCGGCGCATGCGGCGGTGCGCGAGGCCCATGCCGGGATGCTGTTCGACTGGCTGCGCGGGCTGAAGCGGCGGACTACCATCAGCAACGCGGAGATCGACCTGCGCGGCCAGGCGTTCCGCTACGGCGAGCCGGAAGGCGGGCGCCTGGTACCGATCGGTCTCTGGTGATCAGCGGCTGGCCTTGCGATAGGCCCCCGGCTGCTGTCCGGTGGCCTTGTGGAAGGCACGGGTGAAGGCGGCGGTGGACTGGTAGCCGACCGCCGCCGCGACCTCGGCGACGCTGGCGTCGGCGCGCAGCAGGGCGCAGGCGCGGTGCATGCGCAGGGCCAGCAGGACCTGCCCCGGCGACTGACCGCTGAGTTCGTTGAAGCGCTTGAAGAAGGCCGAGCGCGAGAGTCCGGTGCGTTCGGCCATCTGTTCCAGGCTCCAGGGCTGTTCGGGTGCCTCGATCAGCGCTTCCAGCAGGCCGGCGAACTGCGGCTGGCGTGCCAGTGCCACCAGGCCGCCGAGGGTCGGGTTGTCGAGCACCTGCTGGCGCAACACGTAGAGGAACAGCAGGTGGCTGAGGCGCTCCAGCAGAACCGGCGACGGCGCCGGCTGGCGGCGGCACTCGTCGACGATCAGGGCGAACAGGCGTCGCGCCGCGTCCAGCGCCGGATCGCCGGCGCGCAGGATCAGCCAGTCGGGCAGGGCGTCGACGATCAGCCCGGACAATCCCGAATGGAAGTGGAAGAACCCGCAGACCAGGCCGGCACCGTCCGCCGCGTTCCACTCCAGCGCCTGCATTTCGCCACGCGGCTGGCAGCGCGCTGCCTCGGCGGTGGCCTCGCTGGACAGGCGGAACTCGACGTCGCGCAGGAAGAACAGCGCGTCGCCGCTGTCCAGTCGCCAGCCCCGGGCGCTTCCGGCGACGTGCGCCCAGCAGTGTCCCTGCACCACCAGGTGGAAGCTGGCACGCGCCAGACCGTGGGTGGAGGCATGCCAGCCGCCGCAGTAGCGACCGACATGGAACAGGCTGGTGTCGACTTCGAGGCTGTCTAATAACCAATCGACAAGGGGGTTGGACGAATTCATCTAAGGGAAAGACTCAAGAGCAAGTGATAGCGACTTTAGAATATTGAATGGATTTCTTATTACCAAGAGACTTCTTCGACACCTCAACCACCGGAGTCGAAAGCATGTCACGCGTTCCCGTGCTCACCCTGGAAAACGCCCCCGAGGCGGCGCGTCCGTTCCTCCAGACCGCGCTGAACAACTCGGGTTATATCCCGAATCTGCTCGGCGTGCTGGCCAATGCGCCGGCCGCCCTGGAAACCTACCTCACCGTGTCCGGGCTGAACGCCAAGGCCAGCCTCGGCCTGCCCGAGCGGGAAGTGGTGCAACTGGTGGCGGCCACCACCCATGGCTGCGACTTCTGCGTTGCCGGGCACACCGCGGTGGCGCGCAACAAGGCGCGCCTGCCGGAGCCGGTGATCGAGGCCCTGCGCGCCCGCGGCGAACTGCCCGATGCCCGCTACGAAGCCCTGGCCGACTTCACCCGCGCGGTGATCGCCAGCCGCGGTGCGGTCACCGACGAGCAGTTCGAAGCCTTCCGCGCCGCCGGTTTCGACCAGGCCCAGGCCCTGGAAGTGATCCTCGGGGTGAGCCTGGCGACGCTCTGCAACTTCGCCAACGTGTTCGCCCGCACGCCGCTCAATGCCGAGCTGGAGCAATATCGCTGGACCAACCCGCAGGCCTGAGCCTGCGCTTGCCGGGCGGCATGCCGCGCCGGCGCAAGGAGTGACGACCATGCTTGACCCGACCCTGAGCGACTGGCTCGACCGCCAGGCCGACGCCCTCGACCGCGGCGACGCCGATCCCGCCGCGCT
>OKPH01000188.1_pt1 | contig 13518 bp, 9 predicted proteins | sample 1613951 | NCBI WGS metagenome assembly OKPH01 (sample SAMN04436894, study PRJEB24849) | human gut metagenome | biome: human gut; feature: NICU; material: stool | host: Homo sapiens | place: USA: Saint Louis, MO | collected 2012-06-12
TGCTCGCCAGCGGTTGCCTGAACGCGCTGCTGCCGGCCCGGCTGTTGCCGAGTCTTTGATACCCGCCCCCGGCCGCTCGGCCGGGGCGCTCCAGCAAGAACAACAAGAGGAGAGCCGAGGGATGACGCACGACACGGGGCTTCGGCGCGGACTGAACGCCCGTCATATTCGTTTCATGGCACTGGGGTCGGCGATCGGCACCGGCCTGTTCTACGGTTCCGCATCGGCCATCCAGATGGCCGGGCCGGCGGTGCTGCTGGCCTACCTGGTCGCCGGCGCGGCGGTGTACATGGTGATGCGCGCGCTCGGCGAGATGGCAGTGCACGAGCCGGTGTCCGGCTCGTTCGGCCATTACGCCAGCAGCTATCTCGGCCCCCTGGCCGGGTTCGTCACCGGCTGGACCTACGCTTTCGAGATGATCATCGTCTGCCTCGCCGATGTCACCGCGTTCGGCATCTACATGGGGTTCTGGTTTCCCGACGTGCCGCGCTGGATCTGGGTACTGTCCATCGTGCTGTTCATCGGCGGGCTGAACCTCTGTCATGTCAAGGTCTTCGGCGAGCTGGAGTTCTGGCTGTCGCTGGTCAAGGTCGGTGCCATCGTCGCGATGATTCTCGCCGGGCTCGGCATCATGTTCTTCGGCTTCAGCCTGGGCGGCGCGGCGACGTCCGCCACCGGCGTGCACAACCTGTGGCAGCACGGCGGCTTCCTGCCCAACGGCTGGGCCGGGCTGGTCGCCTCGCTGTCGGTGGTGGTATTCGCCTTCGGCGGCATCGAGATCATCGGCATCACCGCCGGCGAGGCGCAGGACCCGCAGCGGGTGATCCCGCGGGCGATCAATGCGGTGCCGCTGCGCATCCTGCTGTTCTACGTGCTGACCCTGTTCGTGCTGATGGCGATCTTCCCCTGGCAGCAGATCGGCAGCAACGGCAGTCCCTTCGTGCAGATCTTCGACGGCCTGGGGATCGAGTCGGCCGCGGCGATCCTCAATGTCGTGGTGATCACCGCGGCGATTTCGGCGATCAACAGCGACATCTTCGGCGCCGGTCGCATGCTCTACGGCATGGCCCGCCAGGGCCAGGCGCCGGTCGGCTTCTCGCGGGTGTCGCGGCACGGCGTGCCGTGGATGACCGTGCTGCTGATGGCGGTGGCCCTGCTGCTCGGCGTGGCGCTGAACTACCTGATCCCGCAGAGCGTATTCCTGTTGATCGCGTCCATCGCCACCTTCGCCACCGTGTGGGTCTGGCTGATGATCCTCCTGGCCCAGGTCGGCATGCGCCGGCGCATAGGGCCGCGCCAGGTCGCCGCGCTGAAGTTCCCGGTGCCGCTGTGGCCATTCGCGCCGGCGACGGCGATCGTCTTCATGCTGTTCATCTTCGTGGTGCTCGGCTATTTCCCGGACACCCGCCCGGCCCTGTGGGTCGGGGCTATCTGGATCGCCTTGCTGGTGATCGCCTACCGGCGCTGGGTCAGGCCGAAGGGCGATGCCGCGCATGGCGTGCTTCAGGCCCAGGGAGGGCTGTGACGGAACCGACGGCGGCCTGGGCCGCCGGCCAATAACAACGATCGAGGCCGTTCCCCCGGGCGCGGCCCGCAGGTTTTCCAACTGCCTTTCCCAATCGTGCATCTGGAGCGTCGAACCATGCGATACAAGAAGTCGATGTTGAGTGTTCTCTGTGCCCTCGGCCTGCTCGCCGCCGCGGCGGGCGCCCAGGCGGAAGGCTGGTGCGAGTCCGGCAAGGCGGTGAAGTTCGCCGGGCTGAACTGGGAGAGCGGGACCCTGCTCACCGAACTGATGCAGTTCGTCCTGGCCAAGGGCTACGGCTGTACCACCGACAGCCTGCCGGGCAACTCGATCACCATGGAGCAGGCGCTGAGCACCAATGACATCCAGGTCTTCGCCGAGGAGTGGATCGGCCGCAGCGACGCCTGGAACAAGGCTGCCGCGGCCGGCAAGGTGGTCGGCGTCGGCGAACCCATCGTCGGCGCGGTGGAGGGCTGGTACGTGCCGCGCTACGTGATCGAGGGCGACCCGCAGCGCAAGCTCGAGGCGAAGGCGCCGAAGCTGCGCTCTATCGCCGACCTGGCGCAGTACGCCGAGGTCTTCCGCGACCCGGAAGAGCCGGGCAAGGGGCGCTTCTACAATTGCCCGGCCGGCTGGACCTGCGAGCTGGAGAACAGCGAGATGCTGAAAAGCTACGGCCTGGAGGAGACGTTCACCAATTTCCGTCCGGGCACCGGCCCGGCACTGGACGCGGCGGTGCTGTCGAGCTATCGGCGCGGCGAGCCTATCCTGTTCTACTACTGGTCGCCGACGCCGCTGATGGGCCGCGCCGACCTGGTGCGCCTGGAGGAAAGGCCCGGCGTCGACAAGCGCATCAGGATCCAGGTCGGCCTGTCGCGGACCTTCCACGACCAGGCGCCGGAGCTGGTGGCGGTGCTGGAGAAGGTCAACCTGCCGGCGGAGCTGCTGAACAGCGACCTGGCGCGGATGGCCAAGGACCGGATCGATGCGGCGCGCCTGGCGCGCGAGTTCCTCAAGGAGCACCCCGAGGTCTGGCACGCCTGGGTCGACGAGGACGCGGCGAAGAAGATCGAAGCGGCACTCTGAACCCACGACCGACGAGAGCAGACCATGTTTCCCGAACGCCTGACATTTTCCATCGCCGACTGGGTCAACGCTTGGGTCGACGCCCTGGTGACCAACTACGGCGACCTGTTCCGCAAGATCTCCGACACCCTGCTGTGGGCCATCGTCAACCTCGAAGGGCTGCTCCGCGCCACGCCCTGGTGGCTGTTGCTGGCGATCGTCGCGGCGATCGCCTGGCACGCCACCCGGCGCCTGCTGCCGACCCTGGTGATCACCGGCCTGCTGTTCCTGGTCGGCGCCGTCGGCCTCTGGGACAAGCTGATGCAGACCCTCGCGCTGATGCTGGTGGCGACCTTCATCTCGGTGCTGATCGGCATCCCCCTGGGCATCCTCGCCGCGCGCAGCAACCGCCTGCGCGCGGTGCTGATGCCGCTGCTGGACATCATGCAGACCATGCCCAGCTTCGTGTACCTGATCCCGGTGCTGATGTTGTTCGGCCTGGGCAAGGTGCCGGCGATCTTCGCCACCGTGATCTATGCCGCGCCGCCGCTGATCCGCCTCACCGACCTGGGCATCCGCCAGGTCGACAGCGAGGTGATGGAGGCGGTCAACGCCTTCGGCGCCAACCGCTGGCAGCAGCTGTTCGGCGTGCAGTTGCCGCTGGCCCTGCCGAGCATCATGGCGGGGATCAACCAGACCACCATGATGGCCCTGTCGATGGTGGTGATCGCTTCGATGATCGGCGCCCGCGGCCTCGGCGAAGACGTACTGGTGGGCATCCAGACGCTGAACGTGGGCAAGGGCCTGGAAGCCGGCCTGGCGATCGTCATCCTCGCGGTGGTGATCGACCGCATCACCCAGGCCTATGGCCGTTCCCGGCACGAGACGAGCAAATGAGCGGTGCGCAGATGAACAAGATCGAAGTGAAGAACGTGTTCAAGATCTTCGGCCCGCGCGCCGATGCCGCGCTGGCCCTTATCCGCCAGGGACGCAGCAAGGGCGAAGTGCTGGCGCAGACCGGCTGCGTGGTCGGCGTCAACGACCTGTCGCTGACCATCGGTGCTGGCGAGATCTTCGTGATCATGGGCCTGTCGGGTTCCGGCAAGTCGACCCTGGTGCGCCATTTCAACCGCCTGATCGACCCCACCAGCGGCGAGATCCTGGTGGATGGCGAGGACATCCTGCGCTACGACATGGAAGCCCTCCGGCAATTCCGCCGGCGCAAGATCAGCATGGTGTTCCAGAGTTTCGGCCTGCTGCCGCACAAGAGCGTGCTCGACAATGTCGCCTACGGCCTGAAGGTTCGCGGCGAAAGCCGGGCGCAGTGCCACGAGCGGGCCCTGCACTGGATCGCCACGGTGGGCCTGAAGGGCTACGAGAAGTCCTATCCGCACCAGCTTTCCGGCGGCATGCGCCAGCGTGTCGGCCTGGCCCGCGCGCTGGCCGCCGACACCGAGATCATTCTCATGGACGAGGCCTTCAGCGCCCTCGACCCGTTGATCCGCGCGGACATGCAGGACCAGTTGCTGGAACTGCAGAAAACCCTGCACAAGACCATCGTCTTCATCACCCACGACCTCGACGAGGCGGTACGCATCGGCAACCGCATCGCGATCCTCAAGGACGGCCAACTGATCCAGGTCGGCACGCCACGGGAAATCCTCCACCAGCCGGCCGACGACTACGTTGACCGCTTCGTCCAGCGGCGGGTGGCGAACCTATGAGCGACCTACCGAGCGTCGTGTTCGGCGACGGTCCGCTGCGTTGGCAGGAACTGGTCGCGGTGGCCCGGCACGGTGCGCGCCTGGAACTGTCGGCGGCGGCCTGGGCACGGATCGACAACGCCCGCGCCATCGTCTGCCGTATCGTCGCCAACGGCGAGCGTGCCTACGGCATCAGTACCGGCCTCGGCGCGCTGTGCGACGTCCTGCTGGAAGGCGAGCAGCTCGCCGAGCTGTCGCGCAACACCTTGCTCAGCCATGCCTGCGGGGTCGGCGAGCCGCTGCGCGACGAACAGACCCGGGCGATCATCTGTGCCGCCGTCGCCAACTACAGCCAGGGCAAGTCCGGGCTCGACCGTTCGCTGGTGGAAGGACTGCTGGCGCTGCTCAACCACGGCATTACCCCGCAGGTGCCGGCCCAGGGCTCGGTGGGCTACCTGACCCACATGGCGCACGTCGGCATCGCCCTGCTCGGCATCGGCGAGGTCAGCTACCGCGGCAGCGTCGTGCCGGCCGCCGCCGCGTTGGCGGCGGAAGGCCTGGCGACGGTGCGCCTGGGAGCCAAGGACGGGCTCTGCCTGGTCAACGGCACGCCGTGCATGACCGGCCTCGCCTGCCTGGCCCTGGACGACGCGCAGCGCCTGGCGCAGTGGGCCGACGTGATCGGGGCGATGAGCTTCGAGGCCCTGCGCGGCCAACTGGCGGCGTTCGACGCCGAGATCGTTGCGCTCAAGCCGCATCCCGGGATGCAGCGGGTCGCCGTCAATCTGCGAGCCTTGCTGGCTGGCAGCCAGGTACTGGAGAACGCCCGCGGCATCCGCACCCAGGATGCCCTGAGCATCCGCTCGATACCGCAGATCCATGGCGCCTGCCGTGACCAGTTGGCCCACGCGGCGCGGCAGATAGAGACCGAACTCAACTCGGCCACCGACAACCCGCTGCTGCTGGGTACGCCGGAAGCCTACCGGGTGGTATCCCAGGCCAATCCCCACGGCGAATCGGTGGCGATGGCCGCCGACCTGCTGGCGATCGCCGTGGCCGAGCTGGGCGGGGTCGCCGAGCGGCGCCTGGATCGCCTGGTCAACCCGCTGGTCAGCGGCCTGCCGGCGTTCCTGGTGGGCAAGCCGGGAGTCAACTCGGGGATGATGATCACCCAGTACGTCGCCGCCTCCCTGGCTGGCGAGAACCGCCAGCTGGCGCAGCCGGCGGTGGTCGACAACTTCGTCACCTCGGCGCTCCAGGAGGACCACCTGAGCCTCGGCACCAGTGCCGCGCTCAAGCTTGGCAGGGCCCTGGAGAACCTCCGGCGGATCCTCGCCATCGAGTACCTGCTGGCCGCCCAGGCCTTCGAATTCCTCGCCCCGCAACGCTTCGGCCAGGGCACCGCGGCGGCCTGGGGCATCCTGCGCGAGCGCGTGCCCGCGTACGACACCGACCGCTGGCTGGCTCCCGACATCGCCAGCGCGGCGGCCATCCTCGGCGAGCGGAAGAGTCTCGCCCGGCTGGCCGCGAGCATAGGAGACCTGCAATGAAACGACTCTGGCAGCATTGCCATGCCGCCACCCTCAAGGGCGGCAAGTACTCGATCGTCGAGGACGCCGCCCTGGTCACCGACGGTCCGCTGATCCACTGGATCGGCCCGCGCGCCGAACTGCCGCCCGACGACTACGCCGAACGCATCGACCTCGATGGCGCCTGGCTGACCCCGGGGTTTATCGACTGCCACACCCACGCGGTGTTCGGCGGCAACCGCAGCGGCGAATTCGAGCAGCGCCTGGAGGGCGTCAGCTACGCCGAGATCGCCGCCGCCGGCGGCGGCATCGCCAGCACCGTACGCGCCACCCGCGAGGCCAGCGAGGAAGAATTGCTGGCCAGCGCGCGCAAGCGCCTGGAGCCCTTGCTGCGCGACGGCGTGACGGCGCTGGAGATCAAGTCCGGCTACGGCCTCGACCTGGCCAGCGAGCGCAAGATGCTACGAGTCATCCGCCGCCTCGGCGAACGCCTGCCGGCGACCGTGCGCAGCACCTGCCTGGCCGCCCATGCGCTACCGCCGGAATACGCCGGGCGCGCCGACGACTACATCGAGCATATCTGCTCGACGATGCTCCCCGCGCTGGCCGGAGAGGGACTGGTGGACGCGGTGGACGCCTTCTGCGAGCACCTGGCGTTTTCCCCGGCGCAGGTCGAGCGGGTATTCATCGCCGCCCGCGAGCTGGGCCTGCCGGTGAAGCTGCACGCCGAGCAGCTATCCTCGCTGCACGGTTCCAGCCTGGCGGCGCGCTACCGGGCTTTGTCGGCCGACCACCTGGAGTACATGACCGAGGACGACGCCCGCGCCATGGGCGAGGCGGGCACCGTCGCGGTGCTGCTGCCGGGCGCCTTCTACCTGCTGCGCGAGACCCAGCTGCCGCCGATCGATGCCCTGCGCCGGCACGGCGTGGCCATGGCCATTGCCAGCGATCTCAATCCCGGCACCTCGCCGGCGCTGTCGTTGCGCCTGATGCTGAACATGGCCTGTACCCTGTTCCGCCTGACCCCGGAGGAGGCGCTGGCCGGTGTCACCCTGCACGCCGCCCGGGCGCTGGGGCTGGAAGCCAGTCACGGCAGCCTGGAGGTCGGCAAGCTGGCCGACTTCGTCGCCTGGGACATCGAGCGTCCGGCGGAGCTGGCCTACTGGCTGGGCGGCGATCTGCCGAAACGCGTCATTCGCCACGCCGAGGAGGTATACCGTGGATGAAGTCCTGAGTTTCAAGCGCGGCCGTGTGCCGCTACTGATCAGCATGCCGCACCCCGGCACGCGCCTGACCCCGGCGGTGGACGCCGGCCTGGTGGAGGAGGCGCGGGCGCTGACCGATACCGACTGGCACATTCCCCGGCTCTACGATTTCGCCGAGGAACTGGGCGCCAGCACCCTGGCTGCCCACTATTCGCGCTATGTGGTCGATCTCAACCGCCCTTCCGACGACAAGCCGCTGTACAGCACCGCCACTACCGGCCTGTATCCGGACACCCTGTTCGACGGCCGGCCGCTCTACCGCGAAGGCATGGCGCCGTCCGCCGAGGAACGCATGCGCTACCTGGCTGAAGTGTGGACGCCCTACCACCGGACCATCGCCGAGGAACTGGCGCGGCTGAAGGCCGAGTTCGGCTACGCGCTGCTCTGGGACGCCCACTCGATCCGTTCCCACGTGCCGCACCTGTTCGACGGCCGACTGCCCGACTTCAATCTCGGCACCAACGCCGGCGCCAGTTGCGATCCAGCGCTGGCGGCCCGCCTGGAGGCGGTCTGCGCTGCCGCCGAAGGCTACAGCCATGTGCTCAACGGGCGCTTCAAGGGCGGCCACATCACCCGCCACTACGGCCAGCCGGAGCAGCACGTCCATGCCGTCCAGCTGGAGCTGGCGCAGTGCACCTACATGGACGAGCAGGCCCCGTTCGCTTACCGCGCGGACCTCGCCGAAGCGACCCGCGCAGTCATCCGCGAACTGCTGGAAAGCCTCCTCGCCTGGGGTCGCGAGCGCTACGCCTGAGGTGCTCGGAGGCGGCGGACGCCTGGCCCGTCCTGGCGGACGTGAAGGCCGCGGATGGGGTGGGGCGTCCGCGTCGGCATTCTGGAAATTTTCTGTTGCAAATTTATTGAGGTCAGCGTTGATGCGGCCGGGAGGCCGAGTGCGCAAAGAGTTGCACAACTGTTCTCCTCTATCCTCTCGGCCAGCATTTCCATCGCGCGGGCTCAGGCGCGTCGCGCCCGGAACCGAATACGCCAGGAACGCACGGCTGCGTTTCCAAGAGGACAGTGAATGTTCGCCCCCGCCAACCAGACGCACTTCAGCCTTCGCATCGAAAACCTCCGGCACGACTTCCAGGTACTCGCCTTCCGCGGTCGCGAAGCCATCAGCCAGCCCTTTCGCTTCGACCTGGAGCTGGTCAGCGAGCGATCCGATCTGGACCTCGACGCGCTGCTGCACCAGCCGGCCTTCCTGATCCTCTCGCCGAGCGGGCAAGGGGTCCACGGACAGCTCACCAGCATCGCCCAGGGGGACTCCGGCAAGCGCCTGACCGGCTATCGCGCGACCCTGGAGCCGCGCCTGGCCTACCTGGGGCTGTGCAGCGACCAACGCATCTTCCAGCGCCTCAGCGTGCCGGAAATCATCGGCCGGGTGCTGGAGGGCCACGGCATTCTCGCCGACGCCTACCGCTTCCAGCTGGGCCCGACGCCGTACCCGGCCCGCGAATACTGCACGCAGTACGACGAAACCGACCTGGCGTTCCTCAGCAGGCTCTGCGAGGAGGAAGGCATCCATTACCACCATGAGTTTTCTGCCCAGGGCCATGTGCTGGTCTTCGGCGACGACCAGACCTCCTTTCCGCGGCTGCAACGCCCCGTCGCCTACGTGCAGGACGCCGGGCTGGTCGCCGACCAGCCGGTGGTCAAGCGCTTCGGCGTGCGCTTCGACACCCGTGCCAGCCGGGTTACCCGGCGCGACTACGACTTCGAGCAACCCGCGTTGCAGATGCAGGCCGCCCATGGCCCGCAGCCCGGGGCGCAGCAACCGGACCTGGAGGACTACGACTATCCCGGCCGCTTCACCCACCGCGAGCGCGGCAAGCACCTGAGCCGGCGCGCGCTGGAACGGCATCGCGCCGACTACCTACAGGCCAGGGGCGAAAGCGACGAACCGGCGCTGCTCAGCGGACACTTCCTGACGCTGTCCGCGCATCCCCGCGGCGAATGGAACGATCTCTGGCTGCTTACCGAGGTTCTCCACGAAGGGCGGCAGCCGCAGGTACTGGAAGAGTCGATCGACAGCGACGTCGCGCAGGGCCGGGGCGATTTCCGCCAGGGCTATCGCAACCGTTTCGTCGCCACTCCCTGGAGCGCGCATTTCCGGCCCCCGCTGGAGCATCCCAGGCCACGCCTGCTGGGCTGCCAGACAGCGGTCGTGACCGGCCCCGCCGGCGAGACCATCCACTGCGACCAATACGGCCGGGTCAAGGTGCAGTTCTTCTGGGATCGCCTCGGCCAGGCCGACGACAACACCAGTTGCTGGTTGCGCGTCGCCTCCAACTGGGCGGGCAAACGCTATGGCGGCGTCGCCATCCCGCGGGTGGGCATGGAAGTCCTGGTGGGTTTCCTGGAGGGCGATCCGGATCAGCCGCTGGTCACCGGCTGCCTCTACCACAGCGAAAACCGGGTGCCCTACGAGCTGCCGCAGAACAAGACCCGCAGCGTTTTCAAGACCGACAGCTACCCCGGCGGCGGCGGTTTCAACGAACTGCGCATCGAGGACCGCAAGGGCCAGGAACAGATCTTCGTCCACGCCCAGCGCGACTGGGACGAGAACATCGAGCACGACCAGAAGATCCGCGTCGGCCACGAGCGCCACGACACGGTCGAGGGCGATAGCTACAGCGAGTTCAGGGCCGAGGAACAGCGCACGGTCCATGCCGACCGCAAGGTCGAACTGAAGGCGGCCGACCACCTCAGCGTCGCCGACGCGTTGCACCTGAGGATCGGCACCGGCCAGTTCGTCGAGGCGGGCGACGAGATCCATTTCAAGGCCGGCGACAAGGTAGTGATCGAGGCAGGCATGGAGTTGACCCTAAAGGGCGGTGGCAGCTTCGCCAGGCTCGACCCGGGCGGTGTCACCCTTGACGGCGCCCAGGTGATGATCAACAGCGGCGGCAGCCCCGGCATCGGTAGCGGCGTTCGCGCGCTGTCGCCGCTGCAACCGCTCGCGGCCGACGCCGCGGCGGCGGGAGGCGCCTTGTTGGGAGCCATCGCCCAGAAGGTCGGCGAAGCGCCGCAGAAACTCCTGCGTTTCGAACTCAGTCCGTTGCCCGGTGTGCCATCGGCGGCCAGGCAACCGTATCGGCTCTACGCCAATGGTGCCTTCAAGGAGGAGGGCATCGCCGACGAAGGCGGCGCAATCAGCTTCGAACCGCTGCCGGGCGAACGCACCTATCGCATCGAGACCGCCAATGGCCACGCCTACGAAGTGGAGATGGTCGACCAGCCGGACGCACTGCAGGCCGACGATCGGCTCGCCCAGCAGGGGTTCCGCGACTACCGGGCGGAAATGCCCCAGCACAAGCCGCGTTCCGCCCCGGACGCCTACCGGCGCGACGCCTCGCGGCCCGGCGCCGCCGACAAGGATGAGCCCACGCCATGAGCGACCTGTACAAACCGCAGACCCTCAAGCTATACGCGCAACAGGCCGGCAGCGTCCGGCTGACCCTCGACTGGTTCGCCAACAAGGCTTTCTACCCGCCGCGCGCGGGTGTGCACATCAAGCCGCTGATCAATGGCCAGGCGGCCTTCGACGCGGTGCATGCGGCGATGGAGGCGGCCCGGCACAGCATCGACATCATCACCTGGGGCTTCGACCCGGCCATGCGTTTCAAACGCCCCGACGGACCGCGAATCGGCGAATTGCTGCAGACGAAGGGCCGCGAAGGAGTGCAGGCGCGAGTGCTGGTCTGGAGCAACCAACTCGCCAGGCTCAAGGAAAACACCATCCCCGGGGCCGGCGTCGGCGGTTCCGGCGGCACCTGGGCGGGCTCGGGCGTCGCCAGCGGCAGCGCGGTGGACAACGAGGTGCTGCGACTGGAGCAGCGGCGCCAGCATAACCTCAACCTCATCGCGCGGCAGCAGGAAGCCCTGGAGCGCTCGGAACGGCTGCACCGCGAAGGCAGGCTGCCGAGCTTCGACCCGCGGGGCGCCGCCCACGCGCGGGCGCGCATCGCCGAGCTGGAGGCGGAGAACGCCGAGATCCAGCGCACTCTCGACAGCAGCGAGGCCCAGGGCTACGGCGGCAAGCGCGGTTCCGGCGGCACCCGCCAGGATCCCTGGGGGCAGATATTCACCCGCGACTGGTTCAAGGCGGTACGCGGCGGTGGGTTGCAGAACGTCGAGTTCCGTACCCGCGACTTCGAGCAGACGGCCAGACCGGTGATGAACGGCGAGCAAGTGCGCCTCGTCAATGGGCGACTGCAAAGCCTGATCCACCTGCTGCGCGCCGATGGCATCGACGACCTGGGCATCGGCCAGTTGCTGGTACTCACCCAGTTCGCCAGCCATCACCAGAAGATGGTCCTGGTCGACTATGGCAGCCCGCAGGCCATCGGCTTCGTCATGGGTCACAACATGCACCGCAACTACTGGGACACCAGCGCCCACCTGTTCGACGACCGCGCCGCCGGTCGCGATCCCGGGTTCGGGCCCTGGCAGGATATCTCCATGCAGGTCCAGGGACCGGTGCTGGCCGACCTCAGCCGCAACTTCAGCGAGGCCTGGGACCTCGAGACGCCGTGGTACAAGCGCTGGTTCTCGACGCCATCGCTGACCGCCGAGCGCGACGCCTTGCCGCTGCCGAAGATCGCCACGCCCACCAGCAACAGCGTCGCGCAGATTTGCCGGACCCAGCCGCAGGACGACGAGCGCTCGATCCTGGAGCACTATCTCAAGGCCCTGGGCAATGCCACCGACTACGTCTACATGGAAAACCAGTACTTCCGTTATGCCGGCTTCGCCGAGCGCCTGCGGAAGACTGCGCAGGTGCGCAAGGCCCGGGGCGTGCCCGGCGACCTGTACCTGTTCGTCGTGACCAACACCCCCGACTCCAGCGACGCCTCGAAGACCACCTACGACATGATGAAAGGCCTGGGCCAGGAGCAACTGATGCCGCAGGTACAGCGCGACCTGGCGCATGACTTGCGGGAAAAGCGGGAGCAGTTGAAGCAGGTCAGGGAAAACCTACATCCCGATCCCTATGTCCGGCGCGGCCAGGAAAACAACATCGAACGGCTGGAGCGCAAGATCGAGGCGCTCGAAGAGAAAGGCGTGACGCCGGAAGTCGAGCAACGCCTCGGCGATCTCGGCGCGCAGGAGATTCCCGGACTGGCGAAGAACACCGGCGAGGACGACAAGCCCTATCAACTCGTCGAAGTACCCGGCCTCAAGGTGGTCGTCGCCACCCTGGCCACCAGCGACCCTGCCCCCGGCAGCCCGCCGCCAGCGCGCCTGTCCGCCGAAGCCGAGGCCGCCCTCGGGGCGCCGCCGCTGAAGGCGCGCTACAAGCACATCTACGTGCACTCCAAGCTGCTGCTGGTGGATGACCTCTATACCCTGCTCAGCTCGGCCAATATCAATGTCCGCAGCATGCATGGCGACAGCGAGTTGGGGATTGCCCAGCCCAATCCGGATTTGGCGAGGGCGATGCGGGAGGAGTTGTGGGAGCTACATGCCCAGAAAGTGGCTGCGACAACCGAAAAAAACTTCAAACTCTGGAATCAGAAAATGGATGCGAATTGGAGACAGCAACGTAAAGACGAGCCTTTGGTAGCTAACTTGCTTCGCTTCTGGGATGTCGTGACACCTTATAGCCCCGGTCTCACGGTGGACTGAATGATGCGTCCATTATGTTTTTTTCTCTTGATTTTTTTGTTGTCGGGAAATCCTGTCATGGCGGCTGAACTACGACCTTTTATATGCGTTAACGAAAAAGACCATTTGCCATCTCTAGATCCTCAGGCTGATGCATGGTATCGGGAGGCAGTAGCTCTCGCCAAGCCCGATACCCTGCGTCCCTGGGATCGTATCGTCGATCTATACAGTAAGGCAGTTGAGCGTGGTCACTGGAAGGCTATGCATAACTTGGCGAGCCTCTATCGTACCGGTTGGCCAGGCGGTGTGGAGAAGGATACTCAGAAAGCTCTAGATCTCTACCAGAAGATGATCGATTTGAAGGTTCCTCAAGGTTTCTACGATATGGCGGCAATGATCGGAAATCGTGCTGGCGTCAAGAATCCTGCGACTGATGGACTTACCTTTCTCGATAAGGCTGCAAGCTTGGGTAATCCACCAGCATTAACTGAGTTAGGAAGGCTATATATATATGTTGCTGGTCAGGATGAGTTGGGGCTGAAATATACGAACTGTGCTGCAGGCCAGGGCTATGCTCCTGCCAATTACGAGCTGGCGATGTACTATCGTTTGGTGGCACATAACTACCCAAAGGCGGCAGGCTATTACCTTCTTGCTGCAAGCCAAGGAAATGATGATGCTGCCTTCTTCATGTCCGGAGTTTTTGATAAGACTAGTCCCGATGTTGACAGAATGTGGTACGCCCCCGATGAGAAGCTGCACAAACTATATGATGGTATTTACGATCAACTTGCCGCTGATCCTGATTTGCGTTTTCCCAA
>OKPH01000192.1_pt1 | contig 13058 bp, 10 predicted proteins | sample 1613951 | NCBI WGS metagenome assembly OKPH01 (sample SAMN04436894, study PRJEB24849) | human gut metagenome | biome: human gut; feature: NICU; material: stool | host: Homo sapiens | place: USA: Saint Louis, MO | collected 2012-06-12
GACCGCCCGGCACCGCCCGGTGGCTGGCCGGCGCTGCTCTACCTGCACGGTGGCGGCTGGATGCTCGGCGGCCTCGATTCACACGATTTCATCTGCGCCGACCTGGCGGCGCGCCTGGGCCTGCTGGTGCTGGCGGTGGATTACCGACTGGCGCCGGAGCATCCGTTCCCGGCGGCATTGCAGGATTGCCTGCGTGCCTGGCAGGCGCTGAGCCTGGGCGAGCTGGACGAAGCGCTGGATGGGCGACGCCTGCTGGTGGCCGGCGACAGCGCCGGCGGCAACCTGGCGGCGGCGCTGTGCCTGGCCCTGCGCGATGGCGGCGCGCCGTCGCCGGCCGCGCAGATATTGCTCTATCCCTTGCTGTCCGCTGCGCCATCGCCCTCGCGGATCGACTGCGCCGACGCGCCGTTGCTCGGCCTCGGTGATGTGCAGGCGTGCCTGGACGCCTACCTGCCGCTGGCGGCGCTGCACCGACAGCCGCTGGCGCTACCCCTGGAGGCCGCTGATTTCACTGGCCTGCCGCCGGCCTTCGTGGCGGTTGCCGAATTCGATCCGCTGCGCGACGACGGCGAGCGCTATGGCGCAGCGCTACGCGCGGCGGGTGGCGAGGCAGGGTTCTATCCGGGAAGCGGGCTGGTCCATGGCTGCCTGCGCGGCCACGGCATCGATGAGGTGGAAGCCCTGCACGAGGCCTTGCGGCGGGCCGTGCAGGGCTTCCTGGCGGAGGACTCAGGCGAGCGCCAGGCGGGTGAGTAATCCACCGCCGAGCACCAGCCAGGCGAATAGCAGGGCGGCCAGCAGCAGCGGCTTGAGGCCGGCGCGGCGGATCGCCGAGAGGTGCGTGCCGAGGCCGAGGCCGGCCATTGCCATGGCCAGGAGGAAGGTGTCGAGGTCGTTGACGTGGCTGACCAGCGCCGGCGGCAGGCTGACCAGCGAGTTGAGCCCGGCGACCAGTACGAAGCCGACGGCGAACCAGGGAATGGTGATCTTGGTCGCGCCGCTGTGCTGCCGGCGGTGCGCCTTGTCGCGTGCCAGCCAGGCCGAGAGCAGGATCAGGAAGGGCGCCAACATCATTACCCGGACCATCTTGGCGATCACTGCGGTATCCGCTGCCTCGATGCCGATCGAGCGACCCGCGGCGACCACCTGGGCCACCTCGTGCACCGTGGCACCGATGTACACGCCCCAGGTGCCAGGGTCGCGCGGTAGCAGCCCCCAGTCCTGGTCGAGCTGGAACAGCACCGGATAGAGGAAGATGCCCAGGGTGCCGAACACCACCACGGTGGAAACCGCCACCGCGACCTGTTCGGCGCGGCCACGCACGACCGGCTCGGTGGCCATCACCGCGGCGGCGCCGCAGATCGAACTGCCGGCGCCGATCAGCAGGGTGGTGGTGCGGTCCAGGCCGAACAGCCGGGTGCCGAGCAGGCACGCCAGGCCGAAGGTGCTGGCGAGCATCAGGGCGTCCAGCAGCACGCCGTGCAATCCGACGCCGGCGATGTCCTGGAAGGTCAGGCGCAGGCCGTAGAGGATGATCCCGGCGCGCAGCAGGATCTGCTTGGAGAAGCCGACGCCGGCGGCGCTGCCGGCGGCGATCCGAGGGTACAGGGTGTTGCCGACGACGATGCCGAGCACGATGGCCAGGGTCAGCGCGCTGATGCCGTTGTGCTGCAACCATTGCGAACGACCCAGGAGGATCGCCACGCCGGCCAGGGCGGCGCTGAGCAGCAGGCCGGGGATGAGTTTCTGGACCTGGGCCAGGAGTCTGGTACCGGTCTTGACGGGGAGGGTGTGCATCCTTCGCTCCTCAGGTGAGGTCACGGGACGCAGGTTAGGTAGCGGGAATGAATTTGTGAAACGAATAGTTTCTGTATTAAATACCTGAAAAACAGGTAGGTGAGTCCATGGCCCTCAGTTTCCGTCAGCTCCAGATCTTCTGTGCGGTGGCTCGCTGCGGCAGTACCACGGCGGCGGCGGAATCCATCTGGCTGTCGCAGTCGGCCACCAGCGCCGCGCTCAACGAGCTGGAATCGCAGCTTTCCACGCGCCTGTTCGACCGGGTCGGCAAGCGCCTGCAACTGAACGAGGTCGGCCGCCGCTTCCTGCCCCAGGCATTGCGCCTGCTCGACGGGGTGGCGCAACTGGAGCAGCAGTTCGCGGTTTCCGCCGCGCCCCAGGCGAGCCTGACGGTGGCGGCCAGCAGCACCATCGGCAACTACGTGCTGCCGCGCCTGCTGGCCTCCTTCGAGCGGGAGCAGCCGGGCGTGAGGGTCAACGCCAGCATCGGCAACACCGGTTCGGCGGTGCAGGACGTGGTGACCTTCGCGGCGGACATCGGCCTCATCGAAGGCCCCTGCCACGAGCCGGGCCTGCGGGTGGAGCCCTGGCTCGAGGACAGCCTGATCGTGGTGGCGGCGCCCGGCCACCCGCTGGCCTCGCGCACCCAGGTCTCCCGCGAGGCCCTGCGCCGCGCGCGCTGGCTGCTGCGCGAGCCCGGCTCGGGCACGCGCGAGGAGGTCAGCCACGCCCTGCTGGGCCACCTGCATTACCTGGAAGACAGCCTGGACCTGGGCAGCTCCGAGGCGATCAAGCACAGCGTCGCCGCCGGGCTGGGCATCAGTTGCCTGTCGCGCTGGGTGGTCGAGGAACAGTTGGCCTCCGGCGCGCTGGTCGAACTGCGCAGCAGCCTGCCGCCGTTGCGCCGGCGCTTCTACATGCTGCGCCAGCGCGACAAGTTCCTCTCGCCGGGCTTCGAGCGTTTCTGGGAACACTGTCGGGCGGGACTCGGCGCCGGCTAGCTGGCTTCCGGCAAAAAAATCCCCCTGCCGCGCCCGACGCGCGGAGGGGGATGAAAAAGGAGCCAGGAACGGCCCTCAGTGTGAGTCTGGCGTTTTCCGGAAGCCGTCCGCTGCATTCCGCAAGCCGCTGGAGGCGATTGTGGCGGTGTCGCTAGCGGTCGAATTAGCCGAAAACGACCTGCCCATGTCCAGGCGGGACAGCCCCCTTGCCGGGAGCGACGTGGGCTCAGCAGAATCGATGGCAATCCCCATCGAAGGAGCTGCCGCGATGATGCACGCCGATCTGATCGACCAGGACGATTTCCGCGAACGCCTGCAGGCGCTGGGCTTCAGCGTGCCGCCGGACTCGACTCCGGAGCAGGCCTGCGAATACGCCGTGCGCGGCCTCAGCCCGGAGCGCGCCCAGGCGCTGCGGCGGCTGGTGGAGGACATGCTCGGCGGGCACGCCACGCTGCTCCCGGCGGTGCGCGAGGCGATTTCCCGGCAATTGCTGCCGGCGCTGGTGCCGCGGGGCTGACAAGGCCCTGCCCGCTCCCGTGGACGGGGCGGGCAGGGACGCGCCGTCAGATCCGCACGCTGGCGAAGGTCGACTCGCCCTGCGCCTGGCTCAGGGCCGACAGCGCCGAGGAGTTGGGCATCAACGCCAGGTCCTGCGGGATCGGCATCAGCACCACCGGCTGGCCCAGCGGCTGGCCCTGGCGCTCGTCGCGCGGCGGGATGCCGAAGTACTCGCGGTAGCACTTGGAGAAGTGCGGGGTGGAGACGAAGCCGCAGACCGAGGCCACCTCGATGATCGACATGGACGTCTGCTTGAGCAACTGGCGGGCGCGGATCAGGCGCAGCTTCAGGTAGTAGCGCGACGGCGAGCAGTGCAGGTACTTCTGGAACAGCCGCTCGAGCTGGCGACGCGAGACGTTGACGTAGACCGCCAGTTCGTCGAGGTCGATCGGTTCCTCCAGGTTGGCCTCCATCAGCGCGACGATCTCCTGCAACTTCGGCTGGTTGGTGCCGAGCATGTGCTTGAGCGGCACGCGCTGGTGGTCCTGCTCGTTGCGGATGCGCTCGTAGATGAACATCTCGGAGATCGCCGCCGACAGCTCGCGGCCATGCTCGCGGCCGATCAGGTGCAGCATCATGTCCATCGGCGCGGTGCCGCCGGAAGAGGTGAAGCGGTTGCGGTCGATGGAGAACAGGCGGGTGCTCATGGCCACCCGGGGGAAGGCTTCCTGCATCGCCGCCAGGCATTCCCAGTGCACGCTGCAATCGTAGCCGTCGAGCAGGCCGGCGCGGGCCAGCGCCCAACTGCCGGTGCACACCGCGCCGAGGCGCCGACCCTGGCGGGCCTGGGCCTGGAGGAACGTGACGTGCTCGCGGGTGACGCTGCGCTGGATGCCGACGCCGCCGCAGACGATCACGCAATCCACCGCCGGGGCGTTGTCGGTACCGGCGTCGGGGGTGATCTGCAGGCCGTCGCTGGCCCAGACCTGGCGGCCGTCCAGGCTCAGCGTATGCCAGCGGTAGAGTTCGCGTCCCGAGAGCTGGTTGGCCATGCGCAACGGTTCCACCGCCGAGGCCAGGGAGATCAGGGTGAAGTTATCCAGCAGCAGGAAGCCGATGGACTGCGGATTTCGGTTCTGTGGCGGAACTCCGGGCGCGTACGTGGTCATGGGTGTATCTCCTCACGCTGAGCAAGCAGGCCTCTCACGAGGCTTTTTTTATGATTGTTGGAATTTCCGGGTGGCTGCTTGGGCCACGCCGTCGGCGTTGCTTGTAACCAGAGCAAGGCAAATGCCATGCCTATATTGATTGGGCGTTCAATCAAAAAAGCCGGAAGGCTTTAGCCCGGTATTTCCACTCGGGGCCTGGCACAACGACAGCATGGGCGACGGCTGGCGGCGCGCCGCGCGCCTGGGCATTTCGGTAGCACCAGGGCGGCCCCCGGCGAGAAGGCGGGGCAGCGGCCGTGGCGACAAAGGTAACGACGGGCGGCGAGCCGTTACCCCGCAGTGTGACGGATGGCGACCGCCCGGTCACGCGTCATATGCGCCAAAAAGTGGCGTCTCGATCGTTTCGTGAGCAATTCCGGTTCAGCACTCGATGGCGTTCACCGCCAGGCCCCCGCGCGAGGTTTCCTTGTACTTGTCGTGCATGTCGGCGCCGGTGTCGCGCATGGTGCGGATCACCTTGTCCAGCGAGATGAAATGCTGGCCGTCGCCGCGCAAGGCCATTTGCGCCGCGTTGATGGCCTTCACCGCGGCGATCGCGTTGCGCTCGATACAGGGTACTTGGACCAGCCCGCCAACCGGGTCGCAGGTCAGTCCGAGGTTGTGTTCCAGGCCGATCTCGGCAGCGTTCTCGACCTGCGCCGGGGTGGCGCCGAGGACTTCCGCCAGGCCGGCGGCGGCCATCGCGCAGGCCGAGCCGACCTCGCCCTGGCAGCCGACCTCGGCGCCGGAGATCGAGGCGTTCTTCTTGCACAGGATGCCCACCGCGGCGGCGGCCAGCAGGTAGTCGACGACGTCGCGGTCCTGGGCGTCGGGATTGAACTTCATATAGTAGTGCAGCACCGCCGGGATGATCCCCGCCGCGCCGTTGGTGGGCGCGGTGACCATGCGCCCGCCGGCGGCGTTCTCCTCGTTCACCGCCAGGGCGAACAGGTTGACCCATTCCATGGCGCTGAGGGTCGAGCCGATCACGTTGGGCTTGCCGATCTCCTGCAGGTTGCGGTGCAGGCGCGCGGCGCGGCGTTGCACGTTGAGCCCGCCGGGAAGGATGCCTTCGTTGCGCAACCCGTTGTCGACGCAATCGCGCATCGCCTGCCAGATGCGCCGCAGGCCTTCGCGGATGTCGGTCTCGCTGCGCCAGATGCGTTCGTTGGCCAGCATCAGCTCGGATACCCGCAGGTTGTGGCGCTTGCACAGCAGCAACAGTTCCTCGGCGCTGGAGAAGTCGTAGGGCAGCACCGTGTGGTCCTGGTCGAGCTGTCCCGAGGCGGCCTGTGCCGCATCGACCACGAAGCCGCCACCCACCGAGTAGTAGGTCTCCTGGTGCAGTTCGCCTTGCTCGCCGTAGGCGACCAGGGTCATGGCGTTGGGGTGGTAGGGCAGGTTCTCGTCGAGCAGGCGCATGTCGCGCACCCAGTCGAACGGTACCGCCATGCGGCCGTCCAGTTGCAGCAGGCCGCTATCGAGCAGCGCGGCCATGCGTGGGGCGATCTGGGTCGGGTCGATACGATCCGGCCATTCGCCCATCAGGCCCATGATCACCGCGCGATCGGTGCCGTGGCCGACGCCGGTGGCGGACAGCGAGCCATACAGGCGCACTTCGAGACGCCGCACCGCCGACAGCGCCTGGCGTTGGCGCAGGGCAGTGGTGAACAGCGCGGCGGCGCGCATGGGGCCGACGGTATGCGAACTGGACGGGCCGATACCGATCTTGAAAAGGTCGAACACACTGATAGCCATGCCGGCCTCCGGGATTGCCGCGGCATCCGTGCCTGCGTAGTGGGGGTGGCGGCTCCTCCGCCCGCGATTCCTGCGCATCATCGGGCTTTCCCCGGGGCGGGCCGCATCCGCCACCGACCCGGCCATGTCCAAAAGCGCCGCGTCCGCGCCCGGATCGGGGAACCTCTGCGGCCGAGGGGCGTCTGCACCTGCACGGCGTCGGAATGAGAACGGGCTCGCGCCGCTCCGAAAACGGCATCCGCTGGTCGCCGGCAAAGACCACTATGATTGAATGCGACACAGCGGGTACTGAATGCGACCCCGCCTGCACTGGTTGCGACCCACCCTGTAGGCGACGGATGCGTCCTGTTTCATGATCGTTCACGAATTGCCCGCTGAGGGCCGCTACCGGTCGGCCCGATACAGACAGACCGCCGCGCCCTTCGGGGTAGCGCCGGCGCCTTACCCTGCAGAGGAGTTCGCTATGAAAGGTTGCAAGTCTTGGCTGCTGGCCGTGTCTCTGTGCGCACCGCTGGCAGCCCAGGCCGCGGAGCCCGAATCCTGTGCGTCGGTGCGTTTCGCCGACGTCGGCTGGACCGACATCACAGTGACCACTGCGGTCACCCGCCAGGTCCTCGAGTCCCTCGGCTACAAGACCAAGGTCAATCTGCTCTCGGTGCCGGTGACCTACCGCTCCCTGGCCAACAACGACCTCGACGTATTCCTGGGCAACTGGATGCCCACCATGACCAACGACATCAAGCAGTACGCCGAGAAAGGTACGGTCGAGACACTGCGCGCCAACCTGGAGGGCGCCAAGTACACCCTGGCGGTTCCCCAGTACGTCTACGACGGCGGCCTGCGCAGCTTTGCCGATATCGCGAAGTTCTCCGACAAGCTGGGCAACAAGATCTACGGCATCGAGCCGGGCAACGACGGCAACCGCGTCGCCCAGAGCATGATTGACAAGAACGCCTTCGAACTGGGCAAGTTCAAGTTGGTGGAATCCAGCGAGGCGGGCATGCTCTCGCAGGTGCAGCGGGCCATCCGGCGCAACCAGTGGGTGGTGTTCCTCGGCTGGGAGCCGCACCCCATGAATACCCGCTTCCAGATGAAGTACCTGGAAGGCGGCGACGACTTCTTCGGCCCCAACTATGGCGGCGCGACCATCTACACCAACGTGCGCAAGGGCTACGCCCAGGAGTGCGCCAACGTCGGCCAACTGCTGAAGAACCTCAGCTTCACCCTCGAGATGGAGAACAAGCTGATGGACGCGGTACTCAACGAAAACAAGAAACCCGAGGAAGCCGCTAAGGCCTGGTTGAAGGATCACCCGGAACAGCTGGATGCCTGGCTGGCCGGTGTCACCACCCGCGACGGGCAGCCTGCCGCAGCCGCGGCCAAGCTGGCGTTCGCCAAGTAGGCGACCGGTCGTTCATTTCCCGCTCTTGATGGACCCTGATTATGTTCCTGACTGATCACAAGCTCCCGCTGGGAGAGCAGATCGCCGGTTTCGTCGACTGGCTGACCCTGCATGGCGCATCGTTCTTCGACAAGATCTCCGACACCCTGGAGTTCCTCATCCATGGCGTCACCAACGGCTTGCTCTGGTTCAACCCGTTGGTGCTGATCGCCTTGCTGGTAGGGCTGGTGCATTTCATCCAGCGCAGCTGGGGGCTGACCGTGTTCGCCCTGGCCTCGTTGCTGCTGATCCTCAACCTGGGCTACTGGCAGGAGACCATGGAAACCCTCGCCCAGGTGATATTCGCCACCCTGGTGTGCATCGCCGTGGGCGTGCCGCTGGGCATCGTCGCCGCGCACAAGCCGTGGTTCTACACCGCGCTGCGGCCGTTGCTGGACCTGATGCAGACGGTACCGACCTTCGTCTACCTGATCCCGACCCTGACCCTGTTCGGTCTCGGCGTGGTGCCGGGCCTGATCTCCACGGTGATCTTCGCCGTCGCCGCGCCGATCCGCCTGACCTGCCTGGGTATCCAGGACGTTCCGGCGGAGCTGCTCGACGCCGGCAAGGCCTTCGGCTGCTCGCGCTGGCAACTGCTGACGCGCATCGAGCTGCCGCACGCGATGCCGAGCATCGCCGCCGGCATCACCCAATGCATCATGCTCTCCCTGTCGATGGTGGTGATCGCCGCGCTGGTCGGCGCCGATGGCCTCGGCAAGCCGGTGGTGAACGCGCTGAACACCGCCGACATCTCCCTCGGCTTCGAAGCCGGCCTGGCCATCGTCCTGCTCGCCATCCTGCTCGACCGGGTGTGCAAGCAGCGCGCCGTGAAGGGGAAATAAGCCATGACTGCGATCCGATTCGACCATGTGGACGTCATCTTCGGCACCCACACCAAGGAAGCCCTGAAGCTCCTCGACCAGGGCCTCGGCCGCGCCGAGATCCTCAAGCGCACCGGCCAGGTGCTCGGCGTCGAGGACGCCTGCCTGGACGTCAACCGCGGCGAGATCTGCGTGCTGATGGGACTTTCCGGCTCCGGCAAGTCGAGCCTGCTGCGCTGCATCAACGGCCTGAACAAGGTCAGCCGCGGCAAGCTGCTGATCGAGCACGAAGGTTCGCAGGTGGACATCGCCAACTGCTCGCCGGCGACCCTCAAGGCCATGCGCACCAAGCGCATCGCCATGGTGTTCCAGAAGTTCGCCCTGATGCCCTGGCTGACGGTGGCCGAGAACGTCGGCTTCGGCCTGGAGATGCAGGGCCGTCCGGCCGCCGAGCGGAAGAAGCTGATCGACGAGAAGCTCGAGCTGGTCGGTCTCTCGCAGTGGCGCGACAAGCGTCCCGACTCGCTCTCCGGCGGCATGCAGCAGCGCGTCGGCCTGGCTCGCGCGCTGGCGATGGATGGCGACATCCTGCTGATGGACGAACCGTTCTCCGCCCTCGACCCGCTGATCCGCCAGCAATTGCAGGACGAACTGCTGGTGCTGCAACGGCAACTGCACAAGACCATCGTGTTCGTCAGCCACGACCTCGACGAGGCGCTGAAGATCGGCACCCGCATCGCGATCATGAAGGACGGCCGGATCATCCAGCACGGCAAGCCGGAAGAGATCGTGCTGAGCCCCGCGGACGACTACGTGCGTACCTTCGTCGCCCATACCAACCCGCTCAACGTGCTGTGCGGCCAGAGCCTGATGCGTGGCCTCGACCAGTGCATCCGGCAGAACGACGAGATCTGCTTCGACCAGGGCCGCGACTGCTGGATCGGTCTCAGCGAAGGCGACGTGCTCAAGGGCGCGCGCCAGGGCAGCAACGTCATCGACCTGCAACGCTGGCGCCAGGGCGACCCGGTGGAGAAGCTGCGCCGCGAACCGACCCTGGTGGATGTCAGCATCCGTATGCGCGATGCCCTGCAGATTCGCTACCAGACCGGCCACAAGCTGGTCCTGCAGGAGCAGGACAGGGTGGTCGGGGTGCTCGGCGACAGCGAGCTGTACCACGCGTTGCTGGGCAAGAACCTCGGCTGATCCCCCTCGGCCCGCTCGGGGCCGCTACGAATGCCCGGCGCTGCCGGGCATTCGCGTTTATCCTCCGCGCTTTTTCCGTCTGTTCTTCCTTTCGCACGCTCCTGCGCGCCGGTTCCTGCGGCATGCGCCGGGCGCCGGGTGGCAGAAAAGAAAGGCCCGGCGAAACGCCGGGCCAAGTACGCACCTGATTGGCGAGGGCGCCCTAGCGGCGCCGGGTTCAGGTCTGGGGCTGGGTTGGCGCCGGCACCGGCTGGTAGGTGCGGCGGTCGCCGACCTGGGCCTCGTAGTCGGCGCGCATGGCCTTGTGCAGGCCGAACATGAACAGGATCAGCACCGCCGAGAACGGCAGCCCGGCGAGCACCACGACGGTTTGCATCGCCGTGAAGTTGCCGGCGAACAGCAGGCCGATGGTGACTAGCGTGACGACGGCCGACCAGAGGATACGCAGCCAGTTCGGCGCGTCCTCGTCCAGCTCGCCGCCGCTGCGCGAGAGATTGGCCAGCATCACCGAGCCGGAATCCGCCGGGGTGAGGAACAGCACGAAGCCGACGAAGATCGACAGGCCGATGACGATCTTCGACAGCGGATAGTGTTCCAGCAGCAGGTAGATCGACATCGACGGCTGTTCCAGCGCGGCCTTGCCCAGGTCGGTCGCGCCGTGGTTCATCACCAGGTCCAGGGCGCTGTTGCCGAATACCGACAGCCAGGCCAGGGTGAAGCCCAGCGGGATCAGCAGCACCCCGCAGACCAGTTCGCGCACGCTGCGACCGCGGGAGATGCGGGCGATGAACATACCGACGAAGGGCGCCCAGGAAATCCACCAGGCCCAGTAGAACAGGGTCCACAGGCCCAGCCATTCCTCGCTCTTGCCGGCGCCGGCACCGGTGTAGACGTAGAGGTCGAAGGTCTTCAGCACCAGGCCGTCGAGATAGTCGCCGAGGTTCTGTACGAAGCCGTTGAGCAGTTCCAGGGTCGAACCGCAGACCAGCACGAACAGCAGCAGCGAGCTGAACAGCACGATATTCAGGTTGGACAGCCGGCGGATGCCTTTCTCGACACCGGAGACCGCCGCCAGGGTGGCGACCAGGCTCATCGCCAGGATCACCGCCAGCAGGGTGCCTTTGCTGTGCGGCATGCCGGTCAGGTACTCGAGACCGGACGACACCTGCAAGGCGCCGATGCCCAGGTTGGTCACCAGCCCGAGAAGGGTGACGAAGATGCCGAAGCAATCCACCGCGTGGCCCGCGGCGCCTTTCACCCAGCGCTCGCCGAGGATCGGATAGAGCGCCGAGCGCAATGCCAGCGGCTGGCGATGGCGGTAGGCGAAATAACCGACGGCGAGGCCGACCAGGGCATAGATCGCCCAACCGTGCAGGCCCCAGTGGAGGAAGGTCAGTTGCAGCGCCTGGCGCGCCGCCTGAGGGCTGCCGGGAACGCCTTCGGGTGGATGGTAGAGGTGGTCGATCGGCTCGGATGCGGCGAAGTAGAGCAGCGAGATGCCGATCCCGGAGGAGAACAGCATGCCGGCCCAGGCGCCGTAGCTGAAGTCCGGCTTTTCATGCTCCTCGCCGAGCTTGAGGGTGCCGAAGCGCGAGAAGGCCACCCAGGCGACGAAGAACAGGTAGGCGCCGATGGCCAGCATGTAGTACCAGCCGAAGCTGTGCGACAGCCACGCCTGGATGCGGCCGAGCAAGGCTCCGGCGCTGTCGGGATAGAGGATGAGGGCGGCGGTCAGAACCAGGATCAGTGCGGTCGAGCCGAAGAACACGATCGGATTCAGACGTACCTGCTCGTTTGTTTTTATTGGCGAAGCAGTACTCATTGGAGGATGACCCCATGGCAGTGAAAGCATGGCGGCTTATGGCCGCGGACTACAGACACAGCATTGCCACCCCACTTGAAGCCCGGATTCTGCGATCCTTGGCGGACTTCGGCGACGAGGTGATGAACGGCGCGGGCCAGGTTGCACGCAGGCTGGGAGCCGCTCATGGACGCCGAGCTTATTCTTAGTTGATTGAACGTTCAATAAAAACAAAATAGACTGGCCACCAATGACGTCGGTCGGTGCCCGCACGCACCCATCGACGAGAGGAGATAGCAATGCCCAAGGTCGGTATGCAGCCCATCCGCCGCTCGCAACTGATTCACGCCACCCTGGAGGCGGTCGATCAGGTCGGCATGGGAGACGCCAGCATCGCCCTGATAGCCCGCCTGGCGGGTGTTTCCAACGGCATCATCAGTCACTACTTCCAGGACAAGAACGGCTTGCTGGAAGCGACCATGCGGCACCTGCTCAGCGCCTTGAGCAAGGCCGTACGCGAACGCCGCGCGGCGCTCTACGACGACAGTCCGAGGGCGCACCTGCGAGCGATCGTCGAAGGCAACTTCGACGACAGCCAGGTCAATGGTCCGGCGATGAAGACCTGGCTGGCGTTCTGGGCGACCAGCATGCACCAGCCGGCACTGCGTCGATTGCAGCGGGTCAACGACCATCGCCTGTATTCGAACCTGTGCTACCAGTTCCGCCGCCAGCTCTCGGCGGACGACGCCCGCGCCGCGGCACGCGGCCTGGCGGCCCTGATCGACGGCCTGTGGTTGCGTGGCGCGCTGACCGGCGACGCCTTCGATACCGACGAGGCCCTGAACATCGCTTACGACTACCTCGACCAGCAGTTGGCAAAACAGTCGGGGTAGGGACGAAAACCCCCGCGGCGCCGCCTTGCGCCTGCGATACCGATAAGAGAGGACTGCAACATGGCCCGATTCGAAGAACAGAAGCTCTACATTGGCGGTCGCTACGTGGAGGCCAGCAGTGGCGCCACCTTCGAGACCATCAACCCGGCCAACGGCGAAGTGCTCGCCAAGGTCCAGCGGGCTTCCAGGGAAGACGTCGAGCGGGCCGTGCAGAGCGCCGTCGAGGGGCAGAAGGTGTGGGCGGCGATGACCGCCATGCAGCGCTCGCGCATCCTCCGTCGCGCCGTCGACATCCTCCGCGAGCGCAACGACGAACTGGCTGCCCTGGAAACCCTGGATACCGGCAAGCCGCTGGCGGAAACCCGCTCGGTGGACATCGTCACCGGCGCCGACGTGCTCGAGTACTACGCCGGCCTGGTCCCGGCCATCGAAGGCGAGCAGATTCCCCTGCGCGAAACCAGTTTCGTCTACACCCGCCGCGAGCCGCTGGGCGTGGTCGCCGGCATTGGCGCCTGGAACTACCCGGTGCAGATCGCCCTGTGGAAATCCGCCCCGGCCCTCGCTGCCGGCAACGCGATGATCTTCAAGCCCAGCGAAGTCACCCCGCTGACGGCCCTCAAGCTGGCCGAGATCTACA
>OKPH01000207.1_pt1 | contig 10504 bp, 9 predicted proteins | sample 1613951 | NCBI WGS metagenome assembly OKPH01 (sample SAMN04436894, study PRJEB24849) | human gut metagenome | biome: human gut; feature: NICU; material: stool | host: Homo sapiens | place: USA: Saint Louis, MO | collected 2012-06-12
AGCGTGGCGCCCCGCGCGGACAGAGCGCGCCGCCGGCGAACAACGCCATGGCCGCGCTGTTCGCCAACGCCAAGCAACTGAAGAAGAAGTGACGGAGCCGTCCATGAGCGAGATGCCCGCCCGCGAGCAGATGATCAGCGCCTACAGCGAACTGGTCGGCCTGGACCCGGTCAGCCTCGGCGACGGCGTCGCCGAGGTACGCCTGCCGATGGCCGCGCACCTGCGCAACCGCGGCGGGGTCATGCACGGCGGCGCGCTGTTCTCGCTGATGGACGTGACCATGGGGCTGGCCTGCTCCAGTTCCCATGGTTTCGACCGCCAGAGCGTCACCCTGGAATGCAAGATCAACTACATCCGCGCCGTCGCCGACGGCGAGGTGCGCTGCGTCGCCCGCGTCCTCCATGCCGGGCGCCGCAGCCTGGTTGTGGAAGCCGAGGTGCGGCAAGGCGACAAACTGGTCGCGAAAGGACAAGGTACCTTCGCCCAGTTGTAAACCGGCGCGGCCGCCATGCGGCAGAATGGCGCGCAACGGCGATCCCGATCCGTGCCGGGCGCCCGCCTCGACGGCTCCCGCCGAAGTCGCGGCGACCGGCCCCAGGACGAAGCGAAAACGCATTTACGTCCTCCCTCTTGTAGACCGCTCGGTCCACCCTCATATTGGGGCGACCGATCTGGGACGCGATCACAAGGAATCCCGACTTGAGCGATCTTCTCTCCCGCCGCCTGGCTCTGCTCGGCGCCGCAGCCAACCTGCCCCTGCTGACCGAGTGCCTGCATGGCATCGAGCGCGAATGCCTGCGAGTCGATAGCGACGGCAAGCTGGCGCTCACCCCCCACCCCCGGGCCCTGGGTTCGACCCTGACCCATCCGCAGATCACTACCGACTACTCCGAGGCCTTGCTGGAGTTCATCACGCCCACGGAAACCGACGTCGCCGACACTCTGGGCGATCTCGAGCGCATCCACCGCTTCGCCAGTTCGAAACTGGACGGCGAATACCTGTGGAGCCCATCGATGCCCTGCGAGCTGCCGGACGAGGAGAGCATCCCGATCGCCCGCTACGGCAGCTCGATGATCGGCCGCCTGAAGTACGTCTACCGCAAGGGCCTGGCGCTGCGCTACGGCAAGACCATGCAGTGCATCGCCGGCATCCACTACAACTTCTCCCTGCCGGAGAGGCTCTGGCCGCTGCTGCGCCAGGCCGAAGGCAGCGAGCTGTCGGAACGCGACTACCAGTCCGCCGCCTACATCGCCCTGATTCGCAATTTCCGCCGCTACAGCTGGCTGCTGATGTACCTGTTCGGCGCCTCGCCGGCCCTCGACGCCGGCTTCCTGCGTGGCCGCCCGAGCCAGTTGGAGCGCCTCGACGAACACACGCTCTACCTGCCCTACGCCACCAGCCTGCGGATGAGCGACCTGGGCTACCAGAACAACGCCCAGGCCGGCCTGACGCCCTGCTACAACGACCTGCAGAGCTACATCGACAGCCTGCGCCAGGCGGTCAGCACGCCCTACCCGCCCTACGAGAAGGTCGGCACCAAGCAGGATGGCGAGTGGGTGCAGCTGAACACCAACATCCTGCAGATCGAAAACGAGTACTACTCGAGCATCCGGCCAAAGCGCGTCACCTACACCGGCGAGCGTCCGGTGCAGGCCCTGGCCGCTCGCGGCGTGCAGTACGTGGAAGTGCGCTGCCTGGACATCAACCCGTTCCTGCCGCTGGGCATCGACCTGGACGAGGCGCGCTTCCTCGACGCCTTCCTGCTGTTCTGCGCGTTCAGCGACAGCCCGCTGCTGAATGGCGAGTGCAGCGACGCCACCGACAACTTCCTCGCCGTGGTCAAGGAAGGCAGGCGGCCGGGCCTGCAATTGCAACGTCGCGGCCAGCCGGTGGAATTGAAGGTCTGGGCGAACGAGCTGCTCGAACGAATCGCCGACACCGCGGCGCTGCTCGACCGCGCACGCGGCGGCGAAGCCCACGCGGCGGCGCTGGCAGCGCAGCGGGCTAAGGTCGCCGATGCCGAACTGACGCCTTCGGCGCAGGTGCTGAAGGTCATGCGCGAGCGCGGCGAGAGCTTCGAAGCGTTCTCCCTGCGCCAGAGCCGCGAACACGCGGAGTATTTCCGCCAGCATCCGCTGGCCGCCGAAGAGCAGGCACGCTTCGAGAAGATGGCCAGCGACTCCCTGGCCGAACAGACGGAGCTGGAACGCGACCAGGATGGCGACTTCGATACCTTCGTCGCCGCCTACCAGGCGAGCATCCTCGGCCTGATCAGCAACTGAGCGAAGCCGGCGCGCCCCTGCGCCCAGGGACGCGCCGGCGGATCACAGGCTCTTCTCGAATACCTGCGAATTGCGCTGGAAGTTGTACAGCGAGGCCCGCGCCGCCGGTAGCCGCTCTACGCTGCTGGGCTGGAAGCCGCGCTCGCGGAACCAGTGCGCGGTCCGCGTGGTGAGCACGAACAGGGTCTTCAGGCCGAGTCCGCGCGCGCGCTCCTCGATCCGCTCCAACAGTTCGTCGCCACGCCCGCCGTGGCGGTACTCCGGGTTGACCGCCAGACAGGCCAGCTCGCCCGCCTCGGAATCGGCGATCGGGTAGAGCGCGGCGCAGGCGATGATCAGCCCTTCGCGCTCGACGATGCTGAACTGTTCAATCTCGCGTTCCAGCACCTCGCGGGAACGGCGTACCAGGATGCCCTGCTCTTCCAGCGGGCGGATCAGCTCGATCAGCCCGCCAACGTCCTCAATGCCCGCCTCGCGCAACTGTTCGAACTGCTCCTGGGCGACCAGGGTGCCGTTGCCGGTGCGGGTGAACAGCTCGCTGAGCAGCGCGCCGTCCTCGGTGTAGCTGACGATATGGCTGCGCTTGACCCCGGCCCGGCAGGCCTGCGCCGCGGCGTCCAGCAGCTCGGCCTGGTAGCTGTTGCCCAGCCGTTGCAGGTGCGCGGGCACCTGCTGCGGGCGCAGTTCGCGGACCAGCTTGCCGGATGCGTCCAGCAGGCCCTGTTCGGCGCCGTAGAGAATCAGCTTTTCCGCTTCCAGGTCGATGGCGGCGCGCATGGCCACGTCTTCGCAGGCCAGGTTGAAGATTTCCCCGGTCGGCGAGTAGCCCAGCGGCGAGAGCAGGACGATGCTGCGCTCGTCGAGAAGGCGGCCAATGCCCTTGCGGTCGATGCGACGGACCTCGCCGGTATGGTGGTAGTCGACACCCTCGACCACGCCGATCGGCCGCGCGGTGACCAGGTTGCCGCCAGCGACCCGCAGGCGCGCGCCCTGCATCGGCGAGGCGGCCATGTCCATCGACAGCCGCGCCTCGATGGCGATGCGCAGACTACCCACGGCGTCGATGACGCATTCCAGGGTCGGCGCATCGGTCACTCGCAGGTCGCGGTGATAGCGCGGAGCCAGGCCGCGCGCGGCCAGGCGCGCCTCGATCTGCGGGCGCGAACCGTGCACCAGCACCAGGCGCGCGCCGAGGCTGTGGAGAAGGACCAGGTCGTGGACGATATTGCCGAAATTGGGATGCTCCACCCCTTCGCCGGGGAGCATGACCACGAAGGTGCGGTCCCGGTGCGAGTTGATGTAGGGCGAAGCGTGACGTAACCAGTTGACGTAGTCGGGCATGGTGGGGAAAGCCTGTCGTTTCGTGAGCGAGAGCAAAGCGTGAGCGGCCGGGACGGCCCGAAGGGCGCCGTTATCGTCGTCGCAGCAACATCGACAGGCTTCTCCTCACTTTCTGGTTAACGAGACGGATGGATCACGCGCGAGTTTAAACCCTCGGCGGCCCCGCAGCGGCGGGATTCGACCATGGTACGGGGCTTGGGGCCGGACCGAACCGTTTTACCACTATTTCTGAAAAAAACTATCCGAAAACCCCGGTTAACTCGCGCAGCGCTTTTTCGCTAGGCTGCCTCGTTCGCCGTGCCGTCCGGCGCGCACCCACGCGAACGAGGAAAATCCATGAGCGAATACTTCCATCACGTCCTGGTCGGCCTGCTCGCCGTGCTCCCGGTAGCCAACCCGCTGACCAGCGTCTCGCTGCTGCTCGGCCTCGGCGGCAGCCTGCCGCCGGCGGAGCGCAACCGGCAGATATTCAAGGCCAGCCTCTACGTGGCGCTGATCATGCTGGTCAGCTTCTACGGCGGCAGCCTGGTGATGCAGGTGTTCGGCATCTCCATTCCCGGCCTGCGCATCGCCGGCGGGCTGATCGTCGCCTATATCGGCTTCACCATGCTGTTCCCCGCCACCACGCCGGACGAGACCGAAGTCCAGCACGACCTGCTGTCGGACGAGGAAAAGATCACCCCGCACTTCCGCGACCTGTCCTTCGTTCCGCTGGCCCTGCCGGGTACCGCGGGGCCGGGGACCATCGCCCTGGTGGTCAGCTCGGCGTCGACGCTGCAATCCACCTACGGAAGCATTCCGCTGTTCATCCACCTCGCGGCGATCACCGTCACCCTGCTCACCGCGCTGATCTTCTGGATCGCCCTGCAAAGCTCCGGGCGCATCATGAAGTTCCTCGGCGAATCCGGGATCGACGCCATCTCGCGAGTGGTCGGCTTCCTGCTGGTGGCGATGGGCGTGCAGTTCGTCATCAACGGCGGCTTCGAGCTGGTCGCCGGCCACGCCGCGCTTCAGTCGGCGGCGGGCGTCAGGCAGTAATGCTGGATCAGCCGGCGCAGCACGCCGACCATCGGTTCGATACGCGCCAGTTCGAGGTGCTCGTCGGGCTGGTGGGCACAGGCGATGTCGCCGGCACCGAGGACCAGGGTCTCGCTGCCCAGGCGCTGGAAGTACGGCGCCTCGGTACCGAACGCCACGGCCTCGGCGCGATGCCCGGTCAGGCGTTCGGCGACGCGTACCAGTTCGCTGTCCTGCGCCTGTTCGAACGGCGGCACGGCAGGGAACAGCGGCTGGTAGTCGATGCTCACCTGGTGCCGTTCGGCCAGCGGCCGCAGGCGCTGGCGGATCGCCTCGCGCAACTGCTCAGGCTGCATGCCGGGTAGCGGGCGCAGGTCGAATTCCAGCGAACACTGGCCGCAGATGCGGTTGGGATTGTCGCCGCCGTGGATGCAACCGAAGTTCAGGGTCGGCTGGGGCACGCTGAACTGCGGGTTGTTCCAGGCCCGCTGCCATTCCCCGCGCAGCGCCATCAGCTCGCCGATGGTCGCGTGCATGGCCTCCAGGGCGCTACGGCCGAGGTTCGGATCGGACGAATGGCCGCTCTGCCCGAGAATCTCGATGCGCTCCATCATCACCCCCTTGTGCAGGCGGATCGGCCGCAGGTTGGTCGGCTCGCCGATCACCGTGGCGCGACCCAGCGGTCGCCCGCTTTCGGCGAGGGCACGGGCGCCGGCCATCGAGCTTTCCTCGTCGCAGGTGGCGAGGATCATCAGCGGCTGGCGGAACGGCTGGTCGAGCAGCGGCAGCAAGGCCTCGATGGCCAGCGGGAAGAAGCCCTTCATGTCGCAACTGCCGAGGCCGTACCAGCGGCCGTCGCGCTCGTCCAGGCGCAGCGGATCGCTGCTCCACAGCGCTTCGTCGTAGGGCACGGTATCGGTGTGGCCGGCCAGCACCAGCCCGCCGGAACCGCTGCCGTAGCTGGCCAGCAGGTTGAACTTGCCCGGCGAGACTTCCCGGATCTCGCAGCGGAAGCCTAGATCGCCCAGCCAGGAGGCCAGCAGGTCGACCACCGGGCGGTTGGTCTGGTCCAGCTCGGGCTGGGTGCAACTGACGGAAGACGCGGCGATCAGCGCGCCGAACTGGTCTTTCAGAGACGGCAACGGCATGGGACTCTCCACACGGATCGAGCCCCATCATGGCCTATCGCGGCGGTGGATAAAACCGTCCGTTCCGGTTCCGCCTGCGCCAGCCGACGAAGACCGCGCTCAGGCGCCGAACAGCGCGCGCAGGACCAGGAAGAACAGGATCGCCAGCACCGCGCCGGCCGGCAGGGTCACTACCCAGGACAGGAAGATCGAGCCGATCACCCGCAGGTTGAGCGCGCCGATACCGCGCGCCATGCCGATGCCGAGCACCGCGCCGACCAGGGTATGGGTAGTGGACACCGGCAGGCCGATGGCCGAGGCGCCAACCACCGTGGAGGCGGTCGCCAGCTCGGCGGCGAAGCCGCGGCTGGGGGTCAGCTCGGTGATCTCCCGGCCGATGGTCGCGATCACCCGGTAGCCATAGGTAGCCAGGCCGATGACGATGCCCACCGCGCCCAGCAGCAGTACCCAGGACGGCACCGGTGAGCGGGTCACCAGTTCCAGGTCGCCGCCGGCCTGGACCACCGCGACGACCGCCGCCACCGGGCCGATGGCGTTGGCCACGTCGTTGGCGCCATGGGCGAAAGCCATGGAGCAGGCGGTGAAGATCATCAGCACCGCGAAGACCCGCTCGACGCTGGCGAAGCCGCCACGCGGATCGGCTCCGCCAGTGGGTCGGATGCGCAACAGCAGGACGATGCCCAGGCCCATCACCAGGCCACCGGCGAGCAACGCCAGACCCAGCGTCTGGAGGCCGGAAAGCTCCAGGCCGACATGCTTCAGGCCCTTGCCGACGGTCATCAGCGCGACCATGAAGCCCGCCAGGAACATGTACAGCGGCACGTAGCGGCGCGCGCTGCGGAACGGGTCCTCGGCATGCAGTACCAACCACTGCACGCTCCTGAACAGGGCGAAGGCGAGCAGCCCGGACAGCACCGGCGTCACCACCCAACTGGCGACGATCGGGCCGATCGCGCCCCAGTGCACCGCGTGCACCGAGACACCGACCGAGGCGAAGCCGATGATCGCGCCGACGATGGAGTGGGTGGTCGACACCGGCCAGCCCTTGATCGTCGCCAGCAACAGCCAGACCCCGGCGGCCAGCAAGGCCGAGAGCATGCCGAAGACCAGCAGGTCGGGGGTCATGTACTGCGGATCGACGATGCCGCTCCTGATCGTTTCGGTGACCTCGCCGCCGGCGAAGTAGGCACCGCAGAACTCGAAGACCATCGCCACCAGGATCGCCTGGCGGATGGTCAGCGCCCGTGAGCCCACCGAGGTGCCCATGGCGTTGGCGACGTCGTTGGCGCCGACGCCCCAGGCCATGAAGAAACCGAACAGGCAGGCGAGTACAAGGAAGGCGAAGCCGTGGTCGGCGATCAAGGACATGGGCGGGGATCCGTATGCGGGCAGAAGGCGGAAAGAAACCTGGCGCTCAACGCGCCAGCAATTGCTCCAGGCGGTTGCCGACCCGCTGGGCGCGGTCGGCGACATCGCCGATCCATTCGATGATCTGGTAGAGGAACATCACGTCCACCGGCGGCAGCTCGCTTTCCAGACGGAACAGCTCGCGGCGTACCTCGACCTGGATGCGGTCGGTATCGTTCTCGATCGCCTCGAGTTCCTCCACCATGCTCTCCACCAGACTGGTCTCGCGCCCGCCGAAGCCGGTCTCGAGCAGTTCGTTGAGTTCGTTGACCACCCGCAACGCCTGGGCGCTGGCGTCCACCGAGCGCTGCACGTAGGCGAGCATCTGGCCCTGCAGCGGCAGCGGGATGCGCATGCGCCGGCCCAGCATCAGCCCGGCGATGTCCTTGGCGCGATTGGCGACTTTGTCCTGTACACTGAGCAGCTCCAACAGATCGGAGCGCGGCACCGGAAGGAACAGGCTCTTGGGCAGGTGCATCCGGACGTTCTTCTTCAGCCGATCGGCTTCCTGCTCCAGTCGCACCATGTCCTGCTGAACCTGTTCGACCTGCGCCCAGTCCTCGGCGATCACCGCGCGGAAGAACGGCAACAGGCCGGCCGCGCATTCGTGGGCCTTGGCGATGTGCTGCTGCATCGGCCCGATCGGCGAACGGCCGAACAGGCTGATGAACGGATTGGTCGGCATGGAACGCCTCCCTGGTGGAAATGCCGAAAAGTATAGGCCACCCACCCCGCGCGCCTTTGATCTGGAACACCTTCACCCGCGGACGCCTGGCGTCCCGAGCCGGACATCGCCCCATGCAGAAAGAAACCGAAATCAAACTCCGCGTCAGCCGCGCCACCCTGGAAGCCTTGCAGGAGCACCCGTTGCTGAAGAAGCGCAACAAATCGGGCTGGGAGCGCCGCGAACTGTACAACCAGTACTACGACACCCCCGGCCGCGAGCTGGCCCGGGCCAAGGTCGCGCTGCGCATGCGCCGCGACGGCGAGCAGTACATCCAGACGCTGAAGAGCCGCGGGCAGAGCGTGGCCGGGTTGTCCGAACGCAACGAGTGGGACTGGTACCTGGAAAAGAACAAGCTCGACCTAAAGAAACTCGACGACAAGTGCTGGCCGGCGGCCCTCAAGGACCTCGACAAGAAGCAGCTCAAGCCGATCTTCAGCACCGACTTCGTCCGCCAGCGCGCCGAGATCGCCTGGGGCCGCGGCAAGGCCAGGGTAGTCGTGGAGGCGGCGCTCGACCTGGGCAAGGTGGTCGCCGGCGACAACCAGGAGGAAATCTGCGAACTGGAGCTGGAACTGCGCCAGGGCGATGCCGCCGCGCTGCTCGAGCTGGCCGCGGAACTGGCCGCCGACCTGCCGCTGATGCCCTGCGACATCAGCAAGGCCGAGCGCGGCTACCGCCTGTTCGACCCGAACAGCTACGAGGTCGATCCCCCGGCCCAGAAACTGCTGGCGGAAACCCCGCTGGACGGTGCCTTCGCCGCCATCGCCTGGTACCTGCTCGGCAGCAGCCAGCGACTGGCCGAACAGTATCGTTTCAACGGCCACTGGCGCCTGCTGGAGGACTGGCTGCAACACCTGCAGGACCTGCGTACCCTGCTCGGCAGCCTCGGCCAGGCGGTGCCACGCGCCAGCAGTCGCGAGCTGCGCGAAGCGCTGGACGCTCTCCTCGCCGACTGGGCGCCGCGCATCGAGCGCGGCCGTGACGACGAGACGCTACGCCAGCAGGCGCCGCAACTGTTCCGCGGCGAACTCGACGAGACCCGCTGGGGTCTGTTCTCCCTGAATGCCTCGCGCTGGCTGCTGGCCAAGGCCTGGACCGAGTCGCGCAACGAGCGCGGCAACCGCCAGGGCGCCGCCGCGCTGGGCAAATGGCTGCTGCGCAGCCTTGCCGAAGAAGCCCAGGCCACGCCGCTGGCGCGCGCCCACCAGCATCCCGAGCTGCTCCCCGACCAAGCGCCGCGCCTGCAGCGCATGCTTACCTGGTTGCGCCTGGCGCGCGGCGTGCTCGACCTGCCGGAAGCCGACCGCCTCTACGGCGAACTGGCCAAGTTGCTGGAGCTGCTGCGGCAACCTGTCGATGTCGAGCGCCTGGCTGCCCGCGCCACGCAGGCCCATACTGTGCTGACGCTCAAACCCTGGAAGGCGCTGATGAAATAAGCTTCGCCGCTACCGCCATCATCCGAAGGGAGTCTGCATGTCCGTGTTCGCCACCGCCGCCCAGGACCGCCTGCTGGACCTCGGCGACCTGCTCCGCGAGCTGGTCGCCCAGGGCCGGGTCGGGCAGGAGCAGGCCGAACAGTGCCTGGCGATCCGCCGCAGCGCGGTGCGCAACCAGCAGCATCCGCTGGAGTTCCTCGCCGCGCAGCAGGTCGAGGATCTCAAGCGCCCCGGACGCAAGCTCGACCTGGAGACCCTCACCCAGTGGCTGGCCGAGTACGCCGGCCAGCCCTACCTGCGCATCGACCCGCTGAAGATCGACGTCGCCGCGGTGACTCCGCTGATGTCCTACGCCTTCGCCCAGCGCCATGGCATCCTCGCCGTCGCGCTGAGTCCGGAGGAAGTCACCATCGCCAGCGCCCAGCCCTTCGTACAGGGCTGGGAAAGCAACCTGGTGCATGTGCTCAAGCGACCGATCAAGCGGGTGGTGGCGAACCCGGCGGACATCCAGCGCTACACCGTCGAGTTCTTCCGCCTGGCCCGCTCGGTCAGCGGCGCCACCTCGCCGGACCAGAAGATCAGCGGCGTCGGCAACTTCGAACAGTTGCTCAACCTCGGCGCCGCCGACCAGGAGCCGGACGCCAACGACGCGCACATCGTCACCATCGTCGACTGGCTGTTCCAGTACGCCTTCCAGCAGCGCGCCAGCGACATCCACATCGAGCCGCGCCGCGAGCAGGGCACCGTGCGCTTCCGTATCGACGGCGTGCTGCACAACGTCTACCAGTTCCCGCCGCAGGTGACCATGGCGGTGGTCAGCCGCCTGAAGTCACTGGGACGGATGAACGTGGCGGAGAAACGCAAGCCGCAGGACGGCCGGGTCAAGACCAAGACCCCGGACGGCGCCGAGGTGGAGCTGCGCCTGTCGACCCTGCCCACCGCCTTCGGCGAGAAGATGGTGATGCGCATCTTCGACCCCGAGGTGCTGCTCAAGAGCTTCGACCAGCTCGGCTTCTCCGCCGACGACCTGCGCCGCTGGCAGAGCATGACCAGCCAGCCCAACGGCATCATCCTGGTCACCGGCCCCACCGGCTAGCCGTTTAGATCGGAAGAGCGTCGTGTAGGGAAAGAGTGTAGATCTCGGT
>OKPH01000213.1_pt1 | contig 9966 bp, 7 predicted proteins | sample 1613951 | NCBI WGS metagenome assembly OKPH01 (sample SAMN04436894, study PRJEB24849) | human gut metagenome | biome: human gut; feature: NICU; material: stool | host: Homo sapiens | place: USA: Saint Louis, MO | collected 2012-06-12
TGATCTCGGTGATGTCCATGTTCAGCGAGTCGACCACCGCGGTCTGCTCCTCGGTGGCGGTGGCCACCGACTGGTTCATCCCGTCGATCTCGGCGATCCGTCCGGTGACGCTGCTCAGGCGTTCGCCGGCACGGTTGGCGATCTCCACGCTTTCAAGGCTGTAGCGCTGACTCTCGGTCATGGTACTGACCGCTTCCTGGGCGCCGATCTGCAGTTCCTCGATCATCTTCTGGATCTGCTGGGCCGACTCCTGGGCACGGTGGGCCAGGTTGCGCACCTCGTCGGCGACCACCGCGAAGCCGCGTCCGGCCTCGCCGGCGCGCGCGGCTTCGATGGCGGCGTTGAGGGCGAGCAGGTTGGTCTGCTCGGAGATGCCCTTGATCACTTCGAGGATCTGGCCGATGTTCACCGTGCGGCTGTTGAGGGCCTCGATGTTGGCGCAGGAGGCGCTGATCTTCTCGGAAAGCTCGTTCATCGCGCGGATGGTCTGCTCGACCACCTGCTTGCCGTCCTCGGCCTGGTGGTTGGCGTCGGAGGCGTGGTGCGAGGCATCGGCGGCGTTGCGGGCGATTTCCTGGGCGGCGGCGCCGAGTTCGTTGATCGCCGCGGCGACGCTGTTGGTGCGGTTGGACTGCTCGTCGGAGTTGGCCATCGAGGAGTTCGAGGCGTTCACCACCAGTTGCGCCACATCGTGCAGTTGGCGAGCGGTGCCGGCGACCTCGCGGATCGATTCGTGGATACGCTCGACGAAGCGGTTGAAGGCATTGGCCAACGTACCGAATTCATCGTTGCTGGTGACCTTCAGGCGCTTGGTCAGGTCGCCTTCGCCCTGGGCGATGTCCTGCATGGCGCGGCCCATGTCGGTGAGCGGTTGCATCAGTACGCGGATCAGCATGCCGAGGAGAAGCATGATGCCGACCACCGCGATCAGCGTGGCGACGATCGCCGAAGTGCGGAATTCGCTGAGCATCGAATAGGCGGTGTCGCGGTCGAGGACCAGGGCGACGTACCAGGTCACGCCGGGCAGTCCCTTCACCGGGGTGAAGGAAACGAACTGGCTGCGACCGTCGAGTTCCACCTCGTGGACCCCGGGGACGATGTTCGGTGCGCCTTTGGGATAGGCTTCGGCGAGGGTCTTCAGGACCAGCCCGGAGTCGGGGTGGAGGAGGATCTTGCCGGCGTCGCTGACCAGGAAGGCGTAGCCGGCACCGTCGAACTTCAGGGAATTGAGGATCGCGGTCAGGGTCTCCAGCTTCATGTCGCCGGCGGCGACGCCCAGCAGTTGACCGGCGTGCCGCACCGGCAGCGACATGGCGAGGATCTGCTCGCCGGTGCCGGCATCGACGAAAGGTTCGGTGACGATCAGCCGGTCGGCCGCCAGCGCGTCCTTGTACCAGGCGCGGGTACGTGGGTCGTAACCTTCCGGCATGGCGTCGTAGGGGCGCATGGTGAAGGTGCCGCTGGCCGCCTCGCCAAGATAGACCGACGCGAAATTGCGGCTGAAGACGGGCTGTTCCAGTTGCCTTGCGATATTCGCCTCGTCGGGCTGGTCGAGCAGCGCCAGTTGCGAGGCCAGGCCTTCCACCAGGTGCATGCGGCCTTCCAGCCAGCTCTGGATGTTGCTGGCGGTCAGGGTGCCGATTTCCCCGAGGTAGTTTTCCGTGTCCGTGCGCACGGCCTCGCGCTGTCGGTAATCGTTATAGAGGATGAAGCAGGTGAAGGCGAAAACCACCACCAGCGCGGCGGCGAGAAGGATTTTCTTGGCAAACGACAGCGAGCGAAGCATGAGCGATGCGTCCTGGCAAAAGCCTCAAGAAGGGCGGGGAGCCCAGGCCACCAGGTAGGGAGCTTGCGGGGGAAAGCCATGATCCAGCGCCTGAACGGCCGGCTTTGTAGCATAGTGCCAGCATAAAGGCAAAATAGTGGCGCCATGAAAATGGCGCCACTGGAGGGAAATCGCTCTGGAAGAGGACGTCAGTCCGGAGCCAGTCCGCCGACTTTGGTGCCGACGCCGTCGAAGAAGGCTTTCAGACCGCCGACGATACCGCTGTCCGTGGGACTCAATACGGCAATCAGAGCCACCGCGATCAAACCGGCGATAACCGCGTATTCGATGGCGTTTGCCCCTTCTTCGTCCGCCAGGAATGCGCGAACTTTGCAATACACGAACAGGGTCAGGTTCTTCATTCTTGTTTGCTCCTCGAACGCGGCAATCACCGAGACAGAGCCCTGCCTCCACGCTGAGGCTAGGCCGATGATGGCGTTTTGCAACAACTAAATGGCATTAGTAGGAGTGGATTAGTCGCAAGGTTATATGGCGGGTTACAAGGCTTGGACTACATCTAATGACAAATTGACATTGATTATCCCGAGTCTAGATTCAGGCCTATCGTCGCAAGTTCGAAGTTATGAACTTTGGTTCTTGAATAACGACTGTCGCCAGTCGATAACCCCAATGTACCTGCCATGGAAAGCCAGTCCCGGAGTATGGCCATGACACGGACAGCGAGACGCCCGTTTTTCTTTTCCGATCATCGGCGATCGCCGGTGATTTTCCGTTCATCGACCTGTCCGGACGCATAGCAGGGGTCTGCCCATGAATAGCAAGGTGCTGATGGCCCTGGCCGGCCTGCTGCTGCTCGGTGCGGTGTTGCTCGGATACCTCGGCGTATCCATCGGCCGCGCGCCATCGAACGCGCACGCTCCATCCGTGGCGCCGGCTTCGGCGACGGTGGACGCTTCGCTGGAAAAGCTCGAACGCAAGCCGGTGCTGGTGGCCAGTCGCGATCTCCCGGCGCTGGCGGTGATCGGCAAGGACGACCTGAGCGTCGAGCTGTTGCGGACCGCACCGGTCGGTAGCTACGACAGGCCCGAGGCGTTGCTCGGCAAGCGGGTCTGGGTCGCGGTGCCGGCCGGCAGCATTCTTTCCGCCGCGACCCTCGAACCCGGCGGTCCGCTGGCCCGGACCATCCGTCCGGACGAGCGGGCGATGGCGATCGCTGTGGACGACGTGGTCGGCGGCGGCGGCTTCGTCCTGCCCGGCGACTATGTCGACGTGATGCTCTTCGTGCGTGACGAGCGGGACGGCGAATCGACCCCGCTGGCGCAACTGGTGTTGCCTGGCGTCCGGGTACTGACCTACGGCGAGCGGATCGCCGTGGGCAGCGATGGACAGGACCGCTCGAACCAGGAAAAGGACCCGCGTCCGCCGCGTACCGCGGTGCTGGCGGTACCGGAGGACGGCGTGGCGCGGCTGATGCTGGCGAGCCAGGCCGGTTCGCTGCGCCTGGCCATCCGCAGCAAGGACGAAGAACTCTACCGCAGGGAGCAGGAAGGCGCGCTGCTGCAAGCGTCGCTGGGCGCGCCGAGCGCGGCGCTGAGTCTCGACCAACTGCTGGAGCGCCGCAAACCGACGGCGCCGAGCGTGCGCAGCGCGGCTCCGCGCGTGCCGGTGGCCAACGGGGTCACGGTCTACCGTGGCAGCGCCATGACCCATGAAGTGCCTTGAGGGGAGCCGGCATATGCATCGGAGCACCGGGATAGGCGTGTCGCGCTGGCTGGGAGGGCTGCTGGGGGTGGCGTTGGCGCTGCCGGCACTGGCTTTGCCGCAGGGCTGCATCGAGTTGCTGGCGCAGGCGCCGCGGGTCGACGTCGTCCAGGGACAACAGCGTGACCTGCGCCTGGCGGTGCCGATCGAACGGCTGGCCATCGGCGATCCGAAGATCGCCGACGTACAGTTGCTGGATCGTCGCGGCTTCCTGGTCACCGGCAAGGAACAGGGCTCCACCAGCCTGCTGATCTGGACCGGCTGCAGTCCCGAGCCGTTGCGCAGCCTGGTGGAGGTCGAGGGACGCGGTAGCGTCGATACCCGCGGTGCTCCAGCGTTCACCGTCGGCGCCGTGGAGGAGCTGCCGAACCAGGTGCAGACCGATATCCGCTTCGTCGAGGTCAGCCGCAGCAAGCTGAAGCAGGCCAGCACCTCGTTCGTCCGCCGCGGCGGCAACCTCTGGGTGCTCGGTGCGCCGGGCAGCCTCGGCGATATCAAGGTCAATGCCGACGGCAGCGGCCTGGGCGGCACCTTCGGCACCGGCAGCTCGGGATTCAACCTGATCTTCGGCGGCGGCAAGTGGTTGAGCTTCATGAATGCCCTGGAGGGCAGCGGCTTCGCCTATACCCTGGCGCGCCCGAGCCTGGTGGCGATGAGCGGGCAGAGCGCGTCGTTCCTCGCCGGCGGCGAGTTTCCGATCCCGGTGCCGAACGGCACCAACGACAACGTCACCATCGAATACAAGGAGTTCGGCATCCGCCTGACCCTCACCCCGACGGTGATGAACAACCGCCGCATTGCTCTCAAGGTGGCGCCGGAGGTCAGCGAACTGGACTACAGCGCCGGCATCCAGAGCGGCGGGGTGGCGGTGCCGGCGCTGCGCGTCCGGCGCACCGACACCAGCGTGATGCTGGCCGACGGCGAGAGTTTCGTGATCAGCGGGCTGACCAGCAGCAACTCGGTGAGCAACGTCGACAAGTTTCCCTGGCTGGGCGACATCCCGATCCTCGGTGCGTTCTTCCGCTCGACCAAGCTGGACAAGGACGACCGCGAGCTGCTGATGATCGTCACCCCGCACCTGGTCCAGCCGCTGGCCGCCGACGCACAGTTGCCGGACCTGCCCGGCGAGGGCCTGCGGCACTACGATCCGGGGTTCTCGCGCCTGTACTTCCTCGAGCGCGGCGAGTACGACGGCCAGCAGAACGACACCGGTCTGTCGGATTAGGAGGCGCGCATGAACCAGAACTTCGTGGCGCTGACCCAGCATCCCGGCGAACTCGACTGGTTGCAGAACAGCCTGGCGTCCGCCGGCCAGGTGGTTCCGGCAGGCAGCGCCAGCCTGGAGGAGCTGCTGGCGCTGCTCGACGTCACCGCCGCCGGGGTGCTGTTCATCAGCCTCGGCAAAAGCAACCTGGTGTCCCAGGGCGCGCTGGTCGAGGGATTGGTATCGGCGCGGCCGATGCTCTCGGTGGTGGCCATCGGCGACGGCCTGGACAACCAGTTGGTGCTGGCGGCGATGCGCGCCGGCGCGCGCGACTTCATCACCTACGGCGCCCGCGCCAGCGAGCTGACCGGGCTGATCCGGCGCCTCGGCGGACGCCTGCCCAGCGTGCCGGTGAGCGCGGCGCGCCAGGGCGAGCTGCTGACCCTGGTCAGCGCCCGACCGGACGCCGACGGCGCCTTCGTCGCCTTGCACCTGGCCAAGGCGTTACAGGAGCAGACGCCGAACCAGGTCCTGCTGCTGGACGTCGGCCAGCCCACCGGCGAGGCGCTGGCGATCCTCGGCCTGGACTCGGCCTTCACCTTCAGCGATGCCTTGCGCAACCTGCGGCGCCTCGACCAGACCCTGATCGACAGCGCCTTCACCCGCCTCGACAGCGGCCTGCGGATACTCAGCCTGACCGACGAGCCCGGCGTGCTGGAGCGAGTCACCACCGCCGAACTCTATCTGTTGCTGGGCAACCTGCGCGGGGCGTTCAGCCATGTGGTGGTCAACCTCACCGGGCTGCCCGAGGGCGAGCTGAGCAACCAGCTGCTGGTGCAGGCCAACCGCGTGCTGTGGATGGTCGACCAGAGCGTGCCGTCCTGCAAGAAGGGCCTGGAGCGCCTGCGCCGCCTGCGCGAGCGCAACCTGCCGTTGCCCTCCATCGAGTTGCTGATCGAGCGCTACCTGCCCAATGTGGCGCCGGACCAGCAGGCCCTAAGCCGGATGTTCGACCTCGATCTGTTCGGTGTCCTGCCGTTGTCCCCGGAATCGCGCCTGCGCGCGAAGAACCTCGGCAAGAGCCTGTTCGAGGTGGCGCCGCGCGACCCATTGGCGGCCAAGCTGCGGCAACTGGCGGACAGCCTGTGCGTGACACGCGGCGAGCGCCGTTCGCTGCTGTCCTGGCTCGGCCGGGCCAAGGCGGCGCTGCTATGAGCACGGGATTCGGCGCGCGTCCTGACGGCGGTGCCTTCCACTCCCGCCAGGAGCAGGACATCCAGGCGCTGAAGCTGCGCCTGCACCGCTACATCATCGACGAGATCGACGAAGACGGCATGAACCTGCTGGAGGGCGCGCGCTCCGCCGTGGTCCAGTACGTCTCGGAAAAAGTCTGCGAATACGGCTCGCGCCATCAACTGGCGATCTCCCGCTACGAACTGGACCGCCTGGCCGAAGAGGTGGTCGATGAACTCACCGGCTTCGGCCCGCTGGAGATCCTCCTGCGCGATCCCGGCGTCTCGGAAATCCTCGTCAACGGGCCGGGCCGGGTGTTCGTCGAGCGGGAAGGGCGGCTCTACCAGAGCGACCTGCGCTTCATCGACGACCACCATGTGCTGCGGGTGATCCAGCGTATCCTCGCGCCCCTCGGCCGACGCCTGGACGAGTCCAGCCCGATGGTCGACGCGCGCCTGCCGGACGGCAGCCGGGTCAACGCGATCATTCCCCCGGTGGCGCTGGACGGGCCGTGCATCTCGATCCGCAAGTTCAGCCAGGAGCTGCTGCGCAGTGCCGACCTGCTGGCCTACCAGAGCGTCGACGAAGCCTTGCTCGAGTTCCTCCGCCAGGCGGTCTCGCGCCGCTGCAACATCCTCATCAGTGGCGGCACCGGCACCGGCAAGACCACCTTGCTCAACGTCATCAGCGGCTTCATCGACGAACGCGAGCGGATCGTCACCATCGAGGACACCGCCGAGCTGCAACTCGGCCACGACCACGTGGTGCGTCTGGAGACCCGTCCGCCGAACGCCGAGGGCTACGGCGAGGTGACCGCCCGCGACCTGATCCGCAACGCCCTGCGGATGCGTCCGGACCGGATCATCCTCGGCGAGATCCGCGGCGTCGAGGTACTCGACGTGCTGCAGGCGATGAACACCGGCCACGACGGCTCGATGAGCACGGTGCACGCCAACTCGGCGATGGATTCGCTGCTGCGCATGGAGATGCTGGTCGGCCTGACCGGCAACAGGCTGCCGGAGCAGACCTTGCGCCTGATGATCTGCGCCGCGCTGGACGTGGTGGTGCAGATCACCCGCCTGGCCAGCGGTCGGCGTTGCATCAGCGAAGTGCTGGAGGTGCTGGAGGTGCGCGACGGCGTGTACGTCACCAATACCCTGTTCAGTCTCGACCGGCGCGGTAGCGGGCAGTTCGTCCGCCAGGCCGCGCCGGTCGGGCAGAAATTCCGCCAGGCGCTGCTGTGAACGGCGCGCAACTGCTGGTGCTGTTCAGCGGCGTGCTAGCTTTCGCCGCGCTGGCCCTGGCGTTCATGGGCTGGCGCGCCGGGCGCAACGAACTGGTGGTTGAACGGCTGCTGGGACGCCAGGAGGCGGTCGCGGTGCGGCCGCGCAGCAGTCACTGGCTGGCTCGCCAGATGCGTCGCGCCGGTATCCAGCGCCCGCGCCCGTGGTTGTTCGGGGCGGCAGTGCTCGCGCTGCTGCTGGTCTGGAGCGGATTGGGCCTGTTCGGCACCATCGGCGCGCTAGGCGGCCTGCTACTGGCGGCGCTGTCCTGCCGCGTCGCCCTGGGCATGCTCTACCAGCGCCGCCTGAAGCGAATGATCCGGCAGATGCCGCGTTTCCTCGACCAGGTGGTGCGCAGCCTGCACGCCGGGCGCACGCTGGGCGACGCGCTGATGCAGGCAGTGGAGAATGCCGAGGAGCCGCTGCGCGACATCTTCACCCTGGCGCGCAACCACGTGCTTCTCGGCATCCACCTGCCGGAGGCGTTGCAGGAAGTCGCCGAACTCTACGAGGTTGAGGAGCTGCGCATCCTCGCCCTGGGCGTCTCGGTCAACCACCGTTATGGCGGCAATACCAGCGACCTGCTGGACAGCATCGTCAAGCTCATCCACGAGCGCGAGAAGCTCAGCCGGCAGTTGCACGCGATGACCGGCGAGACACGGATCAGCGCCTATGTCCTGGCCGGCGTGCCGAGCGCCCTGGGCGGCTACATCCTGGCGAGCAACCCGGGCTATCTGCTGAACATGTGGGCCGACGGCACCGGGCGTTTCCTGCTGCTGGCCTCGCTCGGGCTGCAACTGCTCGGCTGCTATGCGCTGTGGCGCATGCTCAAGAGCGTCTAGGAGGTGGCCATGCAGGCACAGTGGCTGATTTTCGCGGCGCTCCTGATGGCGGTCGGCGGTGCCTTGTTGCTGTTGCTCCAGGCGCGCAACGGCAGCCGCGAGCAGCGCCTGATCGAGAGGCGCCTGGGAGCGCTGGCCAACCCTGGCGGCTCGACCAGGTGGCTGGCCGGCATGACCGAGCGGATGGACGACAGCTTCTGGGTGCGGCGCCTGCAACTGATGGACAGCGAGGCCCGCCAGTTGCTGCAACAGGCCGGCTGGCACGAGAGTCGCTACCGGACCCTGTACCTGATCTCGGTGTTCCTCACGCCGCTGCTGTTCGTTCTCCTGGTCTTGCTGGTCAAGCTGCTGCGCGCCGAGAGCGAGGCGTCCTACGCGGTGCCGCTGCTGTTCGCCGCCGGCATCGGTTTCCTCCTGCCCAAGCAGGTGCTCAAGCACTTCGCCAAGGCGCGCCGGGCGCTGATCGCCGACGAGATGATCCTGTTCGTGCAACTGATCCGCATCCTCTTCGACGCCGGCCTGACCGTGGAGCAGACGCTGCGCGTGGTCTGCCTGGAAGGCCGCGGGATCACCCCGCAACTGGCCCGCGAGCTGGACCTGGCGCTGACCCGTGCCGACAACGGCATCGACCTGGCGGAAGAGCTGGAGGCGCTTGCCCGGCGCCTGCAGGTGGACCCGCTGAACGACTGCTGCGGCGTGCTACGGCAGATGTTGCGCCAGGGCGGCAGTGCGCGCAGCACCCTGCTGACGCTCAAGCAACTGTTCGAAGACCGGCGCCTGACCACCTTGCAGGAACGCATCGGCAAGCTGTCGGCGAAGATGAGCCTGGTGATGATGGTGCTGCTGTTCCCGGCGCTGCTGATCGTCCTCGCCGGTCCGGGCGTCATTGCCATCACCAAGGCCTTGGGAGGACTGGGATGAAAGCACTGATCGGCATCGGCCTGTGCGCCGCCCTGCTCGGCGGTTGCGCCGCGCTGCCGGGGCGGGACGGCCCACGGGAGTGTTCGCAGCAGCTCGGCCAGGAGCAGGAACTGCAGATGAACATGGTCCGCGACATGATCCGCGAGGGCCGCCTGCATGCGGCCCTGGCCAACCTGGAAAGCATGCCGCCGGGGTTGCTCGACGTGCGCGAAGAAAGGGCGCTGATCCTGCGCCGGATCGGCGACCCGCGGGCCAGGGCCGAGTACCAGGCCCTGCTGGAAACCTGCAAGGCACCCGAGGCGCACCACGGCCTCGGCCTGCTCGCCCTGCGCAATGGCGACAGCGCCCGGGCGGTCCTCGAGCTGCGCGAGGCGGCGCGCCTGCGGCCGACCGAGAGCCGCTTCCGCAACGACCTGGGGGTCGCCCTGCTCAAGCGCGGCGACCGTGTCGGCGCGCGCTTCGAATTCATCACTGCGCTGGAGTTGCAGCAGGGTGGCAAGCTGCCGGCGACCAACCTGCTCGGCCTGCTGTACCTGCAAGGCGACCGGGAAGATGCGCAGCGCCTGATCGAGCGTTTGCAGCTGGATGCCCGGGACATCCGCGCGGCCGAGGCGCGGGCGCGCAGCTGGGGTGCCGTACCGACACCCGGCGCGGCGCCGGCAAGCGACGACCCGCTGGCGGAACTGCCGGCGGAGGCGAATATGCATACCGCGATGGCCAACGAGGCGCCCTGAGCCGGCGCCGGAGAGGTGAACCATGCACGAGCGAATCCTGTTCGGCGTCTTGCTGCTCCTGTCCGGCACGGCCTGGGCCGCGGACACGCCGGCGGTCCGTCCTGCCGCGCCAGCGACGGCCGAACCGCAGACCGCCACCCGCGCCTGGCTGGCCATCCAGAGCCGTTTAGATCGGAAGAGCGTCGTGTAGGGAAAGAGTGTA
>OKPH01000224.1_pt1 | contig 9143 bp, 7 predicted proteins | sample 1613951 | NCBI WGS metagenome assembly OKPH01 (sample SAMN04436894, study PRJEB24849) | human gut metagenome | biome: human gut; feature: NICU; material: stool | host: Homo sapiens | place: USA: Saint Louis, MO | collected 2012-06-12
GGCTGTACTGAATTTCCGTCTTCAGCGTGTCGTCGGTATTCGCCGGGAATCCCCAGCTAAGCTCGATACCGAAAACCACATTATCAGAAGCGATGAAGCCGACCGGTTTCGGCGGATTGCCCACTTTACCCGTAAGATTTACTTCTGATGATGTTGCCCATACTGATGAAACGTCGCTGGCGTTCACCGCCCTGACACGGACCAGATAGCGACCCGAGTAGATACCCTGCACTTCAAAGCCGAGAGAAGACGTTCGGGGCACACTAATCCAGTTGCCGCTGTCACGCCGCCATTCCGCCTCGTACGCAACTGCACCCTGAACAGAATCCCAGGCAACGCGCATAGTGGTAATCGCAATGTTCTGGTTAACCGTAGAGTAACTTTCTACGACAATATCTCCTGGTGGAGCCTGAACCCCAGGTGGAATGACACTGACTGGCCGCTCGTCCAGTCTTGCGCCGGTATCAACAGCGGAATAGATATCAGGGTTGTAAGTCGTCCCGGTGACCTCGAAAGTACCGTCGTTGTTGTCCCGCGTTCCCGTAACACGGAAAAGCGCTATAAACAGATCGTCAGAGTCCACACCCCAGTTACATTCAGCCTCCGGCGTTTCGCTGTAGGGTGTGGTGACAGTGACTGTGTTTCCGTTAACGGCCTGGACGGTTCTGGCCTGAGCTGTGCCTGATGGAAGATTCAAAAACAGCCGGTTCCCGGCCTTCAAATCAGCGGCGCGATCGAGGGTTATGCTGCGGCCGTTAACCGCACTCACCCTGCCGCCGATAGTTCTTCCGGCCAGCTCGTTAGCAGCCACGCCGATCACCTCCCCGACAGGTGGAACGTCCATGCCCGTGCTGAAGGTAACCACCTCGCCGATACCGTTCGTGAGCAGCGCCCAGCGCCCCCGCCGGTTTGCCTCTGACTGCCTGGTGCAGCCGATCGCAGTCATTTCGAGCTGACGATAATCGAAGCGCATGGCCAGATCGTTATCGTAAACAGGCTCAGGCGTGTCTTTATAGTGGTTGTCAGGGTCTGACCAGTTCACCAGCGCGGCAGTGTTTCGGGTGGTTTCACTCGGATCCGCAAAAGTAAATTTTCCTTCAACAACGCTGGCGTGGTTATAGATGTGCCACACATCCCGTGGCATATCAGCCAGGACATACATCTTATTGTCGCCCCAGTACGTCATGCCGCGAAATATACCCGCCAGATCACGAAGTACGGTCCAGGCGTCATTACGGTCCTGGATATAAACGTTGCAACGAAAACGAGGCTCCGTACCGCTGCCGCCCTTGCCATCTGGTACCAGTTGATCGCAATACTGGGCGATGCGATAAAGTTCCCATTTGTCTATCTGAGTCGCATCGATTCTTTGACCCAGCCCGAAGCGCTCGTTCAGAATGATGTCGTAATAAATCCAGGCAGGGTTATCCGTCCATGCCCATTTAAATACGCCTTCCCATGTACCAGAGTAAGTGCGGGTTTCGGGATCATAAGTATCAGGTACACGGATGATTCGCCCTTTCGGATTGCACACAACCTGAGGGATGCCATTGGGGAACTGCTTTGCGTCAAACTCCACATACAGCAGAGCTGTGTTAACGTAGCGAAGTTTGGCGTCAATAATTTCAGTAACGGCCACAACGCGCATGGTGTCGACGATATTCACGCTCGTGGAATCCGGCGTGATTCTGCGAACCCGCAACTGCCATCCAGTCGAGGCTTTTGGAAGGTTAACGCGGTGACTGCGCTCATAAAGCGACGTGGTTTTGTCATCAACAGCACCGTTAACCACCGTTTCATACGGCCCGCCATCGACCGACAGATCGATAGCATACTCGACGCGGGTGCCGACTTTATCACCGTTGTTTTTCTGGAGTAAAAGAGTTGGCCATCCCAGGCGAATTCGCAGCGCAGAGAGCTGCGTGTTGGATACCGCGCGCACGTACGGCACAGCCTGTTTCAGCTCGTATGAAACCTGAAGTTCGTTTTCAATGCCGGGGAAGCCCTGAATGTAGTCCTGGTCCTGAGTACCGGAACGGAACTCATATTTCACATTATTGAAGTTATAACTTCCGTCGGCGTTCTGAAGAGGCGTGTAGGAAGATGAGTCACCAAGAAAAATGTTTTTACCATCAAGCCCGCCAGCGAACTCACCCTCTCCAAGCGCAATCAGCACCTTTGCCCTTGCAATGGACTGAATGCTGTCCGGTGCTTCAACGGGTGTTCGGGTCTGATTGCTGCCACCTTTACCGCGGCCTTTGATGATTGTCGTCGTCATATCGCGTCCATAAAAAAGCCACCGTCAGGTGGCTTGCAGTACGTGGTTTGGTTTATTGCTGATCTTCTGCATAAACCCCGGCGGATATAATGGCACCGCCAATTTCCCGTTGCCCATAAAGCAGGGGGACGGGATTGCCAGATGCCGTCGTGTTAACGGGACCACCAAACGCATAGGAGGGTTTGTTATCAGGTTCCTGACGCATTCGCAGACCTGAAACCTGAGGAGAGAGCATTTGCACTACACCGCCAACGGCCATAGAGCCAGCTGCGGCATATAGTGCCATTTGTGTGCTTGCTGCCCATCCTATTGGGTTCCACCAGGTAAAGGCCGCAATTGCGGCGGCAGTAACAATTTGAAAGAGCCCCGCCCTTTTACTACCGCGTATGACAGGGATAATGCGGAGCTCATCACCAGGCCCAAGAAGATCAAACTCTTCCTTGCCTATGTTTATTTGGTTTCGGAAGATGACAAAGTCCAGCCCTTTCGCTCTGGTCTCGCGCAGGTAGGAATCAAATCCATCAATGGTGTTAGAAAGCGCCCTGAAAACTTCGCTGGCGGACGTTAGTGCACGGCGATGTGTCCTGCCAAATCGCTGAGCCATTGAGCCGCTGAGTTTGATAACGGTTTTTCTTTCCATTACATCAAATCCTTATAACGCAGAATTTTGATGGTACGGTCACGGTAATAGCCACCGTAGGGAATACGCTGGCTTAGCTGGCCATACATGTGATGCAGTAGCATGTTGCCATCAAGCAAAATCCCGGCATGGTTCGGGACGGTGGACTGAACCTGCATGATAACCATGTCACCTGGCTGAGCGGGACCGTCGTACTCACGGAAACCGCATTCCTGCCAGTTATCCATATAGAGGTTTTCACCCTGCTCCCACCAGTGGCGATCTACGCTGTAGTTGGGCAGTTCAATGCCGTGCTCGATGCGGAAATAGTCCATGATGAGAGACCAGCAGTCTGCATACCCGAGTACAAACTGACGCCCTGTGAGGGGACGGTCTCCGCGAGGCATGACGGTGCGAATGTCGCCCTCCGGCCACGATGCAATAATCCAGGGCAGTTCCGTGGCATCACACATCAGCATGTCGAGCTCGCTCGGCTGAGTTGTTGCCCCGTCGCCGGGATGGCTGTGGACGATCGCCACCACAGTGCCCTGCCCTTCGGCGGCCGCATAATCCTCAGGATTAAGTTCAAATTGCTCAGTCGGCGACTCAGCATTATTTTTGCAGGGGATGTATTTCTCCACCCGCCCCTTCTGAATAACCACGCCACAGCACTCCTCGGGGAAGGATGCGGCGGCATGCGCCAGAATGGCGCTAACTGTTTTGTCGCGCATGATTATCCTCTCAGAAGTGAAGCGCCGGGGAACCCGCCATAATCCAGCTGTTCATTCTCTCCGAAGCGAGGTTTACAGCCCGTTGACAGCAATCCGGAGCAAACATCCTGTGAAGGATCGTCCACCCGATTGCCGTCTTTATCGAACCAGCCGTTTTGCCCGGCGTAGGTGCAGCCGTTCCCGGTTTTGTACCAGCCCCGCATGCACCACGTGCACATTGGCTGAATTTGCCGGGTCGGAATGAGTTGCCCTCGCAAATCGGCTGGACTGGAAAGCTCAAACTCTACGGTTTCATCGTCTGACCCTGATTTACGGTCGATGTAATAAACCTGTTTGCGCTCCTCGTTGGGATTCGCTGTCGGGTTCCCACCAGGAAAATTTCTTGCGTCCAGGTAGTGAGCGAAGGTGTCATGGATGATCACCTTTGCTTTAGCCATCCCCTGAAACCTGCGGCACAGCGCGCCAATCGTACCGCTGATGTTTGCAACGGTGAGAGAAGGCCGTGAACTCTGGCCGTCACTGCTGACAGATATGCCGGTCAGTTCATACGGCCACGCGCCATACTCCTGCCCCTGCCACCACACCGACTTCGGCTCAAGTTTTGACTCGTCGCCGCCTGCGGCGATGATTTCCGCCTCGGTATGCGGGATTGTCTCGTTGTGAAAGCGAAGAATACCCGCACCGAACGCTGAGCCGTCCACCTCGATCAGGCGGACGCGCTTACCCGGTTCCAGTTTCTGGACATCAGATGAAATACTCATGGATGGTATGCCTGTATGAATGTGCTGCTGAGGGTGTATTTTTTGTTGCCGTGGGTAGATATCTGGAAGGATTCCGCGCGCCATAAACCTGAAGGCTCAAGCGGCGGCTTCCAGATAAATGACTTCCACCCTGTATGTCTGTTCAGAAAGTTTTTAATGGCCTGAATGTAAGCCTCATCGCCGGTAAAGCTCACGCTCCACTGAGGTGTTACCGGGTTGATGCCGTCCCCGGCCACCTGTGTATAGCCATCGCCAAACTGCGCCTTTCGGGTACGAAAACTTGTATCAACCTGAGAGGCAACCTTTGGGCACCAGCTGAAGGTTTCGACTGCCATGGTTAAACTCCCTTGATTAATCGCCACAGAGGCGAGCCCGGCATGCTGGCCTGTTCGTTAATGACACCAGTGATGGCATCCTTAAGCTGCCTGCCTGCTGCTCCGGCGGTTCCCTGACTGGCTGCCTGTGGTGATCCACCCTGAATATTGATATCGCCGAAGTTAACTGAAGGCACACCGCCGGAGACCTGCGGAGTACCAACTGCCCGAACTCCCAGCGAACCATCAGCGGCGCGCGTAAGCGGCATAATGGCTTCCGGACCAGCCTCGGCAAAAACGCCTGCGCCTTTGGCAAAAGCAAACAGCTGAGGCGTCTGGAAAACGCCATTGCTGTAAGCGCTCAGGGACGGAGAGTCGTAAACATTACCCTTCGCATTAAAGGTAAAGTTCGCGCCAGCATTCTGAATAGCGGTACCGCTGCTGGCGGTTGCGGCTGACGAGGCACCAAAACTGAACAGTGATCCAATTGAGCTGACGCCATTAGCAACAGCCATGTTCACCAGAACGTTCTGGATAATCTTCAGTACGCTCACGCCCCAGTCCTTCCAGCTGTCAACGTTGCCATTGAGCATGTCGGTGATCGTGGTGACCGCGCCACCCATGGCCTGCTTCATGCCGTCAGCGGCCATGGAAGAATAATCAGTAGCTTCGTCCACCCAGTTCGCATAACCCTCAGACAGTCCCGTCATCCAGTCGTCACGCTGCGCATCAGAAGCTGCGTAATATCCCTCCTGGTCGCGCAGGCGCTCTTCGAGGTAGCGCTTATTAAGTGCCAGCCCCTGCTGATAGAACGTCTCGTCGATTTCACCAGCCTGACGCTGGCGGAGAAGATCGGTATTCTTCTGCTCAAACTCCTTACGCAGATTGAACTGCTCCTGAAGTCTTTCACGGAACCTGGTTCCCTGCCCGTATCCCAGCAGTTGCGCTTCATTGGCTGCGCGGGCGCTGGCGTTACTGTCGGCAAGGTTGGCTTCGTAATTTCGCAGTTGCTCACGTAATTTAACCTGGTCAATCAGCGCAGCATTCTGCAATACCGTCTTTTTCTGGGCTTCTGTCAGAGAAGCAAGTTCGCCCTGGCTGACCTGGTATTTAACCTTCGCCAGTTCAGTATTCTGGCCTTGCAGGGCAATCTGCTCTTTTTGCTGCTTGATAAGGCGCTTATACACATCCTCGGTTTTCTCGCCTTCGGTTTTACCACCCTTCGCCTTAGGTTTGTTGGCCTCATTATTCCGCCATTCAGCAAGACCGTTATTAATAAACTCCTGACGGCCTGTCTGGAATTGCGGATCACTGGTTAACCCCAGGTCATCGGCTGCATAACTCAGTCGCAGGCGCTCTTTTGCTTCACCCTTCAGGCGTGACAACTCCAGATCCCGGCGGCTCTTTTCGAGGGCATCGGTTTGCTTTTTGTCGAGATCGGCCTGCGGAAGTCTGAGCGGGACGTTAGCCAGCCCCTGACGCGCCATAAGGAGTTGGTTACCCAGTCCGAGTAATCGATTAAGTTCATCGTGCTGCCCATTCATCAACAGAAGTGATTGATAAGCCCGGTTCTGATTCGCTGCCTCCTCCCGAATTAGCGTCACACGCCGATGCTCAAGACCTTCAAGAACCTGTTGGATAGAGGCAGATTTCTCCTGCATCTGGGCAAGCCTTTCCTGCTCAACAGATAACTGTTCAGTGGCTGTAGCCAGTCCACGGGTCACGGTATCCAAAGATGTCAGGTGGTTAATCATGAAACCACCGCTGGTCGTTGGACCGGGATTACTGATCACTGACTGATAACCAGCTATCTGCTCTTTCAGATTTTCTATCTTGCTCTTTTGTTCATCTATCAGCCTGTTCTGCTCATTCAATGCTGCGCGCGTTTTCTCAGCATTGTCTGAAGCTTCAGGTAAAGACATTGCCTTCGACTTTTTACTGACTTCATCAATCGTGGTGGCGTATTCCTGCGCCGAACGCCGAGCCTGCTCCTGATTCTGATACATCGCATACCAGGCTCCTGCTCCCAGCATCACCAGACCCGGCACGCCGCCAATCAGGCCAAGCGCACCACTCATCAGGCGAGTGCCGACAGATGTTACGCTATTGAGATTGCTTTGAGTCGAAACACGATTTGAGATGTTACGGTTTAAAGCAGCCTGAGCGGCAGCCAGACGCCTTTCAGCGACAGCCTGAGCGTCGGCATTTTTAGCTGCTACCAGCCCTGCCTGCGCGCGTTCAAGTGCTGTTCTGGCTCGCACCTTTTCCGTAGCTGTACCACTGGCAAGAGCGGTAGTCAGTCTGGTATGGGCCGCAGTGACTTTTGCTTCAGCCGCCGCGACCTTTTCTTGCTGAGCCGCCTGAACATCTGCACTTCTTGAACTCTGTACTGCTTGCTGAGCCCGATAAACTTCAGCCCTGGAAGCCGCAACAGCAGACTGCGCCGCTTTATCCTGCGCGACTGCAAGGGCAACCTCTGATTTCGCAGCTGAAATTAGCGCACCTGTTGCACTCGTGGCACTGGTTACAACTCCGCTTAGGTAGCGTGCCAGTCCCACGCCAACAAGCGCCCCAGCGACTGTTGTAATTGTTGACATATTGTCAGCAACGTCACTAAGCGCGCCGCTCACTGCTGATGAAGTAAAAGAATCAAGCGTCTGGGCAACATTATCCAATCCGCCAGACAACGCATCAGTAGCACCGGTTGCCTGGTTTACACCGCCCACCCAGGCCATGAATGAGTTAGTTACTTTTTGAAGGGATCCAGAAACCGTTTGTGGCATGCTGGCAAATTCGCCCTGCAATGCTCCTAACTGGCTCATTAAAGCTGGGACAACCTTATCGATCGCAAGCTGTCCCTGGTCAGCCATGCTCTTGAGGTCTTTACGGGCTACACCCATTCCCGCAGCCAGAGCGCGGATTACCCGATCACCGGCTTCGTTAACGGCATTAAATTCTTCACCACGAAGAACGCCTTGTGCGAGCGCCTGGCTGAATTGAGTGATAACAGAACTCGCTTCCTGGGTGCTAGCCCCAGAAAGTTTGAGGCCGGTAGAGACAGCTTCTGTAATTTTCAGAACTTCGTCAGAGCTATAACCGTACTCGCGCATTGAGGCTGCTGCGCGGGAAAAAAGGTTTGCGTTATCTGAAAATGCCGTGCCGGTTCTTTGGCTGATTTCCATTAACTGACGCTGTGAAGCGGCAAAATCATCAGCAGAAGATGATGCCTGTTTAAGGCGAGCGTTTACGGAGTTCCACTCATCAGCAATCTGCACAATTTTACCCGTTGCAAAAGCTGCCGTAGCTGCGGCGGCAGCCCTTCCAGCAGATGCAAATCCGGCAGTCAAATCAGAGAGCGCCCTTTCGCTCTCTCTGGCAGCAGCAGCGGCCTGCCGACCACCATTCTGCATAGTGCGGTAATAATCCTGCCCCATTCGTGAGGCGCGGGAAATTTCCGTCTGGAATGATTGCGAGTTAGCGGAAATTTTAATAATCAATTCACGTAATGTTGCCATCACATTTCTCCAGGCGAAAAAAAACCCGCCGAGGCGGGTTATTATAATGAGATAATTAATTTCATTTGCATTCTTTGATTATTTCCAAAACTTCCTTTTCAGAAATTGGTACGAAGTCAGTTTCAGAACGTTGATAAGAGATTAAAGATTGACTATTGTTTTTTTTAACCTCTACCCTATGAAAATACTTCATGCGGGAGAACTGAATCGCACCAATATAAATCTCCAAACCTTCCCCATCAACTAAGTTATTGGTAACAACTTTTTCTGGTATTAAAAAATCTAGTTTATCTAGTATACAACCACTTACGTCATCTGCACTTCTGCTTGATGAGAAAGAAAGTTTTTTATTATTCTTTATATCGTTCCTTGTATCACCAGCACAACCCGCAATCAGAAATATTATGAGTATTAAAATTTTCACCATAATCCCTCCAGTTAAAGAGGGATAATATTATGTATGTAGCAAAATGTCACTGAGTTGCAGCAGTTAGCGCCGCCTCAAGCCCTGCAAACTGGTCCTTCGGTGCTGATTGCTCATCACCACCCCATCGCAGGATCGCATCGTCCAGCGGTACTTTTGCCCCCTGCGATCCGTAGATGGCAGAGACGAGCTGGGCGGCCTGAATGTCGCCACGGATATCGCCAACCGGACTTTGCCTGTCGTACTCAATCCACATCAGAAGCTCGCTTGCCGTCATATTCTGCCGAAGCTCTGAGAGCGTGCGCCCCATCCGGAGCGCAAGCGACATCAGAAACTTTACGCCGGGGGTTGAGACTTTTCCCGCGCTTCGTCCGCATTGTTGATCAGGTCAAGCGCCTGTTTGAGCAGGCGTGAATGGACGGGGCCGTAGATTTCACGCACCTGCTCTTTGTTACCAACGGTGCAAAACTGATCCACCCCAGCGGTTGAAAATTGATCCAG
>OKPH01000226.1_pt1 | contig 9099 bp, 10 predicted proteins | sample 1613951 | NCBI WGS metagenome assembly OKPH01 (sample SAMN04436894, study PRJEB24849) | human gut metagenome | biome: human gut; feature: NICU; material: stool | host: Homo sapiens | place: USA: Saint Louis, MO | collected 2012-06-12
GCTTATGAAGACATTACTAACATCGGGGTGTACTAATCAACGGGGAGCAGGTCACCGGGTGTGCGCATATGTTCAATATCGGCAGATGTGGTACATATGTAGAGCTCTAACATATGCAGATGGAAGGCATATAGATATGTCACACCTATACACAGTTCTCACTTTTTTCCGCTGAGATCTGAAAAAAAGTAAAGCCGGATCGAATCAATCTTTGTTCCCGAAAAGACCTCCCGGGCGGTGTCAAAAATTCTGGTATAAACGAAACGGATTGTGTGTCTGCATCACGGCAGGCGGGCACATATTGCGGCAGGATATGAAAAAACCAGAATAACTGGCAAAGGACACACAAATGGACATTGAAATACGCCACTGTAATAACATCGAGCGAGCCCGTATCACCCTTACGGCCAATAAACTGAACATCAAGTTTGCGCCAAACGGTACCGGCAAAAGCACGCTGTCACGAGCCATCTGCTGTGCGGCACGGGATGATTCTCAGGGGCTACAGGTGCTGATGCCCTTCCGGCTGCGGGGAGAAAATCCCGGTAATGCCGGCCCCGTCGTCACCGGGGCTGACGGGATAGGGGAAGTGATGTGCTTTAATGAGGAGTACGTCAGCCAGTTTACGTTCCAGCCGGACGAACTTATCAGTAACAGCTTTAATATCCTCATCCGCAATGAAGCCCATGCGGAGAGGGAGCGTGAAATTGAGGAGATGACGCAGGCTATCCGGGCGGTTTTCACGGATCATACCGAGCTGAACTTGCTGATAGATCACCTGCAGGAACTCAGCAGTGCATTCCGATCAACCAGTTCCGGGATTTCGCGTTCTTCCACCGGCATGAAGGGCCTGTCAGGCGGAAATAAAATACAGCACATTCCGGCAGGTCTGGAGAGCTATGAGCCCTATATCCGCAGTGAGCGCCGCGTGGAATGGATTGACTGGCAGACAAGGGGGCTGGAGTTTTCCCCTCTGTCAGAAGGCTGTTGTCCGTTCTGTACCGGAGATATCAGGGCCAGTGAAGCGCAAATCCGCCAGGTCAGCGAAGAGTACGATAAAGCCACCGTTAAAAACCTGACAGCCATCATCAGACTGCTGGAAAACCTCGGTGATTACCTGACGCAGGACGCCAGAGGACGGCTTCTGGGCATCACCCGCCTTCAGAACGGTCCGGAAGCCGAACATATTGAGTACCTTGTGGCGCTGAAACGCCAGACCGACACGCTGACGGAGAAACTCACTGCGCTGAGAAACCTCAATGTTTTCAGCCTGCAGGAACAGCAGAACGTCCGGGAGGTGCTCACTGCCAGGCTGATTGACCTGCAGTTCTTTCCCGATCTGCAGTGCGAACTCACGCAGGGGATCACTGACAGGCTGAACGCGGCCCTTCAGGATTTGATAAACCTCGCCGGACCGCTGCAGGGAAGGATTAACCGGCACCGGGACAGCATGCTCCGGCTGATCGCCCAGCACAAAACAAACATCAATAATTTTCTCACCTATGCCGGCTATAAATACAGGGTGGACATTGCCGGTGAGGGTGATCAGAGAAAACTCAGGCTACGACACATAGATTTTGACGGGTACGTCAGCGGCGGCAGTCAGCATCTCAGCTATGGTGAACGGAACGCCTTTGCGATTGTGTTGTTCATGTATGAATGCCTGTCAAAAAATCCGGGACTGATTATCCTTGACGATCCCATCTCCTCTTTTGACAAAAACAAGAAATTCGCCATACTCGAAATGCTGTTCAGGCGCGCAAGCGGTGAATGCCTTAAGAACCGGACTGTACTCATGCTGACGCATGACGTGGAACCTGTGATTGACACACTGAAGTCGGTCAGAAAGCTGTTCAGTAATCTGGTGACGGCCTCCTGCCTGCGCCTGTCAGCCGGAGTCATAGAGGAATTACCTGTTAACGACGGCGATATCATGACGTTCATGCAGATCTGCAAATCAATCACCGCGTCAGCAGACTGTGAAGATATCATTAAGCTCATCTATCTTCGCCGCTACTTTGAAATCGTTGACGAACGTGGCGATGCTTATCAGCTCCTGTCCAATCTGTTCCATCGACGCGTTGTTCCGCTGGATCATCGTGAGCCTGCCGCTGCGGGTACGGATTACCCCGAAATGGCACCTGAGAAAATTCAGCAGGCCCGGCGGGATATCCGGGAGTATGTGGATAGCTTCGATTACCCGCGACTTCTGACTCTCGTCAGCAGCCCGGATGAAATAAAAAACCTGTACCGTCGCTGTCGTAACGGCTATGAAAAACTGCAGGTATTCCGTTTACTGGAACTGGATCAGGACCATCCGGTAATACGAAAATTCGTTAACGAAACGTACCATATTGAAAATGAGTTCATCTGTCAGCTGGATCCGTCCAGATTCGATCTCATCCCGGAGTACGTTATTTTGGAATGTGACAAGCTCATCGCCCTGCCACCGGCAGCAAACCAGAGCTCGGTTGCCCGTACAGCCTGATCCCCTGCTCTTCCCGCCATAATTCACGGAAGAGAGGCGTTCTTACGCTGATAGTCTGAACTTATTGAAGACACACTACAGTCCAGGACAACTTGCTGTAGACATCCACTAAAACAGCCCGTACCGGGCTGTTTCCCCTGGTGCTCTTACCTCCTGATTTCGAAAAGAGTCGGCTGAGGGGCGAATGGGTCGCAGGTCTGATCAAAGGGAGTGGATGCAAAGCATCAGGCTGGCCTGCATCCACAGTGGGCCGGAGGACAGGGATATGAATACGGTGTGGCTATTTCCGGACATCATATAACTCACCGATGGGCGGGTGAGTGTTAAAAACAGCATTCTGCAAGGCCACCATGTCATTCCATTTACGTTCCAGTTTGCTATAGGCTTTCTGGACGGTGTCCTTCAGGCCTGCACGTTCTTCAGTCAATCTTCCCATGTCCGAAACGATGTTTGCGGAGAGGCTGTCCAGTTCGTCCAGCTTCTTCTAAAAATCAAGATCGCCCCGGAGCAAGGATTCCAGGATTCGCGCTGCATCAATGCTGTCCTTACGCTTTTTTTCGCGAAGAACAACACCGGATAAGGTGTCTAAAACGGGGGAAATGGATGTATACAGAAGATGGCAGCAGGTAATTCAGCACCCGTATACCCGGGGAAAAAGGGTATTTCAGTGGCTTAAAAAGGTCAGGGCAGCATTTACCGCGACGGTTAATGCTGGCATGGCACCGGCCACAGTTACAACATTAGCCACATCACTCAACAGATCCGAAATTTTGTCACCAAACTGACTGCCTGTACCCTTTTTAATTTCATTGCGGTACTCCGGATGCAGAACAGCCAGACCTAGGGTCGACTGAACGGCATCCATCACCGGCTCAACGCCGGAAATACTGTATGACTCCAGCGCCTCCTGAATCTGCGCTATCTGTTTTAGCAGCAGGGTTTTCATCGTAGCGGAAAGCCCGCTCTCCCGGATCTCGCTACGCAGTTGCATTATCCGTTCCAGCAGAGCATCGATTTCTTCTGCTTCTATACCCGCATGTGCTCCCCGGGTTTCAAACAAATCGGACAACATGCCAAGCTCGGTGAGTGTACGATCATCGATGTGATCTTGGAATGAACTCCAGGTGCTGTTTAAGCCTTGTGAGACAAATGCTCTATCAACACGGGTTTTCCAGTAAGTCGATTTACCGCGGAGTATGGCGAAATTGTCTTCCCTTACTTGTACAATACGCCCGGGAAGTTCCATAACGCGAGCCAGGCGGGTAAGAAGATGCTGCTCTTCCATGCCCTCAACCAGTAATATCTGCTGCCAGACCGCACGACAACCATCAGTTTTTGGATAGCTTTTTCCAGCTTCAAGAATATCCAGCAGCCTCTGAGCCGGGTTATCAATCTTCAGTTCCGTCACTGTTATCAATTCCTCAATATATTCAGTTACCTATTTTACCCAGTCTTCCAGCATCAGGCCCGGCACCCGCTCAAATTCCCGCGTATTATTCGTCACCAGCACGGCACCTGCGGCGATGGCGTGCCCGGCAATCGCCGTGTCGTTCGGGCCGATCGGCGTGCCGGCCATGCGCAGCGCCACCTTAATCTCTGTGGTGGCGTCCACCGCCGCCCGGTCCCAGGGCAGGACGGCGTCTAGACGTTCACAGAATGCGTCAACCAGCTGAACGTGGCGCGGGGAGGCCTTCGGGCCGGTGGCGCCGAAGCGCATCTCGGAGTAGGTGATGGCCGAGACCACGATACGGTGACCGCGCAGCACAGCCTCCTCCAGTCGCTTCAGTACGGCTTCCGGCTGATCGCGCATGATGAACGAGCAGATGTTAGTGTCGAGCATATAGGTCCTGTTCACAGGTTAACTCGTCCTTCGTCGGTGACAACGTCCTCGCGCTCCGCCATAAAGTCCGCATCGGCCTTCTCCAGGCTGGCGAACGAGCCCCAGGTCGGCCGGACGGGACGCAGGATGATGCTGTCCCCTTCCCGGACGATCTCCAGCTCGCTGACGCCCTCAAAATCAAGATCGCGGGGCAGACGGATGGCACGGTTGTTGCCATTTTTAAATATCGATACGATTCTCATGGTGTTTCTCCTTGCCGACCGGCCTTTATATCTTACGCATATGCCTAGTATAGGCTTACGCTGTGTATATGTATAGCTGTAGGATATGCAGATGGCGAGTATATGCGTATGTATGACCTATGCAGATGCCGTGCATTTGGATATGCAAGGCCTATACATGTTCCTCTCTTTTCTGCCCAGATCCGAAAAAAGCTAAAGTCGGATCCCCAGACCGCAGTTGGGTTGTGTTGAAAAAATGCCGGAGATGGAAGCAGGGGAATAAGCTGATATAATGATGTAAGAACAAATCTTACATTAAGAAGCGGAGGGGTTATGGCTCGTACGATGACGGTGGACGTGGGTGATGAGCTGCGTGAATTTATTGATGCCCTGGTTAAGGCCGGTGATTATCGCACCCAGAGCGAGGTCATGCGCGACGCGCTGCGTCTGCTGCGCGAGAAGCAGGCTGAATCACGACTTCAGGCACTGCGCGATCTGCTGGCCGAAGGAATCAGCAGTGGCGAGGCGAAACCATGGAACAAGGATGCATTCCTGAAACATGTGAGGGCCAGGGCGACAAAATGAAAGAAATTGAGCTGACCCCGAAGGCGGAAGATGATCTTGTGGCTATCTGGGAATATAGCTTCAGGCAGTTCGGAGTCATTCAGGCAGATGAGTATATCGGCCGGATTGCTGCAGTGTTTGACGTGCTGGCCACACATGACATCGGGACACAGCGTCCGGAGCTGGGCGAAGATATCTTCTCCCTGCCGGTGACGCAGCACACGATCTATTTTGTGCCATCGCACTCAGTGATCACCATTATCCGTATTCTCAGTCAGTCTCAGGACACGATGAGACATGAACCCTGGAGATAATAGTGAAAGCCTATATATTAACTCCATTAATTTCAATGACTTTGTCAAAGCTAAGTTCAGATGTCCGGGGCAGAGCAAAGTTCAAATGTCCTCCAACACTCAGTAGATTGCAGAAGTAAATTCATGTGGAGACAGCCTATAACCTAATGGTAAAATTAGATTTTAGCTGTTAGAAGAGGGATGCTATGGCTCTTACGGTGACTGCTGCGTTTAACGAGTTTCAGCGCAATATTGTAAATCTAGATAGCTCTCAGACTGATCGAGCTAGAGCCAGTAGAGATTGGTTATTGGGCAGAATGAACACATTTCCAAATAATGATGTTTATTTCCCCATAATATACCCTGATATACATACAGGTTTTGGTTCTTTTGCTAGACGCACAAAAATCCGCCCTTTAGATGATATAGATCTTATGTTTGGTCTCGATGGTGATGATTGTGTATACAGCGAGAGTGATGGAAAAATAATAATCACTGCGCGTGAAGGAACCGTTCGCTTAAAATACTATAAGCATGATGGCACAAATTTTATTAACTCTAGAAAAATAATAAACAGTTTTATCTCAAGCCTAAATCAAATTCCGCAGTATGATAAGGCTGATGTAAAAAGAAATCAGGAAGCAGCTACTCTGAAGCTAAAATCCTATGACTGGAATTTTGATATAGTTCCTGCATTCATTACTACTCCAGATTCATTTGGCAAGACATATTATTTAATACCAGATGGGAATGGTCATTGGAAGAAGACAGATCCACGAATTGACAAGCAAAAAGTTACTGATCTTAATGTTAAGCTCTCAGGAAACATGTTAAATGTCATTCGTGTAATAAAATATTGGCAAAAACGTCCGACCATGCCTTCAATGAGTAGTTACTTGTTAGAGACAATGCTACTTAACTACTTCAACGGTCGATCAGAATGTTATCAATGGGTCGATTTAGAGATTGTCAATGTTTTAGGTTACTTAGCCTCTGCTATATTTAGTCCAGTGTACGATCACAAAGGCATACAAGGAAACATAAACAACCTTAGTGATGATGATAAATTAAAGATATCTATCCGCTGTTATCTTGACCAAGGAAAAGCAACGGAAGCCCGTAATTACGAAAGTCAAAATAACCACAGAGCGTCCATTAACAAATGGCAGGATGTTTTTGGTGTCAACTTCCCATCATACGGATGAAAAATGAGTCAAATATTTTTGCGCCAAAATGATAGTAAAAACATTGAGTTACTAATGGCAATGAGGCGGACTTACTCACAGGTTAAATTTGTTAACTGGGTAGTGTTTTTTCTTAGTGTCGTAATATCTGTCGCTATTGTAATATTTACTACAGTGATAAAGAAAATGGGGCTATTCCCTCATTTGACTATAGCTCCTTATCTCGGTTATTACGGTATAATCGTGTTGGTCATCACAATTATTTTTTCCACAATGATTTCCTCAATGAAAAAATGTGCAGCCACTATTCAGGAAATGTTTGACTGTGATGTCTTACACATTCCATGGAGTGAATTAAAAGTAGGGAAGCCGGTTGGCAGAGAAAATGTCTTTAAGGCTTCAAGGTATTACAAAAAAAGAAACAAAAATGATGAATTTATTAACTGGTATCTAAATAAAGATTACGATGCTAATGAAAACGTATTGGCATTATTATGCCATGCGAAAAATTTTGGCTGGGATAAGGCACAGCGCGATGTAATGAGCAAAATATATTTTATCACTATGTTACTTTCCTTTTTGGTACTTCTAGCATATGGTTTATGGTCTAAATCCTCGCTGGAAGATTTTTTGTTTTATATTGTTTTCATGCTCCCGTTTTTTAGACATGTGATAATGTTATACGTTGAAAACAACAAATCTATTAATCGAATTATGCGTGTTAAAGATTTTATTGAGAAAAAAATACAGAATATAAAGATAAGTGGCATTATAAACGATGACATCTTATCTCATGATTTAAGATCGATTCAGGATGAGGTTTATGCCCATCGATCGACCTCGAATCCTGTGCCCAATTGTCTCCACAGATTCATGCGGAAGAATAATGAGGCTATTTATGATGATTATTTTGAAGAGAACTTGAAAATTTTACCCCGATAGTTAATATACCCGGAGTTATCCTCCGGGTTTTCATATCTGTTTCTTACCAAATATTTCTTCAGATCGTGACTGAAGTTTTACCAGTGCATTGAACATATCGTCCTCATCGAGTGAACGCTGTGATTTCTTCGTCGTGGGGGCTTTGCGCCTGCGTGAAGGGCCGTCACCGGATGGCACTGATTGTGACCGGTTATTATCCCGTTCGGCCTGCACCAGTTGCGCCATTTCCAGCGCACGGCCAAGACGTTTATTGTCCACAATGGCACCCTGATCGATTTCTGACAGTTTGTCATAGGTGGAGTAGGGAAGTGATATGCCATTAAGTCGGAGCTCTTTATGTCCGTCAGGGTAATGCCAAACATCAATATATTTACCAATTGCCCGACGACTGAATTCGCTGTCTTCAATGAGATAAAGCACTTTGTCGTACTGCACCGTGAGTGATTTTGACACGCGGCGGGCTTCACGCCAAGTAAACACCATATCAAGATCATCATCGACATCCATTTCCCGGTGAACATCGAACTCCTGGCGAGGCGCTTTTGAGAAACGTCGGTTGTAATCGTTCATGAACTCTTCGGCAAATGCGTTTGCAGCTTCCATGGTGCTGATGCCCTGAAGCCTGAGTTCCTTGACCAGTCTGTCCTGAAGGGTCTGATGCGCCCGTTCAACACGACCTTTTGCTGCGCTGGTTTCTGCACAGATGGTCTGAATGTTCAGTTCGTGCATCGCACGGCCAAACTGTGTATCGCCGTCGCCGCCGGTTGCATTTTTATTGTTGATCCTGAATACACTGGCTTTGTCGCTGTACAGTGCAAGCGGTTTACCATGTTTTTCGATATAACCACGGGTCGCTTCAAAATAGGTGAAAGTAGACTCAGATTTCACGAAACGAAGCTGCATTAAACGACTGGTTGCATCGTCTACGTAAACCAGTACCGTACACTTAGGTCCCCGGTTTTCAAACCAGTGATGATCACAGCCGTCGATTTGTATGAGTTCACCGGCACAGGCACGACGGTAACGAGGCTGCTGAATTTTTGGCGCACGTTGCTTACGTGGGACCCACAGACTGGCCTGAGTCATCAGCTTACGCACAGTTTCTTTAGAAAGATGTACGCCATGAATCTCAGACAGCTTTTCACAGGCCAGCGTCGGGCCGAAATCGTTATAGCGTTCTCGAATAATACTCAGCGCGTATGCGGCCAGTCCCTGAGGCAGCTGATTGTTGCTGGATTTACCACGACGGCGGCTGGTCATGCCAAGCGGACCATCTTCACGATAACGCGCAAGCAGGCGGCGGCACTGACGGTCGGAGATACCAAGCCGCTGAGCTGCCATTTTTGTTGTCAGACGCCGGTCGATGACGTCCTGAATGATCTTGAGTCGGTTAACTTCATCCAAAGTGAAAAACTCCGCTGCGAGAGCCGTCATGGTAATCCTTACTTGATTATACACGCCGGACATCTTAACTTAGCCCAGAGCGGACATTACAACTTTGCTGTTACAGACTTTGTCAAGGCTCAATTGAAATGTCCGTTATCCAGCTCAATTAAAATGACCACTT
>OKPH01000243.1_pt1 | contig 7618 bp, 7 predicted proteins | sample 1613951 | NCBI WGS metagenome assembly OKPH01 (sample SAMN04436894, study PRJEB24849) | human gut metagenome | biome: human gut; feature: NICU; material: stool | host: Homo sapiens | place: USA: Saint Louis, MO | collected 2012-06-12
CGCTCGCCTCGGCGGGGCTGGAGCGAGTCGATGCGGTGGTGCTGGCAACCAGCACCGGCGACTTCTGCTGCCCGGCCACCGCGCCCAGGGTCGCGGCGCGCCTGGGGTTGGTCGGCGCGCTCGCGTTCGACCTGTCCGCCGCCTGCACCGGTTTCGTCTACGGCCTGGCCAGCGTCGGCTCGCTGATCAGCGCCGGGCTGGCGGACAGCGCGCTGCTGGTCGGGGTGGACACTTTCAGCCATACCCTCGACCCCGCCGATCGCTCGACCCGCGCACTGTTCGGCGACGGCGCCGGAGCGGTGGTGCTGCGTGCCGGCGATGCCGAGGAAGAAGGCGCGCTGCTGGCCTTCGACCTCGGCAGCGACGGCCACCAGTTCGACCTGCTGATGACCCCCGCCGTCAGTCGCGCCGAACGCAGTTCCGGACAGGCCTCCAACTACTTCCGGATGGACGGCAAGGCAGTGTTCGGCCAGGCGGTGACGCAGATGAGCGACTCGGTGCGGCGGGTGCTCGACCGGGTCGGCTGGCAAGCTTCGGACCTCCATCACCTGGTCCCGCACCAGGCCAACACACGCATTCTCGCGGCGGTCGCCGACCAGCTCGACCTTCCCGTCGAGCGAGTGGTGAGCAACATCGCCGAGGTGGGCAATACCGTCGCCGCCTCGATTGCCCTGGCCCTGGCCCACGGCCTGCGCCAAGGCATCCTGCGCGACGGCGGCAACATGGTCCTCACCGGTTTCGGTGCCGGACTGACCTGGGGTTCGGTCGCCCTGCGCTGGCCGAAGATCGTTCCGACAATGGACTGAAGAGGGAAGAACAATGCCCAACGACATGGAAGACCATCTCCTCACCGTGCTCAGCGTCGCCAGCGGCGTGCCGAAGGAGGAAATCAGCCGGGACAGCAGGATGGAAGACCTGGCTTTCGATTCGCTGGTGGTCAGCGAGCTGTCGCTGAAGCTGCGCAAGGAGTTCGGCGTCACCGGGGTCGACGACGAACTCGACCTGCTGGAAACGGTGGACGAACTGTTCCAGCTGGTCGAGAAGCACCGCGCCGCCTGAGGCCAGCGAACGCCGGCGTTCCGTCACTTCTCTGCCAGGCGAAGGCGGTGCCGGGACATGGGAACGCGCATCGCCTTCGATCAACCAACACCAGAGCGAGATTCGCTGGAGGAAGAGGTGAGTCAGAACATGGATCTCACGATCGGGACGCATCGGGAGTCGGCTTTCTACGAGCTGGAGTTCGGACCGAGGACGATAATGACCCTGGCCAACTTTCCGGACGACGTGCTGCCGTTGTTGCAAATGGAAAGCCTGATGACCTTCGAGGCGATGGCCTACCTGCGCTGCGACGCACTGGTCGAGCTAGGCTGCTACGACGGCCGGGCGCTGGAAATCGCGCGCCTGCTCAATGCCCGCTATCTCGGCGTCGACCTCGACCAGCGGGCGATCGAGACGCTGCGCACGCGGATCGAGCGCGAGGGCATGAGCGATCGCGCGGACACGGTGGTCGACGACATCCTCAACCACACCAGGCGCGGTGCCTCGGTCGGCTCGCGCGCGCTGTACCTGCTGCCGTTCAACCTGCTGGGCAACTTCCGCGAGCCGAAACGGCTGCTCGACTCCCTCGCCGAGCGCAGCGTGGCGGCGGTGGTCTCGGTGTTCGGCGACAGCGCCGAGGCCACCCGCGTCCGCCAGAGCTACTACCGCCGTTGCGGGGTGCAGGGCCTGGAGTTGCACACGCGGGACGACGGCACCGTGTTCACCGGCAGCGACGGCTTCTACTCGCGCTCGTATTCACGCGCCTGCCTCCACGCCCTGCTCGCCGAGTGCGGGCTGACCGTGGTGCGCAGCGCTTCGAACCTGTTCGCCCACTGCGTGACGGTGCTGCCCGAAGGCGCCGACCAGGGCTTCGGTTCGTCGGCGGCATGAGTCGCCGTCGTGCATTCATCGCGCGGCCACGGCACGGGCAGGTCGCCGTGGCTCGCTTCATCGTCGTCTGAACCGCTCGGGAGCTGGAAACATGCCTTTGATTGTCTACGTGCTCGGTGCCGCGATCTTCGCCCTGACCACCAGCGAATACATGGTCGCCGGGCTGATGCCGGCGCTGGCCGCCGAATTCGGCGTGTCCTTCGCCGCGATCGGCTACCTGGTCACCTTCTACGCCGGTGCGATGGCCGTCGGCGGCCCGCTGTTGACCACCGCCCTGCTCCGGGTGCCGCGCAAGAACGCCCTGCTCGGCCTGATCGCGCTGTTCGTGGTCGGCCAGGTCATCGGCGCCCTGGCGCCGGGCTATGCGGTGATGGTCGCGGCGCGACTGGTCACCGCGGTCGCCGCCGCGGCCTTCTTCGGCGTGGCGCTGACCGCCTGCGCCGAACTGGTCGAAGGCAACCAGTTCGGCCGCGCGTCGTCGCTGGTGCTCGGTGGCCTGATGGTCGGAACCGTGCTCGGCCTGCCCGTCGCCACCTGGCTGGGCGAATGGTACGGCTGGCGCGCGAGCTTCTTCGCGGTGGCGCTGGTGGCGGTGCTGGTCGGCCTGCTGGTGTTGCAGCTGATGCCGGCGATCCCGGGGTCGGCGGGCAGCGGCTCGCTGCGCGAGGAACTGAAGGTGTTCAGGAACGCCCATCTATGGTGGGTCTACGCCACCAGTCTGCTGCTGATCGGCGCCACCTTCGCCGGCTTCACCTATTTCGTGCCGATCCTCACCGAGGTCAGCGGCTTCTCCGCCTCGACCGTACCGCTGCTGCTGGTGGTCTACGGCCTGGCGACGCTGGTGGGCAACAACATCGTCGGCCGCCTGGCCGACCGCCATACCATCGCGGTCCTGGCCTTCGGCCTGCTGGCGGCCATCGCCGCGATGGTGGCCTTCGCCCTGTTCGGACAGGTTCCGGCGGTGGCGGTGGCGGCGCTGGTGGTGATCGGCCTGACCGGGGTGTCGATGAACCCGGCGCTGGTGACCCGCGGCGCACGTGTCGGCCATAACAACATGCTGGTCAACTCGGTGCACACCGCCTGCATCATGCTCGGCGTGATGGCCGGTTCCTGGATCGGCGGCCTGGGCATCGCCGGCGGATTCGGCCTGCAGGGCGCGCTCTGGGTCGGCGCGGCCCTCGGAGTACTGGCGCTGCTGACCCTGCTGCCGGAGCTGCGCTTCGCCCGCGCCCCGGTAGGCGGGGCACTGGGCCGCTGAGCAGGATCCCTCAGGCGCTGCGCGCCAGCCAGCGGCAGTAGCCGGCGACGCCCTCTTCCAGGCTCTGGAAATCGTCGCGGTAGCCCGCCTCGCGCAGCAGCTCCAGGTCGGCGCAGGTATGGCTCTGGTAGCGCGCCCGCAGCGACTCGGGGAACTCGCGGTAGCCGAGCAGGCCGCTTTGCACGGCCTGTTGCAGCGACAGGGGCGGCTGGTCGGCGTTGGCGCGGACGCTATTGATCACCGCCAGGGCGACCTCGTTGAAGGTCCGTGCCTGGCCGCTGCCGAGGTTGAAGATTCCCGAACGCTGCGGATGGTCGAAGAAATGCAGGTTTACCCGCGCCACGTCCTCCACCGCGACGAAGTCGCGCAGGTGGCCGCCGGGCGGGAAGCCGCCGTGTTCGCCGAACAGTTCGACCCGCCCGTCGCGGCGCAATTGCTGGTAGCAGTGGTAGGCCACCGAGGCCATCCGCCCCTTGTGTTCCTCGCGCGGCCCGTAGACGTTGAAGTAACGCAGGCCGACCACCTGGCTGCGCGCCTGCGGCAGCGCCCGCCGCACACGCTGGTCGAAGAGGAACTTGGAATAGCCGTAGACGTTCAGCGGCCGCTCGTACTGGCGCGCCTCGCGGAAGGTCCGGCCGGAGCCGTAGACCGCCGCCGACGAGGCGTAGAGGAACGGCACGCCGAGTTCCAGGCTGCTTTCCAGCAGGCGGCAACTGTAGCGGTAGTTGTTCTCCATCATGTAGCGGCCATTGCTTTCCAGGGTGCTGGCGCAGGCGCCCTGGTGGAACAGCGCGCGGACCGTGCCGAAGTCGCCGCGGGCGTAACGCTCGAGGAAGTCGTTCTGGTCCAGGTAGTCGGCGATATCGGCGTCCGCCAGGTTGCGGAACTGCTCGCCGTCGGTGAGATCGTCCACCGCGATGATGTCGGTCTCGCCGCGCCGGTTCAGCGCCTGCAGCAGATTGCTGCCGATGAAGCCGGCGGCGCCGGTGACGATGATGCTCATGGGCACTCCCTTCGACAGGATGAATGCCCCCAGGCTATGCCTATGCGCCGTGCCGCCCGTTGACCTGCAACAAGCCATGGGCGGACGGCAGCGGTTCAGCGGGAAGGACGATCGTTGTGACCGAGGTCACGTTGCGGGTCGATGCGGTCGCGAACCCGCTGCTTGAGCGCCTTGGCCTCGGGGAAGCCGCCGTCGGCCTTGCGCTCCCAGACCTGCACGCCGTCGCAGGTGATGCGGAATACGCCGCCGGTTCCGGGCTCCAGGCAGACTTTTCCGAGATCGTCGGCGAAGGTGCTGAGCAGTTCCTGGGCCAGCCAGGCGGCACGCAGCAGCCACTGGCACTGGGTGCAATAGGTGATGACGATTTCGGGCTTGGCGGTGGGCATGTCGGCGGCTCAGGGGAAACGGTCGCGCCTATAATAGCCGCCTTTTCACCCGGCTCCGGATCGTTCTCATGCGCCGCCTGCTGCTCGTACTGCTGCTCCTGCTTCCCCTGTCCGCCCTCGCCGCGGAGGCCCGGCCGAAGATCGGTCTGGTCCTCTCCGGCGGTGCCGCCCGCGGCCTGGCCCATATCGGCGTGCTCAAGGCCCTCGACGAACAGGGCATCCAGATCGACGCCATCGCCGGCACCAGCATGGGCGCGGTGGTCGGCGGCCTGTACGCCTCCGGCTACACCCCCGCCGAACTGGAGCGCATCGCCCTGGAGATGGACTGGCAGCAGGCGCTGTCCGACGCGCCGCCGCGCAAGGACGTGCCGTTCCGGCGCAAGCAGGACGACCGCGACTTCCTGGTCAAGCAGAAGATCAGCTTCCGCGACGACGGCACCCTCGGCCTGCCGCTGGGGGTGATCCAGGGCCAGAACCTGGCGATGGTGCTGGAAAGCCTGCTGGTGCACACCAGCGACAACCGCGACTTCGACAAGCTGGCGATCCCCTTCCGCGCCGTCTCCACCGATATCGCAACCGGCGAGAAAGTGGTGTTCCGCAAGGGCCACCTGCCCCAGGCGATCCGCGCCAGCATGTCGATCCCCGCCGTGTTCGCCCCGGTGGAGATCGACGGCAGGCTGCTGGTGGATGGTGGCATGGTCGACAACATCCCGGTGGACGTGGCGCGCGACATGGGCGTGGACGTGGTGATCGTGGTCGACATCGGCAACCCGCTGCGCGACCGCAAGGACCTGAGCACCGTGCTCGACGTGATGAACCAGTCGATCACCCTGATGACCCGGAAGAACTCCGAAGCCCAGCTGGCCACGCTCAAGCCCGGCGACGTGCTGATCCAGCCGCCGCTGTCCGGCTACGGCACCACCGACTTCGGCCGCGTGCCGCAACTGATCGACGCCGGCTACCGCGCCACCACGGTGCTCGCCGCGCGCCTCGCCGAGTTGCGCAAGCCGAAGGACCTCAACAGCGAAGCGCTCGACGTGGCGCGCACGCCGAACCAGCGCAAGCCGGTGATCGACGCGATCCGCGTGGAGAACAACTCGAAGGTCAGCGACGAGGTGATCCGCCACTACATCCGCCAGCCGCTCGGCACGCGCCTCGACCTCGGCCGCCTGCAGGACGACATGAGCACCCTCTACGGCCTCGACTACTTCGACCAGGTGCAGTACCGGGTGGTCAAGGAGAAGAAGCTCAACACCCTGGTGATCCACGCCACCGGCAAGAAAGGCGGCACTGACTTCCTTCGCCTGGGCCTCAACCTGTCCGACGACATGCGCGGCGAAAGCACCTTCAACCTCGGCGGCAGCTACCGCATGAACGGCCTCAACCGGCTCGGCGCCGAGTGGCTGACCCGGGTCCAGCTCGGCGACCGCCAGGAACTCTACAGCGAGTTCTACCAGCCGCTCGACGTCGGCTCGCGCTACTTCGTCGCGCCCTTCCTGTTCCACGAGGCACAGAACGTCGACGTCACCGAGGACAACGACCCGCTGCTGCGCTATCGCCTGGAGCGCTACGGCTACGGCCTCAACGTCGGCCGGCAGATCGCCAACAACGGCGAAATCCGCCTGGGCGCGGTGCAGGCCTACGGCAAGGCCGACGTGCGCATCGGCGACCCGAGCCTGCCGGACATCGACTTCACCGAGGGCTACTACGAACTGAAGTACTCGTTCGATACCGTCGACGACGTCAATTTCCCCCACGAGGGCGAGGAGATCGGCCTGACCATGCGCCGCTACGACAAGTCCCTCGGCTCGGACGACAGCTACCGGCAGTGGGACCTGCGGCTGAACAAGGCGCTCAGCTTCGGCGCCGACACCTGGGTGTTCGGCGGCGGCTACGGGCGCACCCTGGACGACGCCGAGGTGGTCACCTCCAGCTTCACCCTCGGCGGCGCCCGCGAGCTGTCGGGCTTCCGCCGCGACGCGCTGTCCGGGCAGAACTACAGCCTGGGACGGATCGTCTATTACCGGCGCCTCACCGAACGTTCCTTCCTGCCGCTGGACTTCCCGCTGTACCTGGGCGGCAGCATCGAGCGCGGACGCATCTGGAACAACGACAACGAATACGACAGCGGCTACATCAACGCCGCCAGCCTGATGATCGGCTTCGATACGCCGCTGGGGCCGCTGACCTTCAGCTACGGGATCAACGACGAGAACTTCAAGGCGTTCTACCTGAACCTCGGGCAGAACTTCTGAGCGGAGTTCAGGCGATCAGCGCCAGCAACTCGCGCGCCTCGGCCTTCTGCCACGGGTCGCCGTGCGCCACCACCAGGCGCAGGATGCGGCTGGCCTGGTCGAGATCGCCGCTGTCGATGCAGGCGCGGGCCCGGTCCAGGCTGGCCGAGGCCTCCTCCGGCGGCACCGTGGCCGGCTCTGGCTGGTCGAGTTCGAGGTGTTCGTACTCGGCGACATCCGGCAGTTCATGGAGATTGCTCTCGAACGCCAGGGGCTCCTCCTCCGCCGGTTCCGCCTTGCCGGCAGCGGCGCGGCGCGGCAGGTCGGGGTTGTCCAGGGGATTCTCCAGGGCGCCCCAGTCGAGATCGAGGTTGAGGTCGCCGAAGCCGTCGGCGCCCGAGGTCGCATCCGGTTGCTGCAAAACGGGCGGCTCGGCCAGCGGCAGGTCGCTCCAGTCGTCGTCCTTGGTTGTTGCCGCCGGCGTCTCGGTCGCCGGCATCTGTAGCAGCGCCGGGTAGCGTCCGCGCAACTCGTCGATGGCCTCCGAGTTGCCGCCACTGGCCAGGGTTTCCTCGGCCAGCGCGTCGAAGCCGGCCGCATCGCCCAGCTCAGCCAGCACCAGCAACAGCTTCATCCGCGCGCTCAGGCGCTGCGGCTGCTCGGCGAGTACCTGACGCAGCAGGTCGCGGGCCTGTCCGTAGCGACCGTAGGCGATATAGATGTCGGCGCCGTCCAGCTTGTCCGCCGCAGCCATGGCGGCGCGCGGAGCGGCGGCCGGAGCAGGCGGAGGAGACGGCGGCGGGCTGGA
>OKPH01000244.1_pt1 | contig 7603 bp, 4 predicted proteins | sample 1613951 | NCBI WGS metagenome assembly OKPH01 (sample SAMN04436894, study PRJEB24849) | human gut metagenome | biome: human gut; feature: NICU; material: stool | host: Homo sapiens | place: USA: Saint Louis, MO | collected 2012-06-12
GCCAGCCGCCGTGCGCGGGCTAGTCGAGGCTCAGCGCGCGCACCTCCAGGCAGGTCTCGCGGCACGCCACCGGCTCCGCCAGCCCACCCGGCTCGGCCTCGATCAGCAGGCGCGTGTAGGGATGCCGGGGCGAGCGGAACAGCGTCTCGCAGGCGTTCTCCTCGACGATCTGGCCATCGCGCATCACGCAGACCCGATCGGCGACCCGGCGCACCAGGTTGAGGTCGTGGCTGATCAGCAGGATCGCCATGCCCAGCCGTCGCTGCAAGCTTTGCAGCAGCTCCAGGAGGCGTTTCTGCACGGTGACGTCGAGAGCCGTGGTCGGTTCGTCGGCGATCAGCAGTTGCGGCTCGCAAGCCAGCGCCATGGCCAGCATCACTCGCTGTCGCTGGCCGCCGGAGAGCTGGTGCGGATAGGCCTCGAGCAGGCGTCGCGGCTGCTCGAGGCCGGCCAGTTCGAGCAGTTCCAGTACCCGCCCGCGCAGCGCGGCGCCACGCAGGCGGCGATGCAGGCGCAGGCCCTCGCCGACCTGGCGGCCGATGCGCTGCAATGGATTGAGCGAGGTCATCGGCTCCTGGAACACCATGCCGATGCGCTGCCCACGAATCGCCAGCAATGCCTGCGGCGACAGGGCGAGCAGTTCCTCGCCGTCCAGGCGCACGCTGCCGCCCAGGCGCGCCGCGCCCGGCAGCAGGCGCAGCAGGGCGTGGGCGGTCTGCGACTTGCCGGAGCCGGACTCGCCAACCAGGGCCAGGGTCTCGCCGGCGCGCAGGCTGAAGTCGATCCCCTTCACGACCTGCGTGTCGCCATAGGCGACGCTCAGGTTTTCCACTCGCAACAGTTCCCGGTTCATCTCATGTCCTCGGATCGAAGGCGTCGCGCACCGCTTCGCCGATGAACACCAGCAGGCTGAGCAAGGTCGCCAGGACCACGAACACGGTCAGCCCGAGCCAGGGCGCCTGGAGGTTGTCACGGCCCTGCCCGACCAGTTCGCCAAGGCTCGGCGAGCCGGGCGGCAGGCCGAAACCGAGGAAGTCCAGGGCGGTCAGGGTGGTCACCGCGCCACAGAGCAGGAACGGCAGGAAGGTCAGGGTCGCGACCATGGCGTTGGGCAGGATGTGCCGGAACATCACCCCGGCGTCGCCGAGGCCGAGGGTCCGCGCCGCCTTGACGTACTCCAGGTGACGACCGCGCAGGAACTCGGCGCGAACCACGTCGACCAGGCTGGTCCAGGAGAACAGCAGCATGATCGCCAGCAGCCAGCCGACCCCGGGCTGCACCAGGCTGGCGAGGATGATCAGCAGGTAAAGCATCGGCAGACCCGACCAGACCTCGATGAAGCGCTGGCCGAACAGGTCGATCCAGCCGCCGTAGTAGCCCTGCACCGCGCCTGCGCAGATTCCCAGCAACGACGAGGCCAGGGTCAGGCCGAGGGCGAAGAGAATCGACAGGCGCAGGCCGTAGATCACCCGCGCGAGCACATCGCGGCCCTGGTCGTCGGTACCCAGCCAGTTCTCCGCCGAGGGCGGCGCCGGCGCCGGGCGCGCGTAGTTGATGCTGCGGGCGTCGAAGCGGATCGGCGGCCACAGCGCCCAGCCGTCGCGGGCGATGCGTTCGCTCATGAAGCGACCGCGGTAGTCCGGCGGGAACGGCAGCTCGCCGCCGAAGGCGGTTTCCGGATAGTCCCGCAGCACCGGCAGGAACCACTGGCCACGGTATTCCAGCAGCAGCGGGCGGTCGTTGGCGATCAGCTCGGCGAACAGGCAGGTGACGAACAGCGCGAGGAACAGCCGCAGCGCCAGGCGCCCGCGGCGGTTGGCGCGGAACGCGGCGAGGCGGCGGCGGTGCAGCGGGGAAAGGACGATGGCCATCTCACTGTCTCCTCGCGGCGAAGTCGATGCGCGGGTCGACCAGGCTGTAGGCCAGGTCGCCGGCCAGCTTCACCAGCAACCCGAGCAGGGTGAAGATGAACAGGCTGCCGAACACCACCGGGTAGTCGCGGCCAAGCGCCGCTTCGTAGCCCATCAGGCCGAGGCCGTCGAGGGAGAACAGCACCTCGATCAGCAGCGACCCGGTGAAGAACACCGAGACCAGCGCCGCCGGCAGCCCGGCCACCACCAGCAACATGGCGTTGCGGAACACATGGCCGTAGAGCACCCGGCGCTCGCTGAGCCCTTTGGCGCGAGCGGTGGCGACGTACTGCCTGGATATCTCGTCGAGGAAGCTGTTCTTGGTCAGCAGGGTCAGGCTGGCGAAACCGCCGACCACCAGCGAACCCACCGGCAGCGCCAGGTGCCAGAGGTAATCGGCGAAGCGCGCCAGCGGGCCGAGGCGCTCGGCGCCCTCGGAAGCCAGGCCGCGCAGGGGGAACCAGTCCAGGTAGCTGCCGCCGGCGAACAGCACGATCAGGACGATGGCGAAGAGGAAGCCGGGCACCGCATAGCCGACCACCACCAGCGCGCTGCTCCACAGGTCGAAGGCGCTGCCGTGGCGCACCGCCTTGGCCACCCCCAGGGGAATCGACACCAGGTAGGTGATCAGTGTCGCCCACAAGCCCAGGGACAGCGAGACCGGCAGCTTCTCGGCGATCAGGTCGATGACCCGCGCGTCGCGGTAGAAGCTCTCGCCGAAATCCAGCCGGGCGTAGCTCGACAGCATCAGCCAGAGCCGTTGCAGCGGCGGCTTGTCGAAGCCGTACTGGCGCTCCAGGGCGGCCACCAGCTGCGGATCGATGCCGGTCTCGCCGTGGCGCTGCGGTTCCAGAGCGCCATGCCCACCCTCCCCGCCACGCCCCAGCGGACCGCCGCCGTCGACGCCCTGCAGGCGCGCGATGGCCTGATCCACCGGCCCGCCGGGTGCGGCCTGGACGATGGCGAAGTTGATCAGCAGGATGCCCAGCAGGGTCGGCAGGATCAGCGCCAGGCGGCGCAACAGGTAGCCGCCCATGTCACTGCGCCTCCCGGCTCGGCGCGGCCCGCTCGCGGACTTCCCACCAGGTGTTCAGCCCCAGGCTGTAGCGCGGCGCCTGCGGCGGTCGGCCGAAGCGATTCCAGCTGGCGATCCAGACCTCGTCGGAATACCAGGTCGGGATCAGGTAGTAGCCCCATTGCAGCACCCGGTCGAGGGCGCGCACGGCGGTTTCCAGGGCGGCCCGCGAGTCGGCCTCGACCACCGCCTGGACCAGCCGGTCGATGGCCGGGTCCTTCAGGCCGATGCGGTTGTAGCCGCCGGGATCGGCGTAGCTGGAGGAATGCCAGAAGCTGTACTGCTCGTTGCCCGGCGAATTGGACTGGGAGAAGCTCGAAACGATCATGTCGTAGTCCCGCGCACGTATGCGCTCGATGTATTGCGAAGCGTCCACCTGGCGCAGGCGCATATCGATGCCGATCCGCGCCAGGTTGCGCTGGAACGGCAGCAGCGCGCGCTCCAGGCCCTTGCCCTGGAGCAGGAGGTCGAAGCGCAGCGGCCGTCCGGCGGTATCCAGCAGGCGCCCGTCGACGGCATGCCAGCCGGCCTCGCCGAGCAGGCGGTAGGCCTGCACCAGGCGCTCGTGGATATCGCCGCTGCCGTCGTTCACCGGCGGAGCGTAGGCCTGGCCGAAGACCTCCTCGGGGATTTGCCCGCGCAGCGGCTCCAGCAAGGCCAGTTCGTCGGCGCCGGGCAGGCCGCGAGCGGCCATCTCCGAGTTGTCGAAATAGCTGCGCAGGCGCTTGTAGCGACCGCCGAAGAGCTGCCGGTTGGTCCATTCGAAGTCGAACAACAGGCTCAGCGCCTGGCGTACCCGGCGGTCCTCGAACAGCGGCCGGCGCAGGTTGAACACCAGGCCCTGGAGGCTGGCCGGGTACGGGTAGGGAAAGCTCTCCTGGCGCAACCGGCCATCGCGCAGGGCCGGCGAGTCGTAGCCGCTGCTCCAGGCCTTGACGCTGGTCTCGACATTGATGTCGGCCTGCCCGGCCTTGAACGCCTGCAAGGCCACGCCGCTGTCGCGGTAGTAGTCGAAACGGATCCGCTCGAAGTTGTACAGGCCACGCCCGACCGGCAGGTCGCGAGCCCACCAGTCGGGGTTGCGCCGGTAGCTCACCGAACGCCCCGCCTCGGCCTTCTCCAGCCGGTAAGGTCCGCTGCCCAGCGGCGGCTGCATGCTGCTGCGGTTGAAGTCGCGTCCCTGCCACCAATGCCTGGGCAGCACGTAGAGCTGGGCCAGCACCAGCGGCAGCTCGCGGTTGCCGGCATGACGGAAATCGAAGCGGATGCGCAGGCGATCCTCCACCACCGGCTCGCGGACCTCCTTGTAGTAGGCGCGCCAGAACGGGCTGCCCTGCTCGACCAGGCTATCGAAGGAAAACTTCACGTCCTCGGCGGTGACCGCCACGCCGTCGCTGAAGCGCGCCCGCGGATCGATATGGAAACGCACCCAGCTGTTGTCCGGGGCTTTCTCGATGTAGCGCGCCAGGTAGCCGTATTCGGTGAACGGCTCGTCCAGTGACTGGAAGCCGAGGGTTTCGTAGATCAGCGCGGCCTGGGTCATGCTGATCGGCGTGCCGCGGTTGGCGAAGGGGTTCAGCGTGTCGAAGCTGCCGCTTTCCATCCGCCGCAGGCTGCCGCCCTTGGGCGCCTGCGGGTCGACGAAGTCGAAGTGCTGGAAACCCGGCGGATATTTCGCCGGCTCGTCGTAGAGCGTGATGGCATGGCGCGGCTCGCTGCGGGCCAGGCTGGCGAGCAGGCAGCAAGCGAAGACCAGGATGCGTCCGGGCATGGCTCAACCACCGAAGTGATAGCTGAAGTCCAGCCACCATTGGCGGCCCATGGCGTCGTAGTTGCCGGTGGGATAGTACGGCCAGCCATCGGAGTCGTCCTCCTTGATCTGGTCGAGCAGGTTGTTCACCGTCAGGCCGACGCTGGCGCGTTCGTTGAGCCGGTAGCGGGCGCTGGCGTTGAACACCGTCCACGGGCTCAGGCGCCCGCTGCCAGCGGCGTTGGTAACGCTGCCGTAGCGCACCGCGAAGAGCGTCGAGGTGAACTGTGCGTAGTCCCAGGTCAGGCTGGCGTTGAGTTTGCTGCGCCAGTCGTGGGAGTCGAGGCTGTCGCGCTGGTTCTCGCTGGGGTAGTCGTCGGACTGCTTGTAGTCGTGGGACAACACCAGGGTGTAGCCGAGGGTCGAGGAGAAGGCGCCGTAGTCACCGGCGCCCCAGCGGATGTTGCTGCGCAGGTCGATGCCGCTGGTGCGCTCCTTGGCCGCGTTGATGGCATTGACGTAGACCTTGTTCAGGCGATTCGGATCGACGCTGGCGTCGCCGGCGTTGCGCTCGACCCGCGCCAGGGTGTCGCGGCACTGCGCCGAGTCCGGATCGAGCCCGCCGCTACGGCAGGCCGCCTCGTCGCGCAGCAGTTTGTCCGGATCGAGGGTGGTCAGCAGGTCATCGATCTGGATGTGGTAGTAGTCGGCGGAAAAGTCGAACCTGCTCGACGGCGACCAGACGAAGCCGTAGCTCCAGTAGCGCCCGCGCTCGGACTTCAGGTCGGGCGTGCCGCTCTGCACGTAGTCGACCCGGCCGTTCTTGCAGGCGCCGTCGACGCCTTTCTCGCAACCGTAGTAGTCCTTCTGCGCCGGGTAGTAGCCGTTGGCGTCGGCCTGGTAGATGTAGTTCAGGTCCGGCGCGCGGAAGCTGGTGCCGTAGCTGCCGCGTAGCAGCAGGCTGGTCAGCGGGCGCCACTCCAGCCCCAGGTTGTAGGTGGTCTGCTCCTCGGTGCGACCGCTGAACCTGTACTGGTCCCAGCGGCCGGCGGCGGACGCCAGCAGCGTGTCGTGCAGCGGGATGCTGAATTCGCCGCCGGCGGCGTAACGGTCGCGCGAGCCGCCGGAGCTGCTGGCCTTGGAGACGTTGTAGAGAGAGCCGTCGTTGTATTGCGAGTCGGGACGGATCCTGTAGCCCTGCTTGCCCACCTCCAGCACGCCGGCGAAGGCCACCGGGCCGGCCGGCAGGTCGAACAGCTCGCCGTTGCCGGTGAAGCTGTAGGTCTGCGAGTAGGACTCGCTGTGCTGGGTCACGTTGCGCCGCAGGCTGCGCCACTCTTCCTCGCTCAGCGGACGTCCGAGGCGCGCCGGATCGGGATCGTAGACCGGGTAGCCGTCGCGTTCGCCGAGCTTGCGGCCCAGGTACAGGTCGAGGATCCCGGCCGCCGGGGTGTAGCGGGTAGTGCGGTCGCTGCGGTACTCGGAGCGGGTCGCGGCCAGTTCGTATTCCCAGGAAGTATTGGCGACGTGGTCGCTGTAGCCGAGGGTGCCGGTCCAGGACACCTCGCGCCACTTGCTGTTGTTGCTGCTCTTGCCGCCGATCTCCTCGGGCGAGAACAGCCGGTACCAGCGCTCCAGGTCGCCGCTGGAGGCATTGATGAAGTCCGGCGAGGTGAAGGACGGCCCGCGGGTATTGTTCTGCAGGTGGTCGAAGCCGAACAGCAGGTCGGCGAACAGCTTGCCGCTGTCGCTCAGGTGCCAGGTGCCGCCGGCGTAGCCGTCGTAGTTTTCCTTCTTGGTCTGTAGGGTCCAGTAGTTGTTGTAGTACTGGTCGGTCATGCAGCGATAGCCACCCCTGGCGCCCGGCACCGGCGCCACGTTGCCGCCGAACAGGCCGCCGAGGCCGGCGCAGGAGGCGTCGCCGAGGTAGCGTCCGCTCTGCGGGTTCAGCCGGTAGCCGACGTTGTTGCCGTCCGGGTAGCTGTCCATGAAACCGCGCTGGTTGGCCCAGACCGGCTGGCGCTGCTCGACCTGCAGGCCGAACAGGCCTTCGAAGTCGCCCGTCGCGCCGCCGCCGACCAGTTGCAGGCGCTGGTTGTCGCCGCCGCCGCGCTCGGTGGTGCCGGCGCGCAGGTTGACGTCGACGCCATCGAATTTCTTCTTCAGGACGATATTGACCACCCCGGCGATGGCATCCGAGCCGTAGATGGCCGAGGCGCCGCCGCTGAGGATCTCGATGCGGTCGATCATGACCGCCGGGATGTTCGCCAGGTTGGTGAAGTTCACCGAGCCGCCATAGGCGGTCGGGTAGTCGGCGACGCGCCGGCCGTTGATCAGCACCAGCGTGTGGTTGGGGCCGAGATCGCGCAGGTTGAGGGCGTTGGCCGCCGGTTGCCAGGTGTTGCCGTAGTCCTCGCCCTGGGTCATGCCGGTGTTCTGGGTCTGCGTCTGCAAGGCCTCGAAGACGTTGCGGTAGCCACGGTTCTGGATTTCCTCGCTGCTGATCACCGTGACCGGCGACGGCCCTTCCTGCTGGGCGCGGGGAATCCGCGAGCCGGTCACCACCACCCGCTCCAGGGTCTGCTCCGCTTTCGCCGCCAGCGGCTGCACCTTCGCCGCCGGTACGGCCGCGCGCAGCGGCGCGGCGGAAATCACCGCGCCGCGCTCGGAACGGCGGAACTGCAGGCCGCTACCGCGCAGGGCCTGTTCCAGGGCCTGGTCGACACTCAGCGGACCGCGCACCGCCGGCGCCTGCCGGCCGCGCACCAGCGACTGCTCGAAGGAGATCAGCAAGCCGCTCTGCCGCGAGATGCCTAGCAGCACCTGGTCCAGCGGGCCGGCGGCGACGTCGAAGGTGAGCGCCTTGGC
>OKPH01000246.1_pt1 | contig 7556 bp, 9 predicted proteins | sample 1613951 | NCBI WGS metagenome assembly OKPH01 (sample SAMN04436894, study PRJEB24849) | human gut metagenome | biome: human gut; feature: NICU; material: stool | host: Homo sapiens | place: USA: Saint Louis, MO | collected 2012-06-12
GGTTGCATTGCGAGGTGCGTCGCAGGGGGATGAAGGTGGAAGGGGACTGTGCGGTTATTGCGGGATTCGACGTATCATCGGCCTTAGCCATGGGTCAGCTCCTATCGTTAAGCTGGTCTCTGGTTAGCGGGTCGTAGGTGTTCCTGCACCTGCGGCTCGCGTCTTTTCTGCCCCCAAGAAAACAGACTTGGCGACCCCTCCATCTTCCTCCTACTGGTTTTTTATCCAATTCCTGGGCGTCTGAGAGAGGCTGCGGAAAAGTCTGGGGGAGATGTCCGGCGTTTCCAGGGCATGTCATCCGCCGCTGTCACGGGTATCCGGCGGATAACCGCCAGGCGGTTATTCGCCCTACGGGGTCGGGCCTCAAGCGGGCAGCGCGGGGTCGTTTGTCTGCGCGTAGCGCGGTGGGGGGCTGGGCAACCGGCACGACCCTGCTGACCCTTCCTGACCACCCCGTCAACCCGTAAACTACGCGGTTCCCCTGCCCAGACAAGGACTGCCGTGAACAGCCCCGCCCTGCCCCTTTCCCGTGGCTTGCGCATCCGCGCCGAACTCAAGGAACTGCTGACCCTCGCCGCGCCGATCATGATCGCGCAACTGGCGACCACCGCCATGGGCTTCGTCGATGCGGTGATGGCCGGGCGCGCCAGTCCGCACGACCTGGCAGCGGTGGCGCTGGGCAACTCCATCTGGATCCCGATGTTCCTGCTGATGACCGGCACCCTGCTCGCCACCACGGCCAAGGTCGCCCAGCGCCATGGCGCCGGCGACCAGCCCGGCACCGGGCCGCTGGTGCGCCAGGCGCTGTGGCTGGCGCTGCTGATCGGACCGCTGTCGGGGGCGGTGCTGTGGTGGTTGTCGGAGCCGATCCTCGGCTTGATGAAAGTGCGCCCGGAACTGATCGGGCCGAGCCTGCTGTACCTCAAGGGCATCGCCCTGGGCTTCCCGGCGGCGGCGCTGTACCACGTACTGCGCTGCTACACCAACGGCCTGGGACGGACCCGGCCGAGCATGGTGCTGGGGATCGGCGGGCTGCTGCTGAACATCCCGATCAACTACGCGCTGATCTACGGCCACTTCGGCATGCCGAAGATGGGTGGCCCCGGCTGCGGCTGGGCCACCGGCTCGGTGATGTGGTTCATGTTCCTCGGCATGCTGTTCTGGGTGAACAAGGCCTCGATCTACCGCGCCAGCCAGTTGTTCTCGCGCTGGGAGTGGCCGGATCGCGCGACCATCGGCCCGCTGGTGGCGGTCGGCCTGCCGATCGGCATCGCGGTGTTCGCCGAGTCGAGCATCTTCTCGGTGATCGCCCTGCTGATCGGCGGGCTCGACGAGAACGTGGTGGCCGGCCACCAGATCGCCCTGAACTTCAGCGCGCTGGTGTTCATGATTCCCTATTCGCTGGGGATGGCGGTGACCGTGCGGGTCGGCCACAACCTCGGCGCCGGCCTGCCGCGCGACGCGCGCTTCGCCGCCGGCGTGGGGATGGCCGCGGCGCTGGGCTACGCCTGCGTCTCGGCGAGCCTGATGTTGTTGCTGCGCGAGCAGATCGCCGCGATGTATTCGCCGGACCCGGCGGTGATCGCCATCGCCGCCTCGCTGATCGTGTTCTCCGCGTTGTTCCAGTTCTCCGACGCCTTGCAGGTCACCGCCGCCGGGGCCCTGCGTGGCTACCAGGACACCCGGGTGACGATGATCATGACCCTGTTCGCCTACTGGGGCATCGGCCTGCCGGTGGGCTACAGCCTCGGCCTCACCGACTGGTTCCAGGAACCCACCGGACCGCGCGGCCTGTGGCAAGGCCTGGTGGTGGGCCTGACCGGCGCGGCGATCATGCTCTGCATCCGCCTGGCGCGCAGCGCGCGGCGCTTCATCCGCCAGCACGAGCGCCTGCAGCGGGAGGACGCGGAGGCCGCCTCAGTCCTTGGCCGGTAGCGCCGGGGCGGCGCCACGCGACTTGACGCTGAGGGTAGTGCCGACCGAGGCGAGGATGATCGCGCCGATGGCCAGCCATTGGGTCGGGCTCAGCCGCTCGCCGAGGAACAGCAGCCCGGAGAGCGCGCCGAAGGCCGGCTCGATGCTCATCAGGGTGCCGAAGGTGCGCGCCGGCAGGCGGGTCAGCGCGACCATTTCCAGGGTGTAGGGCAAGGCCGTGGAGAGCACCGCGACGCCCAGCGCCAACGGGATCAGCGCCGGGTCGAGGAGGTCGGCGCCGGCGTGGGCGACGCCGATCGGCACAACCAGGATCGCCGCCACCAGCACCCCCAGCGCGGCGCCCTGGGCGCCATGGTCGGCGCCGGCGCGCTGGCCGAAGAGGATGTACAGCGCCCAGCACACGCCGGCACCGAGGGCATAGGCGGCGCCGACCAGGTCGAGCGGCTCGGCGCTGTTGCCCAGCGGCAGCAACAGCCAGATGCCGAACACCGCCAGGCAGATCCAGAGGAAGTCCAGCAGGCGCCGCGAGGAGAGGATCGCCACCAGCAGCGGCCCGGTGAACTCCAGGGCCACCGCGATGCCCAGCGGCACGGTGCGCACCGAGAGATAGAACAGCAGGTTCATGCCGCCCAGGGCGATGCCGTAGACCACCACCGAGCGCAGCGATTGCAGGCTCAGGCGCTTGCGCCAGGGACGCAGGAGCAGCAGCAGGATCAGCGCGGCGAAGAACAGCCGCAGGGCCGTGGTGCCCTGGGCGCCGACCAGGGGGAACATGCTTTTCGCCAGGGAGGCGCCGCTCTGGATCGAGGCCATGGCGATCAATAGCAGGCCGACCGGCAACAGCGTTCCGGCGAGGCCGCGGGAGGTGGAGGTCATGGAAGAGGTCCGGCAGTGGGAAGCAGCCCGATGGACTGCGGGAAACGGGATGTGCACTATAATGCGCAAAACCGCGACAGTGAGCAATATATTGCCCAACCCTACCGAACGCCCCAGCGTCCTCGAACATGTCTCCGGCAACGTCCGCCGCCTGCGCCTGCAAGCCGGCCTCAGCCAGGAAGCGCTGGCCCGCGCGGCCAGTGTCAGCCGGCGGATGCTGGTGGGCATCGAGAGCGGCGACGTCAATGTCAGCCTGTCGACCCTCGACCGTATCGCCGCCGCCCTCGGCGTGCTGTTCCCCGACCTGGTCCAGGCACCGGCCACCGACCGCTCGCGGATCAATGCGGTGGCCTGGGTCGGCCACCACCCCGAGAGCCGCGCCACCCTCCTCGCCAGCGCACCGGCGCGGCGCGAGGTGGAACTCTGGGCCTGGTCGCTGGGACCGGGCGAGCGCTACGTATCGGAACCCGACGCAGCCGGCTGGCGGGAGATGGTTCTGGTCATCGAAGGTCGCCTGCGCCTGGAACTGGCCGACGGCGAACGGCGCATCGAGGCCGGCGACTTCCATGCCTTCGCCAGCGACCAGCCGTACGCCTACGTCAACGACGGCGACGAGGTGGTGCGTTTCACCCGCAACGTGGTGAGCTAGGCTCTAGCCTCGAGCCAGCCTTCCAGAGGAGACCGCGATGAGCGCACGCGTACGACCCTTCCTGATGTTCCAGGGGGTCCAGGCCGAGGCGGCCATGAACTTCTACCTGTCACTGTTCGACGACGCCGAGATCCTCCAGATCCAGCGCTACGGCGCCGAGGGGCCGGGCCCGGAGGGCTCGGTGATGAAGGCGCTGTTCCGCCTCGGCGACCAGAGCGTGCATTGCATCGACAGCCATGTGCGGCACGCCTTCGATTTCACCCCGGCGTTCTCCTTCTTCGTCGACTGCGAGAGCAACGCGCAGATCGAGCGCCTGGCCGAGGCCCTGAGCGACGGCGGCAAGGCCCTGATGCCGCTCGGCGACTACGGCTTCAGCCAGCGTTTCGCCTGGCTGGCCGACCGCTTCGGGGTGTCCTGGCAGCTCAATCTGGCCTGAGCCCGGCAGTTGCCGTCAGGCTTCCTGGAGGACTTCCTGGCACACATCGACCCACTGCGCATCCACCAGCTCGGCCATCCGTTGCGGGGCGATGCGGACCGCGCTGTGCACCGCCCCGGCGGCCGGAAGCACTTCGTCGAAGGCTTGCAGCGAGACGTCGCAGTACACCGCCAGCGGCGTCGCCAGGCCGAACGGGCAGACTCCGCCGACCGGGTGCCCGGTCAGCTCGACCACGTCCTCGGCGCCGAGCATCTTCGCCTTGCCGCCGAAGGCGGCCTTGATCTTGCGGTTGTCCAGCCGCGCGTCGCCGCGCGCCACTACCAGTACGGTGCGCTCGCCGACCCGCAGCGACAGGGTCTTGGCGATCCGCCCCGGCTCCACGCCATGGGCCTCGGCGGCCAGGGCGACGGTGGCGGTGCTGGTTTCCAGCTCGATGATGCGCAGGTCCGGGGCTTTCTCGGCGAAGAACCGCCGGACGGATTCGAGGCTCATGGGGTGGGCTCCTTGGCGAAAACCCACGAACTTATGCAAGCGCGCCGAGGCTGTCCAGCGCCGCGCGCTCAGGCGAAGCGCACGCAGTAGATCGGCGGCAGGTTGGCGGAGAGCTGCTGCCAGTCCTCCCCGCCGTTCTCGCTGAGCCACAGGCCGCCGGTGGTCGAGCCCATGGCCAGGCGCTCGCCGCTGGGGTCGATGTCCAGGCCGTGGCGGTAGACCAGGTCGTAGGCCGGGCCATCGGGCAGGCCGCGCTCGAGGGTCTCGAAGCTGTGGCCACCGTCGCGGGTGCGGGTGACCACGAAACGGGCGTCCCTGGGAATGCGGCATTCGTCCTTGGTCGCCGGGACGAACCAGGCCGTGTCCGGCTGCCGCGGATGCACGGCGACGGCGAAGCCGAAGCTGGACGGCTCGGCGACCACGCCCTGCCAATGCAAGCCGCCGTCGCGGGAACGGAAGATGCCGTTGTGGTGCTGCACCCAGAGGAACTCCGGGCGCGCCTGGCACTGCACCAGGCGGTGCGGGTCCTGGATCGCCGCCTCCTCGCTCTGCTCCGGCGGCATGTAGTCGGCGCGCATGCCTCTGGTGGTGCAGGTCCAGCTGCGGCCGTCGTCGTGGCTCTGCCAGACGCCGCCGCAAGACACCGCGACGGTGAGGTGGCGACTGTCGCGTGGGTCGACGCAGATGGAATGGATGCCGGGATGGTCGTAGCCGCCGCCGAACCACTGGGCGCGTTCGGGTCGTTCCCAGAGTTCGCGGTTGAGGCGCCAGCTGGCGCCACGGTCGTCGGAACGGAACAGGCCGCCGGGGATGGTTCCGGCCCACAGCGTGCCGGGCCGGTCGGCGCCGCCTGGCTCGAGGATCCACAACTGCTGTAGCGACCAGGGTGGCTCCGCCGCCTGGCCTTCCAGCGGTTCGGCCGCTGGCGGCTGCGGCGGATAGACCGGCACCGCGCATTCCATCCAGTCCGTCGCGCCGGCGTCGCGACGCCACAGCTTGACGCCGAAATGGCCGAGATTCAGCGCCGCGTAGAGCGCGCCGTCGCGCGGGTCGGCGAGGAGCATGCTCAGCGGCTCGCCGAGGAAGTGGCTGGCCATCGGCAGCCACTGGCCCGCCGCGTTGCGCCGCAGCTCGAACAGGCCCTTGCGGGTGCCGACATAGAGTCGCTCGCTCACCGGATGTCCTCCTCTGTTGGTCAACCGCCGCTCAGCGCCTGCACCACGTAGATCTCGCTATCGTCTTGGAGCGGATCGCCCAATCCCCGGCGATCGCGGACCTGCACGCCATCGACGAACAGCGCCACATGCCGGCGCAGACTGCCCTGGTCGTCGAGCAGGTAGCCGCGCAAGCGCGGCTCGCGGGCGAAGGCCGCCTGCAAGGCGGCGGCGACGGTGGCGGCGCCGACGTCCAGCGCGGGCATGGCGACGTGCCGCTGGATGGCCGGGGCGAAGACGATACGGGGCATGCCGAGGCTCGCGGAAATGGCTCTGCCGGAACAGTGTAGAAGCCCTGCAGGCCACGGCTGGCGCGGCCCGCCCAGCGGTCGGCACACTCCGCAGCGACGCTCGTCGGCCACCCCGGCCGCTCGGCGCGGGCCTCCTATACTGCCCCGGCCAGCGAAAAAACCGCCGTCGCCTGTCGATCCGCCGGCCTGCCGTTCGACCAGTTCGGGAGGCGGGCCAGAACGGGCCGTCATTGCGCAGAACAACAAGGAGAACGCAGATGAGATTCATGGTGATCGTCAAGGCCACCCAGGCTTCCGAAGCCGGCGAGATGCCCAGCGAGGAACTGCTCGCGGCGATGGGCCGCTATAACGAGGAACTGGTCAAGGCCGGGGTGATGCTCGCCGGCGAAGGGCTACAGCCCAGCGCCAAGGGCGCCCGGGTGCGTTTCTCCGGCAACGCGCGGACGGTGATCGACGGCCCCTTCGCCGAGACCCGCGAGCTGATCGCCGGTTTCTGGATGTTCCAGGTGGCCTCCCTGGAAGAGGCCATCGAGTGGGTCAAGCGATGCCCGAACCCATTCGACGGCGAATCCGAGATCGAGATCCGCCAGGTCTTCGAGGCCGAGGACTTCGGCGAGGAGTTCACCCCGGAACTGCGCGAGCGCGAGGAGCGCCTGCGCGCCGAGCTGGAAAAACGCAACTGAACCGCCCCGCACTCCGCCAAGAACGAGGAAAGCGCCATGCAAATCGTCCCCTACCTGATCTTCAACGGTAATTGCCGGGAGGCCTTCAGCTGCTACCACCAGCACCTGGGCGGCACCCTGGAGGCCATGCTGCCGTTCGGCGACAGCCCCGAGTGCGGCGACATCCCGGCCGACTGGAAGGACAAGATCATGCACGCACGGCTGGTGGTCGGCAGCTTCGCCCTGATGGCCTCGGACAATCACCCGGCCTATCCCTACGAAGGCATCAAGGGCTGTTCCATCAGCCTCAACGTCGACAGCAAGGCCGAGGCCGAGCGCCTGTTCAACGCCCTCGCCGAGGGCGGCTCGGTCCAGATGCCGCTGGGCCCGACCTTCTGGGCGGCGAGCTTCGGCATGTTCACCGACCGCTTCGGCGTGGCCTGGATGGTCAACTGCGAGCAGGACCGGTAGCGTCCGCTACGCGGGCCCGCCGCCAGGTGAATCGGCGGCGGGCCCGCGTTCCACTGTGCGCGAGTCGCGATCGATAGACGCACTGCTGCGATAATTTAGGTTGCATTTTAAAACCAAAATTCCTAGCCTCCGCTTTAGTTTCATATTGAAACCTTACGGAGCGCTTCGCATGCCATCCTCGCCATCCTCCCTCCCCTCCGCGCTGGTGCTGCTGTTCGCCGTCGCCTGCGGTCTCAGCGTGGCCAACGTCTATTACGCCCAGCCGCTGCTGGACGTCCTCGGTGCCGAGTTCGCCATCGGCCAGGCCGGGGTCGGCCTGCTGTTCGGCGCGACCCAGGCCGGTTGCGCCCTGGCGCTGCTGCTGGTGGTGCCGCTGGGCGACCTGCTGGAGCGGCGCCGGCTGATGTTCGTCCAGCTCCTGCTGCTGGTGCTGTCGCTGCTGCTGGTGGGCTTCGCCGGCGATACCCTCGGCCTGGCGCTGGGGCTGCTCGGACTGGGCCTGCTCGGCACCGCCATGACCCAGGGACTGCTGGCCTACGCCGCGGCGCTGGCGGCGCCTGGCGAGCGCGG
>OKPH01000258.1_pt1:0-2500 | contig 6581 bp, 5 predicted proteins | sample 1613951 | NCBI WGS metagenome assembly OKPH01 (sample SAMN04436894, study PRJEB24849) | human gut metagenome | biome: human gut; feature: NICU; material: stool | host: Homo sapiens | place: USA: Saint Louis, MO | collected 2012-06-12
AACATAATCGTCTGCACCTGCAACTAAGCCTTTGATTTTATCCATATCGGTTGTTTTTGCTGTTAACATAATAATTGGAATTTGCGATTCTTTTCGAAGTTCTTTCACTACTTCCATTCCATCCATGATTGGCATCATAATGTCCAAGATTAATAAATCGATATCTGGTGTTGTGTGCAATTTGGATAACGCTTCTTTTCCATCATAAGCTTTCACGACTTCGTATCCTTCATTATGAATATAAATACTCAATAGTTCAACTAAAATTTTGATAAGCGTTCATTTCCTCCATATATAAAAAATCTCTTTTCCATATTTTAACAAATAATTGCTAAAAAGGACAAAATCCTTGATATATTACGATAAATTTAGAAGATTTTGCTAAAAGTTAATAAACTATAGTCAAAAAAGGATGAAAGGGGGTAAAAAACGAACAAAAATACCTAGACCAATCATAATAATCGGTATTGAAAAAAAGTTTAAAAAAAGTGAAAATAATGATTGACCAATGCTTGAAATCTTGGTATATTATTACATGTCGCAAGGCGAGTCACACAGCTGAGCGATTCAGAAATCAATAATTAAATAACAATTCTTGATTTCAAATCTCTCAAAAAAAGTTTGAAAAAACAACAAAAAAGTTGTTGACAAATAACAAACGAGATGATAAGATATAGAAGTTGTCACAACAGACAACAACAACCGAGCAAAACAACTTAAAAAAACTTTTTTAAAAAAAGTTCTTGACATTCAAACGGAAGTTTGTTATGATATAAAAGTTGCTGCGAGGTAACGTAGACCTTTGAAAACTGAACAAAGAATAGACGAACCAAATGTGTAGGGCGTCTTGATTCAATTCAAGACAACAAACATTTTTAACAAGCAAGCAATATGCTAGCAAACAAATTGAGCTTAACAATCGCAAGGTTGTTCTAACTTTTATTATGAGAGTTTGATCCTGGCTCAGGACGAACGCTGGCGGCGTGCCTAATACATGCAAGTCGAACGCTTCTTTCCTCCCGAGTGCTTGCACTCAATTGGAAAGAGGAGTGGCGGACGGGTGAGTAACACGTGGGTAACCTACCCATCAGAGGGGGATAACACTTGGAAACAGGTGCTAATACCGCATAACAGTTTATGCCGCATGGCATAAGAGTGAAAGGCGCTTTCGGGTGTCGCTGATGGATGGACCCGCGGTGCATTAGCTAGTTGGTGAGGTAACGGCTCACCAAGGCCACGATGCATAGCCGACCTGAGAGGGTGATCGGCCACATTGGGACTGAGACACGGCCCAAACTCCTACGGGAGGCAGCAGTAGGGAATCTTCGGCAATGGACGAAAGTCTGACCGAGCAACGCCGCGTGAGTGAAGAAGGTTTTCGGATCGTAAAACTCTGTTGTTAGAGAAGAACAAGGATGAGAGTAACTGTTCATCCCTTGACGGTATCTAACCAGAAAGCCACGGCTAACTACGTGCCAGCAGCCGCGGTAATACGTAGGTGGCAAGCGTTGTCCGGATTTATTGGGCGTAAAGCGAGCGCAGGCGGTTTCTTAAGTCTGATGTGAAAGCCCCCGGCTCAACCGGGGAGGGTCATTGGAAACTGGGAGACTTGAGTGCAGAAGAGGAGAGTGGAATTCCATGTGTAGCGGTGAAATGCGTAGATATATGGAGGAACACCAGTGGCGAAGGCGACGATCTGGCCTGCAACTGACGCTCAGTCCCGAAAGCGTGGGGAGCAAATAGGATTAGATACCCTAGTAGTCCACGCCGTAAACGATGAGTACTAAGTGTTGGATGTCAAAGTTCAGTGCTGCAGTTAACGCAATAAGTACTCCGCCTGAGTAGTACGTTCGCAAGAATGAAACTCAAAGGAATTGACGGGGGCCCGCACAAGCGGTGGAGCATGTGGTTTAATTCGAAGCAACGCGAAGAACCTTACCAGGTCTTGACATCCTTTGACCACTCTAGAGATAGAGCTTCCCCTTCGGGGGCAAAGTGACAGGTGGTGCATGGTTGTCGTCAGCTCGTGTCGTGAGATGTTGGGTTAAGTCCCGCAACGAGCGCAACCCTTATTGTTAGTTGCCATCATTCAGTTGGGCACTCTAGCAAGACTGCCGGTGACAAACCGGAGGAAGGTGGGGATGACGTCAAATCATCATGCCCCTTATGACCTGGGCTACACACGTGCTACAATGGGAAGTACAACGAGTCGCTAGACCGCGAGGTCATGCAAATCTCTTAAAGCTTCTCTCAGTTCGGATTGCAGGCTGCAACTCGCCTGCATGAAGCCGGAATCGCTAGTAATCGCGGATCAGCACGCCGCGGTGAATACGTTCCCGGGCCTTGTACACACCGCCCGTCACACCACGAGAGTTTGTAACACCCGAAGTCGGTGAGGTAACCTTTTTGGAGCCAGCCGCCTAAGGTGGGATAGATGATTGGGGTGAAGTCGTAACAAGGTAGCCGTATCGGAAGGTGCGGCTGGATCACCTCCTTTCTA
>OKPH01000260.1_pt1 | contig 6394 bp, 8 predicted proteins | sample 1613951 | NCBI WGS metagenome assembly OKPH01 (sample SAMN04436894, study PRJEB24849) | human gut metagenome | biome: human gut; feature: NICU; material: stool | host: Homo sapiens | place: USA: Saint Louis, MO | collected 2012-06-12
GTCTGAACCATCGTCCGCGGTTCGGCCAGCGCTCCCAGCTGTTTCCAGGTCCGTTGCGCCAGCGCCAGCGCGGCCGGGTGCCGGGGGTCAGCCGCCAGCCAGCCGTCCAGCGCTTCGCGCCGGGACCGGTCGAGGTCGCCGCCGTCCAGGCGGATCGCCCATTCGGCGGCCTGCTGGCGGATCTGCTGTTGTTCCTGGGGGCTGTTCACGTGCGGCTCTCGTTGGTCGTTATAGAGGTTCAGACGCGCGAACCGGCAAGACTCGGTAATCCATTCAGCGGGAATCCTCGAGTGCCTGCATCACATGGGCCAGGGCGCGGGCCAGGTGCTTCTGCACCGAGCTATCGGAGATTTCCAGGCGTCTCGCCACCTCGGCATGGGTCAGCCCCTCCAGACGGTTGAGACGGAAGATCTCACGGGTGCGCGGCGGCAGTTCGGCGACTATCTCGCGCAGGCGGGCAAGCGCATCGGCATCCACCGCGGACTCCTCGGGGCCGGGCTGGTCGGCGACGAACCCGGCGAGGTCGTCGTTGGGCCGGGTCTCGGTGCGGCGCCGCCGTTCCTGCCGGTAATGGTCGATGGTGAGGTTGTGCGCGGTGCGGTAGAGATAGGCGTCGACATGCTCGATCGGCTCCTTGTGCCGCTGCTCGGCCAGGCGCAGGAAGCTTTCCTGCGCCAGGTCCGCCGCCAGGTGTGGATCACGGGTCTTGCGCAACAGATACGACTGCAACTGCCGGGCATGCCTGAGAAACAGTGCCTTGAGATCCTGCTCCGCCAACGGCGCATCCACCCACGTCCTTTCAGAAGGGCAGCAGCATATTTTTTATGATAATGATTTTCAATCGTATTCTTGTGAGATGCCGGGGCTCAGCCGAACACCGAGCCGCCGCCGAGGCAGGCCAGGCCCGCGCCAAGGGCCGCCAGCGCCAGCGGCGGGCGCATCGGCGCGTCGTTGATGGCGAAGGCCAGTTGCGCCAGCGGAAACAGCAGCAGGCAGAGCAATGCGCAGGGGATCGAACGGCGGCCGCCGCTGGCCACGGACCAGACGTAGCCGATGAGCAGAAGGGCGAAACCGAAGTCTTGCATGCCGGGCATCCTTGCGGGGCGGAAGGTATGCGCCGCGCAACGGGCGGCAGGCGCGCAACCTTAGCAGAAGCGCGGGAGCCGAGGAAAACCCGGCGCGGCCCGTGCCGCACCGGGTTCGCTCAATTGCCGCTGCAACCGCTGCCCCAGGCCTTGTACTCGACGGTATGCCGCTCGCCCTGCGAGTCCTCGTAGACCAGGCGCGCCGGGACGATCCCACAGGCGCTCCACAGGTCGGTCTTGTAGATCACCCGGGCGATGTCCAGGCGCCCTTCCACGTAGTGCTGGCGGAGCGATTTCGAGTCCGGGTTGGGTCCGTAGGGCTGCTGCTGCGCCTGGGCCAGCGGCGCCAGGCCGAGCAGCGCGACAAGTGCCAACGGGATCACTCTCATGAGGATGTCTCCTTGGTAGAACGTTCAGCCTGAAACTACGCTGCGGAGACTGTCAGGCTCATGAGCCCGGCGTGACATTTCTGTCAGACGACGACCGCCCCGGCAATGCGCCGGCAATCCTGGCGCTATCCACGGACGGCAAGACGCCATATACTGTATGAATAACCAGTCAAAGCAACCTTCCGACTCAGAAGGCACAGAGGTGATGAATGGCCGTCGAAGTGGTGTACCGCAGCAGCCGGGATCAGGAGCGTTTGTTCATGGACAAGGCTGAAGCCGATCGTTACGACAAGATGCTGGAGCTGGCGGAAACGCTGGCCGAGGTGCTGCAGAAGGCGGTGCCGTCGCTGAAGGAGGAACAGGTGGAAGAACTCGGCATCTTCATGGCGAAGAACCGCGACGCCTTCGCCCGCGCCTTCAAGAACCAGCCGGACGCCCTCAACGAACTGTTCGAGGAAAACGCCGCGGACGAATGAGCCGCCGCTGCAAGCAAAGCGCAAGGAGCCGAAACATGCCGCGACAACTTGCCGGCCTGCTGTGCGTCCTCCTCGGCCTCGCCGGCGCCCCTGCCCTCGCCTGCCCATTCCGGGCCACGGACGCCGAGACACCGGCAGCCTCTGCCGGCGCCGCGCAGGTCCTGGCCCTGGGCGGCACCGGCAGACTGCAACTCGACCTGCAACGGGCCCCCGCCACCCTGCTGCACAGCGGCGACCTGCTGATCGCTCGCTACGCCGAGGGTCATTACCTCGCCCACCGCCTGCTCGAAGGCAACGAGATGGGCGCGGACGAGGGCGAACGGCTCGACCTTCCGCGACAGGTTCGCCTGCTCTTCGGAGCCCTGCCGCTGGACGGCCTGCCCGACGCCGAGCGCGAGCGTCTCCAGGCGCAGCGCCAGGCCCTCGGCCTGTGCGACCGGCGCGCCAGCGTCAGCCGCTACCGCGTGGCCGGCACCGAGGTCTATCGCCTGCGCGGCAGCCAGGCCGGCAAGCCCTACCACGCGCTCTACCTGCTCGACGGTCCCCAGGTGCACTACCTCGACAGCTCCGGCAGCGACGCCTTCGTCGAACAACTGCTCGCCAGCCTGCGACGCCGCTGAGTCCGCGCGGCGCTTGTCCGACCCGCGCCCGGCTTGCCGGAAACTGGCGCTTGCCGTACAACGCCCGGCAGCCCCATCGACCAGGAAGGTCCCATGCCCGCTCTCCCCGCCTCCCCCGTCCGCTCCCGACGCTGGCGCCTGGACCGGCGCAGCCTGCTGCTGGCACTGCTGCTGTTCGGCCTGCTGGTCCTGCTCGCCACCCTGGGCCGGCATTGGGGCTGGATACGCAGCTTCGGCGGCGACCTGCTGGCGTTGGTCTGGCTCTACTACCTGATGGGCAGCGCGCTCAGGGCGCCGGCCGCCTGGCTGGCATCCGCCGCCTTTGCCGTCGGCGCGCTGCTGGAACTGGGCCAGTACCTGGCGGCGCAACTGCATTGGCAATTTTCCAGTCCCGTGCTGCGCATCGTTCTCGGTAGCACCGCCGACGGCTTCGACCTGCTCGCCTATGCCCTCGGCGCGCTGCTGGCATGGTGGCTGGAGCGCCGGCGCTGATCAGCCGTCGGGCTGCTCCAGGGCGTTCACCAGTACCTTGAGGAAACGCGCCGCCTCGCCACCGGTGGCGGCGCGGTGATCGAAGCTCAGCGAGAGCGGCAGGATCGGGTGGATCGCCATCTCGCCGCGCCAGGCCACTACTTCGTCGCGGATGCCGCCGGCGCCGAGGATGGCCACCTGCGGCGGCACCACCACGGGGTTGGCGTAGCGGCCGAACAGGGTGCCGAAGTTGGATAGGGTCAGGGTCGCGCCGAGCATTTCCGCCGGCGGGATCGAGCGTGCCTGGACGTCTTCGCGCAGGCGCCGCATACCGGCGCGCAGGTCCTCCGCCGAACGCGCACCGACGTCGCGCAGCACCGGCACGAACAGGCCGTCCGGGGTGTCCACGGCGATCCCCAGGTCGAGCCGCTCATGCAGTTTCAGCGACAACGAGGCGCCATCGAACCAGGCGTTGAGGGTCGGCTCGGCGCGACAGGCCTCGGCCAGCGCCTGGGCCAGGCGGATCAACGGGTCGCGTGCGGTCTTCCAGCGATGCAGGTCGGCGTCGCCGTAGATCGTCACCGGCACCACCTCGGCATGCGAGCGCGCCATGTTCAGCGCCATGCTCCGCCGTACCCCGCGCAAGCGCTCGCCGCCGAAGCGTTCGCGGGCGCCCTGGGCGGCGGCCTCGACGTCGGCGAGGGTGATCAGGCCATCCGGGCCGGAGCCGCTCAGGCCGGCCAGTTCGACGCCCTGCTGGCGGGCGAACTGGCGCACCGCCGGGGTCGCGCGCGGTGCCAGGTGTTCGCGGGTGGACGGTGCGGCGCCGATGAAGAAACGGTCCTCCAGGGCGCTACCGCCGCCCTCCAGGCGCCCCACCACGGTACCGGCGTCCGCCTCCTCGCCCTCGAAGCCCACCAGCGGTTCGCCGACGTGGAGGATGTCGCCCTCGGCGCCGAACAGCTTGCCCACCACCCCATCGTAGGGCGCAGGGATGTCCACCAGCGCCTTGGCGGTTTCCACCGAAACCAGGCGCTGGTCGGCGCGCACGCTGTCGCCGGCCTTGACGTGCCATTCGACGATTTCCGCTTCCTGCAGGCCCTCGCCCAGGTCGGGCAGCTTGAAGTGCTTCATGGTCGTCTCCCCTTGGCTCAGGCGTAGCCGAGCACGGTGTCGCAGGCCGCCAGGATGTCCTCCACGGCGGGCATGTACAGCGCTTCCAGGCGGTACAGCGGCGGCGGGATATCGGCCGCGGCGACCCGCTGGATCGGCGCCCGCAGGTCGAACAGGACACGCTCGTAGAGGCTCGCGGCGATTTCCCCGCCGAGGCCGCCACTCTTCGGCGCCTCATGGACGATCACGCAGCGACCGGTCTTGCGCACCGAGGCTTCGAGGGTGTCGAGGTCGAGCGGCTTGAGGCAGGCGACGTCGATCACTTCGGCCTCGATGCCGCGCTGCGCCAGGCGCTCGGCGGCCTGCTGGGTCTCGTGGACGCTGGCGCCCCAGCTGACCAGGGTCAGGTCGCCGCCTTCGCGAAGGGTGAAGCAACTGTCCAGCGGCAGGCGCCGGGCGTCGTCCGCCAGCGGCTGCGGGTTCATCCGGTAGAGCCGGGTCGGCTCGAGGAAGATCACCGGATCGGGATCGTCGATCGCCGCCAGGAGCAGGCCGTAGGCCCGCGCCGGCGACGACGGCACCAGCACGCGGACGCCGGGGATGTGCGCGAACATCGCCTCGGTCGCCTCGCTGTGGTGCTCCGGCGCGCGGATCCCCGCGCCCATCGGCGTGCGCAGCACCAACGGGCAGGCCAGGCGGCCGCGGGTGCGATTGCGCAGGCGGCTGGCATGGGACACCAGTTGCTCCATGGCGGCGTAGATGAAGCCCATGAACTGGATCTCCATCACCGGCTTCAGGCCCTGGGCGGCCATGCCGATGGACAGCCCGGCGATCATGTTCTCCGCCAGCGGCGTATCCAGCACCCGCTTGAAGCCGAAGCGCTCGCGCAGGCCGAGGGTGGCGCGAAACACCCCGCCGTTGACCCCGACGTCTTCGCCCAGCACCACCACCGTCTCGTCCTCGGCCATGGCCCGGTGCAACGCCAGGTTGACCGCCTCCAGAAGGGCCAGGCGTTTCGCTTCGCCGTTGCGCTCATTCATGTTCGGCCCCTCCCCGCCGCCGCGCGGCGCGCTCCAGCAATTGCTCGCGCTGCTCCTCCAGGACCGCCGGCCAGCGCGCGTAGACATGCTCGAACAGTGCCTGCGGCGCCTGCGCGGCGAACGTCTCGAAACGCTCCACCGCCTCCTGCACCCGCGCCTGGCACTCGCCCACCAGCGCCTGCTCGCGCTCCTCGTCCCACTGGCCGCGGCCGGCGAGGAAGGCGCGCAGGCGCTTGATCGGCTCCTCGCGCCAGGCCTGGTTGACCTCCTCGGCGGAACGGTAGCGGCTGGCGTCGTCGGCCGTGGTGTGGTCGCAGAGGCGATAGCTGATGCACTCCAGCAGGGTCGGCCCCTTGCCCTGGCGCGCGCGCTCCAGGGCCGCGCGGACGCGTTCGGCGACCGCCAGCACGTCGTTGCCGTCCACCTGTTCGCCGGGGAAGCCGGCACCCACCGCCTTCTCCGCCAGGGTCGGCGCGCCGCACTGGATGCGCCGCGGCACCGAGATCGCCCACTGGTTGTTGTTGACCACGAAGAGCACCGGCAACTGCCAGGCGCCCGCCACGTTCAGCGCCTCGAGGAAATCGCCCTTGCTGGTGGCGCCGTCGCCGCAGGTGGTCACCGCCACCCGGTGTTCGCCGCGGATGCGGAACGCCGAGGCGACCCCGCAGGCATGCAGGGCCTGGGTGGCGATCGGCACGCAAATGGGAAAGTCCTGCGCCGCCAGCGGTTCGGCGTAGTCGCTGCCGCGCTCGTCGCCGCCCCAGTAGAGGAGGATGTCCTCCATGCGCACGCCGCGCATCAATTGCACGGCGGTATCGCGGTAATACGGCACCAGCACGTCCTCGGCGCGCATCTGGCTGCCGATGGCCACTCCGATGGCTTCCTGGCCGAGGGTTGGCGCATAGGTGCCGATCCGCCCGGTACGCTGGAGGGCCACCGCCTTCTGGTCGAACAGGCGGGTCAGGAGCATCTGCCGGTAGAGGCCGACCAGCGCATCGCTGTCGCCGGCCCAGGCGGGCAACTCGCCGAGGGGCCGACCGTCGCTGTCGAGGTAGCGGGTGAAAGGCGGGTCGATCCGGTTGTGAACCATCGCAAACCTCCTCCGCACGCCGGGTAGGCGTGCCGCTCAGGGTCGCGCCGCGGGTGGCGGCGTGCACGCGCGGCGCGGCGGGGGTGGCCCGCACTGCCGCTGGCGAGGCC
>OKPH01000262.1_pt1 | contig 6350 bp, 6 predicted proteins | sample 1613951 | NCBI WGS metagenome assembly OKPH01 (sample SAMN04436894, study PRJEB24849) | human gut metagenome | biome: human gut; feature: NICU; material: stool | host: Homo sapiens | place: USA: Saint Louis, MO | collected 2012-06-12
GGCGTCTTGGCGCCGCCGGCCCTTCCACTCCTGGTGCCGCTTGCGCAGCGGCGAATCCATGTCGAGGAGGCAGAGAGCATGCCAGCGTTCAATCGGGCCAGTCACCTGGTCAGCATTCGCGCCCGCAGCGGCCAGTCGCACCGCCTCGGCCTGCGCCTGCAAGAGCTGGCGCAGGCGGGCCAGGCCGCGCCCGGTTGCCTGCGCTACGAACTGCGCCAGGCGGACGGGGACGCCGACCTGTGGCTGTTGCACAGCGAGTGGAGCGATGAAGCTGCCATGCAGGCGTACCTGTCCGGCGACGCCCAGCGGGTCTTCGCCGAGGTGCTCTGGCAAGCGCTGGCGGCGACCCTGGACGTGCAGGAGCGGCCGTTCTGAAACCGGGCGGGCGGATGACGCGGCGCGGCGTCCGCCCGTCCCCCTTGTTCTGGCGTCTCAGCGACCCGGCGCGACCGGCGACTGGTCCGCTCGTTCGTCTTCGACGTCGCGATGTCGCTCGAAGGCGGTCGCCGGCGAGCCATCGGCATTGACCTGCAACACCGCGCGCGGACGGCCGTCCTCGCCAATGAATACCTGGCCGATCCCGGCGCTGTTCCACAGGCGCTCGCCGGCCTGGCTGTGCTGCGGAACGCGCGGGCGGATTTCCAGGCTGCGCCGCTGGGTCAGCCAGTTCAGCGGCGACCAGGGCGCATAGAGCCAGCGGTTGAGGCGGTCGAACCAGTCCAGCAGGCGTCGCGGGAATTCGTTCTTGATCCCGCTGCTGGTGATCTGCCAGAGCCGGGGCCCGTGCTCGCGGTGGCGAATCCGGATGTCGTAGACGAAGGAGTAATGCACGTCGCCGGAAAGGATCAGGTAGTTACCCGGCGTGCGCGAGTGGCGGAAGATGTTCATCATCACCGAGGCCGCGCCGCGATGGGCCATCCAGTTTTCCGCATCGACCAGCAGCGGCTGGCCGATCCAGCTAAAGAGCTTCTGCACGCCCTCGATCAGCTTGACCCCGAACATCGGCGCCGGCGACACGATGATCGCCGCCTTTTCGCCGAGCAGATCCTGCTGGAGTTCACTCAGCGCCTCCCAGTCCATCAGCCCGGAGGGCCGGCCCAGGTTGCGCTCGCTGCGCCAGCGGCGGGTGCGCGTGTCGAGGACGATCAGGGTCGGGCTGCCAGGCAACCGGTAGTGCCAGTGCTGGAAGTCGAGCAGGGCATCGAGCAGGCGGTCCTGCTCGGCGCAGGGCAGCCGGCCGTCTGCCGCGGCACCCTCCATCAGGGCCGCGACCGGCGCCAGCCATTCGCCGCAATGCTGCGGGTCGTTGCCCCAGCCCTGGCAGAGCAGGTAGGCGAGCAGGGCGTTGCCGATGATCCGCCGGGAGAACGGATGGCCGTAGGCGGTCAGCTCCCAGCGCGCGGAAAGGTTCCAGTCGTCGGTGATGTCGTGGTCGTCGAAGATCATCAGCGACGAGATATGCGCCAGTGCCCGCGCCACGCCGGGCAGGCCATCGCGGAAGGCTTCGATGTGCCGGCGCTCGTCGGCGAAGCGCTGCGCGTGCCGCGCATCCAGCCCCGGCGGCGGTTCCAGCCTGACCAGGCGCCAGGGCGCCGGCGACCAGACCAGCAGGTACATCGCCAGCACCTCGGCCAGGCCGACCAGATGGTTGTGGGCGTTGGCCGAGGTGAAGATCGGCTTCTTCACCCCGCCGAAGAAGCGCTCGCGCAGGGCTTCGTTGGACTTGAAGGCGGGCAGCAGGTCCTCGCGCCGGTAGTAGGTGGCCGGGTGTGCGTAGAGCGCCTCGCTGTCGTCCACCAGCGCGCCTTCCAGGTGTTCGCCGTACAGGCCGAGGCGGCGGATCAGCCCATGGATGGCCACCAGCATCGGCCCGGCGACGTCGTCGGCGTAGACCTGGTCGCCGCTCATCATCAGCAACGCCGGGCGGCTTTCGGCCTGCAGCAGGTTTTCCTCCAGCAGCCGGTCGACCTGCAGCAGGCCATCGGCCGCCGGGTGATGCGGCTTGCGGCAGGAGCCGTGGAGCAACTGGTCGAGACGTGGCTTGAGCACCAGGCTGGCGCGCTGGCGACCGGGGTAGAGCAGATGCGGCGCCCATTCGGCGATTCCCGCGGGCTCCCGGCCGTCGGCGGCCAGGCGCAGGTCGTAGTCGACCAGGCGGGCGCAGGGCAACGGCGGGTCGAGCGCGACATCCAGCAGGTGCAGCCAGGCATGGGTGCCGATGCGGATGGCCGAGTGGGTTCCTTCCGCGAGGCGGATCCGACGCTCCGCCTCGCCTTCGCTGGCGAGGATCAGTTCGATGGTCGTCGGGCATGACGTGGCCAGCCAGAACACCAGGCGTCCGGGCTCTGCGCGGCGCAGCAGGGGACCGGCCAGGACCAGGGGCAGGGCTTCGTCAGGCGGGGTGTCGTTGGGGAGCGAGGCGGACATTGGTACGGGCGTTGTCGACGCGGCGAAACAAGCTGACGAGTATGCCGCTTTCCGCGGATCGCGGCGTTGCCATTTCGTAAGGAATGACGACAGTCGTCGCGGGATGGCGATCTTCTAATGCCAAAAAGTTAAGTACACCTTAATTAATATTCTTTTTTGCGTTCGGGCTTCTGCGGCATATTGCCTTCCGCGCAGGCCCGGCGGCCTGCCATCGCTGTTTGCGGGAGGGACACGTGCAATCCGACGTCGGCGCCGCCTCCCGCCGATCAAGGTTTCGCCTGCCACCCCGACGCCCGGTGGCGCAGGCCCGTAGCACGAGAGTGCGGAATGGGCATGGATCAGACACGCAATCGCCTCGTCGGCCTGATGTTCCAGAACGACTATTCCTGGCTGAGCGGGCGCCTGCGGCGCTACCTCGGCTGCCCCCACAGCGCCGAGGACATCGCCTCGGAAACCTTCCTCAAGGTCCTTGCCCTGCCGGATCCGGCAAGCATCCGCGAGCCGCGCGCGCTGCTCACCACCATCGCCCGCCGGCTGATGTACGACGGCTGGCGGCGCCAGGACCTGGAACGCGCCTACCTGGAAAGCCTGGCCGGGCTTCCGGAGGCCCTCGCGCCGTCCGCCGAGGAGCAGGCCCAGGTGGTGGAAACCCTGCTGCGCCTGGAGCGCATGCTCGCCGGGCTGTCGTCGAAGGCCCGCGCCGCCTTCATCCATAGCCAGATCGGCGGACTGACCTACGTGGAGATCGCCGGCTTGCTGGAGGTTTCCGTCAGCCGCATCCACCAGTACATGGTCGAGGGCTTCAAGCAGTGCTACCAGGTGCTTGCCGAATGAGCCAGGGAAGGCGAGAACGCATCCTCGACGAAGCGGCGCAGTGGATGGCGCTGCTGCAATCCGGCCATGCCGGCGCCGAGGAGCGCCTGGCGTTCCAGCAGTGGCGCCAGGCCGATGCCGAGCACGGTGCGGTGTTCGACCGGCTCAGCCTGGGCTTGCAGTCGTTTCGCGACGAGCCCCTGCACGGCTTGCGCGCCGAGCAATTGATCGGAGCCCTCGAGGCGCCGTCCGCCCGTCGCCGGTTTCTCCAGCGCAGCCTCGCCCTGGCGGCGTTCGGCGTGGCGACGCTGGCGCTGGGGCGGATCGGCATCGTCGGCTTCCCCTGGCCCGGCGACCTGTACACCGGCACCGGACAACGCCAGAGCTTCCGCCTGGAGGATGGCAGCCAACTGGTGCTGGACGCGCGCAGCCGGGTACGCCCCGAATTCGATGGCTACCGGCGTCGCCTGCGCTTACGCGAGGGCCGCCTGCTGGTTGACGTGGCACGGGATCCGGCGCGGCCTTTCGTCGTCGACACCGGGCGTGGCCAGGTCGAGGCGCAGGGAACCCGCTTCCAGGTCAGCGATGACGGCGCCAGCTCGCGAGTGGTGGTGCTCGAGTCGCGGGTGCGGATCACCACTGCCGACGGACGGCAATGCCTGTTGGAGCGCGGCCAGAGCGCCCGTTTCGACGCCTCGGCGATTCTCGCCCGAGGTCCTGCCGAAGGCGGCGAGAGCGCCTGGCTGGATGGCCGGCTGGAGGTCCGCGACCGCCCGCTGGGGGAGGTGCTGGAAGCGTTGCGCGCCTATCGCCGCGGCATCATCAGCGTCGCCGACGACGCGGCGGCGCTGCGCGTCAGTGGCATCTACCCGCTGGACGACAGCGGCGCGGCGCTGGCATTGCTGGAGCAGAGCCTGCCGATCCGGCTCGACTACCACGGGCCCTACTGGGTCAGCATCGCCAGCCGCTGAGGCGCGCGCCCGGCGGCGAGCCGGGCGGCGCGACGCTTCAGAACGGCTTGGTCGGCAGGTACTTGCCGTCGAGGGTGATCACCGCCCGCGAGCCGCCTTCCGGGTCCTCGACCTTCTTGATGTCCAGCTTGAAGTTGATCGCGCTGATGATGCCGTCGCCGAACTGTTCGTGGACCAGCGCCTTCAGGGCGCTGCCGTAGACTTGCAGCATCTCGTAGAAGCGATAGATGGTCGGGTCGCTGGGAATGCCGCCGGGAATGCTGCCGCGCAGCGGGATGCTTTGCAGCAGGAGCACCGCGTCGTCGTCCAGGCCGAGTTGGGCGGCGACCTTGCGCGCCGCCGCCTCTGGCAGGGCATGCTGGCCGAGCAGGGCGGCGGTGACGAAGGTCAGGGCGAGACCGGTGCCGTCGGCCAGGTCCTGCCAGGACAGGCCCAGGCGGGCCTTGTTCAGGACCACGGTCTCGGCCAGTTGCTGGCGCGCGTTGGGGGACACTTGGCTGTGTTGCATGAGATGACTCTCCTTGCGGGTGGTTGTGAGGGAAGGGATTCAGGCGACCGCCTGCCCGGGTTCGCCGCCTACCGCGCGCACTTCGGGATGCTCGGCGAGGGAGACGAAGCGCCGGCTGGCGCCGTCGAGGGCGTCGATGCGGCCGCTTTCGATGTCGTAGACCCAGCCGTGCAGGTTCAGCCGACCCTGCTCCAGGGCGCGGGCGACGCAGGGGTGGGTGCGCAGGTTGGCCAGTTGGGCGATCACGTTGTGCCGCACCAGGGCGTCCAGCCGCGCCGCCTCGGAGGCGTGTTCGTGGGCGCTGTTCATCGCCCGTGCGGCCTCGGCGTGGTGCAACCAGCCGGCCACCGCCGGCAGCTGGTCGAGACAGGCGCAGGAAGCGATGGCGCCCATCGCGCCGCAGTCCGAGTGGCCGCAGACCACGATGTCGCCGACCCCGAGCACCGCCACCGCGTATTCCACCGAGGCGCTGACCCCGCCGGGCTGCGGCCCGTAGCCGGGGACGATGTTGCCGGCATTACGGATCACGAAGAGTTCGCCGGGCTCGCGCTGGGTCAGCAGTTCGGGGACCACCCGGCTGTCCGAGCAGGCGATGAACAGTGCCTTGGGGGCTTGCCGGGTGGCCAGGGACTTGAACAGTTGCGAGCGCGCCGGGTAGGCGTCGCGCTGGAAGCGGAGAAAGCCGTCGATGATGTCACGCATGGCGCTGGGCTCCTGGCCGTCGAATGGTGGGGCCAGGATGCGCGGATTGAGCCATAGGGTCCAAGACCGGTTTATTATTCCAGTCATTGGTCTGGTCTATAGTTGGATGTTTCCATGCTGCTTCGCCACCTGCGCTACCTGCTCGCTGTCGCCGAGCATCGCAACTTCACCCGCGCCGCCGAGGCGCTGCACGTTTCGCAGCCGACCCTGTCGCAGCAGGTGCGGCAACTGGAAGAGCAACTGCGCGTGCAATTGCTCGACCGCTCCGGCAGGAGCGTGCGTCCCACCGATGCCGGCGAGCTGTACCTGCTTCATGCGCGGCGTGCCTTGCGCGAGCTGGAAGCGGCGCAACGGGCGATCCACGAGGTGCGCGACCTCAGTCGCGGCCGCCTGCGCCTGGGCATGACGCCGACCTTCACCTGCTATCTGGTGGGCGCCCTGGTGGATCCGTTCAATCAGCGCTATCCGGGCATCGAGTTGAGCCTCGAGGAGTTGCCCCAGGACGCCCTGGAGGCGGCGCTGATCGACGATCGCCTGGACCTTGGCGTGGCCTTCAGCGAGCCGGGTTCGGTGGAGATCGACAGCCAGCCGCTCTACCTGGAGCGTCTGGGCCTGGTGCTGGGGGCGGAACACCCGGCGGCGGACGCGCCGCTGGCCGCCGCAGCGCTGGCGGAGTTGCCGTTGGCGTTGTTGCGCGACGACTTCGCCACGCGCCGGCACATCGACGCTTACCTGCGCCAGCAAGGGGTGACGGCGCGGGTGGCGCTGGAGGCGAACTCGATCAGCGCCATCGTCGACGTGGTTCGCCGCGGAAGACTGGCCAGCATCCTGCCGGAGGCGGTGGCGCGCCAGCAGGCCGGGTTGCGCTGCGTGGCGCTGCGGCCGGCGTTGCCGACCCGCCAGGTAGCGCTGTTCTGGCGCCAGGGCAG
>OKPH01000266.1_pt1 | contig 5908 bp, 3 predicted proteins | sample 1613951 | NCBI WGS metagenome assembly OKPH01 (sample SAMN04436894, study PRJEB24849) | human gut metagenome | biome: human gut; feature: NICU; material: stool | host: Homo sapiens | place: USA: Saint Louis, MO | collected 2012-06-12
AGATCGACGTATTTTGCCCGGAAGGGCTTTGCGGTGTAGGCAGGGAAGGGCAGATCTACCAGATCCGCACTTACTACGACATCCAATGGCGAGACATGGCCGTCGGTGGCGCATGGACGACAGTCAGCAAGAACCATGCTGGCAGTTCTCTCGATCAGCAGGGTTTTACGGACGGCATCCCGCTGCCGTACATGATGCGACCCGAATTTCGCATTCGAAAAGTGTTCGTCAACCAGGGTGGCAACTCAACATCCGAGTATCGAGACCGCACCCAGTGGTACGGGATGCGCGCACGCCTTCAGGCTCCATCGTCCTACGCCGGTGTCACGACGATGGCTGTTCGGTATCGGTCGTCTGACCGCATCGCTGCGCAGACCGAAAGCCGCGTCTCGGTAGAGGCTACCCGTATGCTGCCGACTCGGCAGAACGGCGCGTGGACACCCGAGATTGCAACGCGGGACATTGTTCCTTTCATCTGTTACATCGCGAAAGAACGCGGCTATACCGATGCCGAGCTTGACCTTGAAGAGCTTGACCGGCTGGACGCCATATGGAAGTCCCGCGGCGATACGTTTGACATGATTTACGATAGCTCAAGCATAACTGTAAAGCAGATTCTTCAAGAGGCACTGGCTGCTGGATTCTCTGAACTGACGATTAAGAGAGGAATTATCAGCGCCGCTAGGGATGAGCCAAGGACGATTTACGGCCATATGTATACGCCACAGAACATTACCCAGGCGCTAAAAATCGGTAAAAATGCACCATCTGAAGACGACTTTGATGGAATTGATGTCGAGTTCACGAACTCAAATGGATGGATTGAAGATACCGTTCCTTGTAGACTTCCAGAAGACGTTGGACGTAAGGTTGAAAAGATCAAGGCACCTGGGATTACTGACAGAGATAGGGCGTATAGGTATGGAATGCGACGCCGTCTTGCTCAGAAATATCGCCGGACGAACTACACATTCTCGACTGAGTTGGATGCTCTGAATAGCGAGTATTGGGATTATGTTGCTCTTGCTGATGATGTGCCGGGTTTCGGGCAAAGCTCTCTATTGCTCGGCGCTATAAATACCGGTTCAAACTGGCTGTTAAAGTCGAGCGAACCTTTTGACTGGTCGGCACCTGGTCCTTATGTGGTCGCTATTCGCCGCCCTGATGGAACGCTTTCCGGTCCTTATAGTGCTAGTCGTTTTGACGAATACCACCTAGTGGTTCCGGCGCTAGATTTCACTCCTGATACATCGTGGGACATTGAGCCTCCGCATCTGCTTTTTGGCACGTCCACTCGTTTTGCTTACCCCGCGCTGATTAGCTCAATCGATCCGGATGGATTTTCAGGAGCCTCTGTTCAGGCCGTGAACTACGATGAGCGCGTCTACACCTACGACAACGCCAGCGCCCCCAACTGACCGCACACACAAAACCAGAGCCCGCCAATAGAGCGGGCTTTTTCATGCCCGGAGAATTTGCATGACGACCTACGCCACCGGTAACCCGCTGGGCTCCAAAGACCCGCGCGATCTGTACGACAACGCCGAGAACTTCGACGCGGCGATGAACGACCGGGTGAATACCACGTGGAATGATCGTTTCGGCGTTAGTCGCCCAACGATGAAAGGGTATGAGGAACAGTTCAATGACTGGCTGGATGCTCAAGGATTCGAGCCAGGCGTCCTGGAGTACGTCGACAGCATCCCGCCAACCCCGCTGATCGTAGACCGCCCGACCCAACTGATCCAGCGCGACGGAAACCTCTACAGCGTCAAGCGCCCGGCATTGTTCCCCGTCAATCTGACCGGGAACTGGGCGACGGACCAGAACCTCCTGGTTGCACAGATAGATCAAACCCTCAGGCAGGAATTGAGCGAACCTGACGGTATGCAGATGATTGGCGCTCTTGATGGGAAAGTTGGCGACTATTTGCCGAACCGCATTCACGTCCGTAAATTCGGCGTTGTGGGTGACGGAGTTACCGACGACTCTAATGCGTTGGAAACTGCCATTATGGCAGGCGTGCCAATTGACCTCGGAAATTTGCAGATCAGGATTACACGCTCAATTGGGAACCAGGCAACCATCCCTGCCGCCATCGACTGGAAATCCAGTGGCGCAAAGATTTTCATGGATTCATCTACCATCAAGGAGTCTGTTCTCTATTTTTCCGTGTTGCCGCTTGATCATAGAATCGAAGGCCCGCTGTTTATTGATGGTGCATCCAAAGCCTTTGCTGGAATCTATCTCCGCAACAACTCGGCAGATTTCTATCCGCTAGGCTACGGAACCATGTTTGCCAGCGACCTACGTGTTGAAAATATACGGAGGGCGGATGCTGCCTATGCAAATGGAGACGGTATCCTGATTCGTGGGGGGTTTACCAGCGTCACCTTGATTCGTCCAATTGTGCGAAATGTTGTGCTTGCGCCTGGTGCTGGAATTCCAGGAATGGTCGGCGTGTCCGGAATTGCTGTATTTGGAAATAGCGACGGAATTGGATATCCGCGCACAGTCACAATTGTTGACCCATACATAGAGAATATAAGCAGCGAAGACCTATCCTATCAGGATGATATGGACGGTATCCGTGTTTTCGGACCACACGCAGTTACTCCAGGTGTAAATGCTATAGACAGCACGTTTAGTATTACGCGCGGGGTCTTTAGGAACTGCTATGGTCGCAGCATCAAATCCCAAATGACAACCGGACAGGTTATTGGTGGTAAGTTTATTCGAACAACTGGCCCGGCGTCTGGAGTAGGTAATGAGGAGATTTCATTCCAACAGGGTGCCGGTTATGTCGAGGACGTTGTGTGCCTTTACTACGGCGGTAACGTTCCGAGCACGGTTATAAACGGCGGTGAAGGAACTGTAGAGCGCAAAAGGCCATCCCTTAAAGTAAAGGGTGTATATGTAGCTAACCAATCTAACCCAGCAATTCCGCAGGTTATACAGACGTTCTCTCCGGGGGTGAGTACCGGCCTGGTATCCGTTGAGGATGTTGAGGTGCAAGGTCCAGTTGACCGGCTAGTAGAATATCTGGTGAACGGTGATCTTAATGCGCTAAAGGTCGCTAACGTGAGCGTAGACGGGCTCACCACTGAGCTGATCAGAGCAAAGAGCAGTGGCTCATCCACTCCGCTTGGCGCAAAGGTGTACGCAGAAAACTGTATAAATACGGGATCATTACGGCCAATTCTCACCCATCGCGTAGCCGGAAATGCTGTGGTTGTAGAGCTAAGCGAATACGGATGCGTCGGATTTACCAGAAATGGATCTGCTGATACATCACTGGTGAATCCGGGGAGTGTTATGCGTCCGTATGCAATTGCAGGCGAAGGGCAGTCTGTAGGCGGCAGCATGCGTGTTCAGTCTGTAAGCATCCCCGCTGGCGCTGTAGGTCAGATTCAGGGGCATGGCGTGAATAATGGTGTCTGCTTTGCGATTATATCTATAAACAGAAACGCATCATCTCAGGGGGCTGTATCTATATCAGCAACTGGAGTTGTAGCGCTAGCGGTGGGCTCTGATATCACTGTTGGAACCACGTCAGAGCCAGCCAGCGGTCTTTTTAGGGTATGGGCTCAAGCTTCTGGGGCAGGAGCAATTAACATAAGAAATGGAGATACATCGACCAGAGCTGTTACTGTCGTAAGTTTTGGTTAATTTAAATATGGTCGCCTCTTGCTTGAGGCGACCTATTAATTATCGAAATGTAATTTCTTTTATTTCTTTTGTTAGCCTGTCGAATTCTATTTTTGTGAACTTTGAATTTAATTTGGCGGTATGCTCAGTTGGGCTGCTTTTAACAGTAGTATCTCTCCATGATTTTAAGTCGTCACTTTGGCTTATCTTGAATTTTGATCCAGTGTAGCCCGCAGCCTTAATTGCTATTTCTTTCATGCCGCTTGAAGGGATGATCATCCATCCGTCGCAGTGTACAGGCATTGAAGTGCTGTCATTGTTGTCCAATGCATCATAGAATGTGTAGGTAACCTCTCTGCTACCAGAGATAGGAACAGGCCTGTAGTTGCACTGGTTAACTACCGTGGAAAGACCAAATTCTTTCTTTATGGGCATAATAGATGCAAGCGCAACAATTCTGTACCCTTTCTCTATTTCTATCTCTATTTTATCTGCCTTTACTGGCGACTTAAAAAGTATGTCATCCCATAGTTTTTCATTATTCTTTATCTTTACGACTGACACATTTTTTCCTTTGAGCTTCGCCTTTACTGTGAAATCATAAGGCCGGCGCTCCAAGTCAAGAGAGTCAAAAGCAATACCTTTGTAGATTTCCGGGTGTTCTGGCTCTATAGTGAAAGTTGCTGGGAACTCATTTGCCGTCCAGGCGGAGCCGCCCATAAGGGCCTTTGCTCTTTCAGGGCCATTTGTTTTTGCATTTACAGAGTAAGATGCGCTGTATCTGTCTGTATTTTTCTCGTATGACTGGAAATGCATTGCCCATTTCAGGAAAATTGGATCGTTAAAGTGTTCGTACAGCCAAAGCATTTGCTCGACATGAAGAGAGTTGTAGCCGCCTCGCTCTGCCATTCTGCGCTTATCGGTAGGCATGTCCATTGAGTACAGAGATATAAATCCGTCATCAAACTTCGATATGTCTCTCTTTACGGCAGCTACAGCCTTATCAATAAGGGCTTTCCATTCAGGATTTCTCGTAATTTCATATATGTCAATTATGCCTGTTAGTCCTGTAATGTGGCCGTTGAGTATCTTGTAGCTTCGGCCATTATGATCAGGGGCTTCTTCTATCCATGTCACCCCGTCTTCATAAGTTACAACCCCACCATCCTTAATCTCTCTTTGATAGGTTTCCATAGCCTCATCTGCAATTAGCTTGTATTCAGCTTTTTTGCTGACTGCATATGCCCTGTAGAGGACACCCGCAATTCGAGCTTGACCTATTCCAGATATCCAGCCAGGGTCTAAGTCAAAATGGTCGTTGTGAAATGGGTATGGCCATACTGCCATTCCTTGCCGTATCTCGGCAGAATCTACGTACCAGTCAGCAACAGTTAGAAATCTCTTCTTTAAATCGCTGTCTGTGCATCCGGTATTAATCCAGTCTCTATACAGTGCGTTTGCGTAGTTGGAGTTGAAATATGGGTTGGCCCATTTCCCTAGGCCGCCATAGCTTTCTCCATAGTCAAACAGAGCTATTCCATCTTTGCTGATTGAGAATTTTCCAGATGTTGCATATTGATCCGCACTTGCGTGTGGTGTTCTTGGCGCAGCACCAATTGACGGGCAGTATGTTTTGCTGCCTGATGATTCTGCAAAAGAGTTAAATGTTGTTATTATTAAAATCGAGAAAACTATTCTAGTTGCCAGTCCGTTCATTTTCTAAATTAATTCCATGTGTATTTATTTCATGCTTTTGATTCTATAAAGATATGTACGCAATGAATAGTATTGTTAATACAAGCGCTATCGCAAATAGTGCAATGCGCGGAGTCATGTCGTATTCTTTCGGAGGATTATTAAAGAAAGGGTCGTGTTCGTATTTTTCATTTTTAGAATCCATTTCCGTATTCCTTCTATGAATATTGGATAATGTTTGTCTTTCGGTAAAAGCCGCATTATCCGTTGAAAGTCAAGAAACCGCTACCTGGAGGCAACAGGAAATGCCCATCACCGAGCAGCAACTGCTGCAGATACTCCCGAACGCCGGCCCTCGCACCGGCGTTTTTGTTGGACCCCTGAACCGCGGGATGACGCGGTTCGGTATCACGTCGCCGGTGCGCGCGGCGGTGTTCCTCGCCCAAGTTGGCCACGAAAGCGGCCAGTTGACCTACCTGGTGGAGAACCTCAACTACAGCGCGCGCGGCTTGGCTGCGACCTGGCCGAGCCGGTACCTCGGCGCCGACGGCCAGCCCAACGCCCT
>OKPH01000284.1_pt1 | contig 4552 bp, 6 predicted proteins | sample 1613951 | NCBI WGS metagenome assembly OKPH01 (sample SAMN04436894, study PRJEB24849) | human gut metagenome | biome: human gut; feature: NICU; material: stool | host: Homo sapiens | place: USA: Saint Louis, MO | collected 2012-06-12
GTCGTCAAAATCGGTGTTGCAAAAACGGGAGTGACCATAGATTCCGTTTTCTGAGGTGACCCCTAACAGCAAAGCTGCATACCGGTTTCTGGGTAAAATCCTCAACAACGTGAAGAAGTGGCAGATCCCGCGATTCATCAACACGGATAAAGCGCCCGCCTATGGTCGCGCGCTTGCTCTGCTCAAACGCGAAGGCCGGTGCCCGTCTGACGTTGAACACCGACAGATTAAGTACCGGAACAACGTGATTGAATGCGATCATGGCAAACTGAAACGGATAATCGGCGCCACGCTGGGATTTAAATCCATGAAGACGGCTTACGCCACCATCAAAGGTATTGAGGTGATGCGTGCACTACGCAAAGGCCAGGCCTCAGCATTTTATTATGGTGATCCCCTGGGCGAAATGCGCCTGGTAAGCAGAGTTTTTGAAATGTAAGGCCTTTGAATAAGACAAAAGGCTGCCTCATCGCTAACTTTGCAACAGTGCCCTCTGGGAGACTACCCCAGCCTCTCCACCTTCGTTTCTCCTTCCACCATCGACAGCTGATACAGCGAAAACGATCTCTGTTTCTCAATTAAATTCGCCAGTTCCGGCGAGTGGCTGGTCAGCCAAATTTGCGAGTAGCGGCTGGCCTCGGCGATTAAGCTCGCCAGCGCGGGCAGCATCTGCGGATGCAGGCTGTTTTCCGGTTCGTTGAGGGCGATAAAGGCCGGTGGACGCGGGCTTAATAGCGCCACCGCCAGGCACAGAAAACGCAGAGTGCCGTCGGAGAATTCCGCCGGCTCCAGCGGTCTGCTTAGCCCTTCACGCTGCATCATCATCCGGAAGCGTCCGCCGGTGTTGTCGCTGTAAAACACGCAGCCGGGGAAGGCCTGGTCGAGGATGCGCATCAGCAGCAGCTCGTCGCCAATTTCCACGATGGTCTGAAACGCCGCCGCCAGGTTTGCGCCGTCGCTGGCCAGCACTGGGGAGCGGAAACCGACCTGAGGCGCGCGCATGGCCGAGCCGATTGATACAGAAAACTCCTGATAAAAGCGCCAGTTACGCAGCGACTCGCGCATCTGCGACACTTCCGGGTAAAGATGCGGCTCGCCAAGCTGGCCGAACACCGATTCGTTCTCATACAGCGTGCCGCTGTGGGTGACTTTCTCGTGATGCACGTTGTTCAGAAATACGGCCTGATTTTTACGCTTCATCAGCTGTGACGACGGGCGGCGGTATTGACCACTCAGCCAGATGGACTCTTCTTTGATCACCGGATCGAGTTGAAACTGTGAGGGGTAAGGCAGTTTTTCGACAAAGCCTACCTGCAGCTCGTATTCGTAGGTTTCGGTTTCAACGGCCAAATTCATCCGCCGCAGCTGGTCGCTGCGGGTTTTGCCTGCCCAGAACACTTTTAAAATCCCACCCTCGTTCGCCAGTGCCTGCGAAAACTGCCCCTGTGCGGCGCTGTGCATCAGGTGGATCGCCTTGTAGATATTGGATTTTCCGGTGCCGTTTGGGCCAAAGACGATGTTGAGCTGTTCCAGCTCCAGCGACATTTCGCGAATCGAGCGGTAGTTTTGAATGTGCAGGGTGGTGATCACAGGCAGTCCCTTTTTGCGTTACAATCCTGTACATAATTACAGTCTTTTGTGTGGAATGCAAAAAAGAGACGACAGTGAGGGTGTCGTCTAAACGGGGTACTGCTTTGGGCCTCTGTGGGTCAAACGGGCCTTCGCATTTTTATCGTCAGGTTACTGCCAGACGCAGACCCAAATCATCAGGATAGGGATCAAAGTAGTTTTGCGTCATCAGATACCGGTCAGGGTATTCGGCCATGTAGTGTTTCAGTAGCGTCAACGGCGCGAGGATGGGTAGCAGCCCGTCGCGATAGTGCAGGATCACATCGCGCAGCTCGACGCGCTGGCGGCTGTTCAGCTGGTTACGGAAATAGCCCTGGATATGCATTAGCACGTTGGTATGGTTTTTCCGCGAGGCGGGCTTTTTCAGGATGGTCATCAGCTTTTCGCGGTACGCCACGAAGAACGCGTCCAGATCTTCCCATTCATGCAGCGACGCAACGAACGGGCCAATCTCGCGGTAGCCCGCCTGATGGTGCGCCAGAAGCTGCAATTTATAGCGGCTGTGGAAATCCAGCAGCGCGCGGCGCGTCAGGCCTTTAGCGCGCAGCGTGTTCAGCTCGTGCAGGGCAAATACCCGCTCGATAAAGTTTTCCCGCAGCACCGGGTCGTGCAGCCGACCGTCTTCCTCCACGGGCAGCCACGGGTAGGTTTCAAGCAGGGCGGCGGTGAACAGCCCGACACCCTCCTTGCGGCCCCGGTTGCCGTTTTCATCATATAGCCGCACGCGTTCCATGCCGCAGCTTGGCGATTTCGCGCAGACGATAAATCCCGACAGATCGCCGATTTTTGGCAGATAGTCCGCCGTAAAGTCGGCCATTTTCTGCGTTATATCATCATGGGGCGGCTTGCTGAAGCGGAGCTGCGTTTCGCCGCTGTCCGTCAGCGTCAGGCGTATGGCCGGGCGTGGCGTCGGCAGGCCAATCGCCATTTCCGGGCAGACGGGCCTGAAACTCACCCACTGGGCCAGTTCATCCATGACAAAGCCCATACGCTTGTGTCCGCCGTCGAAGCGAACGGCAGACCCGGTCAAACATCCGCTAATACCGAGCACAGGTTTTGTTGTCATGGTGTGGTCCTCCCGTTCTTCTCTTTAAAACTTACACAACATGACTAATTTGTCCAAGTATTAGCGGAATTATTTTTTATTTGCCTTTAAAATCAACGTTTCTTAACTGCCCTTGTAAGTTGAATAACCGTATTGGCTCAGCAGGAGAGGGATGTGCAGCTTTTCGTTGGTCCGGGTTACGGTGAACAGCACCGGGATCTCCGGGAAGAAGGAGTCCAGCTTCTTCCCGTGGAAGTAATCTGCGGTTTTAAAGGCCACTTTATAGACGCCGGGCTGCATATCCTGATCCTCCGGATAAAGCGATTTGATGCGGCCGTCATGGTCAGTTTTGCCGCTGGCAATTGGGGTCCATTTGTCCTGCTGCTGTTTTTCCAGCGTGACGGTAACGTCCGATGGCGGCATCCCGGTTTGCTGGTCAAGAATGTGTACGCTCAGCGTGCCGGCAGGGGCGCTAAAGGCGGCAGGGGCAAAGGCCAGGGTGGTCAGCATCAGCAGAGAGGCAGTTTTTTTCATTGTGTTTTCCTGTGGGGTTGTCGGTCACAGGAAAACGTTAGCATTTGTGGCGCGGGAAAATATTCAACTTTTCGTGAAGATTCCCGCAGGAGAAAATGATTAGAGGATAATCACTTCAAGCGATACCTGCTGCTGCCACTGCTCGATCTGCTTTTTGCGCGCGGCGGTGAGTTTACCGCGCGTGACCAGAAGCCAGTGGCGGTCCGGGAAAATCTCCGGGGCCAGCGTGGCGGGCGGCGTGGGTAAAATATCGATACGGTGGCCTTGCCCGGTGCGGGTTAAGGCTTCGAGCCAGACTTCGCACGGGTCATTCAGGTTCCAGCCGCTGAGCAGGATGTTGTCGCCCGGCGCTTTTTTATCGCCTTCCAAGCAAAACGAGGTGTAGGCGATGATGATGCCGTCGAGGATCTCCCGCAGGGTCATGGCGGCGGCGACGTTTGCCGACACCTGACTGCGCAGCGGACGCAGCACGTTCGCGACCAGTTCTGGTCTTGGGTACTCGCGTCCTGCGTCGTAAATCATCTGACGCAGGGACTCGATTTTGCCGTCCTGCAGGCGCTGTAACATGCTCTGCTGCAGCGTGAGCCAGTTGTTGGTCAGGCGCGACGTAGGGCGCTCCAGCAGCGGTTTGACCTGGCCAATCGGGACGCCTTTTTTTACCCAGTCGAGGATTTTTAGCGCCTGCTGGACGTCCTCATCGCTGTACTGGCGGTGGCCGCCCTCCGTGCGCTGAGGCTTGAGTAAGCCGTAGCGCCGCTGCCAGGCCCGCAGCGTGGTGGCGGTGATCCCGCTGAGTCTGGCGAATTCGCCGATGGAGTAAGCCATGTCCGTGTCCAGAGTTGAGGAATACTCTCAATATACTACGAATTTTCGCGGATGGGATGAAGCGCCGCCGCGGTGCACTACACTTAATTTCCAACCGTGCAAATGAAAGGAATTCTCATGAAGCTATGGCCTGTTGTGACCGGTGTTGCCATTGCCCTGACGCTGGTAGCCTGTAAATCCCCTACCCCACCGAAGGGCGTGCAGCCCATTTCCGGTTTTGACGCCAGCCGCTATCTTGGCAAATGGTACGAAGTCGCTCGCCTGGAAAACCGCTTTGAACGCGGCCTGGAGCAGGTTACCGCCACCTACGGCAAGCGCAGCGACGGCGGCATCAGCGTGCTTAACCGCGGCTACGACCCTGTGAAGAACAAGTGGAATGAGAGCGAGGGTAAAGCCTACTTTACCGGCGAACCGACCACGGCCGCGCTGAAGGTGTCCTTCTTGGGGTCAGTTTGGATATAGAGAATTATTGTACTATAAGGGCTTCCCCGGCATGTCAACGCCGGTGTTTACGGTTTC
>OKPH01000320.1_pt1 | contig 2644 bp, 2 predicted proteins | sample 1613951 | NCBI WGS metagenome assembly OKPH01 (sample SAMN04436894, study PRJEB24849) | human gut metagenome | biome: human gut; feature: NICU; material: stool | host: Homo sapiens | place: USA: Saint Louis, MO | collected 2012-06-12
TCATGGCTATTCTTTTTGTAAAAACCGGTGGCTAACTGTCCATCGATACGGCGAACAGGGATCTGTGCTTTATTTCGGTAGCCAAATGGTTCTGCCATTCCGACCGTTGGAAGTACAGGAACTTCTGGCATCTTAGCAATCTTCGCCATTACATGCTCTACTTGTTTTTGTTTGAAGACAAGCTGTTGTTCATACTTCAAATGGGCTAAAGGTGCGATACCTGTGCGAAGTAATGCATTGTTTTCTACAGGCTGACGATCAGGTGATTGTGTAATAAATGTTTCGACTTTTCCATATCCAAACTTATTGCCTGCTTTCACTACTAGTATTTCTACTTCTTCTCCAGGGAGTGCATTTTCGATAAATAATGGATAACCATCGATTTTTGCTACCCCCATTCCTTCATAACTCAAGTCGACGATTTCGACTGTATATCGTTCGTTTTTCTTTACTATTTGCTGTTCTGTCATATTTTGCTCCTTTAAGCCTATTTTTCAATCCTACTGAACTCTACTATAAATCAGCTAATTACACAACTAAAACCGGCACTGACCTTACTACGTTCAGCACCGGCTTTTGATTAATTCTTTTTATTAGGTGTTTCGTCTGCTATTTTTCCGTCACCGTCGATATCTTCATCCGTTAAACGTTCGACTTCTTTTACGAATTCTTTGCTGACAACCTCTAATTCTTCTTCATCTGTGCCTGTGATTGCTTCATCAGGAATCTGATCGGTATTGGCAAAGAACTCAATATGCTGATGAAGATTTTGGAAATGCATCGGTGCTTCCCCACCATATTCACCATCTAAGTTGATCATTACTGGTCGATTGATATCATCTTCTGTTTCGACGAACAAACTGCTTGTTTTGGTATAGATTACTCTTGGATCATCGACATGACGACCGCCATTTAGCATGAGTGCCGCAATATGCAAGATCTCAAAGATATTTGCTGTCTTCACAATGATTAAAGAAAACTTCCCATCATCCAATTTGGCATCTGGCGCGATCTGTTCGAATCCTCCAACAGAGTTCGTCAGCCCTAGGAAAAACATCGAAGCATTTCCGATATATTCCCCTTCATCATACTTCAAGCGCATTTTGATGGGCTTTACTCGAGGGAGCATCTCTGCTCCTTTTGCAAGATAAGCAAGATAACCAAAAATACTCTTTAGTTCTGATGGAACTTCATAAGTCAATTCTGTCAAATAGCCACCGGCAGCGATATTGATGAAGTAACTGTTATCAGAAAGGCCGATGTCCATTTTTACGGTTTGATGCTTTTTGATCACTTCTGCTGCTGCTTTAATATTATCTCTAGGAATTTTTAATGCTCGAGCATAGTCGTTCGTTGTACCAGCTGGGATGATGGCCATTTTAGGACGGTGTTCAAGCGGAGCGATTCCATTAACCACTTCGTTGATTGTGCCATCGCCACCAGCTGCCACTACTAGATCAAAACCTAGTTCTGCGACTCTACGTGCTTCATTCTTGGCTGAATCAGGTTCTGGTGTAGTTGCATAGGCGCTGGCTTCAAATCCTGCTTCTTCTAATGCCTGTAGGATATCCGCCAAATTTTTTTTCAATAATTCTTTTCCCGAGGTGGGGTTATAAATTACGCGTGCTTTTTTCATTTTCAGCCTCTATCGTTTCGCTAATTCATCTTTAAGTAGCTTATTCACGACACCAGGATTTGCTTGTCCTTTAGTTGCTTTCATGATTTGACCGACTAGGAAGCCACCCGCACGATCTTTTCCATTTTTGAAATCATCGACAGATTGTGGGTTGTTATCCAAAATTTCATTCAGATAATTGCACCCAACCATTTTTTTCAAATACTTCTTGGGCTTCTCCGCCATTTGTGATCAATTCACGGAAGACTTTTTTGGCGATTTTTGAGCTGATCGTTCCATCGGCGATCAAACGAATCATTCCTGCTAAGTTCTCAGGTGTCAATTTTGTCTCAGCTAATTCCAGTTTCTCACTGTTCAAGTAAGCAGAAACTTCACCCATCAACCAGTTAGATGCTTGCTTGGCATCTGCACCATTTTCCAAAACAGCTTCAAAGAAATCAGACATTTCTTTTGTAAGTGTCAATACCATTGCGTCATACTCTGGAAGACCAAACTCACGGATATAGCGTTCGCGACGAGAAGCTGGCATCTCAGGCAAACTAGCTTTTACTTTTTGAATCCATTCGTCATCGATCACGAATTTCGGGATATCAGGCTCTGGGAAGTAACGATAATCACTAGACCCTTCTTTGACACGCATCAAAACTGTTTTATTCGTTGTTTCGTCAAAACGGCGTGTTTCTTGTTGGATTTCTCCTCCTGAAAGAAGAACTTTTGCTTGACGTTTTTCTTCAAAAGCTAAACCTTTTTTCACGAAAGATAAAGAGTTCAAGTTTTTCAATTCTGCTTTCGTACCGAACTCTTCTTGTCCATAAGGGCGAAGAGAAATATTGGCATCACAGCGCATAGAGCCTTCTTCCATTTTCACATCGCTGACTTCTGTAAATTGGATAATTGATCGCAATGCTTCTAGATAAGCGTATGCTTCTTCTGGTGAACGCATATCAGCTTCAGAAACGATTTCGATCAAAGGCGTGCCTTGTCGGTTCAAATCAACGTAAGAATAAC
>OKPH01000389.1_pt1 | contig 1344 bp, 1 predicted proteins | sample 1613951 | NCBI WGS metagenome assembly OKPH01 (sample SAMN04436894, study PRJEB24849) | human gut metagenome | biome: human gut; feature: NICU; material: stool | host: Homo sapiens | place: USA: Saint Louis, MO | collected 2012-06-12
GGGCAACCCACCGTTATAGTCATGCGGCCTTAGCGAGCTGTAATACCCGACGATATAGTCTGTGATCGCATGAGCAGCATCGCTAAAGTTTATATAACCTGTCACTGGCACCCACTCGTTTTTCAGACTACGGAAGAAGCGTTCCATCGGGCTGTTGTCCCAACAGTTTCCACGTCGGCTCATACTCTGCCTGATCTGGCAACGCCACAGTAACTGCCGGAACTGCCTGCTTGTATAGTGGCTACCCTGGTCACTGTGGAACATCACTCCGGCTGGTTTACCGCGAGCTTCCCACGCCATTTCCAGCGCTCTGATGGTCAGCTTGCTATCCGGCGAGAATGACATTGCCCAGCCCACTGGTTTCCTTGCGAACAGATCGAGAACAACTGCAAGGTAAGCCCAACGCTTGCCTGTCCAGATGTACGTCACATCGCCGCACCACACCTGGTTAGGTTCTGTCACTGCGAACTGTCGCTCAAGGCGATTCGGGATAGCGATGTGTTCATGACCAACACGTTTATACCGGTGGGTAGGCTGCTGACAACTCACCAGCCCCAGTTCTTTCATGAGCCTGCCAGCAAGCCAGCGTCCCATTCTGAAGCCTCTCAGGGTTGCCATAATGGCGATACTTCTTGCGCCAGCAGAGCCATGGCTGATGTTATGCAGCTCCCGAACCTGGCTGCGTAACACAGCTCGCCAGCCGTCTGGCTTTTCGGCGCTTTTCTCCCAGTATTTGTAGCTACTGCGATGAACCCCGAACACGTGGCAGAGTGTGACCACAGGATACTGCGCTCTGAGTTTCCCGATTAACGAGAATTGTTCAGGGAGTCTGACATCAAGAGCGCGGTAGCCTTTTTTAATATGTCGTTTTCCATTTCAATGCGTTGTAGCTTTTTCTTCAGCTCACGTATTTCAATCTGTTCCGGGGTTATAGGGGAGGCTTTAGGTATTTTGCACTGTCGTTCATCCCGCAACTCCTTTACCCATCGCGTCATGGTAGAAAGACCCACATCCATAGCACTGGCCGCAGCTGCAACGGTGTAGTTCTGATCAAGGACCAGTTGAGCGGATTCACGTTTAAACTCTGCGCTGAAATTTCTTTTTTTCATTGAGGCACCTGTAATGTTCTGAGGTGAGCATATCACCTCTGTTCAGGTGGCCAAATTCAGTAAACCACTACAATCATCACTGGGCGGGGGAAACTGGACTGACTGGATGGTTACGATCTGGAAAATAGATGATGATTATAATCAAATCCCTGGCACGCATCAGGATTTTTCCTATCATCAGGGGACTCCTCATAAGTCGACCAGCGAAGTGTTTTATCGTACAGATAAGATAACG
>OKPH01000401.1_pt1 | contig 1261 bp, 3 predicted proteins | sample 1613951 | NCBI WGS metagenome assembly OKPH01 (sample SAMN04436894, study PRJEB24849) | human gut metagenome | biome: human gut; feature: NICU; material: stool | host: Homo sapiens | place: USA: Saint Louis, MO | collected 2012-06-12
GGTGAAGCCGCTGCGCTAATTTATACAGCAGGACAAAGCGCACCTGCCTTAGATTTCAGTAATTGGATTCCATTGAGCGTTTCCAGTCCAATTAGCATTTTCCGTCAAGCGGAAACGTTGGCTGTGCATATTTGGAAAATTAATACCGAAGGAACGATGCCAGATGGCGCTGCGGTCTCAGCAGGTGCCTCCGCTGTGTTAATTTTAGTAGTTTTACTTTTCAATTTCGGCGCTCGTTTTATCGGCTACCGTCTTTATAAGAGAATGACATCAGCTTAATGTTAGGGGAATTAGCATGAAAGAATACAATTTAAATGATACCCATTTACTTCAACTAGATAGCCAAAAAGACCCGATTGCGTTACACACGGAAGACTTACATGTCTTTTACGGGGACAATGAGGCTATCAAAGGTGTTGATTTACAATTTGAAAAGAACAAAATAACCGCCTTAATTGGACCTTCTGGTTGCGGTAAATCCACGTATTTACGTTCGCTAAATCGTATGAACGATGGCATTGCCAATTCACGTGTTTCTTGAAAAATCATGTATAAAGATGTCGATGTCAATACGAAAGAAGTTGACGTCTACGAAATGAGAAAACGCATTGGCATGGTTTTTCAGCGGCCCAATCCATTTAGTAAATCTATCTATGAAAATATCACATTCGCATTGAAACAGCATGGTGAAAAGGATAAGAAAAAATTAGATGAAATCGTTGAAACAAGCTTGAAACAAGCTGCTTTGTGGGACCAAGTAAAAGACAGCTTGGACAAAAGTGCCTTGGCTTTATCTGGCGGGCAACAGCAACGTTTATGTATTGCTCGTGCGATCGCAATGAAACCTGATATCTTGCTGCTAGACGAGCCGGCAAGTGCTTTGGACCCTATTTCGACAGGAACGGTTGAAGAAACACTTGTAAACTTGAAAGAAGACTATACGCTCATCATCGTGACGCATAACATGCAACAAGCAGCTCGTATCAGCGACTATACTGCCTTTTTCTATCTAGGAAAAGTAATGGAATATGACAAAACTAACAAGATATTTACCAGACCAAAAATTCAGGCAACCGAAGATTATGTGTCCGGTCATTTTGGTTAAGACGGAGGCCTCAACATGACAAAAGAAATTATTTCATCTAAAGATCTTCATCTGTATTATGGAAAGAAAGAAGCACTAAAACGGATCGATCTAAGTTTCAATCAAGGGGAAATCACTGCGATGATCGGACCTTCTGGTTGAGGGAAATCCACTTAT
>OKPH01000430.1_pt1 | contig 1141 bp, 2 predicted proteins | sample 1613951 | NCBI WGS metagenome assembly OKPH01 (sample SAMN04436894, study PRJEB24849) | human gut metagenome | biome: human gut; feature: NICU; material: stool | host: Homo sapiens | place: USA: Saint Louis, MO | collected 2012-06-12
TAAACGTTACGATGTCGGTGACAAATTTGGTTTTATGAAAACAAGTATTGAATATGGTCTAACACATCCAGAAGTAGGTGCACCTTTACGTGAGTACATCCTGTCTTTAGGTAAAACATTAGAAGCAGAAGGAAGCAAGATCGATCATAATCCAAAAGGAATAACAGAAATCAAAGAAGAAAAGAAAAAATAACCCTTTTTTCTAACGAGCTTCAGCTGCTAATTGAATAAAAAGTAGTTGAAGCTCGTTTTTATTTGTTTAAAAAACACGAAAATGCTATACTTATAGAAAAGAGAGACAAGAAGTGAGTTTGATCATGTCAGTAGGAGAAATTGCAGGATTGATCGCAGCAATCGCCTTTGCGATACTTGTCGTTTTTATCGTTCGTGTGTTGTTGCAAGTTTCTAAAACTTTAGAAAAAGTAGATCAGACTGTAGCAGAAGCAAATACGACGATCGAAATCGTCACAAAAGACGTAGATCTTTTGTCTAGACAAGTAGAAGGCTTACTGGTCAAAAGTAATGAACTGCTCTTGGATATCAATGGAAAAGTCGCAACGATCGATCCATTGTTCACAGCAGTTGCTGATTTAAGTGAAAGTGTATCAGAACTTAATCATTCTAGTAAAAACATCGCGACGAAAGTCGGCGGAATCGGTAAAACGACAGCTAAAGCGACGGTTGCCGGAAAAGTCGGTGGGACAGCGATGAAATTTTTTAAAAACAAAAAACATACTGAAACGACAGGAGGAAAATAAAAATGGCTAAAAAAGGTGGATTTTTATTAGGTGCAGTAGTCGGAGGCACAGCCGCAGCAATCACTCCCGAAGATCGGAAGAGCGGTTCAGCAGGAATGCCGCGACCGAGCACCAAAATCTGGTAAAGAACTTCGGGATGAATTAGCTGCCCAAGCGGATGATTTGATGGATATGGCTTCAGATTACACAGATATGGCGAAAGAAAAATCGACTGAGTTAACAGGTATTGCAAAAGAAAAAGCGCAAGATCTTTCTCAACAAGCAGGTGATCTAGCAGGTAGTGTCAAACAAAAAGTAAGTGAATCAGCAGATGAAGCAGGAAGTGAATCTGACGATATCTTGTTAAATCTTAAAGAACAATCAGCTGACTTATCTAATCGTTT
>OKPH01000438.1_pt1 | contig 1096 bp, 1 predicted proteins | sample 1613951 | NCBI WGS metagenome assembly OKPH01 (sample SAMN04436894, study PRJEB24849) | human gut metagenome | biome: human gut; feature: NICU; material: stool | host: Homo sapiens | place: USA: Saint Louis, MO | collected 2012-06-12
GCTCTTCATCGAGAAATTCGGCCCAGGGCAAAAAGGCAATGATGGACGGACTGGCAGGATAAACCTTCTCCTCATCCTGGCGCGGCATTTTCCCGGGGCGCTTCAGGGGTTGCCGGCACTTCACTCCCGCGGTCAGGGTTTCATCTGCCTGAACAGACTGGCCATCATCAGGCGGCGTCTGCCGGTCGGTGGATTTACTACGCGTAAACAGTGAAAGCATTACAGGGCCTCCGTACGCTCGCCAGGCATGGCATACTGCGTCTGGCTGTAGAACGTGAACACGGTGCTGTAACCCGGCACAGGCGTGTTACCGTCTGCCAGATGGGGATACAGGTACATCACCATGTCGGGGTTGGGCAGCCGGGGAAACTGCTGGGTGATTTCGCTTTCCTGAGTACGGCTGTAGCTGCGGTCGCCCTGCGCGTCCGCCTGCTTTTCGCTGCCCGTCAGCGGGCGTCGCAGCGTGTCGCGGGCCGCCGCAGACTGACGGGAAGTACTGCCGCCAGCGTCCGCCGCGTTCCACAGTGCAAGCATGGTGTTATCGCCCGCCGGCAGCATTTCCTCTTTGGAGGTTGAGCAGCCGCTGAGCATTACACAGCTCAGGGCCAGAATGAAAACCGTTCTGTACATTACCGGTATCTCCTTTGTGAGGCGGCCGGATCGTAACCGCCGCAGATAAAAACGAACGCACTGACATTCAGCAGGTGCCCCAGCTCCCGTAATGTCATACGCGGGCAGTAAAGCCGGCGCGGGATTTTCGGGCTGCGCCACGAAACGGCACACTCCCGGGCACTGAGCGGCAGGGAGAACCTGCCAATATCCAGTAAAAGCTGGCCATCGCGCCAGCGCAGTAAAGGTGCGCCGGCAGGCAACAGCGCTACGGGTCGCAGCAACAGAGCCGCAGAAGACGCAGGGATCACGTCAATATGCCAGCCTGCCCGGTCGCTGAACGTCCAGCACACGGATGAAAGAGGGAAAAACGTTATCTGTCCCGCCATGGCCGTGTACTCAGTCCAGTCCGCCGTTGTCACTGACGCCACCCGGCAGGGTGAAGTCGTAGCGCACCTTACGGCCCTTCTCTTCATAATCAATGGCC
>OKPH01000441.1_pt1 | contig 1090 bp, 1 predicted proteins | sample 1613951 | NCBI WGS metagenome assembly OKPH01 (sample SAMN04436894, study PRJEB24849) | human gut metagenome | biome: human gut; feature: NICU; material: stool | host: Homo sapiens | place: USA: Saint Louis, MO | collected 2012-06-12
GATTTAAAGATTTATGTCGGTGATTATTGGTAACCAGAAGATAACTTCGTTTCAGCAACAGACAAAACAGGCCAAGACGTTCCGTTTGAAAAAATTGATGTTCAGGGAACAGTGAATGTCGATAAAATAGGCGATTATGAAATTGTCTATAAAAATGGCACAAAAGAAGCGAAAGCAATCGTTCATGTTCGTGATGACAGTCGCTTACAAGTCAAAGATTCAACGATTTATGTCGGCGATTCATGGGAACCAGAAGAGAACTTTGTTTCAGCGACAGATAAAACAGGTCAAGATGTCCCATTCGAAAAAATCACTGTTTCAGGTCAAGTTGATACTAGCAAAGCAGGCGTTTATCCAATCGTATACAGTTACGAAGGTAAAGAAGAAACAGCCCATGTGACCGTCAAACCCGACCAATCTAAGTTAGAGGTTAAAGATACAACGATTTATGTTGGTGATAAATGGAAACCAGAAGATAATTTCGTTTCAGCGACAGATCGTGACGGTCATGCTATATCCTTTGATAAGGTTCAAGTAAAAGGGGAAGTTGATACAAAGAAAACAGGAGAGTACCAGATTTCCTATACCACTGAGCCAGTTAATGAAACCAAACCAGCTGTGCAGTCACGACTTTTCTCAATGTTTTCAAACGAAACACCTCGTCAATTGACGACAGTAGCAACTGTTCATGTGATTGATCGTAATCCTACACCACTACCAGATAAAAATGAGAACAACCAGACTAGTTCCTCAACGAATCAAACCACGATAAAAAGTAGTCAGTATGTCACACATATTGTGAAACCTGACAAGCAAGGACGTTATCCAAAAACGGGAGAACAAACTAATGGTCTATATCGTGTGCTAGGACTTGTTGTGTTACTTATTGTGATTATTAGTGGTATAGTCATCAAGAAGAAACGAAAATAATTAAATGAGCGTGGGGCAAAAGTTTAAAGTAACTTTTGTTCCACGCTTAAAAGATGAATAAGTGCATGAATGAGGGTAGCTGTTTCCTTGGAAAATAGGAAGTTTTACAAGTGACTTTTATTTTAAGAACACCTATTAGCAGGTTTTTCTGTTAAGATAT